>Ga0153923_100008_pt1 | contig 169184 bp, 136 predicted proteins | sample TSNJ007MetaG_FD_104682 | JGI IMG/M metagenome (GOLD analysis project Ga0153923, IMG submission 104682) | Attine ant fungus gardens microbial communities from New Jersey, USA - TSNJ007 MetaG | ecosystem: Host-associated > Fungi > Mycelium > Unclassified | place: USA: New Jersey, Brendon T. Byrne...
CGTTTGGTGGCGATAGCGGAGGGGTTCCACACGTACCCATCCCGAACACGACCGTTAAGCCCTCCAGCGCCGATGGTACTTGGACCGAAGGGTCCTGGGAGAGTAGGACGTCGCCAAGCGGTAAACCACATTACCCGTGGTATTTTTTTTGCCCTTAATATTGATGTGTCTTAAAAAGGGCCTTTAGCTCAGCTGGTTAGAGCGCACCCCTGATAAGGGTGAGGTCGGTGGTTCGAGTCCACTAAGGCCCACCATATTCCCTGATAGCTCAGTTGGTAGAGCACTCGACTGTTAATCGAGTTGTCACAGGTTCGAGTCCTGTTCGGGGAGCCATTTATGGAGAGGTGTCCGAGTTTGGCCGAAGGAGCACGATTGGAAATCGTGTAGGCGCCACAAGCGTCTCGAGGGTTCGAATCCCTCTCTCTCCGCCATGAATTTACTTCCCTGTTAGGGATGAGAAGCCTTGGTGGTTCGTTGAAGCATAAGCTTCGTTAGGAATGCTTCGCAATCTCGATCGTAGTGAGAGTATCCCTCTCTCTCCGCCACAAAGTTTATTAGCATGGCCCGTTGGTCAAGGGGTTAAGACACCTCCCTTTCACGGAGGTAACATGGGTTCGAATCCCATACGGGTCATAACATGGAGGCTTAGCTCAGCTGGGAGAGCATCTGCCTTACAAGCAGAGGGTCGGGGGTTCGATCCCCTCAGCCTCCACCATATTCATTTAAGAACGACGCGGGGTGGAGCAGCCCGGTAGCTCGTCGGGCTCATAACCCGAAGGCCGCAGGTTCAAATCCTGCCCCCGCAACCAAATTTTCCTTAAGCATGATGTTTTGGGACTAGCTGGCGTAGTGTAAATGAATAGTATATAATTATTAAATGACGCGGGGTGGAGCAGCCCGGTAGCTCGTCGGGCTCATAACCCGAAGGCCGCAGGTTCAAATCCTGCCCCCGCAACCAATTTACTCTTATGCATTATGTCTATGGAACCGTGGTGTAGTTGGCCTAACATGCCTGCCTGTCACGCAGGAGATCGCGAGTTCGAATCTCGTCGGTTCCGCCATTTAGTTAATTATTATTGGGGATTAGCCAAGCGGTAAGGCAACGGACTTTGACTCCGTCATGCATAGGTTCAAATCCTATATCCCCAGCCACTTCACCCCAAAAAGTGAAGTTACTCTCTGAAGGTGAATCCGAATACTTTTCGGGGAACCCATCTTACGAGCCATTAGCTCAGTTGGTAGAGCACCTGACTTTTAATCAGGGTGTCGAAGGTTCGAGTCCTTCATGGCTCACCATTATTTTCAAAGTGTGCGCGTGTGGCGGAATGGCAGACGCACCAGACTTAGGATCTGGCGTTTCACGACGTGGGGGTTCAAGTCCCTTCACGCGCACCATATTTTGCGGAAGTGGCTCAGCGGTAGAGCATCGCCTTGCCAAGGCGAGGGTCGCGGGTTCGATTCCCGTCTTCCGCTCCATAATTTTTGCGCCCTTAGCTCAGCTGGATAGAGCGTTTGACTACGAATCAAAAGGCCGGGAGTTCGAATCTCTCAGGGCGCGCCATTTTTATTACTAAGTAATTACATATTTTGACGGGATGTAGCTCAGCTTGGTAGAGCACCTGGTTTGGGACCAGGGGGTCGCATGTTCAAATCGTGTCATCCCGATTTTATACCTTTGCGGGTGTAGTTCAATGGTAGAACTTCAGCCTTCCAAGCTGATAGCGTGGGTTCGATTCCCATCACCCGCTTATAATTAAGAAACATCTGTCTATTATAGGCAGGTGTTTTTTTTGTGTAGTTACATTCATATGGATACAATAGAACTTAGGGCTTTTAGTTGAGGAGGTAGCAATGTTTGAATTTGAAGCTAAATTAGTGCGACCTGATGCAAGTGGGAGCTGGACTTATCTTAACGTCCCTTTTGATGCCGAACAAATATTTGAAACAAAGTCCAGAATACAGGTAAAAGGAAGTGTAAATGGAATCCCCTATAGAGGAACGCTTATGCCCCATGGAAACGGAAAGCATTTTATGGTGGTAAAGAAAGAACTACGGGATCTAGCCAAAGCTCAACCTGGTGATATTGTGCATGTGACGATGGAGCAAGATCATCAATTACGGGAGGTAGAAGCCCCTAAGGATTTCCTTGATGCGTTGAGTAGCCATGAGCAGGCAGAAGCTTATTATAACGGTCTGGCTTATTCTTATCAGAAGGAATATGTATCTTGGATCGAAGCGGCGAAAAGACCTGAAACCAGAGCATCTCGTATCGAAAAATCAGTCAGTAAACTGGGTGAAGGCTTGAGGCTCAAATAAAAGTATGAAGAGTGCTTAGCAGGCTGAATAGATGAACAGCGTCCTCTTCCATAAGATTGGAAAGGGACGCTGTTAATGTTGGTGATATGTGCAAGTGGGCTTAAATAAGAACGGCCACCTCACCACAATTCACAAACTTAATACTTTCGATTTTTACTGATAACTCACCTGAAGGAATAGCTAGCTGACATGTACTGCCGATCTGAGCTAACAGCAGCTGCATGCCAATAGGCGAGAACATTGAAATCTTGTTATCATTGGGTTCTGCCTGGTTTGGAAATACGATGGTGTAGGTATCTGTAGTATTGTCGTCTAAGTAGCGGAGCTGAAGCTGACTTCCAATCAATACGAGTGAATTCAATTCTTCACCACTAAAACGGGAAAGTAATTGTTCCAGCTCGGAGCAATAACGGGACAACAGCGTTTCAGCATTACTTCTTTGTTTGCTTCGTTCCGGGAAATACTGATTTAGAAATGCGATTTTTTCCTCATCAAAATAAATAAGCTGCTGGACCAGTTGTGTCCTTGAGCCTTCATAAATTAGACTATGGTTCATAGTAGATTTCACCCCCTCTAAGTAGCACATTCTTTGCAAATTTGTTATGACGCGTTGCCATATTAAAATCCCTCCTATACAAATAGAGGTCCCCTAGAGGGAACCTTCTGATCAGTATAACAGCTTCTATATGTAAATCCAATCCATTTTGCAAAGGCATTAAATTCTTACTAAATATTGTATTTAAAACGTTTGACTATTGTATAGTTGGGTGCTATGATAGGCTGATGTTATAGGCATTTCGTAGAAAACTGCGGAATGCCTATACTATATTTTGAAGATAATTTTACATTAAATGTTACCAGGGGAGTGATACGCCATGTACATTTCGTTGAGTTCACCTATAGAATCTAGACATAAAAAGTAACTATAATTTATTAAAGGAGAGATCAGGATGATTCAAGTAAAAGAGTTTGTAGATGCTGATAATTCGTATGCTGAGAATAAGGCTAATGAGTTCTTGGCAGGGCTGCGTGAGGAACAGGTTGTGAATATCTGCTACGGTTCGGTAGTTAAATCTTCACGTGATGGGGCAGAGCATCAAAGAAGCAGTATACTGGTCGTGTATAAGACAAATGAAGGGCAATAACTGGAATACTTTTTTTTCGTGCTTATCTGTTGTCTCCACGCTATGCATCGTGATCGTTCTTATATATTATATGTTTTAGCTTTTCTTATGAACAAAGAGGACCTTTCCCATTTACGGGTAAAGGTCCTCTTTGATTGTATAAGTGCAATTACAGTCTTATATTCCGTCTGGGACGGATAATCCTAAACCGGATGCAACACGCTGTCCCAGTTCTGGATCAGCTTTATAGAAATGAACAATTTGACGAAGTTTAATATCGTTACTTTCAACTGGTGTCATAGCGCCTACGATATTTTGAACAAGACGTGTACGTTCTTCTTCACTCATCAGGCGATACAAGTCACCAGATTGTGTATAATGGTCATCACTATTATAGGAGACACTGTCGGCATTTCCAGATACTTCGAAAGGTGATGTTTTGTACTGTGGTGCTTCTTTAGGTCCGCCTAAGCTGTTAGGTTCGTAATAGGCACCGGATCCGCCATTGTTACCGAGTGCCATGCCACCGTCACGTTGATAGTTCTTCACTTCTACTTTTGGTCGGTTGATAGGCAGGCTGTTATGGTTGGGACCTACACGGTGACGATGAGCATCGCCGTAAGCAAACAGTCGACCCTGTAGCAATTTATCAGGAGAAGCTTCAATACCAGGGACGAAAGAGCCAGGAGAGAACGTAACTTGCTCTACTTCCGCGAAGTAATTCTCTGGATTGCGATCCAGTACCATGCGGCCAACCTCAATTAATGGATAATCTTTTTGCGACCATACTTTGGTTACATCGAATGGATCAAAGCGGTAAGTGTTCGCATCTTCGATTGGCATAATCTGCACGTAGAGCTTCCACGCTGGGAAATCTCCTTTATCAATAGCATTGAACAAGTCTTCTGTATGATAATCTGGGTTCTCCCCAGCTATTTTGGCGGCAAGATCTGGAGCAAGGTTCTTAATGCCTTGTTCTGTTTTGAAATGATATTTCACCCAGACGGCTTTGCCTTCGGCATTTACCCATTTGAAGGTGTGGCTTCCGAACCCGTGCATATGTCTCAACGTAGCTGGGATTCCGCGATCTGACATCAAAATCGTAACCTGATGTAGAGATTCCGGCGATAAAGACCAGAAGTCCCAAACCGCATTAGGGTTCTTTAAGTGTGTCTGTGGATCACGCTTCTGTGTATGAATAAAGTCGGGGAACTTGATTGCATCACGAACGAAGAATACAGGTGTATTGTTACCTACGAGATCATAGTTTCCTTCTTCGGTATAGAACTTCACAGCAAAACCACGTGGGTCTCTTACAGTATCAGCAGAACCTAGCTCCCCAGCTACCGTTGAGAAACGGATGAACATTGGGGTACGCTTGCCTACCTCAGATAAAAAATTAGCTTTTGTATATTGAGTTAAATCCTGAGTGACCTCAAAATACCCATGAGCGCCAGCACCCTTAGCATGAACGACACGTTCAGGAACACGTTCTCTGTTAAAGTGGGCTAATTTTTCAAGCAGATGGACATCTTGCAGCAAAGTAGGACCACGATCACCGGCTGTCATTGAATTTTGATTGTCGCCTACTGGAGCACCCCAGCTGGTCGTAAGATTATTATTATTGGAGCTCATTAATAGAATCACCTCGTAAGATTTGATTTTAGATTTAGTATAAGTTCTATATTAATGTTTTTTGGGGAAAATGCAACACTTTTTGAATAATTGACACATTACAGTATGTGGTAATCGTCGTCCCATTCAGATATATATGATAGATAGAGTGATTAATTACTAAGCAGAGTTAAAAAAGAAACAGCGCACCTCTACCATCACTGGAGGGTGCGCTGTTCTATTTTGATATAGGAATATCCGTTTTCTGTACTTAGTTTTTAATGTACATTCTGTTATAGTATTCATCCAGCATTCTTTTGGTGGCAAATTCGGTGCGAGTGGTTTCGATACTCTTCTTCATCATTTGTACCCACTGTTCACGATTCTCATAATAGGTTGGGAGTACTCGATTCAATAGGGTGTCGTATAGCGCATCACTATCATGCTTATCCAGAACCTCGAAGTCAGTAGTCTCGAAGCCGTCTCCGATCTGCCAGCCATTCTCGCCATCTATACAGGCTTCCGGCCACCAGCCATCTAGAATAGAGCAGTTCAATACGCCGTTCATGGCTGCCTTCATCCCGGAGGTACCACTTGCTTCCAGTGGTCTACGCGGATTGTTGAGCCAAATATCAGAACCGCGTGTCAGCTGTGCGCCGATAGTCATATCGTAATTCTCCAAGAAGACAACACTCTTCGGATATTTTTTCATCATCGCCACTAAATTGCTGACGATTTTTTTGCCGTTATCATCGAGTGGATGGGCTTTGCCAGAGAAGACGATTTGTATTTTGCCGGACTCCAGATAAGGCTCAATAATTTCCGGCTGCGAGAAGATCAGGTCACTGCGTTTATAAGGAGCAGCTCTGCGTGAGAAGCCAATGAGTAGATTGTCAGCATTTAGACTAATGCCGGACCGTTTTTTTATGAAATCAATCAGTTCACCCTTAATTTCTTTATGCACTGCCCATAAATCGCCATTTTGTTCATAGGCTTGTGTCATTCTTTCATCTACCCAGGTAGGGGTATGAATGGCATTAGTAATGCCAATGATGTCCGATCTTCCGGCAACCTCTTTCCACATCTTATTGGCTGTATCCGCATGAAGCTGAGCCACTGCATTAGAAATACGTGAGAGTCGTAGACCGGCAACCGTCATGTTGAACGGCTCGCCACCGATACGCTCCATCTGGTCGCGGGTTAAGCCATTGAATGCACTCATATACTCTAGGCGGTCGAGTGGATGGGTTTCATTGCCTTCTTTTATCGGCGTATGTGTAGTGAACACAACCTCTTCCCGAGTAGCTTTCCAAGCTTCCTCAAAGGTGCTGCCTCCGGACATCTTTTCACGAATGAGCTCGATGGCTGCTAAGGCTGCATGGCCTTCATTGAAATGATAGACATCAATCGGAATGCCGAGAGCACGCATAGCTTTTACTCCGCCGATCCCGAGTACGATCTCTTGAGCGATCCGTTCCTCACCGAACCAGCCGTACAATTGTCCAGTAATCCATGCATCATTATTCTCGGGGATATCCGTATCCAGTAAATACAACGTGCTGTTGCCAAAATAATCAGTCTTCCATACTTTGCACACCACATCGGTCTTTCTGACTTTTACAGTTACCTTCACCCCTGTATCTTCAAGAAAATCATAAACATAATTGTGATAGGAGTCGTATGGATTACCGTTCGCATCAATTTTTTGATCCGTATAACCTTGTTTCCACTTCAGCCCGATAGGGATGATAGGAGCATTGATGTCTTTAGCTCCCTTAATGTAGTCACCGGCGAGAATTCCAAGCCCTCCGGCATACATTTTAAAATCGGAATGTAACCCGTACTCCATACTGAAATAAGCTACTGATGGTAATTTTTGTTCGTTCACTTGATAAGCCTCCTAATCGCGGATTAGATTGAATTGCAGTAAAGCTGCTGGCATTATCTACGATGCAAACGTTTGCTCAAAAAACAGTCACCAATCGTTGTGGAAGCGATTGCACCATCATTCTAGCACACTTTATCTACAAAAGCATAACGTCAATTTGGTGAAAATAGCCAATTAGGGGCAAAATCAACGGAAGTGATTGATAAAGTGAAGGGAAGACCCTAAGATAAAGAGATTGAAGAAATAATTATTGGTGGTGTATAAGTTGGGTATAGTTGTGATTGGAAGCTTAAATATGGATATGGTAGTACGTACGAACCGGGCACCGAATGCAGGAGAAACGCTTATGGGACAAGCATTTGCTCTATCTCCCGGTGGAAAGGGAGCGAATCAGGCTGTTGCCGCAGCACGTCTGGGTGCTGAGGTTAGTATGATCGGCAGCGTCGGAAAAGATACCTTTGGAAGCGAAATGCTGGAGATTATTAAGCAGGAAGGTATTCATATAGAACATATCTCAGTGAGTGAAACGGAGGCAACAGGTGTAGCTTCAATCGTTATTGAAGAAGATGGAGAGAATCGGATTATCGTTGTACCCGGAGCGAATATTGATCTCTTTGCAGAGGATATACAGGCGTTAGAGACTGTCATCAGCCAGGCTGAGATGATTGTGATGCAGCTTGAAATGGAACTGGCGATGAGTGAGCATGCTATTGCCATTGCACATCGTCATGGAATTCCGGTCATTCTGAATCCAGCACCAGCTAGAGTGCTTAAAGACGAGATGCTGGGTCAAGTATCATATCTGACACCTAATGAGACAGAAGCGGGAATTTTGACCGGAATGACTGTAGATAGTTTAGAGACTGCTGAGCAGGCAGCCCGTATTTTGCTGCAAAAAGGTGTTAAAAATGTGATTGTAACCTTGGGATCTAAAGGCGCACTGATCGTTAATGCTGAAGGCGCTAAGTCAGTTCCTGGATTCCCGGTCAAGGCGATAGACACGGTTGCTGCCGGAGACTCATTCAATGGGGCATTAGCCCAGCAATTGGTCTTAGGCAAAACGCTGGAGGAGGCAGTGAGCTTCGCTAATGCTGTTGGAGCACTGGCTGTCGGGAAAGAAGGCGCGATCCCATCGCTGCCGCAGTTATCAGAGGTTGAACAGTTTCTAAAACATGTATCGGCAGTAAAATAAACAATACAGAATCTATAGCAGACGACTGGATAAGGGGCTGAAATAATGAGCAGGACAGTAATCGTTAAAAATGTGATCATTGGCGAAGGAATCCCTAAAATATGTGTTCCGTTGATTGGAGCTACCTTGTCTGAACTGAAACAGGAAGCCGAATCATTAAAAGAGCTTGGTCCCGATTTAGTGGAGTGGCGGACGGATTTTTTTGACGAAGTTGAAGACGTAGAGGCGGTCAATTTAGCACTAAAAGAAATCCATTCTGTAATTCCGGAGTTACCGCTGATTTTTACTTTTCGGAGTGCCAAAGAAGGCGGCGAGAAGCAGGTTAGCACAGAATATTACATAGCACTGAATATAGCTGCAGCTGAAAGTGGTCTAGTAGATATAATTGATGTTGAATTATTCAATGAGGAACAGGATGTAAAGCTACTAGTCGAGACTGCTCATACTCATAACGTGTCTGTCATTATCTCGAATCATGATTTTCATGGAACACCTTCTCAAGAGGAGATCATCTCGCGATTACGCAAGGCACAGGAGCTTGGTGGGGACTTGCCTAAAATTGCGGTGATGCCTCAGGATGCGGGGGATGTACTGACTTTACTGGAAGCGACCCATATCATGAAGGAACAATATGCAGATCGCCCGATTATTACAATGTCCATGGCGGGAGCAGGGGTAATTAGTCGTCTAGCCGGTGAAATATTCGGTTCAGCGCTTACCTTTGGAGCGGCGCATAAGCCCTCTGCGCCTGGACAGGTAGCTGTGGTTGAGCTGCGAAATGTACTGTCACTGCTGCATCGCAGTCTATAGGAGCTAGAGCTATCAGTGAGGTTCCGGATAATAGAAATAGAGCGGCGACCGGATTTCCGGTGCCGCTCTATTTCTATTTTATTATTTTGTTCCCGTGTATACGTGAACGGCATTTCTTAGGAACGCTGCAAGTCCAGGACGATGCTTGTCGTAGTACTTGGTAAAACGTTCATCATCAACATACATTTGCGCGACACCGGCATGTGCCTCTTTGGAATAGGAATCCCAGTAGAAGGAGAGCCACTGGCGGTGTAGATCAGCACTTTTTTGCGCCAATACACTGGCAGGATCTCCATACTCCATCGCTTGCAAGAGCGTCTCGAACATTTCCTCCTCAAGCTGCTGTATAGCCGCATATTGTTCTTCTGTCATACCTTTAAGCTTCTTGTTGGATTGTTCTACGGTGCTGTCCCCATATTTCTCCCGTATTTCTTGACCGTATTTCTTCTCGTTATCCTCTACCAGCTTTTGCTTGAAGCCTTCGAATTTTTCAGCGTCACTCATAGTCATTCTCCCTTCTTGGTGAGCCAGCGTCTGTTCGACGTTAGCGATTAATAGATCTAATTGATGTCTCTTTTCAAGCAGCTTGTCATGATGCTCCCGTAGCGCTTTGGCTCCGTCGAATGACGGTTCAGTCATAATAGCTTTGATACGTTCCAGACTTAAGCCAAGCTCTCGATAAAATAAAATTTGCTGTAGAAGATCTACTTCGGTGCGGCCATAGATACGATACCCCGAGGAGTTGATTCTCGCCGGCTTAAGAATGCCAAACTCGTCGTAGTAGCGCAGGGTTCGCGTACTGATTCCAGCTAGCTCAGCGAGCTTCTGTACTGTGTATTCCGTAGTATCACCTCCCACAAATTCAATGTACACCTTTACGTAGCGTGAAGGTCAAATGTTTTTTTAGCGTATCCCAAACAGCGGCAGTTACCCGCTGAAGATCATTGGGAAGACTGCCGCTGCTATGATTTGCTGATGTTGAAGTTATTTTTGACCCATCTGCGCCGCAAAATAATTCTGTAATTCCTCTAATTTGCGAGGATCAGCAAGGGTTGTTTTGTCTGAGAAGTAATGTTCGAGAACAAGGTCCCAGGTAGGTACTATTTTTTGTGAGTTCATCGCTTTAATGGCGACTTTGACCGTCTTGCGTTCCTTGGCATTAGAAAAGGTATCTACGTAATGCTGTGAGCGCTCAAAATCCAGATCCTTAAACACAGCGCGGAAGATTTCCGAAGTCATCTTTGCGTCATCCAACGCACGGTGAGCAGATCCAGAAGGTTCAAGTTCAAACAAAGCCATCGCGCCTTCGACACTGATATCATTGCTTAGGCCGCGAGCCCGCAGCACACCCTTCAGTAAATCGAAATACGTTGCAGACATCCAGTAGGAGTCGTCCATCTTGTGCATACGTACATCCTGAATGATTCGCTTCATGTCTTCGCCACCCCAAGTAAGGAGCAACACTCCATCTGTACTTAGATCAAGCCACTCTCTAAAAGCAGTGATGACTTTCGGGAAGCGGGGTGCGATGTCGATTTCCTCTTGGGGAATACCGGTTTTTTTCTTAATAAAAGAATTAAGGGTGGAGAAATATATGGGTTTGATCAAGGAAGAAAATTCATCCTTATACTGCAATGAAGAGTCTAACCGGACAGCTCCAATCTCAATGACCTCCATAGGGTGCTCGCTGGCAAACTTACGGCCGTTGAATTCGATGTCCAGAATAATATAATCCACAGGTACTTGCCTCCGTTCCATGACTGACGCTGTAGTACTTAATACGTCGACTACTCTATTTTAACAAAAAAAGCGATGTAATGGGGAGTATGGGAACAAGCTAATATTGGAACATAAAAAAGAACCAGCACTATGCGGGTTCTTTTTATAACTATTAATGAGCAAAAAGATTGCAGACAATAAAGTAAGACGATTAATGTTCTGAACCGGCAGCAGGTTCAGGCTGATGAATTGGCTGTTCCAGCAGGACAGATCCGTTTTCAAGACGAAGCCAGGTATCGAAGTCTTGGATGCCTTGGGTCAGTCTGATGACGCGTGCGCCCCGCATAAAGCCTTCTTTTCCATAAGTATTGTAGCCGGTAGCACGGCCATAGGAAAGACGTATACCATACAGGCTGCCCGTAAAATCATTGATATGGTCATGTCCGCAGAAGGTGCCAAGCACATCACCCATTTCAAGCAAAGCCGAGAATAATCCCGAGTTAACCTCAGGTGAGCATACACGCTCATACTTATATCCGTGACAGACTTGTGTAGACCAGACCTCACGATATTCCGGAATCGGGATATGGAAGAAAGCCAATGCAGGCAGCCTGTTCTTAGCAGTTTTAGGATTCAACCGAGCGGATTCAGCAGTTAGCCAGTTGATTTGATTCCGGTTAATCCAATTGTAGCCTGGGATATGCTCCATCTCGGAGTAACTGCCCGAGTCAACAAAATAAAGGACAGCGGCTGCTTGGCCATCCTGATCTTTTATTTCAAGCGTGTAATTGCCTGAACCTTCAAGATCCTCTGGACCGGCTTCGGCCAGACAGTGGGGATGTTCTAATGCTATCTGCATCAATTCACTGCGGGAAATCAGGGTTTCTGTATCATGGTTACCAAATACGAAGGCCCAAGGGGTACCTGTTTTTTCTACAGCAGCGACAGCATCCCGAAATGCTTGGGCAGGGTCTTCACATGCCTTTTCGCCAGGAGAGACAGGGGCAGTGTAAATTAGATCTCCCGTGAAGACCACAAGATCAGGTTGTTCTGCTTCTAGAACACGTTCCATCAGTTCCCGGGTACGCTGATCTTCGGCTCTTCCATCCATCCAGTGAAGATCAGTGAACTGTACAATTTTCAAGGTTCCATCTTGCTGAAATGATAAGCTGTGTCTCATTGGGGTTATCTCCCTTACTGTCTAATATAGTTAGCCGATCCAGATCCGCTGGGTGAAATGGTCTCCGGAGCTTCTACCAATCATAATATCAAATTCCCCGGGTTCGAAGACCATTTGATCATCTTTTCCGTAGAACATCAGCATTTCTCTAGTGATCTCGAAAGAAACCACTTGTTTCTCATGCGCTGCGAGTGTAATTTGTCGGAAGGCTTTCAGCTCCTTGACCGGGCGTACGACACTTGCGCTAACATCATGGATATAGAGTTGAACGGTTTCCTTGCCGGTGATGTCTGAAGTATTCTCCACCTCAATGGAGGCAACAATCCGACCCTTAGCATCAACATTGAAGTTGCTGTAATCAAAACTGGAATAGCTCAGACCATAGCCAAAACAGAAAAGAGGGTCATTAGGGCAATCCAGATATCGGGTTACATAACGCACATTCGGATATAGGGGATCATAGGGACGTCCCGTCTGATAGGCATTGTAATAAACAGGAATTTGACCAACCGAGTAAGGGAAGCTCATAGATAAACGAGCGGACGGATTATAATCTCCGAACAGCACATCAGCTAATGAATTTCCGGATTCTGTTCCCAGAAACCAGGCTTGCAGTAGAGCATCGCTGGCCTCAAGAACAGGCTTTAGTTCCAGTGGTCGGCCGCTAAATACAATGGTAACAATCTTTTTGCCGGTATCTTTCAGACGCCAGATCAGCTTCTCCTGATTGGTCGACAAGCGCAGATTGGTTTTGCTTCCGCCTTCCCCGGTATCCTGCTGATTCTCACCGACAGCAGCGAGAATTACATCGCAATCTTTTAGGCGCTGAAAGGCTTCTTCGATTTCATCCTCCACATCAAAAACACCCTCTAGCATGCTTCCCAGCTCACCAGTCATGGCCGTAATAATATCCGCGGCAGATGTTTTTTGAGAAATGCCGTTGTAGAGTGATACGGCCGGGTCTTTTTCCGTTCCAGACCAGCCGCCCAGCACATGAATAGAGGTAGCGAAGGGACCAGCCAATCCAATCTTCATACCGTGTTTCAGGGGCAGAGCGTTATTGTCATTTTTCAGCAGCACCACTGAGCTTGCACCCAGCTCTCTCGCAGCTTGTAAATTCTCCGCGCTCGGCGTGGGCGCCTCATCTACTAGTGGATCTGCATCCTTGAATGGATTGTCAAACAAGCCGAGAGCGTCCTTGAGTTCTAGCACCCGGATAACGGCTTCATCAATCAAGGAGATATCAAGCTTGCCTTCCTCGACGAGAGCAGCGCCGTGGTTTAGATAATGGGTGGACATCATTTCGATATCTAGTCCGGCAGCCAGACTTTTCTCAGCTGCTTCACGACCATCTTCGGCAGCGCCATGAGGGATTAGTTCATTTACGGAATTGAAATCGGCGATGGTAACGCCATCGAAGCCCCATTCCTCACGCAGAATCCCGCGGAGAAGTTTGGAATTACCGCTTGCAGGTATACGATCAATCGTATTGAATGCGGCCATCACCATGGCTACACCAGCATCTACAGCAGCTTTATAGGCTGGTAGATAGAACTCACGTAATACGCCGAGGGACATATCCACCGTATTGTATTCTCGACCGCCTTCGGGAGCGCCATAACCGGCGAAGTGCTTCACACAGGCAGCGATACGACCTTTTTCTTTTAGGTCTTTGCCCTGATAGCCCCGTACCATGCTCTCAGTTACACGAGCATTCAGATAAGGGTCCTCACCGGATGTCTCCATCACTCGTCCCCAGCGCGGATCGCGTACAAGATCCGTCATAGGCGAGAAAGTGAGGTGAATACCGGCAGCTGCGCTCTCCTTGGCTGCAATTTCAGCGAACCTTTCACAGGCCTCCATGTCAAAGCTACAACCTATCGCAAGCGGGATCGGTAGGATCGTTCTGTAACCATGAATCACATCCGCCATGAAGAGTAAGGGGATTTTCTGACGGCTGGCTTGCAAATGCCGGGTCTGTAGATCAATCACATTCCTGGCTCCAATGCCGTTTAGAACGCTTCCGATGTTCTGCATTACCTGCGGCTTAATGTTCAGTTCCTTGAATGGACCGGTTAAATCTACGGTATCATCCAAACCCCAATAGTGAGGGCCTAGCTGGGTTAATTGGGCCAGTTTTTCTTCTAGAGTCATATCGTTCACAAGATCTTGGATAAACAGTTTAGTCATGGTTAACACCTTCCTCGTGAGCGCATTGAAAGTTATTGTGACAAATAGATGTGCTATACCAATAAGAAAGCGCTTGCTATTTGAGTTCGCCGCAGTGCACACGCAGATAAATATAATTGGATGAGACATGCAATAGATAAGAACGGGGAGTTCATTGTCAGACATCATATATAAGACTGACATGTCTATGAAAGAACAGATAGAAACGTTTCCATTAACGATACATATCGATCTTAGTCCGAAGACCATAAAAAGTCAATTATCTTCGCGAAATCGGCCGATTCATTATATTTAGGTTGTAAAATGTGATTTTTATTACTAGAAAAACAAAAATAAAATGAATTGACAGCGCATACATCTAGGGAGTATGATTTTCGTACAGGGAGTTTCAAAGAAGTTATGGAAACGTTTCTATATCATCCGATACGCTTTATCATAAAGGATGAGCAATCAGTTTCAAGCTGGTTGCGGGACAAGAAAGGAAGCTAAGTTATGCATGTGATGAAATGCATCTTTCAAATTGGAGGTGGGCTCATTGGCAAGAATTAAGCTTGCGGGTGGAAATATTGTCCGGGAAGTCATTAAGAACAAAGTGCTTTTTCTAATGTTGCTGCCTGTAATCCTATACTTCATTATTTTTCACTATGCGGTAATGCCTGGCGCTTACGTCGCATTCGTAGATTACAAGCTCAATAAGGGTATTTTCGGAAGTAACTTTATCGGTCTGAAAAACTTCGAATTTCTGGTTCAGAATGGCGATCTGTGGAATATTACCAAGAATACACTGCTCTACAACATCGTCTTCCTAGCTCTGGGTAACATTATTCAAATTGTGTTTGCCATTATGCTTTCGGAGATCTCGGGCAAGTGGTTCAAGAAAGTGTCTCAATCCGTTATTCTCCTACCTTACTTTATCTCTATGGTTATCGTCGGTGTGTTTGCCTACAATATATTCAATTTCAATTCCGGGTTCATCAATACGATGCTAACCGGAATGGGGCTAGACCGTTACGAGTTTTATTCTGATCCGGGCATATGGAAATATATCATTGTAGCCTTCAAGATCTGGGCCGCTACCGGATATGGAATGATTGTCTATCTGGCAACGATCACAGGGATTAATCATGATCTGTACGAGGCTGCTTATATGGACGGAGCCACTACCTGGCAGCGGATCCGTTATATGACCTTACCGATTCTGAAGCCAACCTTTATTCTGCTTTTACTGTTTGGTATGGGTGGAATTCTCAAGGGCTCCTTTGACCTTTTCTATAATCTGATCGGTACGAACTCGGTGCTGTATCCGCAGACGGATATTATCGATACCTATGTCTTCCGTTCACTGGTGGGACAATTCAACTTCTCTATGGGCGCCGCTGTGGGCTTCTACCAATCCATGTTTGGCCTGATTCTGGTGCTAGTAGTTAACTTTATTGTACGCAAGGTCGAGCCAGACAGCGCATTGTTCTAAAACCAGACATGAAACAGGGGTGATGAATATGGAAACTCAAAAAATCAAACAGGATTCGGGAAGTATTATCATAAAAGTGATTAGCTATATCTGCATTAGTATCTTTGCACTGTTCTGTGTATTTCCCTTCGCACTAATGATCTCCTCATCGTTCATGAACGAGCAGGAAATTGTCCGTGAAGGCTACAAGCTGCTGCCTAAGGAATTTTCATTTAAGGCTTACGAATTGTTATTTAACAACTCTACGCAATTGGTAAATGCTTATAAGATCACTATTTTTATAACCGTAGTGGGTACGGTCCTTGGACTGTTCATGATGTCGATGGCTGGCTTCGTGCTTAACCGCAAGGATTTCAAGTATCGCAACTTCTTTTCCTTTCTAATTTACTTTACGACACTCTTCAGCGGTGGCTTGATTCCAACGTATATCCTGATGGTCAAGCACCTGCATATGAAAGATAACTTATTTGCCATGATTCTACCGGCTGTAGTTGGCGCTTGGTCGATCTTCCTGATGCGTAATTTCATGAAGGCGATTCCGGATTCCTTATATGAATCTGCTACCATTGACGGTGCTGGCGACTTCCATATCTATTGGCGGATATTTATTCCGCTGGCGGTTCCTTCCTTAGCTACCATCGGGCTTTTCTCGGCGATAGGCTTTTGGAATGAGTGGTACAACGGGATGTTATATATGGACTCCCCGACGAAATATCCACTCCAATACTTTTTGCAGCGAATGGTCAATCAGACGAATCTCGGTACACTAATCAATTCGGGGGCAGTTATCAATACGGCTGATCTTCCAACGCAATCCATCAAGATGGCTACAGCTGTGCTGGCCACCGGGCCAATTATTCTTCTCTATCCATTTGTACAGCGTTATTTCGTAACAGGCCTCACCGTTGGGGCTGTAAAGGGTTAATGGACGTCTCCTTTTCGAAGGCGCGTTTATTATAAATGCAATTCATAAATAGAAAAGAAAAGGGAGGCTTACCTAATGAAAGGTAAAAAAATTGCGTCTTCTTTAATTGCTGTACTCATGCTTACTGGGGCATTGACAGCCTGTTCATCGAAGAACAACGAGGCAAGTAATGATCCGGCAGCTACGAAGGCACCAGAAGCTTCAACGAATGCAGGAGGAGTAGATACTTCTAAAGAAGCTAAGTTGGTTTACTACCTGTGGGGCAGTGAAGGCGTTCAAAATAAGGCGATTCTTGCTGAGATTAACAAAAAGCTTAAGGCTGATCTTAACGCTACAATTGAAGTGAAGTATATTGACTGGCCGGATATCAATACGAAATATCCGTTGCTATTTGCTTCTGGTGAGCAGTTTGATATGTCTCATGCATCTCCTGGAGCACCAGTATCCTATTTCACATTGGCTAGTGAAGGCGCTCTAGTGGACCTTACAGATATGCTCGATAAAGTTGCTCCTAAGCTGAAGGCAGAAATCCCTGCTAGTGTATGGGAAAATACTAAATACAAAGGTAAAATCTATGGTGTTCCGAGTCTTTATAGCGAATATACACCGAATGGTTATGCCTATCGTGTAGACTTGCTGAAAAAATATGGCATGGAAAAAATCACCACTCTCGACGATATGGTTAAATACATGGATAATGTTGTTGCCAATGAGTCCTTCCCACCAATTAACGGTAAGTCTGAAGATGCGGCCAATATGTTCAGAATGCTCGTAGATACTACAGGAATGTGGCTTAACGCACCTGGTATATCTTTGAATGAACTGAATCTTGTGACGAAAAGTCCAGAGGACTACAAGACCGTCTTCCATCCAGCATACACTCAAGAATTCGAAGATTGGGCTGTGAAGATGCGTGAATGGGCAGATAAAGGGTACTGGGGCAAAGATGTGCTGTCTGCAACTCTTGGAAGTAAAGATAACTTCAGAGCAGCAAACTCCGCAGGTTATTTGACTCATGCTCAGGACTGGATCGGCCAATACGGTGCAGATTTGAAGGCACAACCAGAGGCAGAAACTGCATTCTTTACTTTTGCGGAAGCCAACAAGAAGATCAAACGTAAGATGGGCGTTGACAACTCGACTGTAATCAGCACGAGCTCGGAGAATCCAGAGCGCTCTCTGATGGTAATCGAGAAGTTCATGACTGACGAAAGCTACTACAACCTCATCCAAAATGGTATTGAAGGCAAACAATATGTTATGGAAAATGGTGTTAAAAAGCAGCCTCCAGGCTTCAACGAAAAAACGGACGGCGGAGGTTTCGCTGCTTGGTCACTTCGTAACGACAAATTCGTAGTTCCTACGGATACAGAAAACCCAATTCGTAACTCCTTGTTTGCAGAGTGGGATAAAGTCGCTATCGATGATCCATACAATGGCTTTAGCTTTGATCCATCGAATGTAACTACAGAAATTGCTTCCATCTCCAACGTGAATTCCCAGCTTGGTATTCAATTGATGCTTGGTAAAACAAGCAAAGATCCTAAAGCTGCTGTAGCGGATTACCGTGAGCAACTGAAAAAAGCAGGAATTGACAAGGTTATTGCCGAAGTAGAAAAGCAATTGGCTGAGTTTGTTCCAGTGAACTAAAGAACGTTAAAAGGTGTAAGGGAGCTATAGTAGCATATAGCTCCCTTACTTATAAGTGGGGGAGTATAGTGGACGTAAATATCAAGGATATCGCGCGGATTTCCGGTGTGGGCATCTCGACGGTTTCCAGGGTCATCAACAATAAGGGGCTGGTGAGCAAGGCTACACGGGAAAAGGTTCTGAATGTTGTTAAGGAATACAATTACATTCCCAATTCCAATGCGAGAAATCTAAAAACTACGGAGTCTAAGAACATTGCACTTATGGTTAAGGGGATTACGAATCCGTTCTTCTCTAATATGATCAAAGAAATCGAGCGGCAGGCTAATCTGCGAGGGTACCCTTTCCTCATTCATCAGGTAGAGGATGGAACGGATGAAATTAATGCGGCGATTCAGCTGACCAAAGAAAAGAATCTATGCGGGATCATCTTCATGGGCGGAACTTACAATCATTCTGAAGAGAAATTCAAGCAGCTGACGGTCCCATTTGTTCTGACAACGATCACCTCTACACAAGAGGTGGACCCTGATATCTTTTCTAGTGTCACCATTAATGAATTGAAGGAAGCTTATAAGGCCACCAATTACTTGATATCACTTGGGCATGAGAATATTGGTTTTCTAGCCAAGTCCCCATTACTGGATGAAACGACAGGCAACCGGCGTTATTTGGGCTACAAAAAAGCACTGGAAGAACATAATCTGCCTTATGATGCACAGCTTGTGGAAGATTGTGAATACAGTCCTAGCTCTGGATTTGATGCAGCGCGAAGATTGCTTAAAAGGAATAAGGGAGTAACCGCAATATTTGCAGCCTCCGACACGATTGCTATCGGTGCTGCCAAAGCGGTGCTTACCGCAGGGTTGTCTATTCCGGATGATATTTCAATCATTGGCTTTGACGGGATCGAAATGGCTGAATATTTTCATCCTTCACTTGATACGATCAGCCAACCGGGTACAGAAATGGCTTTATCCAGCGTGGGCGTTCTGTTTGATCTAATTTCTGGACGGTCAGGTCATCAGCATATTGTCTACGATGCGGTATTGCTCAAGCGAGGCTCTTGCAAGATGCTCAAAACACTTAAGGTTTAATCCTGACTATAAAAGCTATCATTGGAGTGGTAACCCAAATGCAAGACACATTGAGAATAGGTACTCTAGTTCGTGGCGGGGAGGCCGTCACCGTGATTCCGCAAATCGTTCAGCATGGTTTTGAATCCTTTAACCTGAACTTTTGGCAGACCACAGGTGAAGCCAATCTTGTAGAAACAGCTGCACGACTTAGGGAACTGGCTGCTGAACATGATTTTGTCATCTCTTCTGTTGGGATTTATGGCAATCCACTTTCAGGAACAGGCGACAACGCTGACACACTCGCCAGCTGGGAGCGATTGATTGATCATGCCCATTTATTCGGCACAGATATTATCGGCGGATTCACTGGACGTCTTCCAGGTTCTACGATTGACGAGTCGATTCCGAGATTTGCAGAGGTGTTTAGTGAATTGTCCAAAAGGGCAGCCGATCGTGGCTTAAGAATTGCTTTTGAAAATTGCTCTATGGGTGGAAACTGGCAGGCCGGAGAGTGGAATATCGCTCACAATCCTTCAGCCTGGGAGAAAATGTTCAATGCTGTACCAGCAGACAATCTGGGTCTGGAATGGGAACCGTGCCACCAACTGATAGGTCTCATTGATCCGATTCCGCAGCTACGCAAATGGGTGAATAAGGTATTCCATGTACATGGCAAGGATGCCACTATTGCCTGGGATATCGTCAAGGAATACGGAATTCACGGACCTAAGTCTTATGTGTGGGACCGGACGCCTGGCTTCGGAGATACGAACTGGGTGGATATCATCTCGATTCTGCGCCAGGCCGGCTATAAGGGAACTATTGATATTGAAGGCTGGCATGATCCTGTCTATCAGGGTGAACTAGAAATGACTGGACAAGTACATGCTCTAAATTATTTGAAGTATTGCCGAGGTGGCAGTTTTGTCCCTAATCCGGTGTAAAGGATATCAGATAGTAACAACCCAAAAATGACCTCAAAATCCACAGTGAAGTGGAGGGTGAGGTCATTTTTATTTGCATAACTTTAATCCCGAATAAGATATCCTTGACCAAGCTGGATTTCTTTAAAGCCTGCCATGTGGCGAGCTTGAAAGCGGATCGGCTTAAATCCACCTATAATAATGATGTTTTTGATATCCGCAGCCCCATCTGAAGGCAGTGAAAAGGATTTGATATAGGGGAATTCTTCCGCGAGCGTGGTGTGAATCGCGTTAATATGTGGGTCATTTTCACCTTTTCCCATTAGATTCATTAGGAGATACCCTTCGGCATTCAGTTTTGAATACACGATGCTGAAAAATTCACTGGAGATTAAGTGCCTCGGCGTGCCCGCGGCGGTGAAAGCATCCAAGATGATGTAATCATATTTCTGTGGTTCTTCACCTTCAAGGATCTGACGTCCGTCCCCGATCACTACGTTATCTTGGTTGTATCCAAAATAGCGGCGGCTTAATTCGACTACTTCACTGTCTAGCTCAGCTACTTTAAATCTTTTGTCTATAAAATGCCCAGCAATCGTTCCAATCCCATGACCTATAAGAAAGGCATCCTCGAAAGAGGGAGCATTGCATTCCATCAAGTGAATGATGGCTCGCGGATATTCAAACACAACTCGTTCTGGGTGATTGAGATCCATCGCACCTTGAATGGCCTGATTGGAAAACTGCATGACGCGGAACGCACCTTGTTCACCGTATAGTTCTGTAGTGTCATAGACGGTGATTTCATGATTATCGCTGCTCGTGTGAATCTGTGATTGCAAGTGATCAAGCTCCTTATACGATAGAAATTCGTTTATATTCATTGGGTGTAACGCCGACTACACGTTTAAAAAGCTTATTGAAATAGGCAGGATCGCCATATCCAACTTCTGCTCCAATCTCGTGAATCTTTAGGTCAGGGGCATTCTTAAGCAGATGCTTGGCTTTACGTAGCCGGATTTCCGTGATGTAGTCCGTTAATGTAAGTCCAGTCTCTTGTTTGAACAGCTTACTTAAATAGCTTGGTGTCAAAAAAACCATATTCGCTAAGGTGTTCAGATCCGCATGCTGATTATAGTTGGCTGATATCCAGCGCTTTATGGTTTCTACAGCTGTACCGGACATCTCTAGGCGATGGGCTCTGATCTCAAATAGAATGCTTGAGAAATGGTTGGTAAAACTACGCTCGATTTCACTGAAGCTCATACTGGACGCGATGCTTTCATCCAGCCCAAGATAGGGTGCACCTTTGTAGAGGGCCTCAAATTCTTGCAATTCTTTCTGCGCAGATTCAATAACCCATCGACAGACACGGAGAATTTGATCGGGCACAGCTTGTTGTGATTTCAGCACTGAGAATAAGTTATGCACGCGTTCTAAAGCACCCTCCATATTCAGGATCTGCAGATCATGGATTAATGGTTCCTTGATCGCATTAAAAGGCTCAAGGATATTTATCTCAGACTGCTGAATGTTCTGAATATTTGCATAGTGCAGTCGGTCAGGATTATAGATGCCGACGCTGCAGGCTAACTTAGCATCTAGATATGCTTGTCTAAGCTTGGCGGTATCATTATAGGAACTGCTAGTACCTACATGCAGTATCATACCATTGGCAGAGATACGGATTCTGTCGCCGATTTCATTCCTATCGCTGTCTGAGAGTTGCTTTGTAGAATACAGGATACAGACATGCAGTCCATTTTGAATCTCTAAGCTGTCGATACTAAATGCCATCACTTGCCGCAGACTGTCTACACAAAAACAGACGGGTTCTCTTGATCTTCCTTTGAACACAAAGACTGAGAAATAAGGCTGGGGCAAAGTAAGGCTCGACAAAAGCAAGGGTGAAGGGGGTTCGTCGCCTTGAAGAAGGGTCAGTAAGAGACCAGAACGGTGACGTACCTCCTTGTCACGAGAGAACTGCTGCTCTTCCTCTAATTGATAAAGCAGCTCGAATAATTGCTCCTTATCGATTGGCTTTAATAAATAGTCTACTGCAGAGCTGCGTATGGCTTCTCTGGCATAATTAAATTCAACAAATCCACTCATTAGAATGGAGCGGATTTGTGGGTGACTGGCTTTTAATTGTTTAATTAATTCCAAGCCGTTAATTTGCGGCATACGAATATCAGTAATCACAACATCAAGTTGAAGTGAAGGTAACTCGTCAAGTAGATGTTTCCCATCGGAGTAGGTGCCGATGACCAGAAATTCAGTGTTTTCTTTGCTGATCATTCGGGCCAGACCTTCGCGGATCAGGATTTCATCGTCAACAATTGCAATATGCAGCAATCAGAGCATCTCCTCTCCGTAATTCATATCATCTTCACTATGAGTAGTGAAGGTAATGTCCTCAATGCGCAGCGTAACACGAGTACCCACTCCGAGCTTACTCTCTACAAGGAGCCCGAATGAGCTGCCGTAATGCAGACGGATTCTCTCATTCACATTTCGTAGGCCAATACCAAACATTTCACTTTCAGTCCCATTTTGCAGACTATTATTTAAGGAACGAAGGGTAGCTGCATCCATACCGATGCCATCATCTTCTACACAGAATACGACATTTCCATGCTCACTCCATGCGGTGATGCTTAAGGTGCCGAGACCTACTTTTTGATCTAAGCCATGAAAAACTGCGTTCTCCACAATGGGTTGGAAGACAAGCTTGATTACAGGAAGATGTAGAAATTTCTCTGGCACATCAATGTGTAGATTGAACTTATCTGGAAACCGGATTTGAAGCAGATGATAATAATTTCGTACATGATCCAGCTCTTGTCTGATCGTAACGGCTTCTTCGCTTCGGACAATACTGTAACGCATCTGAAGTCCAAGCAAATAGGTGAGTTTCGCTACACGGGGGTCATCGTTGCTCTCTGCCAGCATACGGATAGACTCCAGCGTATTATAAATAAAATGGGGATTGATCTGATTCTGAAGTGCCCTCATATCAGCCTTCTGCTTTCGCTTCTCGGTGAGGGATACTTCCTGCAGCAGATCCTTGACCCTTATGATCATCCGATTAAAATGACTGCCAAGCATTCCAATCTCATCATTATATTTGGAGTGCTGCCAGACATCTAGATTACCGTGCTGTACCCGTTTCATTAGACGGACTAAAGATTTAAGGGGTTTGGTCAGCGCATGTGAGATGAACGTCGCAACACAAAGTGCAAACGCGATAATGATCAGTGTAGTTAATATAAGAGCATTGCGATTCTTCTGTACAGGTGACAGGATACGGGCCAAAGGAATCGTAACCATAGTCGTCCAACCTGTCTGTTTCGAGACAGTATACACTGCAAGATAAGACTGACCATTCATTTCTACTTGAAAATGATCCTGTTGCTGATTCACATGCTGCAGCAAAAGCTGCGTGTTCAGACTTTGCCCCTCGCCAGTTTGCATCGAGTCTGAGGCGTTTTCGCCATCATAGATCAGTTCTCCGGTATTATCTACAATTAGTGTGTTGCCTTGTGTAACTGCGTTTACGGGATCAATGATCCCCTTAAACAAGTTGATGTCTACATCAAATACGAGAATTCCTATATTGTCTAGCGTGCTTACAGAATTAATGGTGCGAAGTACACTGAAAACCTCTCTATGGACATTGGAGTTTATACGAATCGTATGTCTGCCTTGAATGACAGGAGCGGCCCCAGCTTCTTCACTTAAGGTTCTCCATTCGGCTAGTCGTTCTTCAGGATACAGCTCGTGGATCCCGGGGACTCTATCATAAAAAACAGAGCCGTACTGATCCACCATGTACACGGCGATGATCTCTTCCTTCGTATGCTTCAAGTAGCTCAGGAACATCGCCATGCCAGTACTTTTATCCCAGTCGGTATTTTGCTGAGTTAGGTAGAATTGTACATCGGTGTTATATAGCGGTAGCGCTGTGTATCTTTTTAGATCGGCGACATAACGGTCAATGGTATCAGAGGCATTCGATGTCATTTGGTTCGCGCCTTCCGTTGCATTCATAAGAACAGAATTGAACATGGAGCGGGAGGACAAATAACTAACATAAGTGATTGGAAGCGAGATCAGAAAGACAAATACGACGATCAGTTTTCGCTCCATCGGAAGATTGGCAAGGAACAACCACATTTTTCGTAAGGCTAGCCGGATGAATGATACCATTTGCGTTATCCTTTCTTAAAGTGAACTGCCTTATTTAACTGCGCCGCTGGTTACGCCTTCAAAGATATAACGTTGTAGGAAGAAATATAGAATTATTGTGGGGAGCAGGATAAGCAGAATGGCCGCACAGATCAAATTCCATTCGCCCGAATTGACCCCTTGAAAACGCATCAGGATCGTCGTAACTACGCCCAGGCTTTGTTTTGGCATATATAGATAAGGGATGTACATGTCATTATAGATACTAATTGTCTTCAAGATAATCAAAGTAGCCGTAGCCGGCGTCAATAATGGAAAAATAATCGAGCGATAGATTTTAAAAAGAGATGCACCTTCTACCATCGCGTTCTCATCTAGATCCACGGGAATGTTACGGATAAATTGCAAATAAAGAATAATTTGAATCACATCTGCTCCGATGTATAGCACGATAGGGGCGCCGAGTGTATTATAAAGCCCCATGCTTTTGATGATACCAAAAGTGGCTACTTGCGTCGTGATGCTAGGAATGATAGTGGCTATTAGATAAGCGCCAAAGACAACAGGTTTTAATTTAAAAGAGAAGCGTCCCAGTACAAATGCTACCATAGTTCCAAATAGAATGTTCAGAATTAAAGTAATAGCTATAATAATTAATACGTTACCAAATCCGTTAAGTAAACCTCCACGCTGGAACACCGCAATGAAATTATCGAAATTAAAAAAGCTTTTTGGCAGTGCCATGGAGCTGCTACTGTTAAATTCATCAGTCGATTTGAAGGCATTTACGATAACTACATAAGGAGGGAAAAGCACGACAAATACGCCGATGATTAGCGAGAAGTATTTAATAACATCTGTAAAGCGGAATTTGGAGTTTGTCATGTCTATTTGTCTCCTCCCCGGCTAAGAACTAGTTGCTGTACTAATAGTACGATGACGACAAAGAAGAGCAAGATAATACTCATGGCAGAAGCGAGACCATAGTTGTTGTAAGCAAATGCAGTGTCTACAACTTTCTGTACATAAGTTTCGCTGGCGCCTGCAGGACCACCCTTGGTCAATACGAACGGGAGATCAAAGACTTCCAGTGCTCCTGTGACGGTAAGAAATAAGTTAAGCTGAATGACTGGCTTCATATTCGGTAAAGTAATTCTCCAAAGGGTTTGGAAAGGTCCAGCACCATCAATCTTTGAAGCCTCATAGATATCGTTTGGTATGGCCTGCAAGGAGGCGATGTAGATGACCATGTTATAACCCATGAAACGCCAAAATCCTGTGGATGCCAGAGAATAGTTGACCAGTCCTTCTGTTCCAAGCCAGCTGGTCTGTCCTAGTCCGGTTAGACCGATGCTATTCAGGAACATATTCAGAGATCCGTTAGTAGTATCAAAGACATAACCAAACATAAAAGCAACAGCAACTCCGTTCATGATGTAAGGAAGGAAAAGTAAGATTCGGAATGCGTTTTTCCCTTTGAGCTTACTATTCAGAACAACCGCAAAATAAATGGCGACTATGTTCTGAACAATTCCCATAGCGAAGTAAGCAAAGTTATGTGTAAATACTTTGAAAATATCAGGATTAGAAAAGACCTCGCGGTAATTAGCAAGTCCGACCCATGGTTTCTCAGGGCTATAGCCATCCCAATTGGTGAAACTGTAATAGATCAGCTTAAGCGCTGGATAATACGTGAATGTCGCAAGGAGCAACAATGGGATCGTAAGGAATGATACGATGATTATCATTTTTTGTTTGTTATAGGAAAGTGTTCCGAACATCGCTAGCCCTTCTTTCATAAAAGCTTGGTATGGAAAGGCAAAATGGACTATCCGTAAGGGCGATAATCCATTTTGCACCGTGTTGTACTTCTGGTCAAAAGTTTGTATTAATAGCCGAGATCTTTCTTAGCTTTAGCCCAGGCTTTATTCCATTTGTCTAATACAGTTTGCGGATCTTTGGCAAGCACAAATTCCTGTACAACAGCAGGGAGATCTAATTGTGCCTTGTTGCCGATTTCTGTAACCTTCGCATCGTCAACAGTTCCTTCTACTAACTCTACTCCGGTAGCTTGGAATTCTTTTAGCTGAGCCAGATTAGATTCTTTTCCTTTTAGTGGGGAGATAAAGCCCGCGAAGTCCTCATAGCCGGAATCCTCAATCATCCATTTTACGAAAGCTTTGGCAGCTTCTAAATTTTTGCTGTTTTTAGCAACAGCATAGAAGAAGTCAGGGCTAAGAGTAGCGGATGGTTTACCTGAATTGTCATAAGGGAACGGGAAGAAGCCAACATCGTCTGAAGGAGCTCCTACTCCAATAACTTGGTTAATGACCCAGTTGCCGAGATAGTACATGGCGAACTTACCAGAAGCGATGTCTTTTTTCGATTGCTCCCAGTTGGTGGAGTTGATGTCTTTTTCCAGATACCCTTTTTCGTTGAGCTCCTTGAGCAGGCTAAAGGCTTTACCATAGCCGTTGTCCATGGTAAATGGTGTTTCAGAGTTCAGCTTCTCATTAGGGAAGTCGGGGTTGCCTGCAATTAGGCGCGGAGTATCATAAGCCCATGTACCCAGTGGCCATTTATCTTTGAAGTTAGAGGACAGTGGAATGACACCTTTTGCTTTCAGCTTTTCGCAGGCAGCCAGGAATTCATCCCAAGTCTTAGGGGTTTCTGTGATGCCAGCATCCGTAAATGCTTTTTTGTTATAAACAATCCCGGATGTAGAGTTCCCTGTGGTAATTCCGTACAGCTTGCCATCAAAGGATTTGAAGTCTTTAAAGGTGATTTGATCGTTCAGGCCGAGATCATCCAGTGAAGCGAAGTATTTCGGTAAGTCGGAGTTAGGAATGGTAGGAATGAACATAACGTCAGGAAGCTCGCCGCTGGCCATTCTGACTTTAGCCTGTTGATTATAGTCGGTCTGGGAAGCCTCGAATTCGACTTTAACGTTCGGGTATTTTTCATTAAAGCGCTTTAAATATTCATCGTATTCTTTGCCAATCATGTCTGTTCTGTTAGTCAGGAAGGTGATTTTGCCGCTAATGTCAGCTCCTGCTGCAGGTTCGGCTGTTGCGTTGCTTGTCGTGTCACCGCCGGTAGTCTCTGTGTTAGTCGCTGCGGGCTTATCGGTTGCAGAAGCCCCGTTATTGGTGCTGTTGCCATTGTTCGAGCCGCAGCCAGCAAGCGTTGATGATAAAATCATAACCATAACAAAAGATAACGAAAATAACTTATTTCTCATAACTTAATCCCCTTTTCATTATTTTGTTAGCGTTTACATGAACATTATAGCTTTAAATAAAGCGTTTAGAAATGTATTGTATTATTATTTATTGTCTTTATTTGTTTTGTTTGAACGATTATAATTAGTGTATACCTAACGAATGGATAACAAAATACCAAGAATAACAAGTGGATTCAATGAAATGCTAGAAGAGGTATGTTATTTTGAAAGATGAATAGGCTTACAAAACTTAAGCGAACGCTTCCGAAGTGAGTTTTGTACGAAGTCACTTGGAGAAGCATATGCTCTACAAAACTTTTAGCAATTAGGAGGATATTATGAAACATCTAGAGATGAATCTTGCGAAGTGGGAATTTAGAAGCTGTGGTGACGAGGAGTGGCTTCCGGCTACTGTGCCAGGCACGGTCCATACGGATTTACTGAAGAACGGAAAGATTGAAGATCCCTTCTATGGAACAAATGAACATAACCTACAATGGATTGATAAGAAGGATTGGGAATATCAAACCACTTTGCAGCTTGGTGAAGAGTGGTTGGAGCTTACTTGCACAGAACTGATTTTTGAAGGTCTTGATACATATGCTGACGTGTATGTGAATAATGTACATGTGCTCGCTGCAGACAATATGTTTTTGGCGTGGAGAGTGGATGTTAAAGATCAGTTGAAGATTGGTGAAAACCATATACTAGTGAGATTCCGCTCTGTAGTTAAAGAGGATCTACCTAAGCTAGAGAAGCTGGGGTATGCGTTACCTGCACCGAATGATCAATCCGAGCTTGGGGGACTAGAGGAACAGCGGATTAGTGTTTTTGCCCGCAAAGCACCTTATCATTACGGCTGGGATTGGGGTCCGCGTTTCTTGACCAGTGGAATATGGCGTAAGGCGGCCCTTAAGGGACGTGATTCAGTTCAAATCATAGATCTCTATATCCGCCAAAATGTGATCACAAAGGAAGAGGCTCAATTAACCGCAATTATTGAAGTAGATGCTCCTGCGGCATGGCAGGGAATGCTGCGAATGAGTGCTGATGGTCTAGAGTCGATGCAAGCGGTTTCCTTAAAGAGTGGCAAGCAACAAATAGAGATGGATATCGTGGTAGATCAGCCGCAGCTCTGGTGGTGTAGAGGGCTGGGCGAGCCTCATTTATATACATTCCAAGCGGATTTGGTGAAAGGTAAGGAAGTTGAAGTTAGCAAAAGCGTAAGAACTGGACTCCGGAGCATTCAATTGATTCGGGAGCATGATGCGAAAGGGACTTCATTTTCTTTTGTACTGAATGGTGTGTCGGTCTTCGCCAAAGGTGCCAATCATATTCCGAATGACAGCTTCATCACAGAAGTTACCGAAGATCGGTATCGGCATGAAATTGCCACGGCCGCAGAATCAAACATGAATATGCTGCGAGTGTGGGGTGGCGGTTTTTATGAAGAGGAGATATTTTACAAGCTCTGTGATGAATACGGGCTGTTGGTCTGGCAGGACTTCATGTTCGCTTGCAGCATGTATCCGGGAGATGATGCGTTTCTTGCAAATGTGAAGAAAGAAGCTGAGTATAACGTCAAAAGATTGCGCAATCATCCCTGCATCGCCCTATGGTGTGGCAATAACGAGATTGATTCGGCCTGGTCACAGTTCGAGGAAAATATGGGCTGGGGCTGGAAAGAAAAACTCAGCGCGGAGCAAAGAGCTACAATGTGGGCTGATTATGAGGAAATATTCCACCGGATTCTACCGGAGGCTGTAGCCGCGTTCCATCCAGGTGTGGACTATTGGCCGTCTTCACCGATGCGGAATTTGACTGGAGATATGAATCAACACACGACGCGGATTGTGGGCGATGGGGATGTGCATTACTGGGGCGTGTGGCACGGGATTGAGCCTTTTGAGAATTATAATACCAAGGTTGGCCGCTTTATGAGTGAATACGGATTCCAGTCGTTCCCGGAACTAAAGACCGTAATGAGCTATGCTGAAGAGCAGGATTTGGAGCTTACCTCAGAGGTGATGCTGGCGCATCAGAAGAATGGACGCGGAAATCTGCTGATCAAGGAATACATGGATATGTATCAGCCGCAGCCGAAGGATTTTAAATCATTTCTGTATATGAGTCAAATCCTCCAGGCCGAAGCGATTCGAATCGCGATTGAAAGTCACAGAAGAAATAAACCTTACTGTATGGGCACTTTATACTGGCAAATGAATGATTGCTGGCCGGTCGCCTCTTGGGCGGGGATGGATTACAACGGACGCTGGAAAGCATTGCAATATACCGTGCGCTCAAGCTTTCAAGATGTTCTGTTGTCTATTGACGGTACAGACCGTGAGCGGATTGACGTTCATGTCGTATCTGATTTAAGAACAGCAGTCACCGCTGATTTGGGGCTTAAATTGTATCAGTTTAACGGTTCGACACTGCGAGAGTGGACACATCCTGTTGAGCTGGGAGCCGATTCAGCGGCTATCGTATTCTCGTCTCCAGTGACGGAACTGTTAGAAGGTCATGGATCGAACGATGTATTGCTTGAGATCAGCTTGCAGGCTAATGGCGAGATGATAGATCGTAAGGTGCACTATTTTATCCCGGAAAAAGAAATTCGGTTGCAGCGTTCAGTAATTAACATAATGGAAACTCCAGATAGCGGAGGTCTAAGCTTCACTGTGACAAGCGATGTATTAGCTAGAGGCGTATACCTGACCTCAGAAGATGAAGGAATATTCTCTGACAATTACTTTGATCTTCTCCCAGGGCAGCCCAAGACGATAACGTTCTCGGAACGCGGGAACGATGGAAGGGACTGGATTCCAGGCGCTCCTAAGGGATTGAAGGTTCAATCGATGGTTGATTTTGTGAGCGAAGAATTACTGTAAATCTTAAGGAGAGAAGGACTATCGCATGGGGATTTCAATTCAGGAAGATAAGGGATTATTCCATTTACAGAATGCAGGGATGAGTTATATCCTTCAGCTGGTCGATGATTATCCGGTACATGTGTATTGGGGCAAAAAGCTCCGCAGGGACAGCTATTTGGACGACCTGCTGAATCTGGGAGGAAATACGGGACTCGACCGACTCCCGCAGGAATATCCACAATACGGCACGGGAGATTTCAGAACGCCTGCTTATCAAGTTCGGCTTGAAGACGGCACTCGTATCACGGAATTGAAATACAGTGGGTATCGCGTAATGGAGGGGAAACCAGCACTTGCCGGGTTGCCTTCAGTATATGTAGAGTCTGACCAAGAAGCACAGACGCTAGAGCTTAAACTTTGGGATGATTACGCCAAGCTAACTGTTATTTTACGATATACCATATATGAGCATTCCAACGTAATTACCCGCTCGGTCGAGTTCGCAAATGATGGAGAAACACAACTGCAATTACAGCGTGCATTGAGTGCGAGTGTGGATTTCTCGTCTGGCGAAATGGATATGATCTATTTGGCAGGAGCTTGGTCAAGAGAAGGTAATTTGACTCGCAGACGTCTGGTGCAAGGTGGTACAACCATTGGGAGCCGCAGAGGGATGAGCAGCCACCAGTTAAATCCATTTGCTGCGCTGGTGAAACCTGAAACGGATGAGAATCATGGAGAGGCCTACGGCTTCAGTCTTGTATATAGTGGAGGCTTTGAAGCTGAGGCAGAGGTCGATTCCTTTGGGATGACACGGTTTACAATGGGGCTGAACGCTTTTGATTTCTCTTGGCTGCTGGAGCCTGAGGAACACTTCCAGACCCCAGAGGTAGTTATGGTGTATTCATCCGAGGGGATCGGGGAAATGTCGAGAACCTATCACCGCTTGTACCGGACTCGTTTGTGCAGAGGATTATATAGAGATAAGGAACGGCCGATCTTGGTCAATAACTGGGAAGCCACCTATTTCAACTTCAATGCGGACAAACTGGAGTCCATTGCGGCCGAAGGAGCGAAGCTTGGGATCGAGCTATTCGTGCTGGATGATGGCTGGTTTGGCAAAAGAGACGCTGACAACTCCTCTCTCGGAGACTGGGTAGAGGATCTGCGCAAGCTTCCTGGTGGACTATCTGATGTGGCGCAGCGTGTGAACCATCTGGGCTTGCAGTTTGGCCTTTGGTTCGAACCGGAAATGATTTCGCCAGACAGTGAGCTCTACCGGAAGCATCCCGATTGGTGTCTGCATGTACCGGGACGCCGCCGTAGCGAAGCCCGCTGGCAGCTGGTGCTCGATTATACACGAGAGGATGTACGGCAGTACATCTATGAATCGTTAAGTCGAATTTTCACTACCGTGCCGATTAGCTATGTGAAATGGGATATGAACCGTTGTTTAACGGAGATCGGCTCTGCAGAGTTACCCCCTGAACGCCAAGAGGAAACTGCACATCGTTATGTGCTAGGATTGTATGAACTATTGGAGCGAATAACTTCAGAGTTTCCGCATATTTTGTTCGAAAGCTGCTGTAGTGGTGGTGGCCGTTTCGACCCAGGCATGCTACATTACATGCCGCAGACCTGGACCAGTGACGATACTGATGCTGTAGAACGGCTTAAGATTCAGTATGGAACAAGTCTGGTGTATCCGGTTAGTTCCATAGGCGCGCATGTGTCCGCTGTGCCGAATCATCAGGTAGGACGGATCACCCCGCTGTCCTTCCGTGGGGATGTAGCTATGTCTGGTAATTTTGGTTACGAGTTGGATCTTACGAAGTTTACAGACGAAGAGAAGGAGCTTGTGAAGGAACAGGTTGCGAACTATAAACAGATCCGCAGTCTTGTTCAGCAGGGCAATCTGTATCGTCTGCAAAGCCCGTTCGAGGGAAATGAGACGGCATGGATGTTCGTCTCAGACGATCAGCATGAAGCACTCATTTATTACTTCCGGGTAATGGCTGTGCCGCATCCACCACGCCGCAGCTTGAAGCTGAATGGCTTGAATCCGGAGCTGAATTATACTCTGGAGGCAAGTGGTGAGGTCTACGGCGGCGACCGTCTAATGCAGGTCGGACTGGCACTGCCGGATATTCAGCAGGATTATGTTAGCGGATGCTTTAAATTGAAGGTGCAGGAATAGATAATTTATTTCAAAAGGAAACAAGCCATGAGCCCGGCTCTTGGCTTGTTTTTTGTGCTGGTATAAATGATATTTTTCCTCTGTTTGAGCCGAACGAGCTTCAGGGTTTTCTCTGATTGTCGTTCGGTTTTTTCTCGTTTAACGTTTAAGGAATTATGATCCAAAAGCCTGACGGTACTTTACGGGGGACATCCCCTCGAACGTTCTGAACACTTTAATGAAATAGCTGGACTGGGCAAAACCGGACTGAGTCGCAACCTGAGCAATGGAGAGTCCAGTAGAAACCAGTAGAAGCTTGGCTCTGGCCAGACGACAATCCGTTAAATAACGGTTTGGTGTTTTGCCCATAACCATTCGGAACAGCCGTAGAAAATGATAGCTGCTGTAACCGGTTAGTCTTGCCATCGACTCCAGTGACCAAGGACGGGCACATTCGACATGAATGATATCTGCGGCACTGCGGATAGACTGCCTGACCTCGTGCGGTACTGAGCCGTGAAGCGGTTCGGAATTCTGCAGCAATTTCACTAGAAGCTCATACAGAAGCGCGGATAGCCTTGGCTCACTACGTGTTACATAGGAAGCGCTCAGCAAGTACATTTCCTCGAACAGCTCGTCCAGCTTAGCGTCCAAATCAAAAGTGAACAGGTATGCACTAGACTGGTCCACTTCTTCTAATAAGGGGAGTACAATTTGAGTGCTAAAATGAACCCAACGAACATCCCAAGGCTCTCCGGGATCAGAGCCGTACTGCTGGTAGGCCCCTTTAGGGTAAAGAAACCCTCGTCCTCTGCTCATCGGAATACGTTCGCCCTCATGGAATACATAACCCTCCCCACCAAAGATTAAATGCAGGTTATAGCTTCCCAGGAATCCTTCACTTCTTCTCTCGGTATGCTGTGGAAAGTGACTGTAATGTCCCAAAAATTCAGGATAACAGACATATTTTGAAAAAGCTGGCGTCGGCAAATACCATTGTTTCTTCATGTTATATGGCACTCATTTCTGTCACGCATCAGAGCGCTAGTTGGATTAAGGTAATTAACGCAAGATAGTTATATGATCGCAATATTTTGTTATATAAGCCTTATTAATACTGATACTACAATAGAATTATAAAATATTGAAAGCATATTTTTAATACTTTGGAGGTAATCATGAAGAAACCTGTCGCAACAGAAAAATTCGAGCTTGGCGTCTGTTATTATCCGGAACACTGGCCGGAAAGCATGTGGGAGGACGATTATCGCCGGATGAGGGAACTAGGCTTTACAATCATTCGGATTGGGGAGTTTGCTTGGTCTATTTTTGAACCTACTGAGGGTGAGTTTCAGTTCGGGCTCTTTGATCGGGCGATTGATTTAGCTCATAAACATGGTCTTCAGGTTGTGCTCGGTACGCCGACGGCAACACCTCCAGCTTGGCTGACCCATAAGTATCCAGAAGTATTAAACGTGACGTATGAAGGTGTTACCCTACAGCATGGCATGCGCCGTCATTATAATTACAGTAGCCCCAAATACCGTGAGCTGTGTGCTCGGATTACGGAACAGATGGCTGAACATTATGGCAATCATCCAGGTGTGGTCGGTTGGCAAATTGATAATGAGCTCAACTGCGAGATCAGTGAATTTTATTCAGAGAGTGACCATAAGGCTTTCCGGGAATGGCTGCAGCAGAAATATGTCACGCTTGAGCGGCTAAACGAGGCTTGGGGGGCTGTTTTTTGGAATCAGAGTTATAGTGATTGGTCTCAGGTGTATCTTCCGCGTCCTACCCCGTCACCCAAGCAGCCCAATCCCCATCAGGCTTTGGATGAAAAGCGGTTTATATCGGACAATACGATTTCTTTTGCCAAAAACCAAGCGGACATCATCCGTAAACTTGCCCCTAAGCAGTGGGTAACAACGAACGGTCTGTTCGGGCATCTCGACAGCCATGAATTGACGGATGAATTACTGGATTTCTTCAGCTATGATTCCTATCCGCAGTTCTCGACTATTTTTTATGATCCGAATGAGCGGAATCCGCTGAATGACAGAGGCTGGGGACTTTCATTATCTGTTGTCCGTTCTATTTCCCCTAATTTCTGTATTATGGAGCAGCAGTCGGGACCGGGTGGCTGGGTGAACCGGATGGATATGCCATCTCCGAAGCCGGGACAGATGCGGTTATGGACCTATCAATCGATCGCTCATGGCGCAGATATGGTACTTTATTTCCGCTGGCGGACAGCCACGATGGGCAATGAAATTTATTGGCATGGCATTAACGACTACCATAACCAGCCGAACCGAAGAGTACGGGAAGCGGGACAGATCGGTCAAGAGCTGGCGGGGGCAGGGCAAGCACTTATCGGCACCCGTAATCAGGCTAACGTTGCTATTGTTCGTGATTATGCTAATGAGTGGGATGGAGAGTATGATGTGTGGCATGGTCCATTTATGTGGAAGAGCAATAAGGAGTGGTACAAGGCACTCCAGCGGAAGCATATCCCGAATGACGTACTCTATTTACGCAAAAAGACGACGCTGGAAGAGCTCGCACGGTACGATGTGCTTATCTATCCTCACCCGGCAATTATGACAGATGAGACAGCGTCGCTTCTGGATGAATACGTTCAGCAAGGTGGAAAACTGATTTTCGGATGCAGAACCGGCTATAAGGATGAACGCGGCCAATGCTATATGCGTCCTTTCCCAGGTGCTGCTAGAGATCTATGCGGGATCACAGTCGAAGAATTCACAATGGTTAAAGGTAGTCGTCAGCCAACGACGATTAGCTGGTCGGGTGCGGCAGAAGGGGTTACTGGGGCAGATGATTTTAATGATATTCTCCGGATTGAGGATGATTCGGTCGAAGTCATGGCGGTCTATGCCTCGGATTATTACGCTGGGAAGCCAGCAGTTACGAGAAATCGTCGCGGCAAGGGCGAGGTTTGGTATTACGGAGCAGTATTTAATGAAGAGGCAGCGTCCATAATCATAGATCAAGTCAGCCTGCAGTCGCCAGCAGATTGGCTGGTGCTCCCTGAAGATGTAGAGCTGCAAGTTCGTAACGGGACTTCTTCCAGTTATACTTTTTTGCTTAATTATAGTGAAGCTCCTGTCGCGATCCATCTTCATGAGACCAAAACGGATTTACTGAGCGGGACAACGTTATCGGGTGAGGTTACTATGGAAGGCTTTGGTGTATTGATTTTGCATTAATGCAATGAATAAAAGCTAATGTAATAAATAGAGGTACGTATTAGGAAACTAATATGTAACTCTATTTTTTTTATAGAAGATATTCAAAAGGATACTTTTTAAATATAGTTATTAATTCCAACAAAATACAACGAGCAACAGGTACAATATAAAGAATATTCTAGATTTGAAGGAGGGAAGTCTTATGATCATTGAAGCTGAGAAAGTATTGCTGCAGTATTCGTTCATCGATCCCATCATTGAATTCATTAGACATAATGAGAATATTACATTTAAAGTGACCGACAAAACGGATAACAAGAATTATTTGTTGCGTATACATAAACCAATATCGGAAGGGTTCTCAGGCTTACAACATACTCGAGATGGATTACAGGCAGAAATGTTTTTTCTGCGAGAAATCGATCAGAAGAACATACTAAAAGTTCAAAGACCTGTTCTAAATCAAAAAGGGGAACTGGTTACTGAATATAATTCGGAGCAATTTGGGGCTAGTTTGGCCACTCTTTTAGAATGGATCGAAGGCTCGACGCTAACCCAAGATGAAGATAACATTGAACAGATTGTTTATAGATTGGGTAGAAATCTTGCTAGTTTACATGAATTCTCACGAATGCTAATGCCCTTGGAGTTACATAGACCTGTATACAATGTCACAAAGATTGATGAAACTTTAATAGAACTTGGAAAGGGAACAGACAATGGAGCCCTTATTCAGGAGGATTACGAAGTTATTAGTAGCGTTCTACTCGTAGTAAAAGAACAAATTGCAGAACTAGACGCTAGGGACAACTCATGGGGATTCATTCATGCTGATTTTCAACTGGGCAATGTCGTTGTGTCAGAACAAAATCCTATCTTAATAGATTATTGTTTATTTGGTTATGGTTACTACCTGTTTGATTTGGGCTCTGCATCTTCCATGTTGAAAAGTGAGCTCCGCAAAACGCTTTTGGAGGGTTATGCTTCTAAATCAAGCTTTTCGCTTGATGAGATTCGGTACATTGAAGGACAAATATTTATGGATATTTTTATTAGTTACGTATTTTTTATTCATGACTCTGAGAGGAACGGTTGGATAAAAGAGCACGCCTCCAAAATATGCAGTACCCTATGCCTCGATTTTCTTGAGGGAAAAGAGGTATATTATTCGTTTTAACGATGGTGTGATATTCTAATGGGGAATGAAAAATGAAGGGACTGAACTATGCGCAGAGATCATTATTTTTAAACCAACTATTAAAATTTAATGGAGGTAAAAATAATGTTAACTACAGAGTTACACACAGAACGATTACATTTAAGAAAAATGAAGGTATCGGATTCGCCAAGTTTGTTTAAAATTTGGTCTGATTCAGAGGTTACCAAGTTCATGAATATTGATAGTTTTACTGATGAAAATCAGGCAAAAGATATGATAAAACTTCTTGATGAATTTTCTCTAGCTAACAAAGCTATTCGTTTCTCTATAATTAAAATGGAATCCAATGAAATCATAGGTTCTTGTGGTTTTAATTCCTTAGACTTTGAAAATGAGAAAGCGGAGATTGGATATGACATTGCTAGAGCATTTTGGGGAAGAGGCTATGCTTCAGAAGCTATAAGTGCTTTGTTAGATTACGCATTCTCAACTTTGAAGCTGAATCGAATCGAAGCAAAAGTGGAACCCGAAAACGTGAATTCAGTAAAAGTCTTGCAAAAGCTGAACTTTATGTTTGAGGGAACCTTAAGAAGGTATGAAAGAGTAAACGGAAAGTTTATAGATCTCAATATGTATTCAAAATTAATAACAGATTGATTATTTTATCCCAGAGGTTATATAGGTCTCCATAAGGAATAAAAACTTATTCACTATAAATATAGGAGTTGACCAGATGGAGACAATATTAACAGAGGAAATGATCTTGGATGACCTACTAAAAACATTTCATCGTTTATTCGGTTTGAATGTAATTGAAACTACTTCGATAAAACGAGGCTGGTTAAACTTAAAGTGGAAAGTTACGACGGATGCAGGGGAATTGATACTTAAACAATACAATAAAGAAAGATATAAATTATATAAGTCAGAGGAGATATTGTTAGCACTCTCTCAACAGATTAGATTGTATGACCAAGATCTAGCGTGCCCCAAAGTGTTATCACAGAATGAAAGTATTTTGCTTGAATCTGATAATGGAGAACGCTTCCTGGTGATGGAGTATTGCAAGGGAAAACTAATTTCACCAGGTAAAATCAATGTCCATCAAATATATGATTTAGGTCGAGCAACAGGAAAAATGCATCGATTGTTAAATGACGGGACACTTGGCATTAAAAATAGTCCGCAATTTATTCCTCCAAGTCGTGAGGAGCGTTTAGCACATTGGAACTCCGTTTGGGAAAAGACTAAGGGACTTGGTAAACCTCAGCTGCTTGCTGATATAGAAACTCAACTTAAAGCTACTGAAGAAATGAATATAGAACTACTCGGATTACTTCAAACAGGATGGGCACATCGTGACCTTTGGGTAGATAATCTTTTATTTAATGATAACGGATTATCTGCAATTCTAGATTTTGATCGACTAAAATATGACTATCCGCAGCTTGATGTAGCTCGTGCTGTGATGTCATGTGCCTTAGATGATAATTTAGATGTCTCCCTGGCTTCGGCGTTTATGGAAGGGTACAGTGAGGAACGCGACGTGGTAGAGGGCTATTTAACACATTCATTACAGTTGTTGTGGTATATGGAAAGCACATGGTGGATTAATGCTAACATGGATCAACATAGTGTACCGCCAGCTCGCTTTGCGAAGGAAATGATTTGGCTTGCAGAAAATCAAAAAAATATGTCCGCTTTGTTAGGAAATCTTTAGAATCTCCATAATTAGCAGCGACAGTTTAGGGCTAGCTTTTCCACGTCCATGACTGCCGCTGTTTCTATTATTGAGGTAATTCGATAAGAACAAGACCTTTTTCCCCATAATCTACATTGACTTGGGTTTGTCTCACCCCTATGATGATTATTAATATAAAATAAATGGCACGAAGAGGAGAGAAACATCATGGCTTTGGAGATCGAACGCAAGTTTCTGCTGCCGGAATTTCCGGAGCAGCTTATTCAAGAAGGCGAATTGAAGATTGTGACCCGGCATAATATCGATCAGACCTATCTGGCGATAGACGGCGGACAAGAGCTGCGTGTGCGTAAAATTACGGATCTGGACTCAGGTGAGGTAACGTATACACACACGTTTAAGGATGGCAAAGGGATCAAGCGCGAAGAGATCGAATATTTTATCTCAGAGGGTTTATATAATCAGATGATTGAGGCGGTTAATGCGGTAGCCTTGGTCAAAGAGCGGATTACGGCGGTGTGGAATGGCACAACGGTTGAGATCGACGTCTATTCTCAGTTGAAATTGTCCGTTCTGGAGGTTGAATTTGAATCTTTGGAGGAAGCGGAAAGCTTCAAGGCGCCGGAATGGTTCGGCAAGGATGTCAGCACGGAACGGCAGTACAGCAACAAAACCGTCTGGAAAGAGCTGCAAAATAAGACAAAGAATTAACGGACTTTAGCGCGTAAACGTGGTAGTATATAGGGAAAACAGGCAACGATTAAGTGAAACTTATATTTATATATAGTATATGAGGGGTTCAGGAGGATGAGCATGAAGTATATAAGCACAAGAGGCAATGTGGAACCTAAAGGCTTTATCGATACGGTGTTGATGGGACTTGCCGATGACGGCGGATTGATGGTTCCTTCCGAGATTCCTGTCGTTTCAGCAGCTACTTTAGAAGAGTGGAGAAGTCTTAGCTACCAGGAATTGTTCCTGAAGATTTTCGCCTATTACACTAATGATGAGATTCCTTTAGAAGATTTGCAGGAAATGGTCAATACTAGTTATGGCAATTTCCGCACGCCGGAAGTAACGCCTATTCACCAAGTGAATGATTCCCTGTATGTACTGGAATTGTTCCATGGCCCTACTTTTGCCTTCAAAGATGTAGCACTGCAGTTTATGGGTGAGCTGTACTCGTATATTTCCAAAAAGCAGAACAAGATCATCCACATCCTCGGAGCAACCTCGGGGGATACTGGGGCGGCTGCGATTCAGGGTGTCCGCGGTAAAGAAGGAATCAAGATCTGTATTCTTCATCCGCATGGTAAGGTTAGTAAAGTGCAGGAGCTGCAGATGACTACGGTTGATGACAGCAATGTACTGAACCTGTCTGTTCATGGTAACTTTGATGATTGCCAAAAGGTGATTAAGGATCTGTTCGCAGATCTCGACTTTAAGAGTCGCTATCATCTGCGTGCGATCAACTCCATTAACTTTGTACGTATTCTGGCGCAGACTGTCTATTATTTCTATGCGTATCTGCATGTCGATGGCAGCAGCGAGAAGAAGATTAACATCAGCGTGCCTTCCGGCAACTTCGGTAATATTTTCTCCGGATATTTGGCGAAGCAAATGGGATTACCAATTAACAAACTGATTATTGCTACGAATGAAAATAACATCTTGGAGCGTTTCGTGAACACGGGTGAATACAAACCGGGCAGCTTCACAAGCACATACAGTCCTTCGATGGATATCCAAGTGGCGAGCAATTTTGAGCGTTATCTATATTATTTGGTAGGCGAGGATTCCGAGAAACTATCCGCGTATATGTCCAAGCTGCAAACCGAGGGCAAGATTACGGTTGAAGGCGAGGCGCTTCAGCAGGTGCAGAAGGATTTTGCAGCGCTTGGCGTGAAGAATGATCAATGCTTGAATACGATTGCTAAGTATCAAAAAGAATATAGCTACCTACTTGATCCGCATACTGCATGTGGAATCGCAGCTTACGAAGCTTTTAATGGCTCGGATGAGATTGGGATTACCTTCGCGACCGCACATCCAGCTAAGTTTGATGAGGCGATTACTCTGATTGACATTAAGCAGGAATTCCCGGCACAAATTAAAGCGTTGTTTGAAATGCCACAACACCAAACCGTAGTGGATCATGACAAGGATGAAATTGTGCGTCAATTGCAGGCTTTTTATAAATAAGTTGTAAATCCATATGGCTCAGCAGGCTCCTGTTCTTAAGTTAAGAATGGGAGCCTCTTTACTGCATCTTTCGACAAATAATGTCGCTGTTTACTATGAATAGTTTGATATCGACAAAAGATGAAGGAGTGGTGCTTTTTTTCACAAAGTGGATCTATCGGAATTTGTCGGAAATTTGTCCTGAAAAGTAGACATGACTACCCTGAGAGTGAGAAAATAGCATATAGAGCTTTAGTAAGAACTAAAAAGGACGGGATTATCATGACAATTCGTTTCGGGGTCATTGGAACAAACTTTATTACAGACCGCTTCGTGCAAGCCGGCTTGGAGAATGAGGAGTTTATCCTGACAGCCGTGTACTCCCGCACAATGGAGAAAGGTCAGGCCTTTGCTGCAAAATATGCTGGAGCTACAATTTATACGAATTTGGAAGATATGGTTTCCAGTAAAGATGTCGATGCTATTTACATTGCAAGCCCGAACTCCATGCATGCTGAGCAGGCGATTATGTGCTTAAATCATGGCAAACATGTGCTCTGTGAGAAACCAGCTGCCTCAAACAGTGCTGAGCTTAGAGCAATGATTGAAGCCGCTCAGAACAATGATGTGTTGTTGGTAGAAGCAATGAAATCGACCTTCATGCCGAATTTCGGAGTGATCAGAGACAATTTGTATAAGATTGGTCAAGTACGTCGTTATTTTGCGAGCTATTGTCAATACTCATCGAGATATGACGCCTATAGACAGGGAACGGTATTAAATGCTTTTAACCCAGCCTTCTCTAATGGCTCGTTGATGGATCTTGGCGTTTACTGTCTGTATCCTATGGTAGTGTTGTTCGGGAAACCGAAGTCTGTAAAGGCCGTGGGTCTAATGCTCTCTTCTGGAGTGGATGGAGAAGGAAGTATTGTCATGCAATATGATGATATGGATGCAGTTGTGATGCATTCCAAGATCGCTGATTCCTATTTGCCAGCCGAGATTCAAGGGGAAAGTGGTACAATGGTGATCGATAAGATCAACCAACCTTACCAAGTGAAGATTCATTATCGCGACGGAACCGTTGAGGAACTTACGCAGCCTCAGGTATTCGAGTCTATGTATTATGAGGTTGAGGAATTTATCAACTTAATTAAGAATGGTGAACGGGAAAGCAGAGTTAATACACATGCGAATTCCTTGGCAGTAGCAGAAGTTATGGAGGAAGCCAGAGCACAGATCGGCCTCCGCTATGCCGCAGATCTTTAAATAGAATGGGGAGCAGCACTTGAAGACTTTTAAAAAGGTATACATTGAAATAACAAGCGTCTGCAACCTGGCCTGCAGCTTTTGTCCACCAACCGCCCGAACGAAGAACTTTATGAAGCTCGATACTTTTAATACGATATTAGATGAAATTAAGCCACATAGTAATCATATTTACCTTCACGTAAAAGGTGAGCCATTGCTGCATCCCAAGATTGGTGAGCTGCTGGATGCGGCACATGCCAAAGGGTTCAAGGTCAATATTACTACCAATGGTACGTTAATTCATAAGGCTGGCCCTAAGATCCTCGGCAAACCTGCACTTCGACAGATGAACTTCTCTCTGCATAGCTTTGATGGGCATGAAGGATCTGAGAACCGCGAAGGGTATTTGTCGGAGATTATTTCTTTTGTACGGGAAGCCTCCGCGCAAGGGGTGATTATTTCCTTCCGGCTGTGGAATTTGACGGAGGATAATCTGACCAATCTGGAGAAGAATCGGAACCGTGAGACCCTTGCTGTGCTGGAGGAAGCCTTTAACCTTGATTTCAAGATCGAAGAAAAGGTTGTACCTGGCAGCGGCGTCAAGGTTGCCCCACGGGTATATCTCAATCAGGACCATGAGTTCCGATGGCCTGCACTGAATGAGCCGGAAGATGATGGAAAAGGGTTCTGTCATGCACTACGCAGCCAAGCGGCAATCCTTGTGGATGGTACCGTTGTACCGTGCTGTCTGGATGGTGAAGGAGTCATTAACCTCGGAAACATTCATGAGACTCCTTTCTCAGAAATCGTAGAGGGTGAGCGAGCGAACAATCTGTTTTACGGGTTCTCTCGTAGAGAGGCAGTAGAAGAGCTGTGCCGCAAGTGCGGATATCGGCAACGGTTCGGAACTTGAGGATTGGAATATAAACAGAACCGGGACATGGCAATTTCATGAATCCTGGTTCTGTTTTTTAATTAACGGGAGTGTATATATAATAATAAGTCTTTATAGTCTCCACTTTGGAGCGAAGGAGGAGTATATGCTGAAATCGTTGGAAGCCATCACCTTATACCGTGAAGGAATACAAGATCATTTGGAGGATAACCTCTGGCTGAAGCTTATTGTCCAAGCCGAGGAGCAGATTGTAAATTTGGAGCGTGTGGAATCTCTGGAGGAGTTGGACCGCAGGAATCCCGTGCTGGATTATGTGGAACGCAGTTTGCAGCTGCTAGACCAGCTTCCCCGTTCGATTTGGATCAAAGAGCTTGTGGAAGAAACATTAATCTGGTCAGAAACAGCTAAGGGTGGCACATTGAAGGAGCGGTTACTTTGGCAGGAGGAAGGCATTAACTGTTTTGTACATAACATTGGCTCCGCACAGTTATACGGGAAACATTTGAGCGGTACGGTCTCTGACAAAAGCGCACTGGTTCATCGGCTTATTGAAACCCATGGACTGATAGGACAGCAAATCCGTGGGGAGGTGCCTCCGGAAGTAAATAAGCCGCTTCGTGATCTTGTGGAGGAACAGTTACTGACTGCCGAGGAACTTGAACGCTTGCTAACCGTACTCAATCATTGCATCATCGGAGCTGTATCTCCCGAGCTATGGCTGAATGTAGAGCATGAAGTGAAACAGCTTATCACTCTGATTGCATCCGGTGAACTTGCTAGTCCAATGCCGATGAAAGAAAGACTGCGCAGAATGCGGCTAGGTCCGATCTCTAGAGGAGAGGATTTCACTACAGAATGGGCAAAGCTGACACAGGAAGGCTTCCATGCGGAACGGTTGGAGTCTTTAAGTAACACTATCTTCTGGTATGTGGAATCTGCAATGCAGACCTTCTCGTTGGAGCAATTTCTGAAGGTGATGTTGCTTGCAGCTCAAAGGGCTCAGAATGAACCCCTACGCCATATCAGCTTCGAGCAGGTTATGAACAGCATTTACTATGACTACAAGGGTGTTAAGAAGATCAATGTTTATAAGAAGCGGATTATAGAAAAATATTTATCGGAGCTTACATGGGAGGATATCGAAAAAGGGACTTTACCTGATGAGAATCCTCATCTAATGCTTCGTCCATATGCTAAGGAACATCTGCCAGACACGGTGTTTTTTCAGTTCCAATTCTCGGCAGCGGCAGAGAAGCTGATCGAATTCTGTATGGAAGCTGAAAAATCGCCCTTGTATGAACGTGCTGTGTTGCTGTTATTCGACTTGTTCGAGCTACGCAGAGACGCCTTCGACCGTTTTCATAATGAAGATACCTACTTAAGTCAAATGAATAATACAGCAGATTATAAGGCTGTGATTCTGGAGCATGTCATTGGGAAAAAAGTGCTAGATATCGGCCCGGGCGGCGGTGTGCTGCTGGATTTGCTGGAAGAGCGGATGCCAGAGGTTACCCCTATCGGCATTGATATATCGAGCAATGTAGTGGAAGCTCTGCGGCAGCGCAAGCAACGGGAAGGTCGTCAGTGGGAGGTCCTGCAGGGAGATGCGTTGAACCTTGAAGATTTCGTAGAGGCTGGAACGGTGGGTACGGTAATTTTTTCTTCGATTTTGCATGAGCTATATTCTTATGTGCCGCTTAATGGTAAAAAGTTCAATCATGACACCGTCTCGGCCGCCCTGCGAAGTGCTTTTGATGTATTGTCAGTGGGCGGGGTTATCATTATCCGCGATGGGATAATGACCGAACCCACAGCATTGCTGCGGAAAGTTCGTTTTCTGGAGGAGGACGGTATGGCGTGGCTGGAGCGTTATGCGAAGGATTTTGCCGGACGTCAGCTTCAGTATCAGAGATTAGGGGAAGAAGAAGTACTCATGCCTGTTAATGATGCCATGGAGTTTTTATATACGTATACCTGGGGCGAAGAGGCTTACATTCATGAAGTACAGGAACAGTTTGGTTATTTTACCCCTACGGAGTTTGCCTCATTTATTGAACAGACTTTAGGAAAGCAAGCGAAGATTGAAGTCTTCCGGCATTACTTGCAAGAAGGTTATACCGAAGCGCTGCGCGATAGAGTAAGGTTCATGGATGAGAGCGGACAGGAAGTGGCCTTGCCAGACAGCACCTGCTTTATCGTGATTCGGAAGGAATAGTTGAAAGATAACATCATCTGCATATAAAAAAGCAATCGGCAACCCCTTTGATGTGGTAGAGGTCCGATTGCTTTTTCTATATAGAGAATTTTGTCTTTGTTAGATTAGTATTTCTAGCTGCGACTTATCAGAATCTTCGGCTAAACGCTGAATTTCTTGGTAGGTGGCTAATTTCTCAGTCCGTTCCTGATCTTTAATTTTATCTCCGGTGTCTTTTATGGTATCGCCTAACGTTTCATTCATTTCCGATATTCTATCTTCGATTTTGGATAACTGCTCACGTTTGGCTGTTGCTGAATGAGTAGAATGAGCTTCATCCGATTCGATTTCCTTGGTCAGAACTCTTGCCTCGCCATGCATCTTAGAATGGGGAGAAGAAACTACCTCCATTTGTGAAACATTTTGGCTTATAGCAACAATCGTATTCAATCTTTCGTTTTGTATCTCTTGCTCGGTTTTAGGTTCATCCGATAGATCTTCTTTTTGAGCTTTTTCTAAATTCTTTTGTTGCTCTTCAAAGGTGTACTTCGCAATTTGTTGGTCAATCGTTTGGAGCTGTTTATCGAATTCCTTAAGTTGATCTTGAATAGAATCAAGGTTATGTGAGTTTTTGGTGGTTCTTTCAATTAGGCTATTCTTGCTATCGATGATACTCTGTTTTTGTTTAAGTAGAGAATCAACCATTCCGCTCATTTTAGATAGATTTTGAAAAGCTGCTTTTGCAGATTTACTTATCGATAAGTGGTCTCCGCTACCACTTGTCTTGCTGTTTGAATTTATGGTTTTATCGTTAGTTTGGTGACTAACAGCTACATTAAGTCTCGTTCCCATAGCAGAGGTCATATTCGTTATATGCATGGCTCATTCTCCTCCTACGACGATAAGATCTATCTATAATATATCGGTAGATGAACAGGAAGAATTAATAAAGAGAGCCATTAGCTTCAGAACGACCGATGAATAGAAGTCGAACAACAAGATGTCAACGGGACCCCTTCCTAAACTCCGAAGGCGAGCATTTCATCGCTCTGCGAAACACTTTAATAAAATAGCTCACATTATCGAATCCGACCTCGAATGCGATGTCGGATATTTTTCTGTTGCTTTGTTGCAGTAGATCGGCGGCTTGGCGAATTCGGTAAGAGTTAATGTAATCTACTGGAGTCTTACGGGTCATTTCTTTGAAAAAGCGGCAGAACTGTCCTTCACTCATGGGGATAAGGTCGGAGAGGTCCCGAGTTCGAATCGGCTCCTGATAGTTATCCTGAATATAGAGAATAATCTTCTTAAGTCGATTGATCTTAGTAGTATCAGCGTCATCCAGCTGGCTGCGGTTTACAAAACGATCCTCTGGAGCAATCAGCGAGAGCATGATGAGTAACGTGCCTTTAATAAAAGCTTCAAACCCGGGAGATTGCGCAGCGTAGGCGTCCATCATGCGTTCTAAGTGCCCGAGAAGTTCATGCTGCCATTTCACAGCCGGTGTTAGGTGGCGAGGAAAGCTTTGTCTTTTCTCCTGAAGGGGTAAGATGGTGTTCTGCTGGATCGTATCATATTGGGCACTAGCGAGAAGATCAGGAAGAAACACGAGCGCACAAAATTTGCAGGGCGTATCTTCGTTCAGTACATAGGCAGCGTGAATATCACCAGACTCGATAAATACAGCCTCACCGGCTTTAAGTGGGAAATATTCGGTATCCACCTGAAACAGAATTTCTCCTTCGAGCAGCATAAAAAACTCCGCTTCTTCATGCCAATGGGTATCGAGGACATGTGTTCCAGCCGGTAATTCTATCCAATAAGCTGCAAGCGGAAACATGCTATCGCCATGGACTCTGTCTTCTTTTAGCAAACTCTGGGTTGTACGGTCCATAAATGCCACTCCTTTCGGATGAAATATCAAAATAGTGTTATAAATGAGCTATATAGTATTAGTTTTGTTTATTTTTTATCGGTATAATGCAACTATAAACACCAAATTGAAAGGTGGCAAGTATACAATGAAATTTACTGATGGTCTCTGGCTGGTGCGTGATGGTATCACGATTAACGGCGCAGTTCAAAATTATGTTGTAGAAAAGACTCCAGAAGGATTAACAGCAATTACTCAAACAACTCCAATCACAGGGCGTTCAGCGACGCTGAATTCAACCCTGCTAACTGTAAAATTTCATTCCCCGCTTCCAGGTGTGGTAGGGGTTAAGATTATTCATCATGATGGCGTACAAGAACGCGGTCCAGTCTTCGAACTCACGAAAGGTACTGGAGATCACGTTAAGATTGAAGAAAACGATTCCGAGACTGTGCTGATCAGCGGCGGACTTCGTGTAGTGATTCGCAAAGGCCAACAATGGGCTGTGGATTTCTATCGTGGAGACGAGAGAATTACAGGCAGCGGTTTCAAGTCCATGGCTTATATCACGGATCAAGACGGCAACACGTATATGCGTGAAGAGCTGGATCTCGGTGTAGGTGAATTCGTATATGGTTTGGGTGAGCGTTTTACCGCTTTTGTAAAGAATGGACAGACCGTAGATCTTTGGAACAAAGACGGTGGTACTAGCTCCGAGCAAGCTTATAAGAACGTTCCTTTCTATGTAAGCAGCAAAGGCTATGGCGTATTTGTTAACCACCCTGAGTTGGTTTCTTATGAGATCGCTTCGGAAAAAGTGAAAAAAGCGCAATTCAGCGTAGCTGGAGAAAGCTTAGAATACTTCGTGATTGATGGTCCTACCATCAAAGAAGTTATCAGCAACTACACATCACTTACTGGCAAACCTGCACTTCCTCCAGCTTGGACATTCGGCCTGTGGCTGACGACTTCTTTCACTACCGACTACGATGAAGCAACCGTAAACTCCTTCGTAGATGGTATGGCAGAGCGCGATCTACCACTGAGCGTATTCCACTTCGATTGTTTCTGGATGCGTGAATATCAATGGACCGATTTCCAGTGGGATGAGCGCGTATTCCCTGACCCAGTAGGCATGCTGAAACGCCTGAAAGATAAAGGGCTGAAGATCTGCGTATGGATCAACTCTTATATCGGGCAACGTTCCCGCTTGTTTGAAGAAGGCAAGAAAAATGGTTATCTGCTCAAAAAACCTAATGGTGACATTTATCAATGTGATTTGTGGCAAGCAGGTATGGCACTGGTGGACTTCACCAACCCTGCGGCTTGTGAATGGTATGCCGGCTACCTGCGTGATTTGGTAGATATGGGCGTAGATAGCTTCAAGACAGACTTCGGCGAGCGTATTCCTACAGATGTAGTTTACTTCGACGGATCTGATCCGATGAAAATGCACAACTACTACACTCAATTGTACAACAAGGTTGTATTTGAAGTGCTAGAAGAGAAGCTTGGTAAAAATGAAGCGGCATTGTTCGCACGTTCTGCAACTGCCGGTGGCCAACAGTTCCCAGTTCACTGGGGCGGTGACTGCTACGCAGATTATGAATCCATGGCAGAGAGCCTTCGCGGTGGATTATCTCTAGGATTGTCTGGTTTCGGTTTCTGGAGTCATGATATCGGTGGCTTTGAGAACACGGCTCCGGCACATGTATTCAAACGCTGGTTGGCGTTTGGACTATTGTCCAGTCACAGCCGTCTGCATGGTAGCACTTCGTACCGTGTGCCTTGGGCTTATGATGATGAAGCTTGTGATGTTACCCGTTTCTTCACCAAACTCAAATGTAGCTTGATGCCTTATCTGTATGATGTAGCAGGACAGGCTCATGAACATGGCTGGGCTTCTATGCGGGCTATGGTTATGGAATTCCCGGAAGATCCTACTTGCGAAGTGTTGGATCGTCAATACATGCTAGGTGAATCCTTGCTTGTAGCCCCAATCTTCCAAGAAAACGGCGAAGCGAAGTACTACTTGCCGGCTGGTCGCTGGACTCACTTGCTTACTGGTGAAACCGTACAAGGTGGATCATGGCGCAAAGAGAAATATGATTTCTTTAGCCTGCCACTATTCGTTCGCCAGAATTCCTTGCTGGCAATCGGCAGTGTGGATAACAAACCGGATTACGACTATGCGAATGGCGTTAAATTCGGCTTATATTCACTTGAAGATGGCACTACGACTTCTGCAACCGTTCGTGATCTCAAAGGTGCTCCTGAATTGACTGTGAAGGCTGACCGTAAAGGCAGTACGGTAACAGTTACTGCGGAAGGTAGCGGTAAAGCATTCTCGCTTTCACTTAAAGATCTGGGAGCTATCGCTTCTGTAGAAGGTGCAGAGCAAGTAGATGAAACTACAGTAAAAGTAAACGCAGGTGCAAAAACCGTATCGTTTACGATTACATTGAAATAAGATTGTTTCCTAAAGCATATTGATATAGCCATAACCTCTCTTGTAAACTGGGTGGACGATCTGTTCCCTTGGTTTATTGGAGAGGTTTTAGTGTTACAATCTTACTGAATAACGGGGGAACGTTATGGATACTAATTTAACAAAGGGAAGTGGAGTATTGAACCAGACGGAATATACCTCAGCAACGGTTCTTTCAACTGCAGCGAATTTTATAATGAATAGGCGAGAACCGTTTACGCATACCTTCCGGACTTATATTCGTTTAAGGGAAAATGGTACGTTGAAGTTAAAGTTCTGGCATAGCAATGCGGTGGATTCTACATGGGATCAAGGGCAAGAAGCTGTAGGCAGTGAACCTGGAGGCGACTGGGTTATCGAGACAGCTTATATCGCTGACGGAGGAACAGAACCAGACGGAACAATAGCTGAGAATACACAGCATGCGCTTACCTTTGAGGGCAAAGCCTCAAAATCCGTTGCGGCTGGCGAATGTTTCTGGAGTGATGAGACAAGCATTGTTCTGCCGGAGGGTCATTACTTGGCGTTTACGTGGACGATTAAGACACTCACTGCAGGTAAATCGATTCCTTTCAATGTTGAAGGGATGCTGGTTTCAGCTTATGACGCGCCCGGAAATCTTGCCGCACAGCAATCAGCGGATGGTTTTACAGCGTCTGATAATCTTTTGGTACTGCCAAGCTTCATTGGGTATAAGAAATCTGTTACCAAGAAACTAGTATTCTTGGGGGATTCGATTACTCAAGGTGTGCGGACATTAAAGGATGAGTACGAATATTGGGTCGCGAGAATTGCGGATGGCCTTGGCACGGATATTGGTGTATGGAATCTCGGCTCTGGCTGGGCTAGAGCTTATGATGTCGCCGCGGATGGTCCATGGCTAAACAAAACTAAGCAAAGTGATGAAGTGATGATCGTACTCGGAGTAAATGATATTGATATTGGCTGCCGTTCGGCGGACGAGCTTCTTGGTGACTTGCAGACCATTATTTCTAAGATCAAGGGGGCAAATGCTGAAGCTAATATTATTCTAAGTACGGTGCCACCGTTCAATTTTCAGGGTGAAAGAGAAGAAACTTGGCGCAAGGTGAATCGTGAGATTTTGTCTAATCCGCCTATAGGTGTGAGCCGGGTGTTTGATATAGCAAGCCTATTGTCATTGCCTGCACCAGACGATCACCGGATCAGACCAGAGTTTATGAGTGGAACAGACGACCCGCATCCGAACGGCATAGCCGGTAAGACGGTCGCGGACGCCTTTTTAAAAATATAAGAAAATATAAGTTTCACGCTATACATTATCTTTATATTTCTGCGAGAAAACGGTTGTCTTCCATAAAGGAGACAACCGTTTTCTCGTAGCGTGGTATTAATTAAATTTTAAACTGGTTTCGATAGTCCTTGGGTGATACACCAACCTGTTTCTTGAATACCTTGCTAAAATACTTCACATCATGAAACCCCACCATTTCGGAAATTTGCGACAGCTTTAGACGAGGGTTCTGCATAAGCAATTTAGCTTTCTCTATCCGGACGTTAACGATGAAATCGGAGAAATTAATGCCGTATTCCTGTTTGAATCGGCGTGAAATATATTCGCGGCTAACAAAGAACTTTCCGGCAATCTCCTGCAAGGATAGATCAGAGGCATAATTAAGTTCGATATATTTCACGATATCATGCATAGGATTGCTTTCTTTAGCTTGTTTAGCGGCTATCACTTCTGATATTCGCTCCATCAGATCAAATGACCAGTCACGCCAAGCAAATAAGGAGAACGAGTAACCATTCGTATAAGGAGCTGGGTGAAGCTGATCGGCCTGTTCTAACTCGACTAGTGCGCTATCGGCATCAGGGCCTAACGTTTCCCGTACCAACTGGGAACGAAATAAGAGTGCATCATTCTTCCACGAGTTTAGAATCTCTGGTGTAACAATTCCGCATCGGCTAAGCTCGTCCACCCAGTGCTGTGCTGCCGCGGACAATACATCAGTGCTTCCGCTGATGACCGCCATTTTCCAATCTTCCTTCACATGTGCGAAGATCGTCGGCGATGCATGTCCTTGAATTTCTGTCTTTGCGGTTTCATTGCGCTCTTTAAACTCTTCGGAGGAAGTAGAAAAATGGCAGTAATCCTCATGAATTAATAAATTTCTACGCTGTAAGGCCTCAGCCACCTCTGCACGCTGATAAGATAATTGCTTAGGTAGGTTACCGATGCAGCTAATTCCGAAATGCATTCGGACCTGCAAAGTAGAGTAGATCCCCTGATTAATTCTCCCTATAAGCTCGACAACAGACGTTTGGATATCCCATAGAATGATGGCAATCTCCGAAGGACCTCCCCAGTAACGAAAAGCCACACCCTTACGCTGACCTTGCAAAAATTCATTACAAATATTGACGATAGCGTAGTTCAGGAGACCGGTGTCTCCTCCAAAACGGTTAAGTAGGAGATTATTTCCTGTATCTGTCTGCACCAGTATTAGGCGCGAAGAGAGGACGTTTTCCGGGATAATGCCATCGCTTCGCAACCTTCGAAGAGATAATTCCGAGTTGATCGGATCATCGATTAGTGCGGACAGCAGCTTTTCTCCATAGATGGGCTTGAACTCATTAAGCTGGATGCTCTGCTTCTGGCGTTCGCTACGGTCAGCTTCCTCTGAACGCCAGGCAGCCACTGCCTTAGCGACTGCTACATTGATTGCCTCCGCTTCAATGGGCTTAAGGATATAGTCAATTCCACCATGACGTACAGTCTGGCGCACGAACTCGAAATCATTATGTCCGCTAACCACAATGAATTTGATGTTGCCGGCAAATTCGTTAACCCATGTCATTAATTCTACGCCATTACCGGATTCCATCATCATGTCCATAATGACCAAGGCTGGTTTCGCTTGCCGAATGATCTCAATAGCTTCATTTCCGTTTCCGGCTTCCAGAATTTCATTGATTTGATGTGCGTCCCAGTCGACAAGAAGTCTAACAGCTTTTCTGACTCTCGCCTCGTCATCAACAATTAACGCCTTCATATCGTCTCACGCTCCGCTATAATGTCTATTTCCAGTCTTACAACTACTCCACCTGCTCTGAGGTTGTCCACCGTCAAGATGGCGCTATCTCCGCATACGAGCTTGAGCCGAGCCAGAACGTTCGGCAGACCAATACCAGAGCCTGTAGCTTCCTTGTCTTGCTCTGTATTTCTTAGTAAATCTATATCGGTTCTAGTGGAATGTTGAAGCTTCTGCCGCAAAAGATCTAGTTTCGCTGATGGGATAGCATTTCCGTTGTTTTGAATACAGATTTCCATTCGCTTGTCGCCCAATTTTGCCGCGGTGATCTCAACAAATCCGTCAGAGCGGGAATGGTTAAAACCGTGTTTGAAATAATTTTCTACAATAGGCTGCAGAATCATCTTAGGCATAAATGTCTCTAAAAGAGCTTCCTCCATATCGTAACGGAAACTGAATTTATTTTCAAAACGTTCCTTCTGTAGTTCGATGTAAGCTTTGACATGATCCAATTCATCCTTAACTGTGACAATCTTCTCCTCATTGTACATGCTGTAGCGCATCATTTTCGCTAGCGCCGAAAGAAGAGAGTAGATTTGGGGTACTTTAAGCTCCAAGGCAAGCGTACCGATGATCTGCAAGGTGTTGTTAAGGAAATGCGGATTGATTTGCGCTTGCAAAGCCCGCAATTCATTCGTTTTATTAGTTAATTCCAGCTTGTATTCTCTTAGGATCAGATTGTTGATCGTATCCATCATACTGCGGAACCGTTCTGTAACGACACCGATCTCGTCTTTGCCCATGGGACGGATATCGATATCAAGCTTCCCGGTCTGGACCTGATTCATGTAGCGGGTCAATTGCTTGATCGGGGCAGTGATTCGAAAAGAGATTAGGATCGTTAGCGTTGTAATTGTAATCAGCAGCAGGACCATCAGTACTATATTGATCGTTGCCGCCTCATTGGCTTCTCGGAAAAGATAAGATACGGGAATCTGCTTCACCAGCGTCCAATTTAACCCTGGACCTTCGATATTCTGGTAAATAAACATAGCTTTATCCTCTTCAAAGTATCCTTGTGAGCTTTGCTTGTCCCTGATATTCGTATCGTACCAAGCTGCATTCAGTTTCTTGCCGTATTCTTCACTATTGTCCCCGTAGACAATGTTTCCGTTGCCATCCAGCAGCCAGATTTTCTCCTGCTTCTGATCATATAACTGACTGATGATGTCGGTTAGAGCCGTTAGCTTGACATCAATCGACAGGTAGCCAAGCGCTTTTGTGGTAGGGACTCTTTCGATTCTTCTGTGTAAGGTAAACACTGGCTCCGGTATAAATTGCGGGATCGGTGCCGTTAGGCCGTAGCTATGACTTAAATGCGTACTCTGTAAGGATACCGCAGAATCGGTAGTGATCTTGGAGTCAGGATAAGGTGGAACACCCTGCCAACGTTTCGGTGTATTTTGGGTGAGTAGAGTGGCTTTGCTGTCCTTGACACCGTATAAATAGACCTGAGATATGTCAGGCATAGATGATGAAATGTAATTTAGAGAAGAATAAATTCTTGCATTTGCTAGCATATCCTCGTATCCAGCTTCGAGAGATCTGTAGAATTCTGAATCTGAATAGACGATAAGGGAGAGTCGATTGATTTCCTGAATCAGACTTTCAATGTTTCTAGTACCTTGAAAGAGAAGGTTCGTATTCTCATCTACTGCTCTTGTTCTTAAGGATTGAGTACTAAAGTGGTAGCTTATAAACATCGTGGCCATAATACAAATTAGTGTTGGAAGTAGGATGAAAACGATCATTTTTGTGCGAATCGTGTTCCATTTCATCGAAATTTGTCACATCCGATCAATATTTTACACCTGAAAGATCACTTCCGTAGGTGTGAGGTGCGCTCAAAAAAACAGATAATATGTGTATAAAGCATAAACAAGTAAGTGAGCAAAAGAAAGGGGGGGACAATAAATGCGCGGCACTAAGTTGTCCCAGTTAGGTCAACAGGTATTCTTCGTTGGTCCTGCAGTTTTGTTTTTTACCTTAATAACGATTATCCCATTTATCATGGGGATGTATTACTCCTTCACAGACTGGAACGGTGTATCCGGTAATGTAAGTTGGGTAGGATTTCAAAACTTCACCACTATATTTACGAATGACCCCGACTTCTGGTCTTCCTTTTGGTTTACCGTAAGATTTACTGTGTTAGGTGTAATTTTGACTAATGTGGTAGGGTTTTTCCTAGCTTATCTGTTAACGAAACCATTAAAGACACGTAACATGCTTCGGACGATCTTCTTTATGCCGAACGTTATTGGGGGATTGTTGCTCGGGTTCATCTGGCAATTTATCTTCATCAAAGGGTTCGCAACAATGGGAGAACTCACAGGCTGGTCGTTCTTTAATCTTCCTTGGCTGGGTGATGCAACAACCGGCTTCTGGGCGATTGTAATGGTTTTTGTTTGGCAGTCTTCCGGTTATCTGATGGTTATCTACATCGCTTCTCTCAGTAACGTATCGAAAGAAGTCCTGGAAGCGGCTGATATTGATGGTGCCTCCCGTTGGCAGGTACTACGCAGCATTGTAGTTCCGTTGATTATGCCGGCTGTAACCATTGGTTTGTTCTTGGCCATTTCTTGGTCCTTCAAAATGTTTGACCTTAACCTTTCCTTGACGAAAGGCGGACCGTTCAAATCTACAGAATCAGTTGCTATGAATATTTACAATGAAGCCTTCCTGAACAATCGTTACGGTCTGGGTACTGCTAAAGCGCTGCTGTTCTTCGTTATCGTGGCGATTATCACTCTGATTCAAGTCCGTATTACGAAGAGCAAGGAGGTAGAAGCTTAATGAACGCCAAGACAAAAAGCAGATGGAATATCGGCGTGGAAGTGTTGATGATTCTTCTGGCCCTGCTCTTCCTGTCTCCATTTTATTTCTTGCTAGCAAACTCAGTGAAATCCTTCGGTGAAATTCTGAGTGATGCTGCAAGCTGGCCACAGACATTTATGTGGTCGAACTATACAAGTGCTTGGAAATTGGCACGTTTCGGTGAAGCTTTCCGAAATTCGGTCATCATAACGGTTATCAGTGTTATTCTAATTTCTCTGTTTAGTGCGATGGCTTCCTATCGTATGGTTCGGGCGAATACGAAATTTAATCAGTTTTTGTTACTGTTGTTCGTAGCCGCAATGGTTGTTCCGTTTCAAACGATCATGATTCCAATCTTGAAAGTTGTAAATGTAATGGGAGTAAACAACTCCTTCCTGGGTTTGATTATCACGAATCTAGGGATCAGTGTTCCAATGGCAATCTTTCTATTCCACGGCTTTATCAAGTCCGTTCCGCTTGAAATTGAAGAGGCGGCTACAGTTGATGGATGTAATCCAATTACCGTATTCTTCCGCATAGTACTTCCTTTGCTGAAGCCAATGGTAATGACAACGATCGTGCTTAATGCACTTGGGATATGGAATGACTATCTGCTGCCTTCCTTGATTCTTCAGGCACCAGAACTTCGGACCATTCCGCTGGCGACCTTCTCCTTCTTTGGTCAATACACCAAACAATGGGATATGGCGCTTCCGGCTCTCGTAATCGGGATTGCTCCAATTATCATTTTCTATCTGTTCATGCAGCGTTACATTGTTGAGGGAATAGCGGCTGGCTCGGTGAAAGGTTAACACCGAGCCCTCCGTTCCAAATATTTCATAAGTAGTCCACTATCTTAAGGGGGAAAATATAATGAATAAGAAACGCTCGGCAGTTGCACTTTCGGCAGTAATGGCTATGAGTTTAGCATTAACAGCATGCGGTGGAGGCAATAACGCTTCTAGTAACTCACAAAATGGAAGCGCTGGCACAGATAAAGGTGAAGTAAAGACGGTTAAGATCTTTCAATTCAAAACTGAAATCGTTGAAGGTCTTAATGAGCTTAAGGTTGAATTTGAAAAAGAACACCCTAACATCAAGCTGGATATTCAAACCGTTGGTGGTGGTGCCGATTACGCTGCAGCACTGAAGACTAAGTTTGCTTCCGGCGACGCGCCTGACATTTTCTCAAATGGTGGATATGCTGAAATGGAGCTTTGGGGAGATAAGATGGAAGATCTGTCCGATCAACCTTGGGTGAAAGATCTGATTCCTATGGCAGCAGAGCCAATGACTAAAGACGGTAAAGTGTACGGTATGCCAATGAACCTTGAAGGAATTGGTTTTGTATATAACAAAGACCTGTTCGAAAAAGCAGGCATCACTGAAACTCCTAAAACATTGTCACAACTAGAAGATGCAGCTAAGAAATTGCAAGCGATTGGCGTAACTCCTTTTGGTAATGCGTATCAAGAATGGTGGCTCCTTGGTAACCAAGGGATCAGCGTAGCATTCGCTCAACAAGATGATGTAAATGGCTTCATTAAGAGCTTGAATGATGGTACCGGTACAATCGTAGGTAACAAAGTGTTTGAAGATTGGAGCAACTTGCTCAACTTGACTTTGAAATACGGACAAAAAAATCCGTTGACTACAGATGCTAACACTCACTTGGCTATGTTTGCTAAAGGTGAAACTGCAATGATGCAAGAAGGTAACTGGGCACAAACCCTTGTTGATAACATTACACCTGACATGAACATCGGTATGTTCCCTATGCCAATCAATGAAGATGCTGCAAAGAATGACAAAATGACTGTAGGTATTCCTGCAAACCTTGTTATCAACAAAGATTCCGGATCTAAAGAAGAAGCTAAAACATTCTTGAACTGGTTGGTAACTTCAGATATGGGTAAAGAGTACATCGTTAAAAAATGGAAATTCATCCCTGCGTTGTCCACCATCGAAGCAACTCCTGAAGATATCGGTAAGCTTGGATCTGACGTATGGAACTATGTAAAAGAAGACAAAGTGTATGGTTTGCAATCCTCTAAATTCCCTGACGGTGTAACTCAAGAATTTGCTAGTGTGATTCAACAGATGATCGCTGGCAAGGTTGATGTGAATGGCTGGATGACAGGCATGCAAGCAGCTTGGGACAAGCTTAAGAAATAAGTGAAGCTCGTTCATAAAGAAGTTTAAAATGGACTAGTGGTTAACAAAGGCGTTCTCCGTATACCTCATCATTATGAGACGGGGAGCGCCTTTTATTTTGGTGATAACAAGATAGGGGGAGAGGACGCCGGTGAAGCGATATGATCTTATTCAGATAGGTGTGGACTATTACCCGGAGCATTGGGAAGAATCCATGTGGGAACCGGATATCAGATTAATGAAGGAAACAGGTGTCAAGGTAGTTCGAGTCGCCGAGTTTGCATGGAGCCGGTTAGAGATAGCGGAGGGCAATTACCAGTTCGGGTGGCTGGACCGCGCACTGGATCTTTTTCATAAGTATGGATTACAGATTGTGATTGGTACGCCCACAGCTACACCTCCTAGATGGTTAACTACGAAATTTCCAGACGTGCTGCCGGTATTTGCGAAGGGAGAGACCTTTCACCCGGGAGTACGCGGACACCGCTGCTATAATAGTACATCTTTGCGCGAATACGGAAGTCGTATCACGCAGCGACTTGCGGAGCACTATAGTGAACACCCGGCCGTTATTGGTTGGCAGACTGATAATGAATTCGGAATGTTAGATTGTCATTGTGATGCTTGTAATATAGCGTTTCGCACTTGGGTGAAAGCCAAATATGGCAGCCTTGATCGAATGAATGCAGAGTGGGGAACGGTTGTGTGGAGTGGAGAATATAGCGATTGGAATGAGCTTACTGTTCCACTGGGCGGATCACCACATCAGAATCCATCATTCCTGCTAGATTATCAGCGGTTTCAGTGGGATTCGGTGGTAGCATTCCAGAAGACGCAGATTGATATTTTGCGGTCTATTTGTCCGCAGCATTTTATCACTCATAACTTTCATAGCTATCCGCAGCGTCTGGATATGTACGCAGTCGGTGCTGATCTGGATGTCGCTGCATTTGACTATTATCCGAATACTTCGCCAACCAAGCAAGCGACAACACCATATAGCGGAGCACTTTCACTAGATGTAACCCGTGGTATTAAACGTCAAAACTTCTGGATCATGGAGCAGCTAAGTGGTTCACCAGGTTGTTGGATGCCGATGTGGAGAACGCCGTATCCTGGGATGATTCGTGCTTATGCGTGGCAGACGATAGCCAGAGGTGCGGATACCGTCGTTCATTTCCGCTGGCGTAGTGCAGTCGCGGGAGCAGAGCAATTCTGGCACGGACTGATTGATCACAGCAATGTCCCAGGACGCAGGTTTGCGGAGTTCACTCAGCTATGCCATGAGGTTAATACACTCGGGGAGAAGCTGACTGGAACGACGCTAAAGAATGAAGTAGCTATACTCCATTCTCATGAAGAAAAAGCAGCGCTGGATATTCAGCCTCAGGCTGAAGGATTCGATTATTATGAGAATATTAAACAGATACACCGTGCAGTGACGAAGCTCGGTATGGGTTGCGATGTTATCGATCTTAGACAATCGCTGGATGGTTATAAAGTAGTGATTGCTCCGAATTTATATTTGCTTGATGAGGAGATTGTACGTAGTTTGGAGGATTTTGCACTAGCTGGCGGAACTTTGCTTATTACCAATCGAAGTGGCGTGAAAACTACAAATAACATCGCAGTCATGCAGCCACTACCGGGGCTACTGAGCTATTGCACAGGGGTTGAAGTGCTGGAGTATGATCCAATAGGTGCTGAAACCCATAAGGTCGTTGATGCTGAGGGGAACCAATATGAATGCACGCAGTGGTGCGACGTCCTGAGACCTGTTGTGGCATGGCCGATTGCTTGGTATGGCGATGATTTCTATAGTGGAACGCCGGCTGTAACCGTCAATGCTTTTGGCAAAGGTCAGGTTTATTACTTTGGGACTCATATGGAAGAGGGATTCTGGTCAGTTTTATTGGAGCGCCTTTCCAAACAGCAGGGGCTGTTTAGATTTGAGGGTTTGCCGGATGGAGTACAGGCCTCTGTGCGTTCGGGAGATCAAGGAAGCTTCTTATTCTTGCTTAATTTGAGCCGGGAGTCTGTGACGATCCCGTTGCCGCAGGAGTATAACAGTCTGCTGAACCACTCGATTTGTTCAGGAGAGCTGCAGCTTGAGCCGTATGGTGTGGATATTCTGGAGATGTAGGGATTCTAAGTAACCGATGATGGGAAGGGCATTCTTATCTCCTTCGGCGTATGTTCTAATCCTTGTGAATGTGAATGTGAATGTGAATGTGAATGTGAATGTGATTGCACTCTGTGCAATAGAATTCCTTTTTGGGTGGGGGGATTTGAGATCTGTTGCAGATTGTGCAATCAGATTGGTGGGAAACGTCCATTTTGATGGGTTTCACCAGATTCTAATGCACGAAGTGCAATAGAATGCTCGAAATGAGATGGAAAAGGGCATTCTAATGTATGAAGTGCAATAGAATACACATTTTGGCGGGGACTGTAGCTGTCGAGACAAGTCAGTTGGTACGATGCGGAATAGCTGAACTGGAAGGAACGGAGAGTTGGTTTGATACAGAATAGCTGCACTTTCTACACTTATTTTATGCTCTCGGGCTATGAAATGGATTTAGTTGTATTTAGTGCAGCTATAATGCGAAGTATCGCGGTTCACAGCCAAATGCTGAGAATATAACTGCACAGAATACACTTATATGGATATTTTCTGCTGAACAGGCTGATTTAAGTGTACAAAATGCAGTTACTCTGACACACATGCCATACTAATGAGATCCACACAGCGATGAGCTCTGTTATAAGCAACCTTATGTAGCATTTCACTACGCAGGAGGCGATTAAGCTGTACACCTTAGAGTATTAGTGAAGTCGTCTAAACTGCTCCGGTGTAGTCCCTGACTGCTTGCGAAAGGTGGCAACATAATGGCTAACATCACGGAAGCCTACTCTCTGCGAGATGATTTTTACAGTAAGATCCGGCTGGCTTACGAGCATTTCTTTGCTTTTACGGATACGTAGCCGTACGAAATAGGCATAAGGAGATAGCCCAAAGGTTTGTATGAATAGATTGTTGAGATATCGCCCTGAGACGCCAAGCTGACCGGCTAGATCGTTAAGTCCGAGATCAGGATCACCATAATGGCTGTCCATCCATTTCAGTAGCGGCTGCAGCTTATCGACATTACGGGATATCGTTGTGTTGTTATGCAGTTGCCCGTATTTGCTTAAAGTAAGCAGAAAGCGATAAGCATCAGTGGAGGCAGTCAGACCAAACATGTCCTGTGAGGCATCATACTGATCAAGTATTTCTCTAAGCAGCTTGGAGAGAGGCGCCTCTTTTTCCCAGCGGTAAAAAGAATTCATATTCATCCCCAGCGTCTCCAAAATAGACCCTGCAGAGCTGCCTCCGAACGTTAAATAAGAGGTGCTCCAGTTAGCAGCCGAAGCTTCATAGCGATGTGGAGTATAGGGGAGAAGTAATACACCACTGCCTGCGGGAAGGGAGAAGCTTTTATTCTCAAAATGAATCACCCCTTCACCAGACGCCGTTTGGAGCCAATGATAGGTTTCGTAGCCATCTAAGCGGGATACTTTTTCCTGTTGATGATTGTGACCGATACTGTCTAATGTGATAGGTAGATCCTGTCCACCCTCATGGGGGAACACAATTCTACGATGCACGATTCCCTTCAATGATTCCATCTCCTCTTAGTTCCATATTCTTATATGCTGGGAAGATTATTTTATATTTATAGCGTCAGGTTAACCGATTACAATATATATATAATTATACTATAAAGGATGTGCGAAGTGTGATTAACGATAAATTACCTAAGATTTGGTACGGTGGAGATTACAATCCAGAGCAATGGGATGCGCCTGTATGGGCAGAGGATGAGCGTATGTTTAAACTGGCAGGAATTGATGTTGCCACAATTAATGTGTTTTCCTGGGCGCTGATCCAACCTTCCGAAGACACTTATGATTTCTCATCACTAGATGAATTAATGGATAGACTATATAAAAATGGTACTTACGTATGTCTGGCAACAGGTACAGGAGCGCACCCAGCTTGGATGGCTCATCGTTATCCTGAAGTTACTCGTGTTGATGTGAAGGGCAGAAAACGCAAGTTCGGTGGACGTCATAACTCGAATCCAAACAGTCCGGTTTACCGCAAGTTTGCAGCGAAGCTGGCAGGAAAGCTGGCTGAACGTTATAAGGATCATCCGGCGCTTGTAGCTTGGCACGTTTCGAATGAGTTCAGTAACTATGATTATTCTGATTTATCTGAAGCGGCGTTCCGTGTCTGGTTGAAGGAACGTTATGGTTCTCTGGATGCATTAAACAAAGCGTGGAATACACGTTTTTGGGGACATACGTTTTATGATTGGGAAGAAATTGTACTGCCTAGTGAGCTGAGTGAAGAATGGGATGGCAACCGTACCAACTTCCAAGGCATTTCATTAGACTTCCGTAGATTTATGTCTCATAGCTTGCTTGAATGTTACAAAATTGAGAGCGATGCGATTAAGGAGCACAGTCCTAACGTACCTGTTACCACTAACTTGATGGGCTTTTATGATGAATTGGACTATTTTGAGTGGGCTAAACATATGGACGTCATTTCTTGGGACAACTATCCTTCACTCGATACTCCGGTCAGCTTCACAGCCATGGCGCATGATCTCATGCGTGGATTGAAGAATGGACAACCTTTCATGCTGATGGAGCAAACGCCAAGCCAGCAGAACTGGCAGCCCTATAACTCTTTGAAACGTCCAGGGGTTATGCGCTTGTGGAGTTATCAGGCTGTTGCGCGTGGTGCAGACACTGTTCTGTTCTTCCAGCTGCGTCGTTCAATTGGTGCATGTGAGAAGTATCATGGAGCTGTTATTGAGCATGTCGGACATGAGCATACGCGTGTATTCCGTGAATGCGCTGAGCTAGGTAAAGAGCTGGGACAGCTTGGAGATCAGCTATTGGATGCGCGTAGTGCAGCTAAAGTAGGGATTATTTATGACTGGGAAAACCGCTGGGCCATCAACCTTTCAAGCGGACCATCCGTAGCTTTGGATTATGTGAATGAGATTCATAAATATTATGATGCACTCTACCAACAAAATATCGAAGCCGATATGATCGGTGTAGAAGAGAATCTGTTCAAATATGAGATTGTAATCGCACCTGTGATGTATATGGTTAAGCCGGGTTTTGCTGAGAAGGTTGAAGCTTTTGTAAAAGCAGGCGGTACATTCATTACGACTTATTTCAGCGGAATTGTTAATGAGAACGACCTCGTAACCGTAGGTGGCTACCCTGGGGAACTGCGCAACGTACTCGGGATTTGGGCAGAGGAAATTGATGCACTGCTGCCAGGGATGAGCAATGAGATTGTGATGGACAAAGCGTGGGGCAATTTGAGTGGTTCTTACAAATGTGATCTGCTCTGCGATCTGATTCATGCCGAAGGTGCTGAGGTTTTGGCAGAGTACGGATCTGATTTCTATAAAGGAATGCCAGCCTTGACGGTGAATAACTTTGGTGAAGGTAAAGCGTATTACGTGGCTACCAGCCCAGAAGCGGGATTCTTAAAAGGATTCTTAGCCAATCTGTGTGCCGACAAGAACATTCAGCCGCTAGTAACTGCACCGGAAGGTATCGAATCTGTGCAACGTGTGAAGGAAGGCGTATCCTACCTATTCTTGCTGAACCACACCACTGGTGATTTGAGTGCGGATATTGGTGCTACTGAGCGTACGGATCTTCTGACTGGTAATAAGGTTAGCGGTTCTTGTGTTGTGCCAGCCCGTGGAGTATTGATTTTGTCGGATAAGAACTAATTCGTAGTATATATAAAAAGATCTCCGGGGAACCAGCTTGTCCCCGGAGATCTTTTTTTGTGGTGCAGCATTTCATTAGCTGCTGCTGCTCGCGCTGTCATCTGGAGTAGCTCCACCCGGATTGCCATTACTTAATATAATGCTCTCCGCCACGGTGGAATCTGATTTAAGTGTGTATTGGATAATATCATCAGCCTTCAGTTCTGCTAAGGTGATCGCATTTTCTTGACGCGTGCCATTGTCGAAGGTAACCGCTACGATTTTAGTATCCGCATCAATCGTAATGTCTGTGGTTTCATCGGAGAAGCTTTGCTGCATTCTACCTCCCTGTGGCTCACCGCCTTGTCCTCCGCCACCTTCCGGCATTTCCCCTTGTGGCATCCCACCCTCGGGCGCAGCGCCATTTCCTGTACTTTGATCGCCATCAGGTCTTTCCGGCGGGGTACCGCCTTGACTGTTCTGCCCGTCACCTTCTCCAGCACCTTGTCGGGGCATAGACATGTCCGATTTATATATGGTAAGGGTAGTATCGCTTACACTCTTAATCTTACCGAAATTCATGGACATATTAGATCCGCCATTCTGTTGATCGCCGTTTGCTTGTGGTTGTTTGACTGCTGAACCCCTGTCTGCTTGGTTATTTGCAGCAGTTGTTCCTTCGGCCTCTGAATTCGCGCTGCAGCCAGCCAATAATAGAGAAGCGAGTAGGCCTCCAGATATTAGAATAGGAACGAACTTTCTCATTTTTTATTCCTCCTTAGTAGGTTAAAGATAGATTAGGAGAAATATAACAAACAGTTCTGAAAGTTTGCTTAATTTCCGCTGAGAGTTTGCCTAAAGAAATGAAATATGCAAATGTTATATAATGAACAAATATGTGGACTTAAAGAATAAGCCAACGTTCAGGAAAGAGGCAGCACATGAAGACTTTACTAGTAACGGGGTATCGTGCGCACGAGCTCGGTATTTTTGACAATAAGCATCTAGGGATTCCTTATATTAAAAAGGCACTAGCTAACCGATTAAAACCTTTGATTGAAGAAGGCGTGGAATGGGTGATTACGCCCGGCCAGTATGGTGTGGATCTGTGGGCATGCGAAGTGGTGAGCGAACTTAAGCTGCAATATCCGGACTTAAAGCTTGGGATCATTACAGCGCATACCGGACAGGAAGAGAAATGGAAAGAAGAAAAGCAGAACGAGTATCGGCGTATTATTGCGGGTGCGGATTTCTTCGGGGCGGTCAGTAATGCTCCTTATGACGGTAGCTGGCAGTTTCGGGCTAGAGACGATTTGTTGTTCCGCAAAAGTGACGGAATATTGCTCTTTTATGATGAGGATGCGGCGGAGGGGAGTCCGAAGTTTTTTAAAGAGCGGGCGCTGAAGCTGCATGCTGAAGGAGAGTATGAGTTGTTTCTAATTCACTCTGATGAAATTCAGAATATTGCCGATGAAGAGAATCAACGTGACTATGAGTAATTATATGTAGATTTTGGAAAAGTAAAGGCCCGTAAACAGTGAATGAGACCATCACCGTTTACGGGCTTTTTGATATAAGAAGTGATCAGATAAAACTCTTTAGTGATGGTGCTTTTCGCACCTTGTAGTTTTGTTCATAAGCATAGGCGAGCTTGATGAGTGTAGGCTCCTGATAAGCTTTCGCTGAGAACGTTACACCGAAGGGGGCGCCGGCTGATGTATAACCGGAAGGCACAACGATGGACGGATATCCTGCTCTGGAGGTAATTCTGGCGCCGAAATCGGCGGGGAACAGCAGGGCATCCAGATTGTGCTCCTTCATAGTGGCGTCGATGCCTTCTTCCTTACATAGTTTTAGGTCAGTCGCACGGTGCAGCAAATACTTTGGTTCGGTTTGTGTGCCGGAAGAGGTATATTCCGCATCTATTAACGTAGCTTGACCATATCTTAAAGTCTCCACAGGATGTGCATGGTTAAAATCTATAATATCCTTTAAGGTTCGCATCGGTGCCCCAGGGCCCAAGCGAGATAAATAAGCGTTCAAGGCTGTTTTGAATTCATTCAATACCACCGAAGAATAACTAATTTCCCGGGCGGTCTTAATATCCGCAGGATCAATAATAGTAGCTCCAAGCTCTCTCATTCTATCTACGGAAGCATTGAACAGTGCAAGTTGTTCTTCTGTCAGCTCCTCGAAATAATAATCACGCGGGATACCTATACGCGCGCCTTGCAAGCCATTCTCGTCTAGAAATACAGTGTAATCTTCGTGGATTCTACCTATATTCGTTCCCATTGCTGCATCTTGAGGATCATTGCCAAGCATTGCGTTTAGCAGCAGAACAGCATCACGAACGGTTCTGGCCATAGGGCCAGCAGTATCTTGTGTATTGGACAGCGGAAGGATTCCCGAACGGCTGAGCAGTCCAACGGTTGGCTTAATGCCAATAATGGAGCCTAAGTTACCGGGGTTAAGGATCGATCCCGAGGTTTCTGTGCCAACAGAGACTGTACAAAAGTTACAAGCGACAGCTACCGCAGAACCAGCACTGGAGCCACCTGTTGGTGTAGATATATTGTAGGGATTAAGGACTTGCCCGCCGCGGGAGCTGTAGCCGGAGGGCATGCCGGTTGTCATAAAATTGGCGAATTCGGTCATATTGGCTTTACCCATAATGATTGCTCCGGCTTCACGCAGTTTTGTAACTATAAACGCATCTTCTCCGGCAAAAGAATTCGCCAAAGCCAGCGAGCCTGCGCTAGTATGCATTTTATCCCCTGTATTGATGTTATCCTTCAATAACACAGGTATGCCGTGCAGGGGTCCCCGGGAGCCGTTGATCGTACGTTCAACATCTAGAGATTCTGCGATAAATAATGCATCAGGATTGATCTCCAGCACAGAGTTAATCGTCAGGCCATTTTTGTCATGATCAGCTATGCGTTCATAATACATGAGAACTAGTTGTTTTGACGTAAGTTCTCCGGCTTCTAATGCAGCTTGGGTCTCCGGTATAGTGGCTTCTACGATTTCAAAACTCATGTGCGTTCACGCTTCTTTCCCTTTAGGATATAGCTTCCCCTTCATCTAACCATAATTTGGGTATTAGTGGTAGTATTCTTTTAATACTACAAATTATTGAATGATGGTCTCGGTAGTTAAAGGGGATATTAATGTTTTTTATTAGCGAAGTTTTGGGTAGAGCTTGCAAGCGCGCAACTGAAAAAAGGTGTCCAAATGGTCAAAATAAATGGCTGTTAGGACACCTCTTTTTATTTTTTTCTGATAGGAGTTGTTATTACCCCTGCTTACCCCTGTGCTGTAAATCCCTCTTCTGCTAAATATTCTTTAGCTTCCTCAAGGGTCTCAAAGGCCATTTCTAGATTAAGGTCGGCATAGACATACCATAAATCATCCTCAAGCTTTAGAGTCAGTGTATGGCCCTCATCATTAGTCCAGAGTGAGTCGGCGGCTGCCGCAGCCTTTTTCTTTCTTTTGCTGGCTACAGGGGCGTCTGGAATGTAGATAGACAGTGAGGTGATGGAGGCATCCAACAGACTCCGCAGCTCGGCTTCCGAGTAGTCGCGAATGTTCACAAAGCCCTTATCATCTGCCTCATAGTCCCGCAATAAGCCTGCGAACACATAACCATTCCCATTAGGATGCAGATGGTAAGCAACGGTTTTCTTATCATGCTGGCTTTCCTCGTAGTGATAGTTCACGCGCCCAAGGGATACGTTTTTACGTTCCAGTTGGGGGTAAGAGTCGAGAATCGCTAATTTTTGTTCAAAAGTAAGCATATACAGCCTCCGGTTTTCGGTGTGATTGTGCACATGATTATACCATGACGATGGCCCGCAGACTATTTTTTAGTGATCAAGCGGCAGAGACAGCACGAAGGTACAGCCTTCCTGGGAGTGCTTCTCAAGCACGAGGCTTCCGTTCATAGATTCGGCCAAAAGACGGCTGAAGGTGAGACCGAGTCCCAGACCACGTAGTGTGCTCTGTTTGTCGCTACCTCGGAAAAAAGCCTCGAAGACGTGTTCACTATGATTCGATGAGATGCCCAGCCCATTATCCTGAACACGAATCTCCGCCATGCCATGACCTTGCTGTTCAAGCAACTCTACTGTAAGCTGCACCATTCGGTCTGGGGCTTTGGCTTGTACACTGTTATTAAGTAAATTGACGATGATTTGTTGGATACGTAGCGGGTCCCCACACAAAAATAAGGGAGTTCTTGGCATATGGAGCATAGGCTCTGCAACTTCATCCGCTTGTGTCAGCTTCCATTGATACACGATTTCAGATAACAGTGGCACGGCATCCAGTCGATCGTGACGGACAGAGACGATTCCTGCAGTCAGAGCGTTGTAATCCAGAAGATCGGCAACCATCCGTTGCAATCGTCCAGCTTCCTGCAAAGCAATATCTAGAAATTCCACAGCTTCATCGTCTTCGACAACCCCTTCACGAACGGCATGGATTAGGCCTTTAATAGAGGTTACTGGTGTCTTTAGTTCATGGGATACACCTGCTAACATAACCGCACGGGACTGCTCAAATTGTTGTAACTTGCCTGCCATCTCTTCAAAAGACAACATCAGTTCATGGATTTCTCGTTCTTTGGCGTCCTTATCCAGAACGATATCATAACGGCCATGACTGATTTGAGCGGCTGCTTTGGCTACTTTCTGGATCGGTTTTGCCAGTTTACGGGACAAGAGGTAAATGGTTAGCCAACTTAATATGATTAGAAATAGCAACAGAATGGAGAAAAAAATGATCTCCTCCTGCGGAATATGCCGCAGCGATTTCTTGGATTGAAGGACAATCACCTGTCCCAGCGTTTCCCCATCCGATTTTATGGACGCTACTGCAGCTTTGAACTCCGGACTGCGAGAGTCGTTAAGACTATCATTAAGTTTATGCCTCATCTCATCTTCAGTTAGTGGTGGCATAGAGAACAGCATCTGATCTTGCTGATCCGTAATGATTACACACATTTCTACGGTTAACTTGAAGAATCGTTTTCGGTCTTCAATGAGCATTCCAAGATTCTGGCTGATCTCTATTGAACCCTCATGATTTACGCTCCGGTCGGCAATCTCCTGTGCTAATAATCCAGTAGTCTGCATCCGATTACTCATAGCTTCTTGTTGGATCCACCAGAACGTCGTTAGTGCAGTTAGCAGGAGGCCAACACTGATGATGAGCAGGTAACGAATCGTCCAGTAGGAGAGAATTGAGGTACGCTTGGGGCTGCTTTTCTTTAGGTTGTCCATAATTGATATCCTGTCCCTCTCAGGGTACGGATTTCCCCCTCATCTACTGGCCAATGCGTCAGTGCTTGGCGAAGTCTTTTGATAGACAAGTCCACGGCCCGGTCACTTCCTTCGTAATCCATCTCCCAGACATGTTCTATTAATTGCTCGCGAGTACATATTTGATTAGGTCTTTCAGCCAGAAATAACATGACCGACATATCGCGTGGACTAAGACTCAGCTCAACCCCGTTTAAAAAGACAGCTCGTGCAGTAAAGTCGATAAACAAACTGCCATAATGCCGTTTGCGGCTGCCATCGGACCACTGCGAAGGACGGCGTAATACAGCATTCACCCGTGCCACCACTTCCTCAGGAATAAAGGGCTTAGACATATAATCATCCGCACCACAGTCGAGACCAGCTAGTCGGTCATTGATCCCGTCCCTTGCGGTGAGCATGATCACGGGACAGCTGCTTTTTTCACGGATCAGCTTTAGCAGTTCAAAGCCGTCCATGTTTGGCAGCATGATGTCGAGTAATACTAATGAGGGAGGTGTTATAGCAAAAGACTCCAGCGCAGCACGTCCGTCGGCTACACGGGTGACATGGAAGCCTGCTTTTTTCAGATAGGCACTGAGGACCCTGGAGATAGCTTCCTCATCTTCAACAATTAGAATGGATCTCATCATGTGGTGGTCCTCCAATCTATAAAATTACGACAAGTTTAACACATCATAGCTCGCTCTGCTCTGACTTCTTCCCGACTTATTGCTTTGTTAGAATGAGGGACGAGCTTGAAAATATACAGAATATTTTGAATATTGGAGGGAACAGGATGAAGAGAAAAAGAATAGCCTTGATCGCTGCAGGAGTCATTATCGTAGGAGTAGTCACAGGTTATACATTGCTGGATAAATCGCTGGGCAATAATGTACAGATCGAGTCCGTGATTCCAGGGCAAGCCACAACAGCCGGTAATGGAGAAAGCACGACTAACACTGGAGCACCAGTAGGAGCGGCGGTCACAGCCGACCAATTAAACGGTGATTGGACGGTTACGGATGCTTCTAAAGTATATTGGTCAGTAACCACCTCTAAAGAAACAGTAAACTTCGTGGATAACAAAGTTCAAGGTACCTGGAAAGTTAATATAGAAGATTCTACTTCGATGGTTGGAGAAGGGTCAGTAGATATGAGCGCTCTGGAATCTGGCAATGGTCAAAGAGATGAGCATGTAAAAGGGGAAGACTTTCTAGCCGTTACGGAATTCCCACAATCTACGTTTGTTGTGAAATCATTCTCGGAGCTGCCAACGGAATGGACCGAAGGAGCCACTGTGCCGGTTGAAATGCAAGGAACGCTTACAGTGAAGGGTGTGGAAAAGGACGTTTCCTTCCAGTCTCAAGCAGCGTACAGTGGTGGACAGCTGATGCTGTCGGGTACAACTACAGTGGCTTTTTCTGATTTTGGCTTAAGCAATCCACACACCGTTGTGCTGGATACGGAGAACAATCTTGAGGTCCGATTAGAGCTTGTGCTGAAGAAATAGCAGCAGTCTTTCCGTAAAGAAGACTTTGCTGTGAATTTATAGAGAAACTGTACGGAAGAGACTTTCCCGGGCCTAATAGCTTTTGGGAGAGTCTCTTTGGTTTGGAATGAAATGTATGTTTTAATAGAAGTATCTGTCTAATAAATAGCAATAAAGGAGGTGTTCCTTGTGATCCAGGTGGCGGCAGCGATTATACATAATGAAGAAGGACAGATTCTTATTGCTCGGCGCAGGCAAGGTAAATCTCAGGCAGGTCTGTGGGAATTTCCTGGCGGCAAAATAGAGCAGGATGAAAGCATCGCAGATTGTCTGCAAAGAGAGCTTCAGGAGGAGATGGGGATAACAATCCTTCCCTATGAAAGCTTTGGCGTGAACGAGCACAACTATGGAAGTGTCGAGATCAGACTGTTTGCTTGGAAAGCCCGATATCTGGGAGGTGTAATTGAACTTGTCGATCACGATGAATATAGGTGGGTGTTTCCAACTACACTCGGTCAGTTCACTTTTGCTCCTGCAGATATTCCTTTTGTAGTACGGCTAGTGGTGGGGTCAGATCAAGTGTGAAGGCAGTCCGAACATCAAGTAGAAGGGAAGAACTTAAGTGCCCATATATGAAAAGCTAGTGCGTGACGGAATTCCCAACCTGATAGCTTCTCAAGGTAAAGACTTTAAAACAAGAATATTAGAGTCCAAAGAATACATAACTGAACTACGTAAAAAATTGAAAGAAGAGTCGGAGGAGTATTTTCGGGCAGTGAGTAATGAAGAAGCTCTAGAGGAGCTTGCCGACATGCTGGAAGTAATTCAAGCGCTGGCGGAGACCCATGGAAGTAATAGCGCAGAGCTGGAGGAGCTTCGTGCGGAGAAAGCTGAAAGTCGTGGTGGATTTAAGGAACGGATATTTTTGATTGAAGTGGAAGGAGAATAACTAGAGATTATTGTTCCGTATAAGGAGGTTATTAATGTTGTCCAAAACCAAACTGATGATGATCTTAAGCGGTGTGGTAGCCTTAATTCCTGTAGCTATTTATTTATTCCTATATTCCAAAATGCCTGATAGGGTCCCGATCCATTACGATGGGAACATGGCTGATAGATTTGTAAGTAAGTCTAGTCTGGAGGTTATTTTGCAAAGCGGGCTTGGATGTTTGGGATTTATAATCATGAAACTCCTGCAGTTCCTTTTGCAAAAAGCGTTTATTCAGAGTTCTAACGAGCATTCAGCGGCTTTGAGCAGGATCTGGAATATTGCTATTTTGGTGGTGACGGTGGTGTTTGCTGGCATCAGTTCCTATACATTTATTAGAATGGTCTGATAGAATTAAAAGAGACTTAACAGAAGGATTAGGAGGAACATGCATATGAAAATGGATAACGCTTACAAGGTAAGATGGGGAATTCTCAGTACAGGCTGGATTGCCCATCAGTTTGTTACTGATTTAGCTCACGCCAGCAATGGCGTGGCATATGCCGTGGGTTCGCGTTCACAGGAAAGTGCAGATAAATTCGCGAGGGATCATGAAGTACCACATGCTTATGCTACTTATGAGGAATTGGTAAATGACCCGAATGTAGACGCGGTATATATTGGAACGCCACATCCTTTTCACAAAGAAAATGCATTATTGGCGCTACGTGCAGGCAAAGCTGTCCTATGTGAGAAGCCTTTTACCGTGAATAGCGGAGAATTGGAAGAAGTGGTGGCCTACGCTAGAGATCATAAGCTGTTCCTGATGGAGGCCATGTGGAGTCGTTACATCCCGGCGATTGTGAAGGTTAGAGAATGGATCGCCGAGGGTAGAATCGGTGAAGTTCGCTTGGTGAAGGCAGACTTAGGATTTCGCACCGACTGGAATCCGGAAAGCAGATTGCTGAATCCGAAGCTGGGCGGAGGCGCGCTGCTGGATGTTGGGATTTATCCGGTTTCTTTTGCCTCGATGGTGTTTGGACCTCATCCTGAATCTATCTCCAGTACGGTGCATATTGGTGAGACTGGAGTGGACGAGCATTTCTCCATGCTGCTGAATTATGGCAATGGAAAAACCGCTTCGTTGAACGGCGGCATTCGTCTTAATATGCTGGAGGAAGCGCATGTGTTTGGAACAGAGGGTCGTATAATTGTTGAAGGGACGTTAGTGAACCCGAAATCTGCTTCGCTTTATATAGGGGATGAGAAGGTAGAGAGCTTTGTGGATGATCGAGCTTCTATTGGATATTGTTTTGAAGCAGAGGAAGTAGGCCGTTGTCTACAAGCAGGGCTAACAGAAAGCCCAGTCATGTCACTGGATGAATCGTTAGCGATTCTGAAACTGCTGGATCAAATACGTGCGCAGTGGGGTCTTAAGTATCCTGGAGAGTAAATAAAATAAACAACACCCCTCGGTTTACACGCTACAAGGTAGCTCCGAGGGGTGTTTGCTATATCGAACGATAGGTGGAAGTCTAGTTCTGACTATTGGCGTTTTTACTTTTGCCTGCTTGGACCCAGCCGGCCACTTCAACGGTGCGCTTCGCTTGATGAAAAACAGCATCACGGATCCGATCCTGCTCTTCGATCATTTTACCGTCTCCATCTACACTGACGCTTGTTCCGTACGGGTTGCCTCCCGCTCCAAATGTGACGGGATCTGTGTAACCTGGTGCTGCGACAATCGCTCCCCAGTGATACATCGATGTGTAGAGTGCCAAGATCGTTGCTTCCTGTCCTCCATGTGGATTCTGTGCTGAGCTCATGGCGCTGACGACTTTGTTTACGGTGAGTCCTTTGCCCCAAATCCCTCCGGTTGTATCAATGAACTGCTTCATTTGAGAAGCAATGTTACCGTAACGGGTTGGAGAACTGAAAATAATCGCATCGGCCTCGACAATATCGTCGGGTGTTGCGACTGGGATATCTTTTGTCTTCTCAGCCAGGGCCTTCATCGCCGGATTTGCCGCAATTTTGTCCTCGGGAACCAGCTCCTGCACCTTCAGCAGTTTTACCTCAGCTCCTGCTTTCTCGGCGCTTTCCGCGGCCCACTGTGCTAGCTGGTAGTTAGTTCCTGTGGCACTGTAGTAGATGACGGCTAATTTAATTTTTGACATGCTGGAGTCATTCCCTTCGAGTGTAGTTCCATACTATTAATTACCCCATTGATGCTTTTATAACCCAAATCGATAATTCTGCTCTAACTGGACAGACAGATGTCCACTTCCCTTGTGTATACTGAACTCAATTACAGGAAATGAGGGAGAATAATGAATACTTATTTTGCACAAAAACCGAAAATGACATTGGCTGGGGTTAGCATACGTACGACAAATGAAGTAGAAATGGGTCCCGATGGGGGCTTATCGCGGCTGTGGGAAACGTATTTCCAAAGTAATATTGCGGGGCAGATGGATACGGTTAAGCCTGAGTATATCTATGCCTTGTATACAGATTATGAGAGTGATGCGTCAGGAGCTTATACCGTTGTGATTGGGCATGAAGTGGCTGGGGAGAGATATTTAGCGGATAGAGGCATCGTGAGTGCGGCTGTTCCGGAGAGCAAGTATATGGTTTTTACGACGAAAAAAGGTCCGGTATTTGAAGTAGTCTCGCAAGCATGGGGGGATATTTGGGCTTATTTTAAGGCATCTACAGAGGTAAGAACTTACACGGGCGATTTTGAAATTTATGATTCGCGGAATTTTGATCCTGCTAACACGCAGGTTGAGATTTATATTGCGATTGAGTAGATCGGGTGAAAGATATTTTAGCTAAAAGAAATGTTTCGTGGGGATTTGGGGCTGCCGAGAGGCAGTTCCTTTTTTCGCGGATGAGCTGAATCCCTTGGGTGAGGGTGAAGGGTTACTCAACGAATAAAACGAATATATATCAATAGAAGGAATGAGTAAATACGCTTCATATTTAAATGCGGATGTGTCGTTAACCAGTAAACGGTAAAAATTTCGTGCCATTCGCTGTGTTAGGCCGAAGTGGTGCAACAGAACGGTAAAAATCTCCCACATTAGCTGCGTCTAGCTGAAGTAGCAATCTTCAAGGGCAGAAATACCCTACATTTACCGCAAAGAGCCCAAAAAGCAAGAAAGAGGGGCAAAAGTACCCTACATTTACCGGAAAGAGCCCAAAAAGCAAGAAAGAGGGGTAAAAATACCCTACATTTGCCCCAAAGATCCCAAATAGCGAGAAAGAGGAGTAAAAATACCCTACATTTACCGGAAAGAGCCCAAAAAGCAAGAAAGAGGGGTAAAAATACCCTACATTTACCCTAATGATGCTCCAAACCGTTTGGAAGTAGATGGAGCAAGTGGAGTGTAAATGAAATAACTTGTTGAGTGAAGTGGATGGATTTTGATGGAGTTGAACTAAGGAAGTGTAGCTGAAGTAGCTGGTTTAGTTTATATGTTCGATGGAGCATGACAGTCCCACCCAACAAATCACACACAAACCAAAACGAAACGGAGAACACCAAATGGGAAAACAATTCACGGCTATATTACCTGCACATCAGGAGTTTATTCTTCGGCAGCATCTTTTTTTCGTAGGGTCAGCGCCGCTATCTGAAGAGGGGCATGTTAATCTTTCACCTAAGGGTCATGATTGTTTGCGGATTTTGTCTCCTAATCAAGTGGCTTATCTCGATATGACCGGTAGTGGTAATGAGACGAGCGCACATCTGCTGGAAAATGGAAGAGTGACGGTTATGTTTTGTGCGTTTGAAGGACCGCCGAATATTCTGAGACTGTATGGAACAGGGACAGTAATCCTGCCTGGTTCATCAGAATGGGAAGCACTGTACCCTATTTTTACACCTCTGCCTGGAGCTAGACAGATCATTTTAATTGATGTTCATAAGGTACAGACTTCCTGCGGATTTTCGGTCCCATTCATGAGTTATGATGGTGAGCGAGAGACGTTACAACGTTGGTCTATCCAAAAGGGCGAAGCAGGTCTGAAAGAATATAGACAAGAGAAGAACACCACAAGTATAGACGGGCTACCGACACCCCTTGGACAAAAAAACTAAGCGGACATGGTGATCCTAGGTTCATGTATATAAAGTTTCACATTCGTCACGATGAGCGATCTCTCAATTCGACTAAGCAGTTATCTCATATATTCTACTGTCCAAAACTCATACTACCCACGGATTCTACCACAAACACAGGCACATATTGCTCTCCCATTTCCGTTCCAACAAGCTGATAACCGTTCTGATATTGACCACTAACTAACGCGTTACCTGTAACGGAACCCAAGTCTCCTTGAAGCAAAATATAAACCCCATTCGAATAAGCCAGCATATTACCGAAGTTATCTGCGACGATTTCACAGTGAAAAGATACCTTTTCAAAAGGATGAAGCGCTACATCGGAAGCTGAAATTACCGCATACTCCTGAACAATCTCAGCAAATTGATAGCTGCCATCTACTTTACGATAACGTGCCGTCTGTCCAACGACACCGTCTCCGAGATCCGCGTTAGATACGAGTAAGGAATCATCGGACTGCAGTTCATAGCTATCTCCAGACACTGAAAACAACTGCGAAATACCATCCGATTTCATTTCATATGCTGTAAAAAGGGTACGTCCACCTTCGACCTCAGATTCAGCCAGAACCACGGGGGCACCAGAACCTGAAGAGGCAGCAAGCTGGTCATTAAAAGTTAGACTGCGCAGACTCTCGAATTTTGGTAAAATATTTCCAGTTAAAGTTATGACACTTTCGTCGCTATTCATTGCTGCATAATAGAGGACACCATTGCTATCCGTTCCAGCCACAATGACCTTCTTATCGTGTAGTCCCTTGCTGGAGATGACGTTCCCATATCTGCCTTGCTCTTCACCGCCCGGGAGAAGGCGCACAGGCTCGGCAATATTCCAAGCCAATCTTGTAGCGGCTATGATTGAAGAAGTATCCTCTAACGGAGCAAGATCACTGTATAGCTGAATAGCTTCAGCATATTGACCTTTACTGGTCATGCGCTTGGCATTTTTAAGTAGTTTAGCTTTACTAGTATCTACTAAGGTTAGTACTTTGGATGAAGTAATCCCTGCCGATCCTGCAAAATTACGATAAGCAACAGCATGCCCAGCAAAGGCGGTGATGTTATCGCTCTCTAGATCTTTGTTCAGGATGATCTTTCCGCTACTTTCTGCCTGCCCAAGTACCCATGGCGCTTCGTAACTATGCTGGCTGTAAGCATTCATCATGGAGAGGGTGCTCTCCAGCATGCCTGTAAAGTTTCCTGTGCCTGCTAAGGCTTTTAGTTTAGCTGTATCATGACTTTTGAACTTGGAGGCTAGCAACTCCTCCTTGGATGCAGCGCTTCCGTAATAGGCATCGGGAATCTGCAACAGATTCCATTTAAAAGTGTCTTCTTCACTCTTGTTTCCATCTTGGCTCTGAGCAAGTTCGGTAAGAAACTGCTCCTTAAATTCTCGGAAGTAGGTTGTGAACTGGTCAGAAATGCCTGAATCGGTCGATAACTGGCGATAATAGGATTCATAAGGACCACCGGGCTTCATATATGTAGCTTTTAAGCTGAGGAGAGTATCATAACTTTTCATAAATCCGATGAAATCTTTAGTCGCAGCTTGTGCTTTAGTGGAAGATACCAAGGCATTCAAACCTTGGCGGATGGCCGTGATTGGTGACAGCTCATCAAGTCGCTTCGCAACCTTTTCTTCCATATAAAGAATGGAATGGTTTGCCGCCGCTAAGCGATACTGATTCTCTGCACTTATCAGATCGCCAGCAGCATAGAGACGGTCAGCTTCCTTGGTTATTTGTATTTTGTCGGCGATGAGAAAAACCTTCTGTCCAAGCATCACAAACATACTTATACACAAAATGATCATAAAGTTTCGCAGGGTTATTAATTGTTTGAACGTCATATAGAGTAGCCTCTTTTTTCAAAATATAAGAAAGCATAGTTTCACATCATTCTTTATTCTATTGAACTTCGGGGTCCCAGCGGTATTTGGCTTCACGAATGTCCGCTACTCTTTGGTCCAAGCCATTCCACGGTTCATGGGGATTCGCAGCAATGAGTTTGGATAACCGCATAAAGCGGTCTTTAGGTAGATCTTGCACGTATCGGCCGATCATACTGGAGTAGAGCAGGGCATAACGCTTCATTCTTACTGCAGCTCCGGCAACTCCCGTAAGGATGGTCATACCATTATTCATATGACGAATTTCTACTTCATAGTTCTTTACGTATCGTAGTGTACGATCTTTGATCAGATCAGGACGGACCTTAGCGATCTCGCCGATATATTCGGCTAGGAGCGGCTCGAAATCCTTAAGAAGAAGCTGCTCCAGTTCTAAATCCATATCCTTGCGAAGCAAAAATCCATGCAGCAAGGCGATACGCTGCCGTGCGATCCGGTCACCACGAAGCAGGATGGAGAGTTCGCGCAGCTTCTCGTAGGCAAGTACATCATCCTCACGGAGTACGGAGACAGCCTCCTGACGGTTGATCTCCAGTCCCTCTTTGATGATGCCAATCCCTCGTCCAAGCAGCTCGTTAAGAGAACGAAGATTCTCGTTCTGCCGTGCTTTTCGCTGCGTATAGTACAATAGTCCAGCGAGGAGAATCCCTCCGGCACCGCATAACATCATCTGCTCTATGCTATTCCCAAAATAGACGGAAGCTAGTGTAAGCAGTAAGATGAATAGAAGCCGCGTATGCATTTTTCTTCCTGCAATGGATGCAGCTTGCTTCTCTACCGTAATAAGTGAGTCTTTACCGCATTTGGTGCATCGATCTTCACCGAGAGCAGTGTATTGTCCGCAGTGGCGACAAATACGAAGCTTGTCATAAGCGTAACGAGGAGCCTTGAAAGGGCGAAAGGTAACAGGTCTTTTCTTATTCACGGCCTTTATCGCCTCCGTTCAAAGCGGCCAGTAGGCGGTCGTTAATATCATCTCGAGTTAGTGGTTTACGTTGGCGTGCAGCATAGATGGAAATCTGAATTACGACAATTAGGAACGTAATCCCAAGAATGACGTATGAAATCATGGAACAGTCCTTTCTCATAGACGCCTCGCAGTCTGGATGGCTCATAGAATGATAACTCTATGCATCATTGCTACTTTGGTCCGGCGGTCCTAAAGTTGAAGTTTACAAGGTTTAATTATATCATAATGGCATACTATTTACAGATTTTAGCGACAGTGCTGAAGCTGTCATATGTGCCTAATATAACACAAGAGGAGCCCTATTTATGCTTCGTAAATATCAAAGTAACAGAACAACTAAGACACTTTTTCAACGTATCTTCCCGGCATTACTGCTGGCGCTATGTCTTGCTGCCTCACCTTTTGCAGCGGTTCAGGCCTATGCGGCAACGTCGGCGCAATCTCACATTGATGCGGTGCTTCTTATCGATGTCAGCAACTCCATGAAGACTAGTGACAAGAACAAAGTCGCGAACGAAGCGATGAAAATGTTCATAGATATGCTATCCACCCAAGGTGATAAAGTAGGTATTGTTGCCTATACCGACAAGGTACAGCGGGAGAAGGCCCTGCTGGAAATTAACTCAGAGACAGATAAACAGGATTTGAAGGATTTTATTGATGGACTGGACCGTGGAGCTTATACCGACATTGCTGTCGGTGTGGAAGAAGCTGTGAAGGTGCTCCAGAATGGTAGCGATCCGAAACATGAGCCAATCATCGTAATGCTAGCTGACGGCAATAACGATTTCAACAAATCAACAGGCCGGACGCAAAGCGAATCGGATAAAGAATTGAATGCAGCCGTGGAAGTCGCTAAGAAGAATGGCTATCCCATTTATACGATTGGTCTTAACGCAGACGGCAAGCTGAATAAACAGAAACTCGCTGATCTGTCCACTGAGACAGGTGGTAAAGCATTTTCGACGGACTCCGCAGATGATCTTCCGCAAATACTTAGTGAAATTTTTGCTAGTCATCTGAAGTTAAAGGTAGTACCTGTGCAGTCGATCACTGCAAATGGGGATTATCAGGATGTGACTGTCAACGTGCCTAACGGCAGTGTTTTGGAAGCCAATATCTCAATTATGTCGTCACAGCCTGTGACCGCGAAGCTAACTGATCCTTCAGGAAATGCTGTCGCCATCCCGTCCAAGGATGTTGTGCTGTCGAAGTCTTCTACTTATAGCTTGATCAAGCTGTTGTCACCGCAAGAAGGAGATTGGAAGCTTCAGGTCAAAGGTGTGCCAAAGGATAAAATTGATATTAATCTAGTTTTTAACTATGATTTGGAGCTTAAGATCGATGCGTTGCCATCAGCAACCTATAAAAAAGGTGATAAAATTGATATTACCTCTCACCTGTTCAGCAATGGTACTCAGGTAACGCTCAGTAATTTGTATCAAGATATGAAGGCGGTACTGCTTGCTACAGATATAGATACAGGTGATGTACAGGAAATCGAACTGGATAACTCCGGGGATGTTTTTAAGGGCACCTTCGAGATAAAAGAAAGCCATGACTATGAGCTGAAGGTTCGTGCAGAGGAAAGCAGTTTCTATCGTGAAAGTGCTCCTGTAAAAATCAGCGCGAAGGCAGGTGGCGCTGCAACTACCAGTCCTTCGACAGGAACTGGCAAAGAAGAACCTCTGAAAGAAGCTTCATCCAATACCTTGTATTACATTATTGGTGGTATTCTTCTGGTGTTGGCAGCCGCTGCGGCATGGTATGTGCTGAATAAGAAATCGGCACGTGGTTTTGTTGGACAGCTGGTAATTGAGGTTAAAGACGGCAATACGGGTGAGAAGACCTACCCACAATATAAGAAACTTGCTGGATTCAGAGGCAAGTTCACCCTTCATCAGCTGCTGCAATTAGCGCCTGAGCTGAAGGAAAGCGAGAGCATTATTTTCACACCAGCTAAGAATGACCGATTGCTGTTACGTAGTGGAGAAGGTATTACTGTAGAGAGATCCGGACGTGCTGCGGATGCCTCGCGTGGTCTTGAGCTGAAGAGTGGTGACCGCGTTTCAGTGTCCCTGCACACGGTAGATAAGACGATTTATCTCGAATATTTAGTATAGAAGTGGTTTTGCAAGAAATCTGAAGTACAGCTTCCGCAAAACTTTTAGGAGGATAAAGCATATGAAACCAGTAGTAAGAGAGCATATACAGCAATTGGATGTATCACTAGGCGGGGGGATTGTCAGCGATAAGATCAGGGTGGATACGATTGATAATCCGATCCTGATTATTGGACTAGGCGGCACGGGCATTGATGCCCTGCTGCGTCTTAAATATCAGATTAATCGCCGCTTTAAGCTGCCGGAAGATCCGATATCCAAGAAGAAGCGGGACAAGCCGGATAATGTAGAGTTTCTAGCTTTTGAAACGAATGAACAGGATCGCGGAAAGAAATACAAAGGGATCGGACTCGATCCACAGAATGAATTTGTATTGCTGGCGAATGCTGAAATCGGCGGATTGCTGCAGAACCGCAGTATCCTTGATTCGTACATCACGGATTGGCTGTCACCCGAGCTGAGTATCACAGATGGTATGAACGGTGCCGCTGGTGTGCGGCAGGCTGGACGTCTGCTCTTGTTCACCAAGATTAATCAGGTTGTAGGAGCGATTGATAAGAAGATCAAGACCTTATCTGTAGGCACGAACAAAAAGCTGATGGTCTTCCTTTTGACAGGTCTGTCAGGGGGTACAGGTAGTGGAGCGTTCCTTGATATTGCCTATATCGTACGCGGTATTATTGAACGTGATTATGGATCAGCCGGTATTGACCGTGTGAACACACTGGGTTATCTCTTTACACCGGACGTGAACCTGTCTAATAAAAGTCTAAGTGAGCATACGCGTGAATATATTCGCAAGAACGGTTATGCGGCGCTAAAAGAGCTGGATTACTGGATGAATGTAGATAGTCGTGGGGAGCGATTCCAGCAGCAATACGGGAATATTTTGACGGTAAACTCTCCACTGCCTCCGTTTAATTTATGCCATTTGATCTCTGCAACGAATACCGAAGGTAAGCTGTTAGAGAATGCGTATGATTACTGTATGAACGTAACGGCTGAGAACATCACGAACTTTATGGCAAGTGAAGAAAAGCAGTCTGGTGAAGAATTCGCCATCCATGACTATATCAGTAATATCCGCACCAATATTGCGCAGATGAATAAGACTTATCCAGCTAACTATGAGTACAACATTATCGGCGCCTCGTCTGCCGTGCTTCCGATTGAGGAAATGACGACTTATCTGGCCTTCCGCTTGTTTGATAAAATGGAAAAAATGTTCCAGCAGGCGCCTGGTCAAGAGGATGTTGAGAAATTCGCACGTAAGCTTGGGATTGATCTCGACAGTATGATTAAAACCTTTGAATCCCGTGTGCCTGAGCCATTGCCAGGATACGAGAACAGCGAACGCTTGAGTCATGCCAATGTAGTCAAGAATCAAGTGGTAAGTATGGATACAGAGCTGGAGCAGAACTTCCTGGCTCGTGCCCGTGAGGAATATATTAAATCGAAAAAGCAGCTGCCTGGCGAAATTGTTGGACGTTTCAGTGAAGAGCTGGAGCGCATCTTCCTGCACCCAGAGCAAGGGCCGTTCTACGTTTCCCGCCTGCTGTACACAGAGAAGGGCTTCTGTATTTTGAAGCTGATTCAGTCTTATATTGAGGCTTTACGTGAAAGCTTGCTGCGTCTGCCACGCGATATTGAGACGGCGCAGGACAGTGCGGATGAGAAGCTGAGCGATGCACGCAGTGCTTTTGTATCCAAAGAGAAGAAGAAAAATGCCTATATTGACGCTAAAATCAATGAGTATTGGCTGCATGCCGATGTAGAACGTACTGAGCAAATGATTCAATTTTATGAGGACTTATACGAGCTCTTAAACGATGAAAACAGCCGGATTTATGGTGTGTTTACGGAGATTCTTAGTGCGCTTAGCTCGATTTTTGCCAAGAATGGGGACATCCTTATCAATGGCGAGGAGCAAGCGGATTATAAAGGAAACAAAACTTATTATTGGAACATTGTTAACGTGCCGGATATTTCGGCGACGATCTCCAAAATCATGGATCAGAAGGACGGCGACGACTTGATTCGCGACTTCACCCGTGAAATGCTGAAGCATTCCGGACGTTGGGTTAAGGAACAGGAGATTGATATTGTTCGCTCGATTTCAGAGTTCCTTAGTGATAAGTTCGGGGATCTGATCACCCGTTCAATGGAAGATTTCCTTGTGATGAAATTCGGCCATGAAGAGCCGCTGGATAAGTTCGTAGAGCGGATTATTGCCGGTAAATTGGACGAAGAGGCTGTGCCTACCTTCCACCTTAGCAACAGCTCGGGCAGCTTGCATTTCCCATCATGGGGCTTCGTTTCCGTACCTGTTAAAGCACCTGGCATCCTGAAAGGGATTCGTAATTATCAGAATAATGCGCTTGGCAAGTCGCAATTTACGATCAAAGAAAGCCAAGTGAAAAACCGTATTTTCTGGCTTAACACACGTAATGGTGTGCCGCTCTTTGTATACACGCCGCTGCGGGTGTTTGAAGAGAACTATGAGCGGACCATTCTCGATAAGGAAGGGATCGGCCGCCATCTGGTGATGACGGATAAGAATAACTGGACGTATCTGCCTTCTCCGATTCCGGAAAAATCATGGGGTGACACTTACGTCAATTCTCGTGTACGTGATTATAACGCACGTGTGCGTGCAGACTTTGCAAAGGCGTTGGCAAGCGGAGTGATCATCGAAAAAGGTGTAGACGAGAACACAAGCAACAGATACTCTGTTGTGTTCACGAAACCATTTGATATGGATGCTCTGTTGAGCGGATTTGATATGCAGTTAAATTCTTCACGTCCGAATCTCGGAGAAGTGAAGAAGGCGGCTGATGAACTTAAGAATCTGCGCGAGAAGGGCTTGGAACGCGAAGGCATTAAAGATATTTTTGGCAGCATCAACAAAGATATGGCACAGGAGAATCTAATTCGTTCACCGCAGCTGATTTCTCGTGTTCGTGTTGAGCTAGCCAAATATGCTGAACTGACTGCAAAAGCAACGGAGCTTGAAGGGCTGCTCCATCAATATCTGGACGAAGACAAGTGGATGGACCAATTCATCGAGGCGTTGTATACGGACAGCATTATCAAGAAAGGCGCACTCTACGTTTATGATCGTGATGAAGAAGAGGACGCTTGGGAGCCGTTTGCCAACTTGATGAAAGAACGTAGCTACGTGGAATATGCCGTGTACCGTCATTTCCGGGAGCTGGATGAGAAGAGCCGCAGCGTTCTGCTGCGTAAGGCAGCTCGTCGTGCGAGTGAAATGACTGCCGCTGAAGACGTAACCCCATTGCTCTATAAGCTGGAAGGGCTGTATGTATCCTTCCTTGAAGCACGTGACAGCTTGGAGTATGAACGGGTAGAGTATGAGAGCGGCGATGAGATGTATAGTTTCTACAAGAGTATGACTAGCAAACTCGGCAGCATCCGCAGAAAGTTGAAATAGGCCTATGATCAAAACACTGGCATTATCTTATGGTGAACAATATGCGGTACAGGAAGAGGCACAGCGCAGTAAAGGGGATGGACGCAGCAGCATCCATTACCCTGCCCTGTTTCTGTTCGTAGGTGACAAGGTTGCTCCGGCCATCGGTCCGGTGCTGGATAGCTGCGAACGAAAATGGGATAACGCCGGCGGTGTTATGGCATTACATGCTGTGTCAGGCACGAAGAGTGAGGACACAGACAGAAGTAAGAAGGGCTCTGATGCAGGAGGAAAAGACCGGGTGCTGGCCATGGTCTTGCCGGATATGGCAGGGTCAGATCCACGCACTGTGCGTCATGAACTTTACCGCAAGTTTCATGAGGATACACGTTATCTTGCTGAAATGAATAAAGTTATTCGGCGGCTGAGCAACAGTATAGCGGATTATGGACGCCTATATTCATCTTTTGACGTGATCCATCTCTCTATCATTACGCGGGTCGATGACCCGCTTAATGTATTGTTGCCAGAAATTACACTGCTGGCTCGAGCAATACTCAGCCAGTCCTTCAAGTCGGTACAGACGGATCTCTACGCTTTAATCAATGAGCGGGAGCAAGGGGATAATTTTGGATATTCCAGCTCAGTAGGGCTGGCTTTTCTGCGTGAATTGGACAGAATGCAAGCTACGGACTATACGTTTAATGCACCGCTGCTTGTAACCGAGGATGGTCTGTCGATTCCAGTGAGTCATGGTCCTTCCGCTTTATTTGACCTTGTGTATCTGCTCTCCGATAAGAATGAGCGCGGCATGATGTCGGCTCACGGCATGGATGATAACTATGAGATCATCTCCCATATTAGCCTACTTAAGAATCGTGTCCGCCCGACTTCTGATCAAGCTACAGGACACGGTGGTTATAACAATATGACCTTCAAAAGCGGTATTAGAGGTAGCACAGGAAGACAAGGCTACGCCTCCGCAGGCTTTTCTGGCGTGAGAAGACCTAATGTCCAAATTGCCTTGGCCGTGCTGTATCACGCCTTCCGGCGCCTTGCAGCGGATATGCGTGAGGGTAGTCCATGGACTATGCGCGAGCGTCAATCTCTATTAGGGCTGGATCCTGATAGTTTGCGGGAGCATAGGGCGCAGCTAGTCCCGGAGAAAGACGGCCTTAGTGAAATGACGGGGCTAATGAGCCATGGACGTCCGTCCTACAATGAGCTGAAGCAGTTGTCACTTCGTGAAGCTGAACAGCAGCTGTTCGGTGATGGGGGCGAAGCTTATTTCCGTAATAATTTTGTCGCAGAGTCTAACCGGAGAGTAGAAGGCATTCATCCTCTTCGTGGATGGCGCACCCTATTGGCGGCACAGGAAACAGCTACGCCAGCAGTAACATTCTATCAGCTTGCGGAGTGGACAGCTGATCGTGATGAGGGTGGCAGTGTGCTGCATGCTTTGCGTCAGCATATGACAGGATTGCGTTCAGCACTTGTCTCCGCGCAGGATGAGCTTGAGGATCTTTATGCGGAAAGTGTGGAGCGCCAACCGTTCCAGCGTGTGCCGCTTTTTGACAAACGAACGGTACGCAACTTCATTCATTACTTATTCTCTGCGGTATATGGCAAAAAATATGAGCTATTATGTATGGAAAGTGAGCTTGCGCTATGCAGTCGTTTGGAATCTGCGCTTGAGCAGCTTCACGTGGAATGTGTGGCCCGTGTGAAAGCTATGGAGACGCTCGAAGAAGAGTTACGTATTACTGTGATGGACAGCATTGGGCGAACGAACGAAACCACTGGCCAGAACGTGATGGAATACTATCGAGTTGTCACAGAAGAAGTAATGAAAGAGATCGAGACCCGGCGTGGGCCAGGAATATTCTTTAGTGACAAGTACATGGGTAGCATTTCTAAGCTTTTAGAGCAAGGCAAAGAAGCGGTAGCGGAGCGTTTGATTGGCATTTGTCAGCGGGAAATATTAACGGCTGATCCGTTTGCTCTATCTTTCGAAGAAGAATTGCTGCGGCGTGCAAATGTTGCGGCTGCTTATGAGAACCGTCAGGTTCTATCCAAGGAAGAGTTGTTCAAGCGTCTGTACCATAATCTGGAGGATAGCGCGACGATCAATGTTCGTCTGTTCGAATACACGCAAGAGCATCGTCATGAGGAAAAATATTTCTTCGGAGACAGCGCATCTGAATTCCTGCGCTATGCATTTGGTGTGGATGAGACGACCCGCATTTATCGCTTAGGCTTTGTGCATGAACAGCGCAGGAGCGGAGTGGAGAAGCTAAATCTGATGGGTGGTTTCCATTTAGAAGACCTGCTCTACTACCGTAATGGTAAGGTTTATTATGAAACCTATGCTCAGAATGGCTATCAGCTTCATGGGGTGAGTGAAGAGCAGCTTCCCGAGATGCGCTGATGGCGTAATAGATGGGTACCCTCACTTTGAGTCTCTTTATTGCATTTTGTGCAATAGAATCATCGGATATAACCTTTAATTAGAGTTCTGTTGTATTTGATACAATAGATTTAAGTAGATTTCTGGAATAGGGACATTTCTCCTTATTTTCAATGCACATTATGCAATAGAATAGAAATAGATGTTTCTTTTATTCCATTCTATTGCACAAAGTGCAATCTGGGGGATGATTACACATCCGGGCAGCCCGTTAATCGGGCTACATAACCCCCGAACAATGTTAAGGCCATAAGAGTACAATTCAGGTTTCTCCCGGAAAGGAAGTATAACGATGCAGAGAAAAATCAATCTGCTCCTGCTCTTCTTCAGTCTGATCGGCGGCGGGGTCGCCTTTCTTTTTGGCGAGTGGCTGCTAAGCTGGTACAACGATCTGCCTTCCATCTTGCTCGTAGGCATTTATTTTGCCATAGTAGCACTCGGTATCGGCATCGGTTGTCTGCTTGCAGAAATGATCTCGCCACGGCTGAACGGAGCCTCGTGGAAGCAGCGCTACCTAGGTTTATCCTGGAAGCTCCTGCCTCTGATGATTGTCCTTGCACTTGGAGTTGGAGCATTAACAGAATTCGTTTATGAGCTGAATTTTGGCGGTGCTAAACCGGTTAAAAATGTTGTAATGGCTATCGATGACTCTGGCAGTATGGCGCAGAGTGATCCTGATAACAGCCGTTATTCAGCCGCTAAGGCGTTAATTGCGAGAATGGACAATGACAATCAGGTAGCGGTGGTGACATTTAACCACGAAGCTGTAGTCGTCCAGCCGTTAACACCACTCTCGGATTCGCAGAATCGTGAGAAGGTGTTGACTGCCATTGATAACTTGAAACCAACTGAGGGTGGCACGAACATAAGTGGTGCGATCTCGGAAGCACTTAAGGAGATAGACAGTGACGGCAGAAAAAATCAAGGCGCTATGGTCATCTTGCTGTCGGACGGAGTCAGTAATTTCGACACCTCACGAGAATTACAGACCTATATAGATCGTGGCATTGCCGTAAATACCATTGGTCTGGGGATGCAGGATCCTGCCGGTACCCAGTTGCTGCAGGATATTGCGAAAATAACGGGCGGTCACTATTATGATGTGACAGATACGGCTCTTTTGGGTGATGTATTCCAGCAAATCTATGATCGTTTGGGAGATCGGACATTGCTTACGGTGCGTAGTGATGCTACGGCAGATAGTCCATACTATGCTGCAGTTCGTATTTTGTCGCTGATGCTAATCGGTGCTGCGCTTGGACTCGGTCTTGGTATTATGTTTGATAACCGTCATTTAGCAAAAAGCTTCGGGATTGGCGGCGTAATCTCAGGGTTGTTCGCAGGGCTTATTCTGGAATTTGGGCTTAGCGGGCACAATTTCACTGACGGCCTAATTCGCCTCCTTGCTGTTCTTATATTGGCTGCAATCATCTCATTATTTACAGGCGTCATTCCAGTAGGTGAAGGACGTATTTACCGTAATAGAAGAAATAATGCAGCTCCTAATCCACCGTCAGAAAGCTTTCCTGATCGACGGAGAAATCGGAATAGCAAAGGATTCTAGTAGTTGAAAGGGGTTTACAGTAATGAGGTACGCCGAGGATAATGCTTCCGCTCTGGTAATAACGGATGTGACATCTCAAGTGGATGAACGGTTCTGTACGCTGAGATGGCGCTGGCCGGACGGCGTGCAGGCGGTGTACATCCATAAGACCTCCGCAGAAGAGGCTTCAATTGGCACCGGGGATATTCCTGCGGTCGGAATGAAGCTCTACACTCGTGAGGAATACAAATCTAACAATGGATACCGTGATCGATTGGATGAGATCGGCCTAGTCTCCTATACCATATACGCTCGCCTTGCTGAGAACGGAGAGACACTGCTGGTGAGGCAAAGTGACGGTGCGAACCGTGTGGTGGTCAGTGCAGGCAAAGCCAGAATCTATTATTCCGTTCAACAAAAAAGAGGATTATTCGGAAAACAAAAGACCGTACATATGGCGATTACGGCAGAAGTTCCAGTGGCTCGAGATGTCCTCTGTTATGTTAAGAAACGGGGAGGACATCCGGCAGGGAAAGAGGATGGTATTCTCTTTCCCTTTGTACAGGATTTCGCCCCTGGACGCAATGTACTCCCGCCGATTGAGATCGGTAAGGATGATTTTGTACGCATCTTTTTCACCGACGGTCCTAAGTATGGGCTTTATTACGAGCTGGTGCCGGAGTAAGATCAGTCTATGCGTACAAGCGAGTGTTGGACAATGCCTGTCCATAGCAAGATACGCAGATACAACTTTTGGGAGGATGAGTAGATGTCTTTTTTTAGCCGTTTTATGAAAAAGAATCAGCCGGAGCCAAGGCCACTTTTTTACGATATCGTGTGTCCTTATTGCTTCACCAAATTCTCTCCGGAGGATGTGGTCTTTCGGGCTATGCATAGCCGAGAGGACGATGAGAATTACGCGCTGGGCGAGGATGATGCCTTGAATAAATACCGTGAGCGCTTTGGGCTCGATACGGTGGATGACATAGAAGCGATTATTAATCCGGCGGATATACCGGAAGAATACCATCATTATACCGATCATGTGTTAACAGGGCTTACGGATCGTTATGGAGTGCTTACACGCAGACGGCTATGTCCATCTTGCCATAACGAGCTGCCTGTGACTGCAGGTAAGGTTCCAAGTAACATTATCTCGATTATCGGAGCTTCCCAAGTCGGGAAGTCGGTATATATGACCGCGCTGATTCATACCTTGCAGCATACGACAGCAGGTCATTTCGATGCCGCTTGTATGCCGCTCAACGCGGAGATTAGCCGTAAGTTCCGTACGCTCTATGAAGAACCGCTGTTTGAACGCGGGGATCTGCTAGCTTCCACACAGAAGGAGAAAATGCAGGAGCCGTTTATCTTTCAATTTGTTTTTAAGGATGAAGAAAAGCCGCCGCTGACACTTGTGTTCTTTGATGTAGCGGGTGAGGGCATGGTGGATCAGGATTATCTCGGACTACACGGTCAACATATTAAGAACTCTGCTGGTATTCTGTTTATGGTCGATCCGCTGCAAATCCGTTCGATCCGTGAGAAGATTCATATTAACATCGGTGATCGCCCGGGCGAATGGGTCTCGCAATATGACGAGCCGCGTGATGTTGTGCTGACGATGTTCGGTGATTTTATCGCTTATCAGGAAAAGAGCAAAACTGACATTCCAACAGCAGTCGTTCTTGCGAAAAGTGATATGCTGCATTCGCTGAAGGATGAGGATGGCGATTACATCAAGTCCAACAGTAATGTGTTCAATAACTATGTCCATCGCAAAACATTGAATATGGATGAATTCCATAACATCGACGGAGAAATCCGCAGATTTATTGGTAAGGTGGACAGACCTTTTAAAGATACGATGGATGTGTACTTCTCGAATACGGGCTATTTTGCGGTATCTGCGTTGGGCAGTAATCCTGTGAATCAAAAGATTGAGGGTGTAGTAAGCCCGATTCGTGTAGACGAGCCGTTTATTTGGCTGCTGCATAAGCTGAAGTATATTGAGGGGAGCGACGGCCCGTGAATGTTTTCTCAGGGTCTAAGATCGCCCAACAAATGTATACCCGCGAACGCCGCGGATTATTTCGTTCCACTGAAGGTTTTGATACAGTAGCGAAATCGGACAGTCTGGACAATAATTTTATCAAAAAAACACTGCATCCCTTCTGTCTTTACGATGCTCCAGCAGAGCTGGCCGCGCGTGGGGAGAAGGATGAGACTCTATATCCTAGTGCGCTGCACCTGTTCCATGCAGAGAATGGCGACACGGTTCTTGGGACGAGTCGTTATCAAGCGACGGATTTTACGGGCCAGCGGAGCGCCTTTTTTGCACATAACTTTGTAGTTCCGGCCTCACGTTCAGAGGAGATTATTCAGAGCTACGGGGACTTTCTGCATGCTGATTTCGCAAAAAGTTATGAAGGAGAGCTGGGCGGAACCTTGCCGGAGCTGTCTGCTATTCCAGTTATACGTACGGATCGCCGACCTGATCCTATAGCGGGATTACGCTTGCTAGGGATTGATGAAGGGATATTTAAGGCATTGCTGCAAGCGGTGATGCTCTCTGTGGCAGGTAAGAAAAAAATCTATATCGCTCTAAATGTACCTATCACGGAGCTGTCCGCACGTGCGGTGGAGCTTACAGAGATTTTATATAGCGTGCTGCCGTATGAATTCCGCCGTAGATTAGGCGTGATTACGTATGCGAATGAACCGCAAAGCCGTAAATATATTCATCTTAGCTTTGTGGAAAAAGGCTCGCTCCGTCCCGGTGATCGCAGCATCGAGAAGGACTTCACATTCGATTTGGTTTCGGGTCGGATGGGGAATGTAGATTTTGGCGAGTCCCGTCAGCCGTATGCTGATCTGGTTTGGAAGCTTTTACTTCTGAATCCAGGGGATCTCGACGATTTCGTAAGTTTTGCCGATCAGATCCTTCGCGGAGAAAGTCCTGAGCATAAACTATCGCTCGCTCTCTATAATGAGTTAGCCGTATTTTATGAGATTGAGCAGGGGAATGAGCACTTATATACAGAGAACAAGAGCGCGGTGCTAAGTGGTTTACTCTCTTATCTTAAAGCGGAGGGGGCGATTCATTCCAGAATCCGACTGAATGATATTTTCTTGGAGCGGTTCGACCGAGAATTTGATTTAGTCCGGCAAAGGAATGTCCCGGATCCTGCAATTATGGAGTGCTTTAAGGATTATTTTGTGCTCAAGGATCATAATTACAAAGTCAGAATTGTTGATTATTTCATTAATGGTATGCTTCATAGCGTGGAAGCGGGACGCAAAGATGTTCTCAATGCAGCTTACGGTATCATTGAGAGTAATGATGAGCTAAGCGCTGCTTTTTTTCAACGGGTAATGTCTGAAGCGTATTTCCGTAAGCAGTTATTAGAACCTTATATGGAATCAAGACTAGTTGCTGCATCTAAATCTGTGGACATTCTGAATTTTGTACTCCATTGGGGCCGTTTTCTGCCGGCTGCGTTAGAGCAACCTTTTGCTCAGGATGCAGTAAGGGATTACTTGCTAGAAAAGCTACAACTGGAGACTGATCCGGTTGCTGCGGTGGCGGAAATTCATGGCACTGTAGATAAAGCGGAGAAAGATCGACGTAGAGGGACAGGCGTATCTCCTAAAGTACTCTCGCTCATGCAGGATCTGGCAGCATCTGCAGACAGATTCTTGCTGAACCGGCTATCCCTTACTGAAATGACGCAGGAGGACTTACTGGAGGTTGTTTTCTTACGTTATGGCAATGTCGTGGATTGGCAGCCGCCACTAGATAGAATTAGCAAGCAGAAAGAAAATGCGCTCCGCGCTGCTTATCGCTGGTTTGGTGAAGAGAAGCCGAATGAAGAGATTTTTGCAGGCTTATCTCCAAAGGAGCTGGACGATGTACAACTGCTCGGTCGCCGTTTACTGAAGGAAGCCCGAGTGCTAGAGCCTTTTGAACGTCTGCCTCTAGCTTTCTACTACACCAGTCAGCGCGAGGGTGGTCCACTGGATTATGACGCACTCTTGGAATTAGTAAAGCATAAAGCCGGTACCGATAAGGATGTTATCTATCGATTTTTTGCATGGTCTCAAGGAAATTCTTTATTTACGATATCGAATAAAAAGCTTTATCCGGGTTACCGCCGGGCGATTCTGAAGTATTTCCAGAGCAGTGACCGCGAAGCCTTCAAGAATCGTGAGTTCCGTAAAAGCTATGTTGCTACAGCACGGCCTGCTCTTCAAAATGTGTACAATGAAGCTCGCTCTCAGCTCGCTTCCCCGCTGGCGCGCTGGATCAGCCGCAGTCGATTTCGACTCCTGATCTCCGGTTCCATCACGGGCATTCTGGTGATTATCGCAATTATCGTATTCAGTATGCTGCGTCCGGATGATCCAAAGACGGCTCTGCCGGGGACAAGCCCTGAGCCGACACCCGTTCAGAGTGCAGGCAATGAGCTGCCTCCGGCTTCAGTATACTTGAAGGATCAGAGCGTCGAAGGAGATAAGGGGAGCAGCATATTGGTATTCACGTTTGCCAAAGCTGATGATTGTGTGCAATTTAATCCGATGGAGATTAGTCTGATGACTTCATCCAATGTGGTGGATAAGAGCTTTAAAGTCGCTGCTAGCCATGGAACTTGTCCAGTTCCGTCAGCGGATGCCACAGGCACTACTTCTGAAACGGCTGAAGGTGTGGACGCTACTAACGCAGGAGCCGATGCCACACCGTCTCCAACGCCTTCATCTGATGCAGAGAATAACACAGTTGATCCATCCGCGACAGCTGTCACAGAAGGGGTACAGCCATCCTATCAGGTGGAGGTTACCTTAGAACCGGGAGCGACCATCGTAGAGAAAAGTATGATCAAGGCGGGAAGATTTACATTGATTGTAGATCCCGCTCCAAAGGATACACTGGGTGTTAACTCAAGTGCTGAACCTTCTCCAACTGCAAGTCCGGAAGGAACAGCTGAATAAAGGAATTTCTGATCAGCAGGACGATGCCGAAAGGTTTGGTTCTGCTGTTCTTTTTTTGTTATTCATACAAAGCTTTTCTATAGACATGCTATGTATTAATAGATATGATTATGAAAATAAGGTTATACCGCCCTTTATAGGGGCGGTCTTTATGTTGTGCGCTCTTATTTTATGTAGTATCCATTCCTTTATAGAAAGAGGTTGAACAATGAAGAAAATAGTCACCTCCAAGTTTTTTGTACTTGGACTGGCCATATTCATGGTCATTTCAATTTTAGGAACATCCCTTGCTCGGGCAGGAACCATCTTCGCAGAGGCAGGTGTTAGCACCGGACTAGATGAATCTAGCGATGCAGCTGCTCAGGCGGAGCGAATTAATGTTGCGGATGCGACCTATACAGCTGCAGAATTTATTCTAAAGGGTGGCGTACAGTCGGATTGGCAAGCGATTGGGCTGGCTCAAGCGGGATACAAACTGCCAGCAGGTTACCGTCTAGCTCTTGAGAAAAAGGTGAAGGATGCAGAGGGGAATTTCGCGAGCGTAACGGATTATGCGAGAATTGTACTCGCAGTAAGAGCGGTAGGTGCTGATCCTACCAACTTTGCTGGAAGCGGAACAACACCTGGCTATAACTTAATAGAGAAGATCTATAATCATGACAAAATCAGTGGACAGACACTTAATAATCCAGTATATGCTTTGCTCGCACTGGACTCTGGTAAATATAACATTCCATATAACGCGAAATGGACAGCGGATAAGCTCATTGCTGAGATTCTCTCCAAGCAAAATCAAGATGGCGGCTTTGCCTTAACGACAGGCGCTAGTGAGCCAGATATGACAGCGATAGCTTTGACCGCTCTAGCGGCACATAAGCGTAATCCAGAAGCTTACACAGCAGGGCTACAAGCCGTATCTTGGCTCTCTAATGCTCAGGATAGTCATGGAGGTTACGGAGATAGTGCTGAGAGCGCTGCACAAGCTATTCTAGGTCTCACATCCTTCGGTGTAGATCCAAGTGGATTAGAATATACCAAGAATAAAGTGAATCTGATCGGTAACCTGCTGAGCTACCGTCTAGCTGACGGAAGCTTCGCTCATAGCCGTGGCGGAAGCAGTAATATTCTAGCTACTGAGCAAGGCCTTCAGGCGCTTGTAGCCTACAATCTACTCTATAAAGGCAGTAACAGTAAGTTATATGATTTTTCTAAGTCATCTGTTCAGAATGCCTTAATCTATGCACCTGTTACTGTAGAGGGTCCTAAGAGTACTTTAGCACAGGGATATGGATATGCTAGCAACGTACTTGGTGCACTAGAGAAGTTGGCTCTTCAGACGAACTTGCCGATCACGAATCCTTCCGGTGCATATGTCACAGGAATTGGAAACATTCCGGCCGGAAGCTACGGCGGCTATGACGGATGGATGTATGCCGTATCCCGTAACGGTCAATGGATCAACCCTGATGTTGGAATGAGTGATTTTGCGCTTAAAGATTCAGATCAGGTCTTGGTTTATTATGCTGGAGATGATACTAAACTTGTAGATTCGGTAACGGTGTCCAAAGCAAGCCTTAAAGAGGGCGATTCTTTTACTGTAGTAGTGACTAGTAAGACATGGAAATGGGATGCTGTAACGAATACATCCTCCCCGGTAACTGCCAAAGCATCTGGCGTCCAGGTCCAAATTGGAAATCGCATCGTAACAACAAATGCTAAAGGCGAGGCGCTATTTTCAGGGAATGTTCCAGCAGGTGATTACAAGCTGACTGTAACAGGCTATCGTGAAGGAAAAGCGCCATCGATAGCTAAATATACTCAAGATCTAAAGGTAATTCCTAAGAATGTAACGGCTTCACTTACCGTTGAGGGTCCGCAAGGACTGATCGGTGAGGGGACTTTAAAGGCTTCCAATGCGCTTGAAGCTTTGCAGCAATTGGGGTTATCCAATGATTTTAAAGTAGATATCACGAAATCGTCGTATGGTAATTTTGTATCGGGCATTCATGGAGTTACTCAAGGCCTTTATGATGGCTGGTGGAGCTTCGTAGTATGGCGTAGCGGTGAATGGATCTATCCAAGTGTGGGTATGGACGCTTTTGAATTACAGGAATCCGACCGTGTTCTTGTATATTATGCCGGAGAAACCACACAGGTTGTTGATACTGCGGTTGTATCCTCTGCACAGCCGAAGCCGGGTGAAGCTTTCACAGTAACAGTTTCTCAGAAAAAATGGGTGTGGAATAAGGATACCTTTACTTCCGATCCAGTGACTTCTCCAGCCGCTGGCGTGCAGGTCTTGATCGGTGATCAGAAGGCGATCACAAATGCTAAGGGTGTAGCTGCATTTGACCAAGGTCTACCAGCGAATACCTATACGATCATTGTTACCGGATATGCTAAAGATAGTGTGCCTAGTGTGGCGCGTTATACTCAGTCACTAAACATTGCTTCAGATGGTATTGCTCCTGTTAAAGCTACGGCTACCCTTTCAGTCGTTGGGGATAACAAGAAGGGTACGATTCTGAACAGTACAACAGTATCGCTAAAAGAAGGTGAAACGGCTTATAGCTTATTGATTAGTCAATTGGGCGATAAGGTAGTATCATCCGGAAACGCTGGAAGTAAATACGTGAAATCTATAGATGGTTTGTCCGAATTTGATGGCGGACCTAGCAGTGGATGGAAGTATAAGACGAATAGAGATGCTGATCCAAGTATCAGCGCGGACAGCTACATTTTAGAGAACGGTGATATATTATATTGGTACTATTCATCGGGTGAATAAGTACGATTGATTATTGTTAGGCGGACACTACGATTCGGAGTATTAGCGGATCGAGTGTCCGTTTTTTTGTTTTCGTTCGTTGCATTATTTGACAACAGAAACTTTTTTTCGACATTTTATTCATGATTTTATTTAAAAATCATCACACTATTCGCCTTTCTTACCGATAAAAATAGATAGTTAGTAAGATCATGTGAAGGCGGAGTGCAGATGAAGAATATGAAAGTGAAATTCAAAATTGGGATTCTATTGGTATTTTCTGTAGTCATGTTGAACATTGTGGGGGTAACTGGCTTTATCACCATGGACAAAATGGCTCAAAAAACAACAGAGACGTATAATGAAAACTTGTTGCCTGTTTCTTACGTGGGACAAATGCGTACAAACAATCGGGCCATTGAAGCTTTTCTCTTGGAGCGCTTGATGAGCGTTGATGTAAACAAGAACAAACAACTGAAAGAGAGCATTACGGAGAAAGTTCAGGAAAATAATAATCTTTTGAACAAGTTGAAGACCGTCCAGTACAATGATAGTGCGGTAGTGAATAAAATAAAGGAATATGAGTCCTCCTTAACAGACTATCGTGCACAAAGAGATAATATTATTCAGGTTGCGGATAGCAAAGGTAGTCAAGAGGCCTTTCAAGTATTCACAGGTGAGTTTAGTAATTCTCGTGAGAAAATGATCAATATGCTTAAAGGAATAAGCGATTCGCTGCTAAAGGGAGCTGGAGATCATAATTCAGAGTCTACGGCTACCGCTAAGAGCATGAAGACTAAAAGTATAGTGTTGATATCGTTCTCTTGGATCATTTGTATCGTGCTTAGTGTTGCAATCATTCGACTGATTACGAAACCTCTTAAGGAACTGCAAGGTTTAATGAAGCGGGCGGAAAATGGGGATTTAACCGTCACAGCAACATATACCGCTAAGGATGAAATCGGCCAAATTAATAGCTCATTTAACAATATGCTGGAGAGCTTACGGAAGATGATGCAAGGCATTGCGGAGAGTGCAGAATTGTTATCAGCCTCATCGCAAGAGATGAGCGCTAGTGCTGAGCAGACCTCGTTGGCTTCGCAAATGATCGCCGAAGCTTCTGGAGAGATTGCAGCGGGGTTTGATGAACAGACGGAAAGCATTAATCGTACTTCTCAGTCTATACAAGCTATGACCAATAATATTTCGGCCGTAGAAAGTAGCAGTTTTGAAATGTCCGACCTTATGGGAGTCGCTTCTGGTTCAACAGATCAAGGGGTAATCGCCGTAGATAACATCATTGAACAGATGAAGGAAATCGACTCCGGCGTAACTCAGAGCCAAGAGATTATTAGTAACCTTGGGCAGCTGTCTCAGGATATAAATACAATTATTACTACGATTAACGGAATTGCAACACAGACGAACCTGCTGGCGCTTAATGCTTCTATTGAAGCAGCGAGAGCTGGAGAACATGGACGTGGCTTTGCTGTAGTTGCCGGAGAAATTCGGGGTCTTGCAGAAGCGACGCGAAACAGTTCACTGAAAGTAACGGATATTATTACGCATATTCAAAAGCAAACTGAAAGAGCAGTAGAATCAATGGCTTTCGGCTCCGAGCTAGTCTCTCACGGCGTAGCTCAAAGTCAGCTCGTATCTCAAGCGTTTCATGAGATTCAAAGTTCTATTAAAGAAGCTACGCTGCAGACGGAAGAGATTAGAGAGGCGGTTGCACATGTCTCCTTAGAGTCACAAGGTGTAGCGGCAGCAATGGAACAGGTCAATGCAATATCCAATAAAGGGGCAGTGGGTGTTCAGGACACCAGCGCAGCTAGTCAGCAGCAACTGTCTGCTATGGAGGAAATGTCCGCATCAGCTCAGTATTTAGCGGTGCTGGCGGAAGATCTGCAGAAGACTTTAGCGCGATTTAAATTATAACGTGAAATGAAAAAAAGGACGTCCCAGAGCCATTTAGGCTTTGGAGACGTCCTTTTGTGTGTTATTGAATGGAGTTAAGCATACCAGCCCCATACGAAGATGAAGAGCGTACCAAAGATCGTAACTAAGCCAACGAATAAGGCATAGGCGATATTGATGTAGAGTTCTTTCTTGGTATCAGCTGATTCTCCAATATGCATGAACAGGAAGAGCTGCAGGGAAGCCTGAATGAGCGCTGTAATAAGCAGGATAGCCATGTTCGCACTATTAGATAGATCAAGGTAGATTACAGCAAGTGCAGCCACAGAAAGGACAAGAGAGGCTAAGAAACCCATCACATGGCGAATTGGAAACAGTTGCTTCATCATGCTACATCAGTCCTTTCAGATAGACGAAACTGAAAATAAAGATCCAGACAACGTCCAAGAAATGCCAGTACAGCGAGAAGATAAAGGATTTATTGGCCGTAGCCGGAGTAATACCTTGACGCTTCAACTGGATTAAGATAGCCGCACCCCACAGGAACCCGAACGATACGTGAGCTCCGTGTGTTCCCAGCAGTACAAAGAGACTGGATAGGAATCCGCTGGTTTGAAGTGTAGCCCCTTCGTGAACATAAGTGACAAACTCCATGATTTCAATACCAAGGAAGCCGAGACCCATTAGTAGGGTTAGTCCGAAAAAGACCATCATAGCTTTCTGGTAACCATGCCGCATAGCATGAACTGCAAGACCGATCGTAAATGAGCTTGTCAACAGCAGTAATGTTTCGATCATCACGGGACCAATTTCAAAAAGGTCCGGCCCGCTAGGGCCGCTGGCAAAACGGTCTACCATTACAAAGTAAACAGTGAACAACGTAGCGAACAGTGCAATCTCTGCTCCTAGAAAGACCCAGAAGCCAAAGATTTTATTACTATTCTCTTCTGTTGAGTATTCAAGCGGCTTAGACGCATCTATTTTCATATTGTCTCACCCCGCAATTTCTTTTCAGTAGCAATAACTTCTTCTGCAGGGATGTAGAATCCATGATCCCGATCGAAGGACATAGCAGCTAGAACGATGAGGATACCTACTCCAGAGAGAATGGCTGGAATCCAGAGACTGAATACCAGAGAGAATCCTGCAATGAAGAAGATAACACCCAGAATAAATGGTTTGCCTGAATTGCTAGGCATATGAATCTTAGTAATCTTATCTTCGTATAGAGGTACGTTGTCTTGTTTAGAGAACCAGTAGGCATCGCGTGTTTTTACGGTTGGAACCACTGCGAAGTTGTAAGCTGGAATCGGACTTTTCGTTGCCCACTCCAGTGTACGTGCATCCCATGGATCTCCATTTGTATCTCTTGGTTCATAACGTGTACTCCAGTAGATGTTATACACCAGAATTACAAATCCGACTGTAAGACCTATCGCCCCTATGAACGAGACCATACTGAGCGGACCAAATCCGGTATCCGCAGAATAAGTGTATTGTCGACGTGTCATTCCCTTAAGTCCGAGAAGGAACAGTGGGAAGAACGATACGTTAAAGGAAATAATAATCCACCAGAAGGCATGTTTACCAAGACGTTCGTTCAAACGGAAGCCGAATACTTTAGGGAACCAGTAGTGGAAACCTGCGATAACGGCGAATACAGCACCTGGAATGAGAACGTAGTGGAAATGTGCTACCAGGAACATTGTATTATGGTACTGATAATCGGCGCTGGCCATGGCCAGCATGACACCTGTTACCCCACCAATCGTAAAGATCGGGATAAAGGCAAGCGAATATAGCATCGGCGTCGTAAATGATATTCGCCCTTTTCGTAAGGTGAATAGCCAGTTAAATATTTTCACACCTGTTGGAACGGCAATGGCCATAGTAGTAATCGAGAAGAAACTGTTAACCATAGCGCCTTGACCCATTGTATAGAAATGGTGAGCCCATACTAAGAAGGACAAGAGGGAGATGATCAACATACTAAAGACCATGGATGTATATCCATACAGGTTCTTTTTGGAGAAGGTGGCGATAATTTCACTATAAATACCGAAGGCAGGTAGTACAACGATATATACTTCAGGATGTCCCCATACCCAGAAAAGGTTGGCCCATAACATATCCATACCGCCGTTGGCCATCGTGAAGAATTGAGAGCCGAATAACCGGTCGAACATCATCAAAGCGAGCGCAACCGTAAGCACTGGGAAAGCGAATACGATAATTACGTTCGTGATTAGCACGGACCATGTAAACATTGGCATTTTCATCAGCTTCATACCAGGAGCACGCATCTTCAGAATCGTTACAATAAAGTTAACGCCTGTGAGGAGTGTACCGATACCTGAAATTTGTAGCGCGAGCGAGTAGTAGTTGTTACCCACCGTTGGGCTGAACTCTATACTTGCTAGTGGGAAGTATGCAGACCAACCAGCATCAGGTGATCCCCCGATAACAAACGAAATGTTAAGCAGCATTGCTCCGAAGAAGAAGAGCCAGAAGCTGACAGCGTTAAGACGTGGGAAGGCAACGTCTCTGGCACCGATTTGTAGCGGTACGATAACGTTCATCAGACCGATAATAAACGGCATGGCCATAAAGAGGATCATGATCAAGCCGTGTGTTGTAAATACCTCGTTGTAATGCTGTGCGTCAAGAAATTTCATGTCTGGGGCTGCGGTTTGCAGCTTCATCATAATAGCGTCAACGCCGCCGCGGAAAAGCATTAGTAGCGCAGCAAGGATATACATAACCCCGATACGTTTGTGGTCAACGGTAGTTAACCATTCGCGCCATAAATATCCCCATTTTTTAAAATAGGTTAGGCCGACGATAATCCCGATTGTAGCTAAAACAATACTTGCCATAGCCCCGTAAATCAGGGGTTCGCCATGGACCTTAAATTTATCCCAATCCATTAGGAATCGCTCCTTTCAAGTTGCTCAATTAACATGGACTAATGTCCTTCATGTGTAGTGCTCTGTTCATCCAGTTCTGGATTAGGTTCACTGTTAAATTCTGTCTCGCTAGATGGTGCAGGAGACGGATGAATTTCTTTATTATCCTGATGTTCCATAGTTCCATTATCCATATCCATTTCTTTACCATTATTACTCATATGGTCGCCATGGTCTCCTGGAGGAGGGCTAAAGGATAAGTGAGTGTTGGTGTATGTTTTGCGTCCGACATATTCCATTTTCAAAAGATTTTTGAATTCGTCTTCGGTTAATGGACCTGCTGTTTCTTTAACGTCTTTTACCCATTCTTGATAGTCCTTATCAGTCATCGCAAGGGCTTCGAACTCCATGTGGGCAAAACCCTTACCATTAAAGTTCGCATTTCTTCCGGTATAAGAACCTACAGTATCCGCTGAAAGATGCAGAGTGGTAAGCATGTCACTCATCGCATATTTCTGTCCTCCCAATTGAGGGATCCAGAGACTTGAGATCGTACCGAAAGAGTACAATCTGAACTCGACAGCGCGGTGAACTGGAATGTTCACGTAGTTTACGGTTTCAATACCTTCCTCAGGATAGCTGAAATGCCATTTCCAGTTGGAGGAGGAAGCGTAGATTACAAGCGGTTTCTGATCTTTATAATCCGCTGCAACGTTTTCTACATCTACTGTCGTTTTGACAGTGACCACGGAGAGGAATGCCACGATAATAATCGGGATTGTAATCCAGATGGCCTCCAACCATTTGTTTCCTTCCTCGTGAGGAGGAATATAATCTTCGTTACTTTTCTTAGCGCGGTACTTCAAAAGTACAAAGACATATAAGATGTAGACAACTGCTAGAACACCGAGCATCACAACAATGGAGAGGATGATCGTGTCAGACAGAGTTCTCGCAGCCGGCCCCTTCGGATTCAGAACAGCGATTGAACTGCATCCTGGCAAGAGTAAAATTAGGCTGAGAAATAAAGCGTATAACGGTCCCTTTTTGTTCATGCTTAAGCTCCTTCCTTCAATACTTCTATTAATTAACCCTCATCATTACCTTCATATATAGTAAGAACTAATGAGAAAGAAAGCAAAAGACTTATTTTTCCATCTGAGCCATAATAGACCTTAATAATGGCGATCAAGTTAAATATGTGTGATCAATTTGTTACAAGTTCCTAATGATATGATAAAGATCACTGTAGCCACGCTGTTTAATGGTTATTTATTTCTGTTCAAACTTTGTTCAATAATTTACTAAAGTTGCTAATTTGGACACATCTATTTTGTGCAAAAGGATTGGAATTTAACCATTTATTGTTGGTGTGACAGGATTTGGCCGAAATCTGTATTTGATGAATTTTGTCGAAATATCTGCAAGCCTTAAAAAGGGTAACAAATTATTCTGTATTAAGTTACAATCTCTCAAATTTCTATCTATTAATCTATGATAATGTTATAGGTAAATATACGAGATGGGAGATTTTTTGAGATGTTTAAAAAGAAAGTGTGGCTATTATTTATAGTATTATTCGTATGTACGGGCTTGGTACGAGAGATAGATACAGTGAATGCTGCGGGTGCAGGATCCCTGAAATTAGGGGTGAACGATAAATTAACTAAAATTGATGCAGTGTCGATAAAGGATACATATTATGTTTCGCTGCGTGACTTGTCACTAGCACTGAATCTGAATCTTACCCTTGAGGGTGTTGGTATTCATGTTCAAGGGAACAACGGTTCCATTGAACTGCTGAATGATCACGCAACAGCTCTTCTCCCTAATGGAAAGACTATCCCGCTGAAAACATTTGTGGAAAATGGTAGAACGATGGTTCCTGTGAAGATGACCTCTCATCTTGGATTTTCAATTTCGTTTAAGCCAGCTCAATCTTTATTAAGAGTGTATAATTCCGGGGCTAAATTAGACGATGCTGCATTCGTGAATCAACATAAAAAGGATTTGCAACAAAATGTAACTACAGGGACGACAGGCACAAAGGGGAAAGTTGTATATCTTAGCTTTGATGATGGCCCATCCGCTACAACCTCCCAACTACTTGATATCTTGGCGAAGTATGATGCGAAGGCAACCTTCTTCATGTTAGGAAATAACATGAACGCACACGCGTCTCAAGTGAAACGCTTAGTGAAAGATGGACATGCACCTGCTTTGCACGGCATGACACATGTGAAAGATAAATTTTATGCTTCTCCAGCTTCTGCGTTGAAAGAGATGAATGACGATAATGCAATTCTGAAGAAGATTACAGGTCAAAGTACAACGCTGATTCGTACACCTTATGGTAGTAAGCCTTATTTAACAAAAGCTTATAGAGATAAGATACTAACTCAAGGGTACCACCTGTGGGATTGGAACGTTGACTCTGAGGATTGGAGATATAAGAACGATAGTAATTCCATCTATAATACAGTTATGAGAGAAGTTCATAGTCTGAAGAAGAGCAGCCCAGTGATTCTAATGCATGATCAAAAGGCTACACTTAAAGTTCTTCCACGCATCCTAGAGGCGCTGAAGAAAGAAGGCTATGCGTTTCATATTATTACTTCAGATATGGAGCCTAACAATTTTTGGAACGATAAGCGCTAAATCTGATAGTGAAATTAAATCATTCATATTGTTGAGGCGGCAGATTTGATCTGTCGTCTTTTTTTTGTTGTCTGAAATCTTTGTAGATTTGACACATGTAGACTTCTCTAATCTATCGACGTAGTTAATTTGTCATGTTATCATGATACTCTGATAACGTATTAGCGAACTAAAGCACACAGCACTGTGTCAACGATGGGGGATAAAAGAGATGAAGAAAAATGCACTTTTAGTTTTATTTATGATCATGGTTATTGCAGCTTTATCAGGCTGTTCGTCTTCTGGGAGCAAGGATGGAAAGCTGGTGATTGGGATTGATGATAAGTTCGCTCCGATGGGTTTTAGAGATGAGAATAATGAAATTGTTGGGTTTGATATCGACTATGCAAGAGCTGCAGCTGAGAAAATGGGCAAAGAAATCACTTTTCAGCCTATTGACTGGTCAGCTAAGGAGTCAGAACTGAATAGTGGGCGCATTGATATGATTTGGAATGGTTATACCATCACAGATGAACGTAAGGAAAAGGTGTTATTCACTAAGCCTTATCTTGAGAATAGTCAGGTAGTAGTCGTATTAGCGGATTCCACTATTTCAAAGCTTGAGGATTTGGCGGGTAAAGAGGTAGGACTTCAAAGTCTATCCTCCGCTGCCGATGCTTTAAATGCTAATCCGATTAAAGACCAAATTGCTAATCTGTCGGAATTTCCTGATAATGTGCTAGCGCTCACAGATTTGAAGACTAAGCGCCTGGACGGTGTAGTCATTGATGAAGTGGTAGCCAGATATTATATGTCAAAAGAGCCTAATACCTTTAAGCTACTAGATGAATCGCTTGCTCCTGAGCAGTACGGTATTGGAATTAAGAAAGGCAATGAGGCACTACTGGAAGAACTTCAAAAGGCTTTGGATGAAATGAACAACGACGGAACGGCTGAGAAGATCTCCACGAAGTGGTTTGGTGAGAATAAGGTATTGAAATAGAAGGTCAATATACAGAGTTTATTGGAGAAATGAAAATGGATTATATAATACAAATTTCCGGGCCGATGTTAGAAGGCGCGCGTACAACTATTTTATTGTTTCTTATTGTTATTTTGGTGTCGATTCCGCTCGGGTTCCTAGTCACTTTGATGGCGAAGAGTGTGATCAAGCCCGTGGCTTGGATTGCACATACCTATATCTATGTCATGCGGGGAACACCACTTTTACTGCAATTGTTATTTTTTTGCTTTGGTTTACCACAGATTCCGGTGATCGGGGAATATCTGGTCATGGACCGCTTCGTTGCGGCGAGTCTTGGGTTTATTCTTAACTATGGGGCTTATTTCGCGGAGATCTTCCGTGGGGGTATGCTCTCCATTGATAAAGGGCAGCATGAAGCAGCCAAAGTACTCGGACTGAGTAAATGGCAAACGCTGCGCAAGGTAATTCTAGCTCAAATGTTTAGGGTAGCTTTGCCAGCCGTGGCAAACGAATCGATTTCCTTGGTCAAAGATACGGCTCTACTGTATGCCGTTGCTGTACCTGAGCTACTGAACTATGCCAAAACAGCAGTGAATCGAGACTTTACTGTAACCCCCTTTGTAGTGGCGGGAGTGATTTACTTACTGATGACGCTGGTGCTCACTTTATTCTTCAAAGCACTGGAGAAACGTTTTAAATTCGAGTAGAGGGACTGTCTGAATATGAGTAACATGATAGAAGTAAGTGATTTACAGAAATCCTTCGGCAAATTGGATGTGTTGAAGAAGGTTAGTTTCAATATCCAGGCGGGAGAAGCCGTCGCTGTTATCGGGCCTTCAGGTTCAGGTAAGAGTACGATGCTGCGTAGTCTAGTACATCTAGAGGAAATTACGGGTGGAAGCATCTTCATCCAAGGTAAGCCGCTTGTGGAGAATGGAAAATACGCTAGTGGAGCAAGTATTCGTGAGATCACAGCGTCCATGGGAATGGTATTTCAACACTTTAACCTATTTCCACATTTAACGGTGCGAGGCAATCTAGAGCTAGCTCCAAGGATGTTGAAACGGGAGAGCGTGAAGGAGATTACGACTAGAAGTGAGAACTTACTTTCTAAGGTAGGACTTGCTGAAAAAGCGGATGTGTATCCTGCAAAGCTGTCGGGTGGACAAAAGCAACGGGTTGCTATTGCGAGAGCATTAATGCTCAATCCTGATATTCTATTGTTCGATGAACCCACTTCCGCGCTTGATCCTGAACTCACGGGCGAGGTACTACGCGTCATCCGTCAACTTGCTGAGGAGAATATGACGATGATTGTTGTCACTCATGAGATGAACTTTGCTCGTGATGTGGCTGATCGTGTGATTTTCATGGACAACGGTGAGATTACGGAGTCTGGAACACCAGAGCAGATTTTTGATCATCCACAGCAGGAGCGCACTCGAATTTTTCTGAATCAAGAGACGAGAGTATGAATACCGCCTCAGGCTAATAAAGTGTCTATTTATGAGAAAAAGTCCCCACAGTTTTTTATAACTGTGGGGGTTTTTGCGTTGACATAAAGATTAAACTGTACTAATAATATTAGTACAGTTAATACACATCATCATGAACTAAGGGAAGACAGTGAAAGGAGGATGTTTATGTTCGAATTGGACGTTCGCAGTCGCAAGCCGATTTATGAGCAGCTGACCGATAAGGTCAAGGAGATGATTTTACATGGTATTTTGCAGACTGATGAACAACTGCCTTCGGTAAGGACATTATCCCAGCAGCTAACCGTGAATCCCAATACGATTCAGAAGGCTTACCGTGAATTGGAACGTGAGGGGTATATCTATTCACTGCAGGGGAAAGGGAGTTTTGTAGCCCCAATGAAAAAAGAACAGAATGAGATTAAAAAAGCCGAAGTACGTGCTGAGTTGCTTAGACTGATGGCGGAAGCGGTATACCTTGGGTTCACCGCAGCTGAGATTAGTTCATTGTATGAGCAAGTGGAGAAGCAGAGAGAAGGAGGGGAAAGTGATGATTGAGATTCGAGGCGTCAGTAAGTTATTTCAAGGGGAGAAGGCAGTAGACGATATCTCTTTAACAGTACGTAAAGGGACGATTTATGGGCTGCTCGGCTCTAATGGCGCGGGTAAAACTACGCTGCTGAAAACCTTGGCAGGCATTTACTCTCCAGATAAGGGAACCGTGAAGGTGGAGGGTGAAGCGGTATTCGAACACCCGACGACTAAGCAACGGGTTATTTTTATGCCGGATTCTCCTTACTTTTTCCCGCAATCCACCATGCTGCAAATGGCAGCCTTCTATCGCTCGATCTATCCGAGTTGGAATCAGAAGCGTTTTGAAGATTTGGGGACCGTCTTTCAGCTCGATAAGAAGCGGAAGCTTAGTCGTTTCTCCAAAGGGATGCAGCGGCAAGCGTCATTCTGGTTATGTTTAAGCTGTATGCCAGATGTGCTTATTATGGATGAGCCGATTGACGGGTTAGATCCGGTAATGCGACGCCAGATCAAAAACCTGCTATTTCAGGAGGTTGCTGAACGCGAGCTGACGGTAATCATTTCTTCACATAATCTTCGTGAGATCGAAGATCTGTGTGATCATGTTGGGATTATGCATGGTGGGAAGATGCTGATTGAGAAGGACCTGGATGATCTTAAGGCGGATACACATAAGATTCAAGTGGCCTTCCGGGATGAACGGCATGAAATTCCGTTAGCAGCGAAGCTGCAAATATTACATCAAGAACGCCGGGGGAGCGTGAACCTCTACATAGTAAAAGGGGATCGTGAGCGAATTAAAGCGGCTTTTCAAGTGTACGAGCCATACGTATTCGATTTGCTTCCATTAACGCTAGAAGAGATCTTTATTTATGAAATGGGGGATGTCGGATATGACGCGCAGCCGATACTACTTTAATAGCAGTATTATTCGCCAGAACTTCCGCCAGCATGGCTGGATAGGGATTATATATGCACTTGGCCTAATGTTCGCACTTCCATTGCAGCTGTTCATGAGTATCGATCCAAATGCAAAACCGCAGGAAATCGATCATTTATTCCGCATCTCTGGTAATGTGCAAGCATTGTTTATTATTACGATCCCTGTTGCTGCTGGACTCTTTTTATTCCGATATCTTCAGGCAAAATCTCCATCAGATCTATGGCATAGCCTGCCTTTACGCAGAGAGCATTTATTTACGGCTCATCTGACAAGTGGACTTACCTTACTGTTGGTGCCGGTTTGGTTAACTGCAGGGGTGGTTGCGGTTGTTAAGCGATGGAGTGGTAATTTTTATATTTTTCAGGGCGCAGATATTTGGCAATGGTGCATCACAGTTAGTATTCTAACTTTGTTCCTCTTCTGCTTTAGTGTTTTTGTGGGAATATGCACGGGCCAATCTATTCTTCAGGGAATTATCATTTATATTTTGCTTATTCTTCCTGTTGTACTGATTTCATTAATCAATAGCCATTTAGTCATGTATCTTTATGGTTATGCAAATGCAAATGTAAACTTCCGAGATTCTAGTTTGCAGATGTGGTCTCCGTTTGTTCATATCGTGTATTATTTTACCGGCAAACCATTCACCAATACAGAATTATGGATTTATGGGGTATTGGCACTTCTATTTATTGGGTTGTCCTATCTATTATACCGTAAACGAAATACGGAAAAAGCGGGTCAGGCTATTGCTTTTGGATATTTCAACCCGCTGTTTAAAGCAGGGGTTATGTTATGTACTATGCTTATTTCCGGGAATTATTTTGCACAAATGAAGCAGCAGCAAATGGGCTGGGTAATTAGTGGATATGCCATTGGAGCCATTATCGGCTATGTTGCTGCGGAAATGATTATTCGGAAAACTTGGCAGATTATGACGCGTAAAGTGTTAGCAGAGTTTGCGGTTTATGCAGTAATGCTGGGGTTACTTCTGTATATCCCGATATCAAGTGTTACCGGGTATGAAGCTAGAGTACCTTCCGGTGATAAGATTAGTGGTGTGTATATGGGATCTAACTACCGTTGGTATACCCCCACGGATGATTTGTACACTACTACACCCTATATGGGGCAGGACCCTTTTTCCGATGATAAAGATTATATAGAAGCTGTCCGTAAACTTCATCAAGCGGTAATTGCGGTACGTCCAGAACATACCTCACAACAATACGCTTATGAATATTTTACCATTGCCTATCAATTGGAGAACGGTCACAAGCTAGTGAGGGAATACTGGATCCCTAATAAGGGGTTTGAATCAGAGCTCAAGGCGGTTAAGGATACCGAAGCTTACAAGTATGAAAAGTATAATTTAGCTCTCTTAGACAAAGACCTGGATTATATGTGGGTTACTAACAGGAATAAAAAAGTAGCCATCTCTGATCCTCAGGAAATTTCAGAGCTAAAGGAGATTATCAAACGCGAAATTTCGAATATGTCCTACGAAGTACAGATAGATAAGGACGGGAAAACTGATGTGGCTGGTATCCAAACAGAGGTAAAGGCAAAAGAGGACAGCAACCAAGTTTCTTCGAGTTATGGTTATTATTATCCGTGGAAGTCTTCTTTCCATGAGCTTGAAAAGTGGATGAACGAAAAAGGCTATGCCGATAAAATACGAACAACCGCTGAAGATATACAATCGGCAGAGATTGTAAAAGATGATTTTATGGATAAGCAAACACCTAAGAATCCTACGAGTCCTGAACAAAGAGTAGTGCTTGCACGTGAAAAGAATCGTACAGTTGTTACGAAGGATAAGGCACTATTAACGGATATTTTAGATCATCGTTTCAATTATGGAGTTGAGAATGGCAACTACATTGTGAAGCTGCTGTATAAGGAGGGTTATAGTGATTTCGTTATGTTAAAAGCGTCCGATATGACGGCTGAATTGAAAGTATTGCTGAAATAAGCTAAGAATAAGGTAAGTAAAAGATTACAGAAAAAGACTACTGGTTGACAGAAACTGGATAGTTGGATTATGCTTTTGGAGATATGTTAAGGATGAAATGGTACCGAATAAAATATAATTTGACTTGGGGGTAAGGACAGATGAATAACAATATGAATAATCAGCCATCGTATAATGCTTATCCATATTTGCGTCCATCTGTTACCTTGGCTTACAGGTCAGCCTTAGAATCAGTGTATTCATTTCCGGTGAATCAACAACGCTATATTAACCGGTAAGGAGTTCTGTATTTAGGTGAAGCCCGGCCATGGACGATGGAGTCCATGGTCTTTTTTGCATATTTAGAAGGTTTAAGGGAGGGGTTAATATGTCGGAAATACATCAATCGATCATTCAGCAGCTTCGGACCATTGAATCTGAAGAACAAGTCCGCATTTTGTATGCGTGTGAATCGGGGAGCCGGGCTTGGGGATTTCCATCCAAAGATAGTGATTATGATGTTAGATTCCTATACATACGGAGACCTGAGGCGTATTTATCTATTTTTGAGCACAGGGATGTAATAGAACGGCCGATCAGTGACATGCTTGATATTAACGGTTGGGACTTGAAGAAGGGGCTTAATCTATTTCGGAAATCTAATCCGCCTCTGCTGGAATGGTTAGAATCACCGATTCGCTATGAAGAAAAATACGCTGTAGCCGAAAGTATCCGTGAACTCTCGCCACAAAGCTTTTCGCCAAAATCATGCATTTACCACTATTTGAACATGGCGCGAGGAAATTACCGGGATTATCTGCAAGGCAGTGAGGTTAAAATTAAGAAATATTTTTACGTATTAAGACCACTCTTAGCATGCGCTTGGATTGAAAAATACAACGAAGTGCCGCCGCTCGATTTTAATGTGCTTGTACAGGATTTGATTCCACAAGATTCAGAATTACAGGAAGCTGTGCAGAGCCTGTTATTTCGTAAAATGTCCGGTGATGAACTAAATCTGGAGCCGCGCTTGGATGTTATCAATATTTATTTGGAGGAGAGAATTGCTCATTACGAGGCGGTTGCTTCTGCTTTTGAACAGAGTGTTGGTGTTATGGATGAAGCGTTAGATGTCTTGTTCCGATCAGCACTGATAGAGGTCTGGGGAGAAACGGGGCAATGGAACTGGTAAGTTCACAATTCAATAATTGTTAATTAAGGAGAGATAAAGCTTATGCATTTGATTATCAAGGCGACGGGGTCAGGAGCAGGGATGTTGTCCCATCTGCTGGCTAAAAACCCACATAATTTATATGACAGGAGCGATAAAGAAGCTAGAGTGCGTATAGTATTCACTGCAGCTTCCGACGAAGAGACAGAGGCCGTTATCTATGTCACACCAGATCCAATAGCTCTAGTTAAAGGAAATACAGCTCATAATGACATCACACAATATATTAACGATCGGGAGTTTGTTACGAGCAGCCGGTTCTGCTCTTATATCCGTCCAGCGCTAGGTACAGCTCTTAATGGAAAGCCTAAGGAAGTATTTTTGCCTTGGGTAGATCACAAATTTCAATTGGAGCTGTCCTTTGGCCCAGTAGCATCGAACCTGCCTGATCACACGATTGAGGAACTGTTTCATGTACTTGGCTACGAGCTTGAGCTTGAAAGAGGAGATGCAGTGTATTCTTTTGATTTAAAAAGCCGCAGTTCTGCACGATACATTAGGCTGCGGGGAGAACAGACGCTGCAAAGGGCCCTTCGTCAACTGTTCATTCTGATTCCGGCATTAGATGATGATAAGCATTATTTTATCAGTGATGATGAGATTGAAAAAATCAGGCGTTATGGCGAAGGCTGGTTGGATAGTCATCCGTTGCGTGCGTTAATTCTCAAGCGGTCACTACGATTTGCTAATCTTATTAAGCAATTTGATGGTGAGGAATCCACCCCTTCTTCTGAAAAAGTGGCTGTTACTCCTGCTGAGCTTTCAGCTGAGCCTAAAATTAGATTAAATGATCTGCGGTATGCGGCGATTGCAGAAACAGTAGAAGGGTTGGCTTTCAAGAGTAGTATTGTTGATTTTGGTTCCGGCGAAGGGAAACTTTCGGCAAGGCTCGGAAGTGTGCCGGGCGTTAAGCAGATCTGGGCGGTTGAGCCTTCCGCAAACGCACAGCTACGCGCAATAGACCGCTTCTCGAAGCTTGAAGACCGAGAAGGAGTTACCGTGCCGACGCCTGTTACAGGTTCTTTGTTCTACTTCGATGAATCGCTGCGGAACAAGGATATTATGATTCTATGTGAGGTTATTGAGCATATCGACGAATATAGGCTGGCTCGAGTGATGGAGACTATTCTGGCGGAATATAGTCCTAAGGTATTGATCCTGACTACACCGAACAAGGAGTATAACGAGGTGTATGAGATGGAAGCGGAAGAAATGCGGCATAGTGATCACCGTTTTGAATGGGGACGAGCAGAGTTTTCCGAGTGGTGTATGCGCTGGACGAGCTCCTTTGATTATTCGGTTGATTTTAAAGGAATTGGCGAGGGTTCTGACGCTTTTGGATACCCGACGCAGATGGCGATATTTAGGAAGGAGGGAGCATTGTAATGACTACAGAAGAGCAAAAAGAAAAGCAGCGAACCATTCTTTTTCCGCATGCAGGAATTATTGTATTGGTGGGTCCCTCCAATAGCGGCAAAAGCACTTTACTGCGTAGATTAGTAGATGAAGGCACGTTGTTGCAGACAGAAATCGTCTCATCGGATGATTTCCGTAGCATGCTTGGCGACACTGATTTTATGGATTGGAAGAATCGCCCCCGCGAAGAAGCAGATATTATTTTTAATGATTATCAGTTGCTCTCAAGTCTAGCCTTTGAAGCAATGAATTCAGTCATTGCCATGCGCTGCCGACTTGGAAAACTGACGGTGGTGGATGCTACACATCTGCAAGAGGAATACCGTAAGCAATATTTAGATTTAGCAGATAAGTATAATGTTCCATGTATGGCTTGGGTGCTCGATGTTCCAGAGGAAACGCTGCTGGAGCGGGATGTACAGCGTGAGCATCCACGAGGACGCCAGCGGGTCAAGCAACAATATGGACAGTTCAAGCGTTCGCTACGGAGTGTTAAGGACGAGGGCTTTGCCTCGACTTATTTTTTGAAAAATACGGAGTCAGTACTTTTTGAACGTAAGCAGAACCCGCTTTGGGTTGAAATCGATAAAGGACTTGATATAATCGGCGACATTCATGGTTGTTATGAAGAGATGATCGAGCTACTCGAAAGATTGGAATATAAGGAAGACGAGCAAGGGTTGTACAGACACCCCGAGAGTAGGCAGTTAATTTCTGTGGGGGATGTGATGAGCCGGGGCCCGGAATCGCTGAAGACGATGAGGTTTTGGAAAAAGCATGTAGATGCTGGAATTGCCCGCATGATCGACAGCAACCATGGCTGGAAAATCGCCCGCTACCTGGATGGCCGCAAAGTTACATTAAGTCACGGAGACGAGAATATCGCCGCCGAACTGGAGGCATTTGCGCTAGAAGCAGGCGATGAGGAAGCAAAAAGGCTTAGGGATGAACTTAAACAGTTTCTGTTGTCCGCGCCTAGCCACTTGTTGTTTGGCCGCAATGGCGTGCGGCGGGTCGTAGTTACCCATGCCGGCATTCGCGATGAATTTATCGGCAAGCAGTCCAAACGGATTCAGGACTTCTGCCGATATGGGGACACTGATGGAATGGATGGCAAGGGTGCACCTGTAAGGAAAGAATGGTATGTCGAACACGAATCTGGAGAGATTATCGTCTGGGGGCATGATCCTAGACCTTTTCCAACCGTGGTGAAAAATACAGTGAACATCGACCAAGGCGCTGTATTTGGTGGATCTTTAACTGCGTACCGTTACCCTGAAGGGAAATTCGTTAGTGTTAGAGCGAAACGCGATTATGCAGGTGATCCGGACAGTCCGTTAATACGTTGGGAGCGGGGGAGATTCTCACCGCCTAACCTGCGTAAATTCGTGGAAGGCTACTCAGTCCAGACTGACCTTTATGGTGAAATAACGGTGCGCGGAGAATTCGTTAAAGCGGCCATAGACACGGTCTCCCACTTTACGGTTCCACTTGAGGAACTGGTATATATCCCACCGACCATGAGTCCGCCGCCTTCAGTGTCAATAGATGAGAACTATCTGGAGCATCCGCGTGAAGCTTTTGCTTATTTCCGCGCACAAGGTGTGAAGACAATGATCGCGGAGAAAAAGCATATGGGCAGCCGGGCCATCCTATTGTTATTCCGGGATGAAGAGGCGGCATTACCGTATGTGGGCAGGCCGTCGTTAGGCACGATTTATACACGTACTGGCCGAGCTTTTTTTGACAGGGATACTGAATCTGAAGTGTTACGTAGGCTGAACGCGGATCTCGTGCAGGCGAATTATTTTGCGAAAAATAACACGGATTTGCTGCTCCTAGATGCGGAGATCGTACCGTGGAACTTGAAAGCGCGTGAGCTGATTTCCTCCCAATATGCACATGTGGCTGAAGCAGCACTGTTAGATCGGGAGCATCTTTTGGAGAAGCTGCGTGAGGCTGAAAGATCAGGGCGAGATGTTACCTCGTGGATACAGGAAATGGAGGAGAAGCTCCAGAATGCTCATCTTTTTAAGGAAGCTTTCCAAAAGTATTGCTGGGACGTAAGTGGATTAGAAGGGATTAAGATTGCTCCCTTCCACACGCTTGCGCATAGCGGACAAACTTTCTTTGAGCACAGCCATCTTTGGCATATGGAGCATAATCGTGAACTAGCGGAGTTGTCACCTTTATTTATGGAGACTGAATACCGCACGGTTTGTAATGAAGCGGACGAGGAACAGATAATCCGTTGGTGGGAAGAGATGACGGAGGATGGGCATGAAGGGATTGTTATCAAACCGGAAACATTTATAACACGTAATGGAGATAAACTGGTTCAGCCTGCACTCAAGGTGAGAGGGCGTAAATATCTGCATATTATCTATGGAATAGATTATTTACAGCCGGACAATCTTGTACGCCTCAAGCAGCGCAAAACAAGTAAAAAAGAGCGAAATGCCTTAATGGAATGTGCGCTTAGCCGGGAATCGGTGGAACGTTTTATTCGTAAAGAGCCAATAGAACGCGTACATGAATGTGTGCTTGCTGCGCTATCTTTGGAGTCTGATCCTGTAGATCCACGGCTGTAGAGAATAGAATAGAAATGAGTTATGAATTGAGGTAGAAATATAATGTTAAGCAATGCTACAGAAGTGTCATTAAGCAAATTTATGACTAAATTGCTCCGGCATACTCCAGAGCAGTATGGCCTTATTTTGGACCTGGAGGATGGTTCCTGTACGTTGGACGATTTGTTGTCCGTGCTTGTGAAAGCTCCTAGATGGGCTGAGGTGACTGTGGGAGATATTCAGCAAGTGGTTGCAGGCTGCGAGAAGCAACGATTTGAAGTTAATGAAAATTTCCTATGATCCGGGAACTCCGCCATCTACGCTTTATCACGGAACTCATGCTGGCGTTCTTTCAGTTATTTTAGAAGAGGGACTCCAATCGATGGGACGCCAATATGTTCATTTGTCCGAAGGGACACATTTTGCCAGTCTGGCCGGAAGCCGCAGAGGGAAATTGATTCTACTGACTGTTGATACGATTAGCGCTGGTCAAATGGGTGTAACTTTTTATTGTGCGGGTAATGAGGTATGGCTGGCGGACCCAATTCCGGCTTCCTGTCTTAATGTGTATACCCCATTGTAGAATTAGAACAACGTTTGGTTAGGAGGCATACTCACATGGATGGAATTTCAGATCACCTAGATCACGGATTACAGATTGTATTTATTGGTTTTAACCCGAGTATTCGTTCAGGTGAAGTGGGGCACCATTACGCGAATCCACGAAATAATTTCTGGAGAATCTTGCACAATTCAGGACTTACTCCTCGGCTATACGACGCGTCTGAGGACGGGGAACTACTTAAGCTGGGTTATGGTTTTACGAATATTGTTTCCAGGCCTACACGCGGAATCGACGATATTACCCGTGAGGAATATAATGAGGGCCGCGAATTGCTTCGCTCCAAGCTGGAATTGTATCGCCCACAGGTCGCCTGTTTTGTAGGAAAAGGTGTATATACAGAGTTTAGTCGTAGGACTAAAGCAAACTGGGGATTTCAAGGGGATGTACCTCCGAAGGTAGACGGTGTACGTGAATTTGTAGCTCCCTCTTCCAGTGGATTAGTGAGGATGCCTATGGAGGAGATCATAGGGATTTACCGTAGGTTAGCCGAGTTTACGCAAGAGAATAATGGGTGAGTTGTTGGATGATGTGTTTGGCTGCAGAGTTATGGGCTTGAAGAAGTATGAACTTCAAACAAGAAACGAGCAAGTTTCCAGATTGGAAACTTGCTCGTTTTTATTACTTCAATGGACTAGCCGATGCGATCGTTCCTGTACGATACTAATCCGCAAATAATACATCAAGTCTCGATCAACAACAGAATGATAGAGGATAAGGATAGACAAACGCTGATCAAGCATAACACGGCAACGACTTGCTTCTGGCTCAAACCTGCACGAAGCAGGCGGTAATGAGCCTGGGTAGCGTCGGCCTGATAAATGGACTTGCCTTGGATAAAGCGTTTGACGACGACAAAAATATTGTCGAAGATCGGAACACCCAGCGCCAGAATCGGGATGAACAGCGACAGGGCCGTAGCTTGCTTAAACGCACCGTCGAGTGCGATTACCGCAAGAATGAAACCGAGAAAGGTAGCCCCGGCGTCGCCCATAAAGATTTTGGCAGGCGGTTTGTTATAGCGTAGATAAGCAATGGTGACACCGACGAGTGCAATCGCCATAATCGCAGAAGAGGATTGCCCCTTAGTTAATGCGACAATAAATAGTGTTATGGCCGAAATAGCAGTTAAGGCGCCAGCCAAACCATCCATACCATCCGAGAAATTAATGACAGTGGTTACGCCGAAAATCCAGATAATCGTCAATAGAAACTGTAATACAACGGGTAGAACGATATAATCCCCTGAGAATGGGTTGTAGAAGCCTGTAAATGCGTTGCCGGAAAGATAAACAAGAACAGCCGCACTAACCTGCACAATCATTTTGGGCAGTGCCGGGAAATCCTTACCTTTTGTTTTGTACCAATCATCTATGGTACCTATGGTCAGCAGTAGTACGCCCCCTGCAAACAGCGCGACGGTTTCCATGGAGAATTCACGGGCAAATACCAGATAGGTAATGAAGAATCCAATGAATATGGCGTAACTGGCCGTAAGCGGTATAGGCTCTCTATGAATTTTACGCTCAACGTCCTGACGAGGCTTGTCCACAAAATCGAGTCGGAAAGCTAGTCTGCCGAGCGGCGGAATTAGAAAGTAGACGATAGAAAAAGACATTAGAAACGATAAAACGTATAATATGACGCTCACCACCGTTTTCTTTTTAAAATAACACAATTCGCTTAAAACTACCTTAAAAAAGTAAATTTTTGTCGTCTGACTGATAAGTTGACTTGATTGTATCACTGTAGTACCTTTTTGAGAAAAGAGTTTTGGGGGATATTTATGAAATACGACGTTATTTTATTCGATGCTGACGATACACTGTTTGATTACGGAATGGCAGAAAGTCACGCGTTATCTAACGCATTTCTACATGTTGGGATGCCCACAGGTGCTGAGGATTATGCTGCCAGTTATCAGGAGATTAATCATGCGCTGTGGCGTGATTTAGAGCAGGGGAAGATTAGTTCTGCGGCATTACGCGTGGAACGGTTTAATCGGTTATTCGCTGCGAATGCGCTGGAGCTAGATCCTGAGGCGTTTAGTGAAGCGTATCTACGTTTCTTAGGCGAGGGAACCTTTCTGATCCAGGGAGCGATCGAGCTGTGCGAGGAGCTTGCCGGCTGTCGATTAGCAATCATTACGAACGGAATTAAAGAAGTGCAAACTTCCAGAATCCAAGGATCACCGCTTAGTGGAACATTTGAGCAGATCATTATTTCAGAGGAGGCTGGTTGTCAGAAGCCGGAGACAGGGATTTTTGATTATGCTTTTGCCAAAATGGGGATTTCGGATAAGGAAAAAGTACTGATTGTAGGGGACTCCTTAACGTCTGATATTCAAGGCGGAATCAATTATGGGATCGATACTTGCTGGTTTAACCCGCTCGGTAAAGAGAATACGTCGGGTGTTCAACCGAAATACGAAATTCGAGTTCTGTCGGAGCTCTTAGACATTGTAGGCAAGACAACGGATCTTCAATAAAAAATAAGGTGTGAGCGCATCAGCGACTCACACCTTTTATTAAGTGAGCTGAAGAATCTTATTGCCGAGTATCCAGTGGCTTCAGATAAGCTTCGATTTGCTGGCGTTTCGATTCCAGAAATGGTGGCAGTGCAAGAGATTCGCCCAAACTTTCCATTGGCTCATCTGTTGCAAAGCCTGGCCCGTCTGTAGCTAGCTCAAAAAGAATGCCGTTAGGCTCACGGAAGTAAAGGGAGCGGAAGTAGAAACGATCCACGAATCCGGAGTTAGGAAGCTGAGCTGTGCGTATATGCTCGACCCATTGCTTCAATTCCTCCTCGTTATCCACTCGGAATGCGACATGGTGCACACCACCTCGTCCCAAATGTTCCTGCTCTAGATCATTGCGTTCCTCTAGGTGAACCTCTGCACCTGATCCGCCTTCTCCAGTCTCAAATACAATCACATCTGGCTGGCCCGCAATGGTTGAAGGATAAGTGCTTTTGCGGCGGAAGCCAAGCAATTGCTCCAGTACAACCGCCGTATGCTCTGCACTTTCTACTGTAAGATGTGCAGGACCTAGGCCAACAATCCCATATTCAGCAGGTACCGGGCTTTTAGCCCAAGGGATGCCGCCGGCAACACCATTATCATTTTCGTCGGATACTAGAATGAAACGTTGCCCTTCGTGATCACGGAAGGCTAAAGCCTGGCGGCCACCGATGGTTTGAATCGTTTCATGCTCTACGTTAAGCTCGGTGAAACGCTGCTCCCAATAGGTAAGTGCAGCATCATTTGGCACTCGAAGGGAGAGCGCGGAGATGCTGTTATTGCCTGCACGGTTGCGTCCCGTCATCGGGAGTTCGAAGAAAGTTAATTCGGTTCCGGGATTACCCTTCTCATCACCATAGAATAAATGATACACTGAAATATCATCCTGGTTTACTGTCTTTTTAATGAGACGCAGTCCAAGTACTTCGGTATAGAACCTAAAGTTTTCTTGCGCTTTACCTGTAATTGCGGATACGTGGTGTAGTCCTTTTAATGTTAATGTCATGTGTAATTACCTCCGTGTAAATGCTAAATGTGAGTAAGTTATATTTTGATCTTTAAAATATTTAGTGAGTATTATTAAGTTACTATAATTTTAATAGTAAAATGCGATTTTTGCAAGTAGATGTTTATGCATCATAAAATCCAGTTCATACATAAGGAGAGTGTACAATGCACACAACAACTAGCTTGATGAAACAATTGCAGGAGCTAAAGCTTGATCCACAAGGGACTATTCTGGTCCATTCGTCATTAAAAAGCATTGGGGAAGTAGATGGAGGCGCGAACACAGTACTGGATGTACTCAGTGAATATATGAAGGACGGACTGCTCGTATTGCCAACTCATACATGGGCTTATATTAATGCAGACAATCCAAGGTTCTCTGTTCAAGATTCCCCATCTTGTGTAGGGATATTACCGGAGTTATTCCGTAAACGTCCAGGTGTTGTTCGCTCTTGGCATCCGACGCATTCTGTAGCGGCTTTAGGTGCAGATGCTGAGGAGTTCACTACGGGGGATGAACGCTGGGATACGCCGTGCGCCCGTGGTTCAGCATGGGGCAAGCTACTTGATCGAAAAGCGGAAATTGTACTGCTGGGAGTCGATCTTCGGCGGAATACGTTCATCCATGGCATTGAAGAGTGGGTCGATATTCCAGGCAGAATGACGGATACCCATGAGGAGCTATATACGGTGACGCCGGGAGGAGATGAAATCATGGTGCCTTCTCGCAGACATTGTGGCCTCTCTTGGTCGGAGCATTTTTGGAAGGTGGAGCGTGAGCTTGAAGAGGGCGGTGCCATGCGCAAGGGTAACTTTGGAGACGCGTTAGTCAGGGTATGTGGGACGGTAGAAACGACGGATATTCTAAGCCAGATGCTGACAGTGAATCCGGACCTTTTCTCGGATAATGAGCCACTGCATGGGGAGGACAAGCCGGTACCACTTCCAAAGACTAGGGCGTGAGCAACCTTAGAAGAGGCTAATTGAATGCCGATAAAGCATTTTTCAAACCACACAATCTGGAAGCCGCTATCAATGTATGGTATATTAATCTCACTAAAACATAGTAAGGAGATTGGAAATGGAAAAAACTTTGGTTTTTGGACACAAAAATCCGGATACGGATACCATTTGTTCTGCAATTGCTTATGCTGCACTCAAAAAGGAATTGGGCTGGGATGCTGAGGCCGTTCGTCTGGGCGAGGTTAGTGGTGAAACGCAATTTGCGCTTGATCATTTCGGAGTTGCTGCTCCTCGTCTGGTAGAGAACGTAGCTGGTGAAGCAAATCAGGTTATTCTTGTTGACCATAACGAACGCCAACAAAGTGCGAATGACATTGATCAAGTGCGCGTGGTTGAAGTTATCGACCATCACCGGATCGCAAACTTTGAGACTGCACATCCGTTATACTATCGTGCTGAGCCAGTAGGTTGTACAGCTACTATTCTTAACAAGTTGTATAAAGAAAACGGAGTTGCTATTCCTAAAGAAATCGCCGGATTGATGCTGTCTGCGATCATTTCTGATTCCTTGCTGTTTAAATCACCAACTTGCACTGCGGAAGATGTAGCTGCAGCACGTGAGCTTGCTGAAATCGCTGGTGTAGATGCTGAAAGCTACGGTCTCGACATGCTGAAGGCTGGAGCTGATCTTAGCGACAAGAGTATCGCTCAACTAATTTCCTTGGATGCAAAGGAATTCAAAATGGGTGAATACAAAGTTGAAATCGCTCAAGTGAACGCGGTGGATGTTAATGATGTTCTCTCCAAACAAGCTGAACTGGAAACTGCACTTACTTCCATTATTGCTGAAAAAGAATTGGATCTGTTTTTGTTTGTAGTTACAGATATCCTCAATAACGATTCTGTGGGTCTGGCTCTGGGTCGTGTTGCAGGTGCAGTAGAAACGGCGTACAATGTTAAGCTTGATGACAATAAAGCACTTCTCAGAGGTGTAGTATCCCGTAAATCGCAAATCGTTCCTGTTCTTACAGAAACAATTGCTAAGCTGTAACGCATTTTGACAATTGCACTCTGTTCGGTGCAGTAGCATTCATATAAGAGCCACGTCATCCATTGAAAGTTATAAGGGTGACGTGGTTCTTTTTGTTTTACGGCACATTCTGCTACAATACTTTGAGAGGTAAGAGTAACAACCAACATCTGGAATATAACAAAGAGATAGGGGATATTAAGAATGGAATTGTTTGCAACACTCGAGCAGGACGATTACGAGGAACTGTTATTTTGTCAGGATAAAGCATCAGGATTAAAGGCAATCATCGCCATTCATGACACTACATTAGGGCCGGCGCTGGGTGGAACACGGATGTGGACCTATGCTACAGAAGAGGAAGCGATTGTTGACGCGCTTCGATTAGCGAAAGGGATGACGTACAAAAATGCAGTATCCGGCCTAAATTTAGGCGGTGGGAAAACAGTAATTATAGGGGATCCCAAGAAGGATAAGAATGAAGCGATGTTCCGTGCTTTTGGAAGATACATACAGGGCTTGAATGGACGTTACATAACAGCCGAGGATGTTGGCACTACAGAAGAAGATATGAACATTATTTATCAGGAGACAGATTATGTTACAGGTACATCTCCTACTTATGGTTCATCGGGCAATCCGTCACCAGCGACGGCTTACGGCGTATACCAAGGGATGAAGGCAGCGGCCAAAGCAGCGTTTGGCAGTGATTCGCTCGAAGGAAAGACTGTAGCCGTTCAAGGCGTTGGGAATGTGGCTTTTTCGCTGTGTAAGCATCTTCATGAAGAGGGCGCTCGGCTTATCGTAACCGATATTCATAAAGAAGCAGTGGGGCGCGCAGTAGAGGCTTACGGCGCCAAAGCAGTCGATCCCGCAGATATTATCAGTACAGACTGTGATATCTATGCTCCATGCGCACTCGGAGCAACGATCAATGATGAGTCCCTCCGGGTAATTAAGGCGAAGGTGATCGCAGGCGCAGCCAACAATCAGTTAAAAGAGGCCTATCATGGCGATACTCTGCACGAAATGGGCATTGTGTATGCTCCTGATTATGTGATTAATGCTGGTGGCGTTATTAATATTGCGGATGAACTAAATGGTTATAATAAGGAACGTGCGTTTAAACAGGTTGCAAAAATTTACGATAACATCACCCGCGTGCTTGAAATCTCACGTCTAAATGGAATTCCTACTTCTGTTGCGGCAAATCAGCTTGCAGAGGAGCGGATTTCCTTATTAAGAAATACTCGTAGTACTTTCTTGCGTAACGGTCAACATGCTCTTAGCAGAAGATCACTACGGGGATAAGGTGCATAGGTACTTAAATTAGTCTTTCACAAGTAAAAACGCCGTTGGCGTCCTTAAAGGACGTCAACGGCGTTTTTGCTTGTTATTGTACCTTTTGTGGTTCTGGGTAAGTGACACCCAGTGTGTCGACGGTTACTTTCTTCATCACTGGTGGCTCTTCTGGACGATCTGAACTGTCTGTTTTCAAGCCAACAATGGATTTAACCACGTCCATGCCTTCGGTAACTTTACCAAAAGCGGCATAGCTTCCATCTAGACTAGGATAAGCTGCATCCATAATAAAGAACTGGGAACCGGCAGAATCTGGAGCCTGCGATCTTGCCATGGACAGAACACCTTCCGTATGCAACAGGTTATTAGTAAACCCGTTTCCGGAGAATTCTCCAGCGATGCTATATCCTGGACCACCCATACCGGTACCATCAGGGTCACCGCCCTGAATCATGAAGTCAGGCATCACTCTATGGAATATGGTGCCGTCATAAAATCCTTTTTGAATCAGTGAGATGAAGTTGTTCACAGTGTTAGGGGCAACTTCAGGATAAAGCTCGGCTTTGATGATGCCTCCGTTATCCATCTCAATAGTCACAATGGGGTGGCTTGCTGTAGCTGAAGGGAGTCCTTCGTTAGCGCCAGCATTTGTCTCGCTGCTTGCGTTATTTCCTGCTGCCCCACTGCTGCTTCCATTATTACTGCTGGCATTGTTATTGGTAGGCTTATTACCGCAACCTGCTGCAATAACCATCACCAGGCATAACATGACCATTAGGATAGCAGATCTTGCTCGTGTAGACTTCACTAATCAATCTCTCCTTTTTCTTGAATAATCTCGTAGGTACTTCTCATAATAACCTCTTTGTCCCTTTACATGCAAAGGTCAGTTGTGACATGTGGGATTGGCACATTATCAAAAGAGGTTTACAATAATAGGAATGTTTCCGCGAGAACATCAAGAAAGGATGTGTAGATCATGCGCTTTTCATGGAAACGGAACTTGATCGTGCTTTGGGTGGGTGTCTTTTTTTGTAGTACGGCGTATTCGATCTCTATTCCGTTCCTCTCTATTTTTTTGAGTGACGAGCTTGGGGTTACGAATCATTTGGAAATTTGGTCTGGGGTTAGCTTTGGCATAACCTTTCTAGCCAGCGCTTTAATTTCTCCCTACTGGGGTTCCCTCGCCGACAAATATGGTCGGAAGCCGATGCTTATTCGCTCGGGCTTCAGTTTGGCAGCCTTATATCTGATTAATTATTTCGTGCATGATCCTTACGTCTTTCTGATCGTGCGCGTACTACAAGGATTGCTTGCTGGATTTGTTCCGGCTGCGATAGCCATGGTGGCTACGAATACACCTGAGGATAAGACCGGTTATGCGCTGAGTATTATGTCTACAGCCGGAGCAACGGGCAGTATCATTGGTCCATTGATCGGCGGTGTAGTGAGCTTTTACACAAGCAATCGGGTTGCTTTTTTATTCTCAGCAGGTATTGTGCTCGTTTCGGCACTTATTGCTACTTTTTTTGCTAAAGAAGAGAATTTTGACCGATCTGCTCCGAGGTCTCATGTAAGTGATGATATCAAGGAAGCGCGAAGCAATCGCGCATTTATGACTTTGCTATCGCTGGCGGGGATAAGCACCTTTTCTGTTATGATTCTGGAGCCGCTTATTCCGATACATCTGCTAGACATGGGAATCGCCAAAAGCAGCGCCTCGCTAAGCTCAGGAATTGTATTCTCCGCTGTGGGTATTGCTACTGTGCTAATGGCTCCGCAGTGGGGGAGAATCGGAAGCCGGAAGGGCTTCGGGATGATCTTGTTCATTGGATTAATCGGTGGAGGTATCGGTAATATTCTGCAATTCTTCGTTACAGGGTATGTGGAATTCGCCGTTCTTCGTTTTGCCTACGGCTTGTTCTATGCAGGTGTGCTTCCATCTGTAAATGCAATGATTGTACAAGTGATTGAGCCCGGGTTTCGCGGACGTGCTTTTGGTCTCAACCAAGCGGCATCTCAACTCGCGACAATGGCCGGGCCTATTATAGGCGGCTTACTTGGGGCTTTTATCCAGATCCGCTGGGTGTTTGTGATCAATGGGGTGATGCTGCTTGTAGCAGCGGTATTGGTTAAGACCCGTAAGCTGGATTCCCAAATTGCAGCAGCGCGTTCAGTAGAATAACCGGCAGCTCAAGAGTAACCCTTACTGAGGAAAGTGCTCATATTGAAAAACACATAAAGCCGCCGGATCCTAGCCCGGCGGCTTTATATAGTCTAATCTCCCTGTGATCCGTTTAAGACGTCCGTTCCAGGCATGCCATCAACTGGTGGTGAAGCAGGGTCGATGATGGATCCTGGATACACCTCATCTGCATCAGGAATATCTTCCAGTGGAGGATCCTCCTCTTCCATCTCTAGCAGCTCCTCGTCCTCAGCATTATCGCTGCTTGTTAGTCCTGCCGTTTCAGCAGCCAGGAATGCATCGGATTCCAGCAAGTCATTTCTTTCGAGTGTTTCCTCAGGTTGGTTTAAACCAATATCCGCCGCCAAATATTTATCGCCAACCAACACGGGGTCGGCATCTTCATTGACAACATCCTCTACATCAATATCAGCTTGAATATAACGCTCATATGCAAAATCGGCTTCAGTTTTATTAGGTGTATCTTCCATAGCCGTTCACTCCCTTGGTAGGTTAAGATTTGGACTTCTCATATGTATCTTTACCCGATTGCTTATGATCGAATCGTTTTATAAATAATCAGGGAAATAACGCCGATAAATAACGTCTTTTTTCGAGAAAATTTACAAGAATAGGCAGGAATAGTGCGAAGGTTGTCGAAATTAAGAATCATATATGATCATTTAAACAACTAATGAATTACTGAGGTGCTACGATGAAGTTGCCAAAACCAAAGATAGCGGCTACTTTGCTATTATTTCTATTGCTAACAGCAATAGTGCCTTACGGTGCGGCGATAGTGAGTGCTGGATCATCAGACTCTGCGCTGCCAAGTTGGGAGATTAGATTTGGAAATACAGAAGCAGAGAATGTCGAAGAAGCTGTAGCAGCTTCAGATGATGAATGGATTCGCGTAACGCCTCATAATCACAAACCAGAGATGCCAAAAGGTACATCCTCAGCGTGGCTCCGGTTTTCTTTGCCGCAAATGAGCGAGAAATCCGCGTTATTCATTAATAAGGTATATGGAAATAGCGTCAAAGCTTATGTGAATAACGCGTTAGTATATGATTCTGAGAATAAATACAATTTCAACGGCAGCAAAATTCTAATTCCTTTATCCACAGAAGATGGAGGGAAGGAACTATACATATGGACACACGGAGGAAGCAAAGATTTAGGAATAGAAGGCGAAATAAGAGTAGATCGCTACAGTGAGCTGTTGTCCATTTATGTGAAGCAGGGTTTAATGGATATCATCATTGGGATGACGTTTATCTTTATAGCTATTGTCCTGTTTATTTGTTCATTATTCTTGAGAAAAGGATTTTTTACGGCCGGATTTTTGTTGGTGTTAATCCTCTTATCCATTGGAGTCATAGTGGTTACGTATTCTTCGTTTTTGCCGATCATCCTCGGGGATTATGGGAAAATCGTGCTTGTATTCTTTGATTTAGCGTTGTACACCTTGTTGCCATCCGTAACCTTTTATTTCGAGAAAATATTCGGTTCAGGGAAAAAACAAATCGTCACCCGATTCCGTAAGTTTCAATTGGTTTATTCTATATTCTGTCTTTCACTAATGGTTATTAATATCCTTCTGTCGTATCAGCTGGAAGACTTTTATAGATTCATGACTGCTGATATTCTAGGCATCATTATGATTGTGCAATTTATATTATTGGTAAGCTTAGCGTTTATTCATACTTATCGCGGCAATGGGGATGCTATTGTTTTTACTACAGGATTTACAATCTTTGCATTTATATCTCTTGTCGAATTGATCGTATACTACATATCCAGAGAATCCTATCAATTATATTGGTGGAAGTGGGGGATGATGGTTTTCGTATTATCCTTAATCGTCATTCTGGGGAGAAGGTTTACGAGAAACCATGAACAACTCGTTGAATATTCTCGTAAGCTTGAGACGTTTAATAATGATTTACAGCGTTCCGAGAAAATGGAGATTATAAGTGAATTGGCAGCTTCTGTAGCGCATGAGGTACGGAATCCTTTACAGGTAACCCGTGGTTTCCTTCAGATCCTAGGAGAACGCTCAGATTATAAGGAGAGGGAATATATGCAGATGGCTATCGCAGAACTGGATAGAGCTACGGTTATTATCTCAGACTTCCTTACCTTTGCTAAGCCAGGGCTAGAGACCATTGAGAGGCTTGATGTATCCGAGGAGTTACGGCATGTGTCGGGTATTCTCGCTCCGCTTGCGAATTTGCAAGGGGGAGTCATTGAACTCAACCTGCAGTCGGAACTCTGCGTGATTGGATCATCTGCCAAATTTAAACAAGCGTTTATTAATATTATAAAAAATAGCATCGAAGCTTTGCAGGATAATGGACTTATTAGAGTTATGGCCTGGAAATCCGAAGCCCATGTAATGATTAGTGTACGTGATAATGGAGAAGGGATGAATGGTAGTGAACTGGCCCGATTGGGTGAGCCCTATTACTCTAATAAAACAAAAGGAACAGGACTTGGACTTATGGTAACCTTCCGAATAATTGAGGCGATGGAAGGGACAACGGAGTTTCATAGTGAGAAGGGGGAAGGAACGGAGATTATCATTAAATTGCCAACGGCTAGAAAAAATTAGGAGAATTTAATGATTATTCCGTTTTTTAGAAGGAAAGGGTAGCATAGTGAGCGAAGTAGTAACACACAGAATATTGTTTCTGAAACTTCCTTCTGAGGTGCCTATATGCGCTTGATGGTTAGAATACTCCACATTACAATCACCCTTTCACTCCTCCTGATAGGTTGTGGCTCTATTATTGTATCGGCAGCGAACCCAAATCCATCCCAAGAAATTACAAAGTGGCAAATGAAATGGGGGGATGAAACAGGAAATGCAGGACAAGAGATTCCGTGGAGTGAAGGCCAGCAAAGCTGGATGAACGTAGATTCTAAGAAGGAACTCCCAGAGTTACCTTCAGGAGTATCCTCTTCTTGGACCCGCATTTCCTTACCCGATTTAAGTTATGTGTCTCCTTCGGTGTATATCGATACTTTATATGCTCTTCATGTGAGAGTGTATGTGGAGGATCGTTTGATCTTCGAGGAAAATCGTAAATATATCAAGGATAACTATTCTTTGCTGTTGCCTTTAAGTAAAGAAGATAACGGGAAAACACTATATATCTGGACAGAAACCATGCAAGACAGAATTGGAATTAAAAAAAGTGTAATGATCGGTGAACATAGTCAATTAATTAATGAATATATTGAGAATGGACTAAGTGATGTGATTTTGGGCTGCGCTTTTTTTCTGGTGGCTATCGTTCTATTTATAAGTGCTCTATACATAAACAGAGATTATTTCTCCAGTGTTGCTTCACTAGCAGTGGTTATAGCGGCTACCGGAATCCTTTCTATAACCTACTCCCCCTTCATCTATACCTTTTACAATAAATTGGGGCCAATTAGTAACGTTTGCCTAGACTTAGCCCTTTTTTCACTTCTCCCAGCGCTTACCTTTTTATTTGAGAAATTATTCGGTAGTGGTAAATTCAGTATCATTCGAAAATTTCGTCAATTTCAAGTGCTTTACTCTTCTTTTTGTTTGTTATGTCTTTTAATCAATCTCCTATCAAATAATCGCTATATTGAGTTCTATTATTTTATTTCTACCACCATTATAGGGGTTATCCTTATCCTCCAATTTATCCTGCTGATCGCATGTGTGGTTATGTTCTCTCTTAAAGGAAATAAAGATGCTATTGTGTTTGCCATTGGATTTGGAACCGCTGCGTTTACTGTAGTTGCAGAGCTATTATGGTATTACATCCAAAAAGGGAATTATGATTTGTTCTTGTGGAAGTGGGGGCTGGTTGCTTTCATTATCTCCTTGATCGTAATTCTGGAACGAAGATTAGCCTATAACCATCAACAGGTTGTTAATTACTCTAGAGAACTAGAGCGTTTCAACAATGAATTGGAGCGTTCGGAAAAAATGGAGATCATTAGCGAGCTTGCTGCATCCGTAGCTCATGAAGTAAGAAACCCACTACAAGTCACTCGGGGCTTTCTTCAGCTGCTTAGCGAGAAATCCGTTAACGAAGAGCAAATTTATATGTCAATGGCCCTAAGTGAACTAGATCGTGCATCCAATATTATTACAGATTTCTTAACCTTTGCTAAACCAGAATTTGAGACGATCTCTAGTCTGAATTTATATGATGAATTCAAGCATATTGAGAGTATTATGCAGCCCCTGTGTCACATCAATGGAGGGAAAATGATTCTGGATGTATCCGGCCAATTATGGGTAAAAGGAAATTCCTCGAAATTTAAGCAGGCGTTCATTAACATTATCAAGAACAGCATTGAATCATTCAGTGAAGAAGGGTTCATTTATATGTCGGTGTACGGTGAAGATAATAAAGTGATTATTCACATCAAAGATAACGGGGAAGGAATGGACCCTGATGTTCTGCACCGACTCGGAGAACCATATTTCACCAAGAAAAATAAAGGAACAGGTTTAGGATTGATGGTCACCTTCCGCATCATTGAAACTATGCAAGGTGAAGTAAGATTTACAAGCAAAAAAGGAGTAGGAACCGAATCCATTACCATACTGCCATTGGCAGAAGCTCCGGATGATTCCTACTCCCTATGAGGTTAATCCTGCTGTCTTACCAAGAACCGCGTGGTGCTGCGGTTGCTTTCAATACATCTGATGATGGACTTGGTGGGATTACAAGATAGAATTCATTTGAACCTTCTTCAACGGCTTTCAAGGTAACGCTGTCGGGAATGATTACGCCTAGCGCTTCTTGGAGAGCTGCTTTTGGATCTGCGAGTAGTCTTTGCTTAAAACTTGGATCTTCCCATGCCTTTTGAATGACTTGATTTCTAAGAACTGCTTCTGACATAATAATCACCCTTTCCAAAATGTATATATTTACCTTTAATAATATAACATAGCAATTGTGCTAAATCTATTCTTTTTATTACAAAATAATAGATTTATTGTATATTTTTTGACAAATAGTAAAACAAGCCTCCACCTTGTAAAAGCTGTTTTTCTGCTTCGATAGAATCTGAGATCTGTTGTAAGTTCGTCACCAACATGGAGTGGAATGCTAGGAGATGAGGTATATCTAAGCTGGAAGTCATTACTTTGCGATGCGTATCCTGCGCTAGCTCAGCATAGGTACGTAGTCCGTTTGCTGTAAACAGGAAGAATTCGACCTCTTTTGATGTGAGTGTGGTTGCTTTATCAGTGGATAGATAGCTTCGTGTGAGTGAGAGGAGACAATTATAGCTGCCTTCTGATAAATCTTCGTTCCAGTCTTCATAGTCGTCAAGCATTTGAAGTGTAAGTAGAACAGAGTCGATCATTTCCTCAGACTGCGGTACAAGAGAATCCTTACCAGATAGCAGAAGGGCAGCGGTGCTGGATAGTTTGAGCGGACTGGCTTTATATGGGATCTTGATCCGGTCATTAAGAAAATAATCACTGGTGGTTTCATTACTAACACTGTCTGCCCATTGAGCGATATAACGATTGAACGATGTCCAGAAAGAGGAGTCATTCGGAAATAAAAGTCTGTAGATATTCAAAAATTCAACATAGAGTAGGTTCGCTAAAGGTAATCTTTCGTATGTAGAGGATTCTTTGCTGTCCATCAGGTCATCCTGTATGAAAAAATATAGCATGAAGAAGACATTGCCCATCGACATTTGACGGGTAATTTCTGCTGAGAGCCCACAGCTTTTCTGAAGCCAAAAGGGCAATAGATAACATATGTAATTTTTGTGGCTTTCCGCATTGAATACGTTAAAATGTTCAAGATAGGACATGCCTTGTGAATTTAGAGGCTCAGGAAATTCGGAGATAATCTTTCTACTTTCTTGAAATACTAAGCGGAGTTCTTTTTCGTAATCATTTAGCCAATCCATTGCATCCCTCCTACAATAAAATTGCAAAAAACTGGTTCTTTCGCCCTGATTATATCCTTCTCTTTATTCCATTACAACTAAAATTTAGGAGGTTTAAGGACGAATGGAGTGTTATACTTTTGGACAAATGCTTATGACTATTCGAATGGGGCAAAAGGCTGAAACGTCAGACGGCCGCATTGTGATGCGTACCTCTGCGGGACTTATTTGGACCAATGGGATATTGAATGGAAAAACAGTAGAAATCAAAGATTATTTGTTCTCTGATCTGTGGCAAATCTATGAGGATGAGGAAAGCATGAAAGAGGGAATCGGCAGAGAAAAGCATGAAAAGCGGGAACGGGAAATGCTTGAAAATCAATATGAAGAGCTGCGCATAGCGAGTCGGAAATATTAAATTCAACGTTCGACTCGCCAATTGCAGCTAGGATGAGGAAATTACTTCGATTTCAATGCTTCGTATTGACCTCTAAGACGTAGAAGTCTCCAAATACTTTGATCTAAGCCACCGAGTCGGTTGCGCTCGGTCCACAATAGACGATATTGATGAAGTAGAACATTCAAATCATTGATTTGCTCCGTAATCAGATTAGGGTCAATCGAATCTGGCGCGGATGCCAGCTGCAGTTTAATTCTTCCAAGCTGCACAGCGTGCTTCACAAAATGGATTCCGTTACTCAGTTCCTTAAGAACAAGATCAGCATCAGCACATTGAAGATCAAGCCCCGAGAGACGTGCCTCGATAGAGAGCATGTATTCTTCAAGATTGTTGAAATGCTCTTCGGTAAGTTTCTCTACAATTAACAAATTGTCGAGATTAGTACGAAGAAGCAGAGACATTTCCGTATCATTTGAACGAATAATCTCGGATTCAAGCTGATAGTAATTGCCGAGATCAAGGAGTAGTTGACCAATACCCTCGGAACGATCCGCGAAGATGAATGTATTTAAATATTTTGCAGTGTCTACATCTAGATTGTTCTCTACATTCCAGGAAAGCGCAGCACCATAAACATATCCAGTGTAGCTGATTGGGAGATGCTGCCAATGCCCATGATCACCCCAATCGGTAATGAGATAGCCGATAGAACCATTATTTTTGCCATGAATAGCTGCACTACGCAGATTGGCAAACATATTGTCGCTACGCCCTGTAATGGAGTTCCATGAGCTGGTACCTGGGCAGACATAGAAAGGAATGCCTGCTTCACGGAATTTGAGGGTATCGGACTCAAAAGGATGTTCCGCACTGTAACCCCATTCCATAGCAATAATATCTTTAGGCAGGTGAGGGATCAGTTCGGGATGTTGGATAATAATATCACCCCAGAATTGCATCGTCTTGCCGCGTTTGGTAACAAGCTCATAAATCTTCTGAAGAAAAGATAAATAGATCTGACCTTTACCTTGTGATTCAGCCAGCGCCTTGCTTTTGCCAAGACCAAGCTCATACGTCTCATCACAGCCTACATTAAATTGATTAGAGGAGAAGTATGGAAGCAGATCGTCGAACATTTTTTCTAGCAGAGGGAGCACGGCAGGATCTTCGGTATCAAACGTACCGGGATGCATAAATAGTCCTTCTGGATATACATCTCCCATGTACAATTCCTTGGGAAGCATAAATCCCTCTGGAATTTCAGCTAAAGCATTGAATTCAGGACGGGAAAGCCAGCCTTCCATATGTCCAAAGCTGTTCTGGTTTGGAACAAGCTCAATATAACGCGCCTTACAGTAGGCATCTAGAAGCAGGATTTCCTCTCCTGTGATTGGAGTCTCAAGCTCCCACACTTGAGGGAAAGATTCGTACGCGAATGGCGTACCTTCTATATATAGCTGAAGCTGGTTCATCTTCAGATCGGCCATAAGGTCAATGATTCGGTACAAGGTTTCTTGCTTTGGAATTTTATTGCGGCTGATATCAACGGTTATCCCTCTAGCTCCAAAATCAGGTTCATCGCGAATATGCAGATGAGGAATAGATCTGCCGCTTTGTTCAATGATTTGTTTCAGAGTGGCTACTGCGTAGAAGGCACCGACAGGTGAGCTATAGGAGATAACGATACCGCTCTGATCAACAACTATTTCGTATGCCTGCTCAGATAATGACGGCACACAGCTAAAGATACAAGCGGATACGACCGTTGGACGTGTGCCAATAGATAAGGTCAAATGAAGATTTAAGGCTTGTTTAATCACAGCTTGCAGCTTTTGTGCAGCAGGCATTGAACTTTGCTCTCCCGTACTAGGAAGTACAATGCTTCCGCTTATTGGGAAACGGTATGAGCCCTGTGACAATGTGAATTCACGCGGATTAGGCAGAAGCAGTAGTGTAGAATGATTAAGCATAGCGTGGACACCTCTTATTCATGTAGAATATGATCAACTTCACAATAACCTTATCACTACTAAATAGAGGGGGGAATGTCTATAATGTCCAAGCGCATGGATTATATGATCAGTCCATATCCAATACGAATTATTGATCCGAAGGTGGAGTCCTCTAAGCTGAAGCTTAAAAATATTAGAGTAGGACAAGCCGGCCATTTGCCTGGAAGAACGTTATTCCGTTCAGGCGTAGTTTTTGAACACTGGGCTATTGTTTACATAGTATCTGGTGGTGGCACCTATATGGAGACTTCGGGGAAAGAACAGCAGGTGCGTGAAGGCAGCTTATTCTTTTTTCGCCCAGGATACAGTTACAATTTCGGCCCACCACCTGGAGGGAGCTGGGATGAGTATTATATTAATTTTAATGGGACACGTGTATCGGAATGGCTAGAGTCGGGTCTAATCGCTGGCGGGAATGTGTTCCAAGCGAATTCGATCATGGGTCTTTCGACCTTATTTGAAGAGGTACTACAACGAATGGAGAGTGGAGAACCTGCAGATGCGGATCGGGCCGCACTACTCGTTGAAAGGATGCTATTGGAGTGTTCTTTTATAATAGAAGAAAAAAGTTGGAATGCTCAGGCAGATTATATGCGTCAGATTCGGGAGGACCTGAATTTATGCATTTATGGTGAAATGGACCTAGAGCAAATTGCGGCAAAACATCATATCTCGATGTCTACCCTTCGTCGTCTTGTTCGGCGTAGTAGCGGGTATCCGCTTCATGAATATATTCACCGTCTTAAAATGGCTGAGGCCAAAAAGCTGCTTCTAAATACCTCATTACAAGTAAAAGAAATATCGGGCATGCTTCATTATAATGATCCATTCTATTTTTCACGTTTATTTAAAAAATATATGGGGATTGCGCCACAGCTTTGTCGTAGTAACATTTAAATCGACATCATACTACTAGAGTCCCAATGTGAATTGTTATAATTATATAATTGTTGTCGTTTTATAAGATATGTTGAAAATTATGGATTAATATTACATAAATACGTTAGTTCTTTATAACTATAGTGGATAAAATGACAAATTTTAGGTATAAAACCTTCTAAAAAAATAATAAATTTTTTGTAACTATTTTTCAAATGGAAGCGCAAACATGGGAAATGTCAGCTTGTTATTGTGATTTTTCTCATGTATGATGCTTTTATCGAGCACAGTACAATCTCGCATTTTCCAAAAAACTGGAGAATAGGGTGGTGGGATGAAAATCAAACCAACTGCAGAAGACAAACTGATTGAGTATTACAGGTACTTCTCTTTGTCCCTCACATCGCTCATGTATCTTCTAGATAAAACGGGACCTTCCGTAATTTATAAATCCCTTGTTATTGCCATACTCTTTCTGTTTGCACAAACGTTCTCATTTTTTTATCGGAGGTTACGAAGCAGGCCAAAGACTCTCGTCCTGGCTGTTAGTATAGAGATGGTGGGAATTATTGCATTGACTTTGTTTACCGGTGGGTACGAGAGTTCCTTTAGGCTCTATGTGCTAAACCCTGTATTGATTGCTGCAGGCTCATTGTCCATTTATTTTGGATGGTCGCTGCTTTTAAGTTACATCAGTATTTTTGCGGTGCTCTGTTATTTTTTTATCAATTCTGCGAACAAAACTTTTTTGGAAATTGTATTTGTAAATGGGAATCTGTTTCTAACACTGGTACTTACGGTTATAATAATGCAGATCGTTAATCGGATGAAGCGGCAACGTGAAGAATCGAATGCTCGCACGAAAGAGACGATGGAGCATATCAAATCGCTGTACCATATCGTGGAAACCTCAAGCCAACATGATTTCATGAATATCGGTCAAGTGATCACCGATTATGTTGTTAAGCTAACGAAGCTAGATAAGGCTTTGTTTTGGTTCGCCAAGAAAAGTGGAGAACCAGCACCGCAGAGCAGGCAGACCGGCTGGCAGCAGGAAGAGGAACAGTTCTTATTCTCAGAACTGGGCAAACATGAACATGAATGGAGATTGCAGCGAGAGCCTATTTTTAGAAATCTTCCGGGATTAGGAGATTTCCTGCTGATGCCTGTACGGATGAGCACCCGATTTGTAGGGATGATTGGACTCAAGCTGGAGTCTACAGAGGGGCTGGAAGGCCGCAGATGGTATATTCAACAATTGATATTCTTATCTGAGCTAAGTGCGAATATTCTTGAAAGGCATGAGCTTGGTGTGATTGAGAACCGGTTGATCATCACGAATGAACAGAACCGGATTGCGGATGAAATGCACGACAGTGTATCCCAGAGCCTTTTTGGTATTGTGTATGCGACGCATTCGCTGAAGGAATCGTGGAAGAGAATGTCAGATCATGAGCTAGAAGAACAAATTGAGCTTATTCATGACTCTGCTACAAAGGTTGCTAAAGAACTGCGGATCACGATCTACAGTCTTAGCTCCAAGAAGAGTGGCGGGCCTACATGGCTCGGTATGGTAAGATCACATTTAAAGAGCTTATCTAGATTAAATGATGTTGATATTGAATTAAAAATAACGGGAGATGATTTCAGTCTCCCTTATCCTTACCACAAAGCGCTTTTTCGGATTATCTCCGAAGCCACTGGTAATGCCATCAGGCATGGTGCTGCCAGTCGAGTGGATGTAGAACTGTCTCTGAAGCCGACTTGGATTCGATTATTGATTTGTGATAATGGTGTTGGTTTTGATACTGATTTGTTATGGATTGAATCCGAAGATAGTGCGAGTGGGCTTGGCATGAAGAATATGCAATATTTGACGCAGTCGCTAGGTGGCGACTTCCAGCTGTCCAGTAATGAAAATATGGGAACGAGAATCTTGATTTCCATTCCTGTGGGTGTAGCTGAATTAAAGAATGCATAAACTTTAGGGCGGGAGGTCGTTTCTAATGAAAATCGTCATTGTAGATGATCATCCTCTAGTTAGAAGAGGGCTGGCATCCGTTATTTCGATGCAACCGAATGTGAAGTTTGCTGGAGAGGCGACGAACGGCCAAGAAGCGCTTCTTGTGATTGAGGAGACGCAGCCTGACCTTGTACTCATTGATCTTAAGCTAGCGGATGAATCAGGACTTGATGTCATCAAGAAAGCGCGTGCTCGTGGAATCGTTAGTAAGTTTATTCTGCTGACATCATCTGCAAGCAGAGAGGATTTTCTGAAAGCTGAGGAAGTGCTGGTAGACGGATATGTACTGAAAGAGGCATTGCCAGAAGAGTTACTATTTGCTATCCAGTTGGTCCATAAAGGAAGAAAGTATTATGATCCTGGTCTGATGGAAGATAAGATGCGAATGAGTGAAAGCAGTCCGACAGATGAATTGACCCCGAAAGAGAAGGAAGTCTTAATCGAACTAGGACAGGGCGCTTGCAACAGAGAAATTGCCTCACGTCTTTTTATTAGTGAATTTACAGTGAAAAAGCATGTCAGTCAGATTTTAGCGAAATTACAGGTGGCAGATCGTACACAGGCAGCGCTTTACGCAAATGCTGTCGGATTGACCAAATATGAAATGTCTTATGAGTGAAAGTTGAACTAATTTATAAGCATTGTACATAAACACGGACTCGATGTCCGTGTTTTTTTGTGCGTCAAAACTTAAATTAGCCCTAAATATGGCGCTAAAGTATACCTCACCCCCCTCTTAAGGAGTACAACGTCTTACTCCAAAGTGAAGAGGAAAGTGATGATATGAGCCATGTGGCGAATGGTGTGGATTGATAGAATTAAAGCAACAACTGAAACTTTCATGAATGCTTTCAGAATGTAATTTTAGCGGAAGGAGGGTTACTGTGGAAAAGACGATTCTGGATTACATTAACCTGATTAAAAAAAGGTTTTGGCTCATCATGGTGTTCGTTTTGATCTCCTGTGCTACGACTTACTACGTTAGTAAAAACTTCGTTGAACCCGTCTATTCCGCTTCCGGACAGCTGCTTGTCAACAATATTGCCAAGGCTCCCGAGAGCAACAATCTTAACGATTTGAGCTTTAGCCTGAATTTAATTGAGAGTTACAAGGAAATTATGAAATCACCGACCATCATGAAAAGCGTAATAGAAAATCACCCGGAGTTTGGTCTGACGGCTGATGAACTAAGTCAGAAGCTTGAGATTAAAACTTCAGAGAAGAGCCAGGTGATCAACCTCAATGTTCAGGATGAAAACTACACCAAAGCTGCCGGGATCGTAAATGCGGTTTCGCAGACATTCATTCGTGAATTGCCATCGCTGATGAGGGTAGACAATGTGACCTTGCTGACACCGGCCGATCCGACTGATGTTCCAGGGCCCTCGAACGGCGGGTTTGCGATGAATCTCATCATCAGCTTTGTTGTATCGCTTATGGCTGCCCTAGGAATTATTTTGCTGATGGAAACTCTTAACGGCACATTAAGGTCTGAAAAGGAAGCGGAATATGACCTTGGTCTTCCGGTAATTGCTTCGATCGCAACCATTCGTAAACGCGATTTGGGTAAGGCAGCAGGCGGCAACACAAGAGTGAAGGAGGGTGCTTATGTTGCGGCTAAATAAGAGTCTGGTTACGGATGTTAATCCATCCTCGCATATCTCGGAATCGTTCCGATCGCTACGCACATATATACGCCAGCTTGGAATAGCGCAGGGTAGCGGAGGAAAAGTGCTACTCTTTACGTCAGCAGAAGCTGGAGCAGGCAAGACGACGATTTTGTCAAATCTAGCGGTGTCTTTCGTCCAGGATGGCAAGAAGGTAGCGGTGGTGGACTGCAATCTGCGACATCCCGGTCTTCATACAGTGTTTGAAGTAGAGGGTAGTGACGGGCTTGCGGCTTATTTAAGTGGGCAAGAGGAAGCAGATAACATCGCTGTCCTCGGAAATTTGGCCAATCTTTCGGTCATCCCGGCGGGTAAAACGCATGTTAGTCCGCCGGATTTGCTGGGCAACCCCAAAATGACCGCTTTGCTTGAGGAACTAAAAGAAAACTACGATCTGATCCTGCTGGATTCTCCTTCGGCAGTCGATTTCAGTGATGCTCGTATATTGGCACCTCAAGCGGACGGCGTGATCCTGGTGGCCAGATACGGAAAGTCCAAACGGGAATCGATCCGCAAAGCGAAGACGCTGCTTGAACAGACCGGCTCTAATCTAATCGGAATTGCCATGAACCAGGCGAAGTAAATGTTTATGCTTTCGAAGTAAGCTTTGCTCGAAGTCAAATCATTGAAGCTAATGCTCACAAAACTTAAGTTTATGCTTTCGAAGTGAGTTTTGTACGAAGTCAAATCATTGAAGCTAATGCTCACAAAACTTTTAGGAGGTAAAGTGCGATGAAAAAGGTAAAAAAAGTAATCATACCCGCGGCAGGACTAGGTACGCGCTTTCTTCCTGCAACGAAAGCCATGCCTAAAGAAATGCTTCCGATTATCAATAAACCAACCATTCAATACATTGTGGAGGAAGCTATTGCTTCCGGTATTGAAGATATCATCATTGTTACTGGTAAAGGTAAAAGGGCCATTGAGGATCATTTTGACAATGCATTTGAGCTGGAGTCTAGGCTTCTGGAAGATGGAAAGCTGGATCTGCTTAAAGAGGTTCAGCGTTCAGCCAAGGTAGAAATTCACTATATCCGCCAGAAAGAACCGAAGGGTCTGGGGCATGCCGTATGGTGTGCAAGACGGTTTATCGGAGATGAGCCATTCGGTGTCATGTTAGGCGATGATATCGTCACAGGAGCCGTACCTTGCCTTAAGCAGCTGATCGATCAATATGAAGAAACACAAAACTCGGTTATCGGAGTTCAAGAGATTCCTGATGAATTCACGAATCGTTACGGTATTATTGAACCGGATTTGCAGGACGGTAAATTGTATCGGGTTAACAATTTTGTAGAGAAGCCGCCACTAGGTACGGCACCTTCCAATCTTGCGATCATGGGCCGGTATGTGTTTACGCCGAAGATCTTTAAGTATCTCGATTTGATGGAAGAAGGCGCTGGCGGAGAGATCCAGTTGACAGATGCCATTCAGAAGCTGAATCAGAGCGAACGGGTATATGCCTATAATTTTGACGGAACAAGATATGATGTCGGCGAGCGGCTTGGATATATTTTGACAACACTTGAATTTGCACTGCAAAGTGAAGATTTGCGCTATCCGGTGATGGATGCAATGGCGGAATGGCTGAATAAAATGGGACAAACCAGCTTGAGTAGTTAAGTTGAGTTCGCAAAATTTTAGATGAGGAGGATGAGCATGCAAAAACTGCCGGAAGACTACGAGGCGGTCCTGCCGAAACTTTACATGCTGCATACCGATGAGAGAAGGAAAGAAGCGGAGTCCTATTTGATAATGAAACGGATGATCGATATCTTTTTTTCCGCTCTTGGTCTTCTCGTGTTAATGCCATTATTTGTTGTCGTGGCGATTCTGATCAAGCTGGAGGATCCGAAAGGAAAGGTGTTCTTTCGGCAAAACCGGGTTGGGAAGAATGAAAAGCAGTTCCCGATGTATAAGTTCAGATCCATGGTTAGTAACGCTGAGGAGTTAAAAGAAAACCTGATGGCCTATAACGAAGTGAGCGGTGCCATGTTCAAGATTAAGAACGATCCGCGGATCACACAGATAGGGAGATTCCTGCGCAAGACGAGCATCGATGAGCTACCTCAGCTGTGGAATGTGCTGATAGGTCAAATGAGTCTGGTCGGTCCTCGTCCTCCGCTGCCTGAAGAGGTGGCTCAGTATACGGAATATGACAAACAGCGTTTGACGGTTACACCAGGCTGTACCGGATATTGGCAAGTAAATGCCCGAAATAGTGTCGGCTTCGACGAAATGGTACAGCTGGACTTAACCTACATCCATATTCGGAGCACCATGCTGGATCTAAAAATCATTGCTAAAACCGCACTGATGTTACTCGGTTCAAAAGATGCTTATTAATAATGTGGAAATTAGGTGAATGCCGATGCGTGAATACGGAGACGTTCCTAAGCTTTCCATTATCATCTGTACCTACAACAGAGCACCTTTATTGATCAAGACGCTTCAGTCACTTTTAAAGCTAGATCACTTAGAGCAGGCGGAGATCATTGTTGTGGATAACTGTTCCAAGGATGATACTGAAGCTTGCGTCAAAAAGTTTATAGGAAAGCATGGAGCTGATGTGGATATCCGCTACATGATGGAGCCGATGCAGGGGCTTTCAGCGGCTAGAAATACAGGAATTCTGGCTTCCAAATCGCCGCTGATTGCCTTTCTCGATGATGATGCGATACCTTGCCAGCGATGGATAACAACGATTGTCAGTACTTTCGAGAGTAAACCGGAGGTCATGGCTATGGGAGGCAAAATCGCTCCGATATTTGAAAGTAAACGTCCGGACTGGTTGATTAAACCCTTTGAGCTTCCGTACACGATTGTTGATTTAGGTAGCCGGATTAAGGAATATCCCAAGCAACTTCATCCTTGTGGGGCCAATATGGCGATGCGGAAGCTCGTATTCGACATCAGTCTTTTTCCCCTGGATCTCGGAAGAAAGGGTGATTCTCTGCTCTCCGGTGAAGAGACCTGGTTATTCGGACAGATTCAAAAAGAAGGGCATTCCATCCTCTACCATCCGGAAATGGCGGTTGACCATTTCGTTCCGGCGGCCCGTTTAACGGAAGATTGGATTATGAGGCGCTATTATAGCCAAGGCATCTCTAACGCTATGAAAAGCGAAGGACTAAAAGGCAAGCTGCTTCTAGTGGGAAAGACAGCCGCTAAGCTCGTGTATATCCTGGCTGATTCTATCCTCTCAAGAAGTAAAGGAAGAAGGCTTTTGAACAAATGCAGGCTGGAGAGTATTCGTGGAACGCTTCATATGATTCTCAATCGGGAGAGGCATTCCGCAGCGGGGTGAGGGATTAATATGACAAATTTTGAGTGGGGCTCCAAATTAAATGTTTTGCCATACGGGATGCTCTATCTCATGTCGGCCCTGTTCTTTGGAACGGCGGTCATCTACCAGCCGATGATTGCGATAGCTGCCGTGCTTCTGATTATTTTGCTGGGAATCTCAATTTCACGGCCTGAACTGATCAGTTATTTCGTTCTAATCACGACGGCAATATCGATTAACTTTTTATATGATGGCAGCATGTTCGGAATGGAGATACTGTCCCTTTATAAATTGGTTATCGTGATGCTGCTTGTTCCTTGTATTCTGGTCAATGGCTTGCGGTTTCGTCTGAGTCACCCCTTGTGGGCAATGGTAGCGCTGCTGGTGATTACCTTTGGGTCTTCGATCTGGCTGCCGGAAATGACCTCATCCATTGCAGTTAAAGCTTTTATCGGTCTATCAATTCCATTCGTATTTTTATTAATCAACTGGAAAAAGAATGTAGCTGAGCTGCAAATCAAAATTATCTGTATGCTTCCCCTTGTTAGTGTAGTGGTTGGTTTGTTGCTGCAGCTTGCGCATGTTCATAATTTTCTCAACATCGAGTATACAGGCGCTGTACGGATTCAGGGGGCTAATATTCCTGCGCATCTAGCGATGCTGGCCTTTATGGGAGTAGCGATTCCATTTATAGAGGTGAAGCGGAATCCGCAGCAAGCACGCTTTTTCTATATCATGTTAGTTCTAAATTTCTTTATCTTGATTGGAACAGGAACAAGAGGGCCTATATTGGCACTTGGACTTACCGTTCTCTATTACTTCTATGATATTCTCCGCCAATATTTGAAGGGCAGAACCTATCTGCTAATTCCGTTGATGGGTGCATTTTTCCTGATTATGGTCGCCGTTTTCTGGCAGCTCGATAATTTTGAGAAACGTTCCTTTGAGAGACAGACAGATACGGCTGTTGATTTATCAGGAAGGTCAGAGGCATGGGAGTATTTCTTAAACAAGGCTGCGGACTCTCCTTGGTCTGGTAGAGGGCTTGGAGCAGTGACGGTAGCAAATGATGGAACATTGTATAAGGGTTTTGTAGTTCCGCACAACGAGTATATCCGCTTTTACTTCGATGGGGGATATATTGGCGCTATTCTGTTGATGTTCTCTTTATTGGCTGTATTTATTCTGGTGTACAGAGCATTGGCTCCGCCGATCAAACCTTATTATCTGTTATTTATTGCAGCGTTTTTAATCTACTCATTCTCCGATAACACGCTGTCGACGGTCCAATTTATTATTCCGTTCTGTTGGTACCTGAACTGCCTGTATCGATCTTCACAGCCAACCGATTCCCCACAAAAAGAAGTGATACGATGAGTCAAGTGAACATGTTCGATGTCAATTTTGATAACTATGATTTCATGGATTTGCTTGATTACATTGATAAAACCATTCAGGAGAGGAATCAGTCTTATATCCTCACTTGCAATGTAGATCATGTGATCAAGCTTCGTAAGGATAAAGAATTTCAAACGGTATATTCGAAGGCAGGCGCAGTTGTTGCTGACGGAATGCCACTGATCTGGGCATCCAAAATGCTAGGCAAGCCGCTTAAGCAGAAGGTATCCGGCGCGGATCTATTTAATCGATTGGGCAACGCCTTTGAGCAAAGGAAGTACCGGCTGTTCTTCTTAGGCTCAGCTGAAGGCGTGGCGGAACGGGCAGCGATGAATTTGAAAACAGCGCATCCCGGAATAAATGTGGTTGGCTGTTATTCTCCATCCTATGGATTCGAGCACAATGAGGAGGAGAATGAACGCATTATAGAAATGCTGACAGAGTGCCAGCCAGATATCGTGTTTGTTGGTGTAGGAGCGCCTAAGCAGGAAAAGTGGATTTACCGCCACTATACCTCTTATCAAGCTCCGATATCGATCGGAGTGGGAGCGACCTTTGATTTTCTGTCAGGCTCAGTGAAACGAGCGCCTAGCTTTATGCAAAAAACAGGGTTCGAATGGTTCTGGCGGCTAAGCCAGGAGCCGGGCCGGCTCTGGAAAAGATATCTTGTGGATGATGCACAATTTCTACTTTTATTACTTAAGGAACTGCGTAAGCGGGATAAGGTGAAGGAAGGAGGCTTGGAATGAGTGTATTTACGCCCCCATCACTTAGGTTCATCAAGACAGTTGGATTAATAGGGGGGACTGCAGCTGCAGGTGTCTCTCTTCCGCTGATCATCGGCTTCTCCAGTGCGATGCTGAGTTCATCGAACAGTCTGCAGGGAGCCATTCTCTCAGCCATCCTATTCCCGGCTTTCTTGCTAGCCATACTTAGACCGAAAATGCTGGTTGCTTATACCTTGCTAATCTGGGCAGTAGCTCCAGAGCTGCGCCGCATTGCTGACTGGTCAGAAGGAGTGTATCACTCTGTATCCTTGCTGAGCTTAGCCCCCTTGTTAACCGGTGTAACCTTGATCATTCCGCTGCTGAAGGAGATTCATAATATTCAGAAGGCCTCCACGCGGATCATGTTAATGTTCGCAGTTGCGCTGGGTTATGGTGCTTTAATCGGTTTGGCTAAGAATGGCATGGGCTCAGTTTATGACTTAGCGAATTATATTGTGCCACTGCTGTTATTGCCGTACTTCGCCGTCACGAAGTTCAAGCCGAAGGATATCGATCGATTGCTTACGGCTTTTGCTAATATTGCTGTCCTAGTTGCCATTTACGGGATTGTTCAGTATTTGACGGTGCCACCTTGGGATGTGTTCTGGATGAAACATGCGGACATGATGTCCATCGGAAATCCGTATCCATTGGAAATCCGAGTGTTCTCTACGCTGAATTCGCCGGGACCGGCTGCAACCTTCTTAGCGTTTGCTTTAGTTCCGATGATACTGGAGAAAAAATGGCGGGGAACATTGCGCTGGATCGGCGTGCTGCTGGTTGTAATCTGCCTGCTGACTACTTTAGTACGCGCGGCATGGCTGATTCTTCTGGTGATGCTGCTCATGTACATTGGAACCTCTCCTTCTAAGGGAAAGTGGAAAACCTTGATCCAATTAGTTTTTGTGGCTGCTGCGTTGTTCTGGGTTGTGCCGAAATTGCCTGGTGCCGAAGGACTGGTTGCTCGGGTAGAGACACTTTCTTCTGTTCAGGAAGATCACTCTTATAATGAACGGCTAAGCTTATGGCAAAACATGCTGCCGATGGTCGCCGCCAATCCAGTAGGTCAGGGAATCGGTAGTGTAGGCCAAGGGACTAAGCTTGGTAATGACGGCGAGCTTGGAGAGTACGGAATTATGGATAACGGAGTTATCGCCTTACTGCTTACCTTTGGTATTCTGGGTGCTGTTTTCTTCTTCGGAGCTTTAGGCGCAGTTGTCAAACAAATATTCGCTAGAGTAATCAGCAGGGACCAATTGCAGCCATACGCCCGACTTGCTCTTGCTACTTGGACCGGTGCGATAGTCAGTTTGGTATCAGATAATGGGTTTCCCGGACTCAAGGGATACTTAATCTGGATGCTGATCGGTCTTGGCCTCAGCGCAAGGGAGATTACACAAAGTAGAAGGAAGGGAACACCGTATGCAGCAATTGAATGCAAAATCTCTCCCCGCTAGAACAATCTGGTCATCTTTTAGATTTTTCGCGAAGAGTAAGGATAACAGCTCGGCAGCCGTGAAGACAATGTTTGTCAGTGTCATGATCCTACTGATTAACATGTTAACGGGTGTACTGACCGCCCGTTATCTTGGACCGACAGGACGTGGGGAACAAACGGCAATGATTAACTGGTCACAGTTTCTGGCCTTTAGCATGAGCTTTGGGATTCCATCAGCTCTGATTTATAACGCTAAGAAAAACCCGGAGGATGCCGGAGTGCTTTATCGAATGGCATTGCTGCTCGGCATCATTTTTGGGGTCATCGCAATGATTATAGGCATAGTGGTCTTACCCTATTGGCTGAAATCCTTCAGTCCGGAGGTTGTGACCTTTGCCCAGTGGTCAATGATTCTGTGTCCGATTATAGTGATCTCTCAAATTAACAATGCAGCTTTTCAATTCAGAGGTGAATACAAGAGGTTTAATTGGATTCGCTATCTAGTGCCGTTGCTTACACTGACGATGATTGGGATATTGATCGCGCTGGATCAGATGAATCCTTTTACAACTGCAGTTGCCTATCTCCTTCCTGGAGCGCCGCTATTTATCGGAATGACGATTTCCTTGCTTCGCACCTATAAGGTGAAGATGAGAGGGGCCTTTCAGAGTTTAAAAAGATTGTTTACTTACGGACTTGGTTCCTACGGCAATGACTTGCTTGGCAATTTCTCTTATTATATCGATCAGATCGTAATTGCCGGTTTGTTAAGACCTGCTGATCTGGGGCTGTATGTAGTGGCTGTGAGTCTATCGCGAATGGTTAATTTTTTCTCAAGCTCGATTACTATCGTACTGTTTCCCAAGGCTTCTGAGCTGTCCAAAGAACAGGCAGTTGAGTTAACATTCAAAGCCTTTCGCATAAGTACGACTTTCACCATGCTTGGCGGAGTAGTCCTGATGCTCTTAGCCCCTTTAGTAATTCCGTTGATGTACGGCAAAGACTTCAATGCGGCATTAACCGTGTTTCGCTTATTGCTCCTTGAAGTGACTATTAGCGGGGGGACGATCATTCTGGCGCAGGCCTTTATGGCGTTAGGCAAGCCGAAAATTGTTTCGATGCTTCAAGGTTTTGGCTTACTCTTGGTTATCCCAATGTTGTTCCTGCTCATCCCTAAGTTTGGCTTACTCGGAGCAGGGATAGCGATGCTGTCATCAGCAATCCTGCGATTCTTCTTCATTGTTCTCAATATAAAGTACACCTTAAAAGTTAAACTACCCCGGCTGCTCATTACCCGGGAGGACATCCAGTGGATGAAGACGACGATGAATTCTTACATTCGCAAGAAACCGATGGATATGAATGGATAATGCGAAAGACAAAGGAGGAAACCTTCATGGATTCAGTAAAAAGCGTGGTAGGCGGCCAAGGCAATTATCCAATATCGGCTGTCATCATCGCTCAGGATGACGAAGTTCGAATATCTAAGGCCATACAATCCTGCAGGTTATTCGCCGACGAGGTGATTGTGATTGACGGAGGCAGCAAAGACGGGACAGTTCAGCTTTCCGAAAGCTTGAATTGTCGTGTATACGTCAACCCATGGCCCGGATATGCGAAACAGAGGGAGTTCGGAGTAGAACGCGCGGTTCATGATTGGGTCTTCCTTATTGATACTGACGAAGTGGTCAGCGACGAGTTGGCCGCAAGTATTCTTGAACTGAAACCGGGGCTTATGGATCAATCGGTTGCCTATTCTATCTACCGGATCGGTGATTTTATGGGCAGATGGCTGGATCGTGGCGAATATCTAGTGCGCCTTTACAACCGCAAAGCGTATGGAATTCGAAACAGCTTGGTGCACGAGATGCCCGAGGTCTCTGAAGAGCGAACCATACGTTTGACAGGAACCCTCTGGCATTATGGTTACCGCAGTATTAACGATCATGTGGCACGATTCAATAAGTATACTGACTTGGAAGCTGAAAGTGCGTATGCCAAGGGCAAACGATTTCGGGTCAGTCATCTGCTGTTAAGACCGCCAGCCCGTTTCCTGCAAAAGTATTTCTTACACGGTTTGTTCAAGAAGGGAATGTCAGGTTTCGGTGTATCCGTATTCTGGGTCATGTATGAATTCATGGTCGGCTTCAAGCATTACGAATTAATTAGATCGGGAAAGCTGACTCAGCACAATGCGAAGACGAGTCAGACCGAGAAGGAGAATAAAGGAGAGAGAAGCTATGCCGTACAGTGACGGATTGAACATTATGACGACTGGCCTTAGCTGGCCGTCGCTACAGCCGGGTGGGCTTAACACGTATTTCAAATCCGTTTGCGAGCAACTCTCCTCACGTAATCGGGTGCATGCGCTGATTTGCAGTCAAGAAACGCCTGCTACCCCTGAGGAATTGATTATTCACAATGCCGGAGATCCAAAAGATGGGATCTGGAAACGTAAGGATGCTTTCCAGCGTAAGGCGGCCGATCTGATGGGAGAGGGCAGTGGCCGTATAGATATTTTATACACTCACTTTGCTCCTTATGGTATTGGTCCAGCCTTGGAAGCAAAGAAACGCGGGATTCCTGTAGTGATGACTTTTCATGGCCCATGGAATGAAGAAATGAAAATCGAAGGTCAAGGCATTAAGCACCGGGTCAAAACAACCATCGCCAAATCCATTGAACATAGAGCCTATAAACTAGCGGATAAGTTCATTGTGCTTAGTGAGACGTTCCGGGACATTCTCCATAAGCTGCACGGAGTGCCTCTACACAAAATTATAGTGATTCCAGGAGCAGCTAATGTGGAACGTTTTATTCCCGCTACGAATCGATTGGCGATTCGCCGAAGCTTAAATTTACCTGAGGGAGCAACAACCGTGCTGACTGTTCGGCGGTTGGTCAATCGGATGGGACTACTACAGCTGCTTGAAGCCTGGAAGCAAGTTGCGGAGCGTTTCCCGAATGCAATTCTGCTGATTGGTGGTAAAGGGCCGTTGCGGGGAGAATTGGAAGAAAAGATCGCCGACTATGGCTTAAGCAATAAGGTAAGACTGCTAGGCTACATTCCCGATCATGAACTAGCCTCTTATTATCAGGCAGCGGATATGTTCGTGGTTCCCTCACAGGCATTGGAGGGCTTTGGTTTGATTACCGTTGAAGCTTTATCTTCAGGATTGCCAGTGATGGCTACACCGATTGGCGGCAATAAGGAAATTTTGCAAGGCTTCCGACCGGAATTACTATTTAAGAGTTCAAGTAGTGACCACATGGCTGAAGGTATGATCCATATGCTTAGCAATCGAAAGCTGCTTCCGAGCCGGGATGAATGTAGAGAGCATGTACTGGAGAGATATACCTGGGAGCATGTTACGGATCAAGTAGAATCCGTGTTCCTACAAGCCTTAGGAGAGGAGGTGACCACGTAATGCTTAGAGTAGCCTATATAGATCACACTGCTAAATGGAGTGGTGGAGAAGTTGCCCTGTTTAACATCCTTACCCATATTGGAGAACAGATCGATCCACTGGTAATTCTGGCTGAGGATGGTGCGCTGGCTGAACGGCTACGTGAAAAAGGGATGGATGTCCGTATTATTCCGCTGGATGAGAGCATCAGAAGTCGGGGGAGAAATGCTGTCAACTTGGGAGCACCTGCTGCAGCCTTCAAGCTGTTGGCTTATGGCCGCAAGCTTGCGCCGCTCTTAAAAGCGGAGAAGGTAGATTGCGTGCACACCAATTCCCTAAAATCTGCATTATACGGAGCCATCGCTGCAAAAATAGCGGGCGTTCCATTGATCTGGCACATCCGGGATCATATTGGGGCTCCTTATTTAAAGCCAATCGTTGCCAAAGGAATTCGTTTGCTGTCGCGACTGCTCCCCAATGGAGTCATCGCAAATTCACATTCTACGCTGAATGCTTTGGAGCTGCCGCGTTCGAAAAAAACGTTGGTCGTATACTCCGCTTTCGCTAAAGCGATTGGTAATGGGATCGGTATGCGGGACCAGAAGGATTTTAACGTACTGCTAGTTGGTCGATTGGCGCATTGGAAAGGTCAGCATATTGTGCTGGAAGCCGCAAAAAGCTTTAAGAACGAACCTCGTGTGAAATTCTGGCTGGCTGGAGACGCTCTGTTTGGAGAAGAGGCTTATAAGCAGGAATTGCTGCAAAAGATAAAAAACGACGAGCTTACTAATGTAAGCATGCTAGGGCATGTGGATGATATTCAAGGTCTTATGAATACTGCTGATTTACTGATTCACACTTCGGTAACTCCTGAGCCTTTTGGCCAAGTTATCGTTGAAGGAATGGCAGCGGGATTGCCGGTGATCGCCTCCAATGAAGGCGGGCCGGTAGAAATTGTAGTTCAAGGTGAGACAGGGCTACTGATAGAGCCTGGTGACGCGGCGATACTGGCAGATTCCATTAAATGGATGATGGATCACCCAGAGGAAAGACGGCGGATGGCGGACAATGGGATGAAACGAGTGAAAGAGCATTTTGTTATCGAGAATACGGTCAAGGACATCGTTGACTACTATAAAGGTTTGTTGGCGGGCACCTGACAGATGCTATGACGCGGTAATTCTGAAGATGATGCTCCATAAAACTTTGAGGATGATTCACATGAAAATTGCGATAGCGCACGATTACTTAATCCAAATGGGCGGCGCGGAAAGAGTGGTGGAAGTCTTTCATCACATGTATCCCGAGGCTCCAATCTACACAACGGTTTTTAACGGAAGCCGCCTTACTGACAATCTCAAAGATGCGGATATCCGTGCCTCCTGGCTGCAAAAGATTCCGGGGGTAAAGACCAATTTTAAAGGGGTGCTGCCACTTTATCCAATGGCCATCCGTGATTTGGACTTTCGCGGTTTCGATATCGTCCTGAGTTCCAGCAGTGCTTTTATGAAAAGTATTCAAGTTCCTAAACATACGTTTCATCTTTGTTACTGCCATACGCCTATGCGCTTCGCATGGGATTATGACACCTACATGGAACGTCAGTCGAATTCCGGGCTGTTCAAAAAAATGCTTAAGGTATACATGCAGCAGCTCAAAACGTGGGACCAACGGACTTCCAAAAATGTGAATCAGTTCGTAGCCAATTCATCAGTAGTGAAGACGAGGATTCAGAATTATTATCACCGGGATGCAGATGTCATATTTCCACCGATTAATACAGCCCGGTTTACAAGCTCTTCAACCATTGGTGACTATTATTTAATTGTATCTCGGCTTGTTTCCTACAAGCGGATTGATCTGGCAGTAGAGGCTTTTAACCGTAACGGACTTAAGCTTTATATCGTAGGGGATGGACCAGATCGCAAGCGTCTCGAAGGCATGGCTAAGGATAATGTATCGTTTCTGGGCCGGCTAGAAGATGAGCAAGTGACTGGAATGATGGCACAGTGTAGAGCGTTCATTTTTCCAGGAGAAGAGGACTTTGGAATTACACCGCTGGAAGCGAACGCTGCAGGAAGACCGGTAATTGCTTATCAAGCAGGTGGGGCACTGGATACTATTATTCCTTATGTAAATGGTGTGTTCTTTCAGCATCAAGAAGTGGAGGATCTGCTTAAGGCTATTTATGAGGTAGAGTCCTACGCTTGGGATATCGATCAAATCATGGAGCATGCACGTAAATTCGATGAGCAGGCGTTTATGGTTAAGTTCAAGCAGTATGTTGAGCAGGCCTACGTCAATTTTCTAAAAGGAGGATGATTGTATGAAGCTGACAGTAATCGGTACTGGGTATGTGGGTCTTGTATCTGGCGTGTGCTTTGCACTGGGCGGACATCATGTCATCTGTGTGGATAAGGACGAGGAAAAGATTAAGAAGCTGAAACAGATGGAATCGCCCATCTATGAGCCGGGAATCGAGGAACTGATTGAACTGAATCTTCGTGAGGAACGGTTATCTTTTTCTGCAGATCTTCAGGATTCGGTGCGGCATTCAGATATTATCATTCTTGCTGTAGGTACGCCATCGCTGCCTAATGGTGAAGCTGACTTAACCTACATTGAGGGTGCAGCTGCTGAAATCGCTAAAGCGATGGAAGGGCACAAAATTATAATGACTAAATCTACAGTTCCCGTAGGGACAAATGAGAAAATCTCCAAAATGCTCTCTAAGTTTACCCATCATTCTTTTGATATCGTGTCTGCTCCCGAGTTTTTACGTGAAGGGTCAGCGATTCGCGATACCCTCCATCCCGACAGAATTGTCATTGGTCTTGATAATCCAGAGCTGGAACCAACCATGCGCGAGCTTCATAAGGGTTTCACTGAAAATGTATTTGTAACAGATATACGCAGTGCTGAAATGATCAAATATGCTTCAAATGCATTTTTGGCCACGAAGATCTCCTTTATTAACGAGATCGCCAATATTTGTGAAAAAGTGGGAGCTGATGTAACCGAAGTAGCACAAGGAATGGGTATGGACCAAAGAATCGGGTCATCCTTCCTGCAGGCTGGCATCGGTTATGGAGGCTCCTGTTTCCCGAAAGACACTAATGCACTCATTCAAATTGCGGGCAACGTCGATTACGAATTCAAATTATTGAAATCTGTAGTCGAAGTGAACAAGGGACAACGGTTTATGATCATCTCCAAGCTGCATGAATCACTTGGCAGCCTGCGCGGTTCGACGATTGGGATATGGGGGCTTGCTTTTAAGCCTAATACTGATGATGTCCGCGAAGCTCCAGCCAGAGAGATTGTTGAGGCACTGGTGGCTGAGGGGGCAACAGTCAAACTATATGATCCAATCGCAGCTACAAATTTCAGGCAGCAATATGATCATCCGCAGCTTCGCTGGTGCAATCTGCCTGAGGAAGCGGCTGAGGGCAGCGACGCCGTATGCCTGCTGACCGATTGGAGCCTGCTCAAGGAGATTGATCTGCATCAGCTGGCGAAAAGCATGCGTAATGGGGTATTGATCGATGGACGCAACGTGTATTCCAAGGAGCAAATCGAGGGTACCGGCCTCGTTTATCATTCTGTCGGCCGTCCGCAGATGGGTGGATTGAGCGGTTATTCTGCTAGTGTGGCTGGAGCGGTTTAATCTAAGTTATATTGATTGAACTTGTGATTTTTCTATTTAGGGATGAGCCGTGACTCCAGAGAATGTTTGGACTTCCGGCCGCTGTTGTCTGCAGATTTCCTGATTTTAACCGCTAATAGCGGTAGAAATCCGCAGACAAAGGCGGACGCTATCGCTCCTCCAGTTCCAAAATTCTCTTCCGCCACTCCGTTCCCTTATTTTAAGGTTCAAAGCAATTTATAAAGTTAGGTACTCTGATTATATACCGCAGTAGCAGATAGTCTTGCGCTTGTAGTTGCACTTGCGTTAGCTGCTGCCTCCCCCGGAGCAGAAGCGAATCTTTAGAAAAACGTGCTTGCTTCCGGCTGGTACAGCCCGGTACGCACGGATCAAGTATTAAGAAGAAGTTGGTTAGGTTAAGAACGGAAAGGGAATTTGGAACTGTAGAAACGGAGTGTTCGCCTTTATCCTCGGATTTCTACCGCGAGAAGCGGTTCAATCAGGAAATCTGAGGATAACAGCGATCGGAAGTCCAAAATCCCTTGGAGTGGTTTCTACCTAACAAAGATATAGCTTTTAATACAATCCATTCTAGCTACCACCAAACGGAAGCCAGACGTTTTGATAACAATTCAAATATGCTCGATTTCCATAATTCAAGGAGGGTTCATTCTATGAAAATGGTACTTCTATCAGGCGGTTCAGGTAAACGGTTATGGCCGTTGTCCAACGACTCACGTTCAAAGCAATTTCTAAAGGTACTTGAAAGCCCTCAAGGTGAACCAGAATCCATGGTACAACGTGTCTGGAGACAGCTGGAGGAAGCAGGGATGGCAGAATCATCTTATCTGGCCACCGGCCGCGGCCAAGTAGAAATGATACAAAGCCAACTAGGAAGTCATGTGCCGATTATCGTTGAACCGGAGCGTCGGGATACTTTTCCGGCTATCGCCTTAACAGCTACCTATCTTTATTCAGTGGCAGGTGTTTCTCCAGCGGAGACGGTAGCAATATTGCCTGTTGACCCTTATGTAGAAGCATCCTTTTTCGATACCATAGCTATGCTTGAGGGGACCATGCTGGAAAGTGGAGCAAATCTGGCACTAATGGGTGTTGTTCCTGAACATGCCTCAGAGAAATACGGATACATTATTCCTACCACCGAAGAGGCGGGGGAAAATGGTTTTATGAAGGTGAGTCACTTTCAAGAGAAACCAGACCGCATACAAGCAGAACAGCTCATCGAACAAAATGCATTGTGGAATTGTGGAGTGTTTGCCTTCCGCTTAGGGTACTTGTTAGATATTTTGCAGCGTAAAGGGTTGCCTTTAGGATATGAAGAATTGCAGAAGCAGTATAAGCTATTGTCTTCCATCAGCTTTGATTATGAAGTGGTGGAGAAAGAAGAACATATTGTGGTGCAGCCGTATGATGGATTCTGGAAGGACCTTGGAACGTGGAATACGCTGACAGAGGAAATGAGCAGCAAGCATGTAGGAAAAGGTTTTGTAACGGCGGATTCTGAGGGGACTTGCTTGATTAATGAGCTGGATATTCCGATTACGGTAATTGGTGCGAAGGATCTGATCATTGCGGCTAGCCCGGATGGGATTCTAGTTACCCATAAAGCTGAGAGCCCACGGATTAAAGAAGTGCTGAAGACCTTTGAACAAAGACCGATGTACGAGGAACGCCGCTGGGGCCATTACAAAGTTATTGATTATGTGAAATATGATGAAGGCAATGAAGTGCTGACCAAACGGATTTTTATATCCGAGGGGAATAATATCAGCTATCAATTACATCGCAAGCGTAGTGAAATTTGGACAATCGTCAGCGGCGAAGCAAGTATTGTGCTGAATGAGAAAAAACATAATGTGAAGGCTGGGGACGTGGTACGTATACCGGAAGGAACGAAGCACGCGATCCTTGCTTTGACGGATGTCGAGTTTATAGAGGTACAGACGGGTTCTGAATTAGTAGAAGAAGATAACATTCGTATTACTTTAGACTGGAATGATATAGAACTACAACAATTCATTTCATAGGTCTAACCTATCTATTTAACCAATCCAAAATTTCTTGAAACAGGTAAATTGACTCAATTATCAAAAAAAGTCATAAAAACACTAAATATATCATTAATTGTCGTCGATACTTACGGTAAGAGAGATTATTTCTCTTAAATTGAAAAGGCAAACCTATCGAAAGGTAGGGACGCAAAGCTATAGGGCCTTCGAAAGAGTGGCAGCCTGGCTACCGAAAGGGAGATTATTTTGAAAGCTTACCGTACGTATCGATTATTTGGCGCATTTCTGTCACTCGTCTTGTTTCTGACTGCACTTCCGCTTACTGTTGGAATTTCGCCGTCTGTTGTCATAGCTGCTTCAAATTCTGGAACGCCAGTTACCCCAGGAGCCTCACCTGAAGCCGTAAAGCTGCTTAACTATTTTTACTCGATCTCAGGAAAAGGTATTATTGCTGGTCAACATGACTATTTAGAAAGTCCAGATGAAATTAACAATATGCTGAAGGGAAGCAGCGGACAATATGCCGCTCTTCACGGTTATGAACTGGGCGCGATCAGCGGTCAGTCAGAAGGAACGATGGCCTGGCAGCGTCAAAATGTGGTGAACAGCGCGATCAACTGGAATAAAGCGGGCGGGATCGTAGCTATGACTTTTCATGCTAACCTGCCGGGCACCTCTTATGACTGGGATAATGTGAAAAAAACACTTAGTCAGAATGAGTTCGATAGTTACGTTACACCGGGTACCAAGCAATATAACAATCTGATCGCTGAGCTTGATAAGGTGGCAGTCTCCCTAAAAAGCTTGCGCGATGCCAATGTTCCGGTGCTTTGGAGACCCTATCATGAAATGAACGGGAACTGGTTCTGGTGGGGGAAGAAAAATAACTTTTCTAAACTTTGGAATATTATGTATGACCGTTTTGTTAACGTTCATAAATTAAATAATTTGTTATGGGTATGGAGTCCGAATGCTCCCAATGTTTGGTCAGATCCTTATGCGCTAACTTATCCAGGTGCTGATAAAGTAGATATTCTGGCAGCAGATATATACGAAAATGATTACCAGCAAAAATACTATGACAGCTTGTTGAGTCTAGCCGCAGGCAAACCGATTGCGATCGGGGAGAATGGTGAAATGCCTAATCTGGAGAAGCTTCAGCAATCACAAAGTAAATGGACGTATATGATGAGCTGGGGAAAAATGCTTTACGAGAATAACAGTGCAGATACAATTAAAACATTTATGAATAGCAACTATACCTTAACTAGAGATAAATTAAATACTAGTCTGGTACCGACACCTAGCGCCGCACCAGCGCCGGCACCTTCCGAAGAAGAGGGGGAGGCAGCAATTCCTCTCGCGAAGGGGCTTGCAGGAGAGTATTACAACAACATGCAGCTATCGGGAACAGCAGCTCTTACTAGAACTGATGCAATTATCGATTTCAATTGGCGGCAAGGATCGCCGGATGCCGCCCTCGGGATTGATCGTTTCTCCATACGTTGGAGCGGTAAAATTAAGCCATTATATGATGAGCAATATACATTTTACACTACCTCAGATGATGGCATCCGTGTGTGGGTGAATGGGCAATCCGTGATTGATAGTTGGACTAAGCAAAGTGGTACTGAGCGTAAGGGTAATATAACGCTGAAGGCTGGCCAGCTATACGATATCAAGGTGGAGTATTACGAAAATGAAGGCGATGCGAGAGTCCGCTTGATGTGGGAAAGTGCTAGTCAAGCTAAAGAGACAGTTCCAGCAAGTGCACTTTATCTTCCGTATGTCTCCTGATTGATGAAAATTAAAGGTCGATCCTTAGTGGCTCTGCGTTATTGCAGAGCTACTAAGCTATAGTCCTCATTAGGTCAGAAGACGATTGTCCGATAACAGGTATGTTTATTTAGCACCTGTGGAGGCAGTACAGCTACCGAAAGGAGGATTTATTTGCGTAAATATTATAAGCAAAACAGATTGTTGTTTACTATATTACCGGTGTTTATTATTTTTTCCTTGCTGCCTTGGGGAGAGGTTAAGGGTCTTCCGAAGGCTATGAGTGTTTCTTCCGCTCTTCCTCCGGCTATACCAAGCAATCCATCAGCTTCTGAAGAAGCCAAGCAACTGCTGAGTAATTTGGTGAATCTACGTGGCAAAGGAATCCTGTCTGGCCAGCATGATTATCTAGAAAGTCCAGATGAACTGGTTCATAAGCTGAAGAATACATCGGGACAAAATGCCGTTCTACATGGTTATGAATTGGGGGCAATTAATAATCAACCCGAAGGGACGATCGCAGAACAGCGACAAGCTGTTATAGACAGTGCAATGGAGTGGCATCAAGAGGGTGGCATTGTAGCCATGACATTCCATCAGAGTTTGCCGGGGACTTCTCCGGAATGGTCCAATGTAAACAGAAGTCTCAGTCAAGAGAAGTTTAATACTTATGTTACGCCTGGGACGGCTCAGTATAAGAGTCTAATCTCTGATCTAGACGAGATCGCTGGCTATTTGGGACAGCTGCGTGATGCCGGAGTTCCAGTCTTATGGCGACCTTACCATGAAATGAACGGCGGTTGGTTTTGGTGGGGGAAAAAGGACAATTTTTCAGCGCTTTGGAATATTGTCTATGATCGTTTTGTAAATACACATCAACTGAATAATCTACTGTGGGTGTGGAATCCGAATGCGCCGAATGAATGGGCAGATCCTTATGCTGCATATTATCCCGGTGCGGATAAACTCGATGTTCTGGCTGCGGATATCTACAATAACGATTATAAGCAGTCCTACTATGAGGATCTGCTCTCACTTGCTGATGGTAAACCTATCGGAATCGGGGAGAGTGGACAGCTGCCGAACCCGGAAGTATTAACCGAGAAACAAAATAAATGGGTCTATATGATGACCTGGGGAAAATTACTGACAGAAAATAATACGCTACAGTCAATTAAAAGCTTTATGAATGACTCGTTTATAGTATCGAGAGAGGATTACGTTCTCACAACAGGAGGCCCTTCGATAGCACCGGTAATCCCGGTAACTCCAACGGGTTTGACTGGAGAATACTATAACAATACTGATTTAGAGGGAGAAGCGGTACTTATCCGCGATGATCGTAAGATTGATTTTAATTGGCATGGCGGGTCACCTGCACAGGAGATAGATGAAGATCATTTTTCTGTTCGCTGGAAAGGGAAGCTCAAACCCAAATTCAGTGAAAAATATACGATTTCGGCATCCTCTGATGATGGAGTCCGTGTCTGGATTGACGGAAAGCTGATCATCGATAATTGGAAAAATCAAAGTGCAACCCTTCATAAAGGAAGTATCCCGCTCACAGCCGGAACACTTTATGATATCCAAATTGAATATTATGAGAATGAAGGAGATGCTAATCTTCGCTTGCTGTGGGAGAGTTCCAGCCAGAAGCAGCAGGTGATTCCACAAGGGGCATTGTTCCTTCCTTAATCTAATGAAATGATAGGGTTAGACATTCCGGAAGAAAGAGAGGACCTATGGATGGGAATAACGAGGAGAATATCTAATAGAAAAAATAGGATAACTGCAAACAAACCATTACTGTTATTACTGAAATTCACCGCATTAACCGTCTTGTTTCTGTTGTCTGTCTCTGTTTTCGGAACGAATAAGACGAACGATTATAAGGCAGGTGCCAATATACCAAGATTAGCTACAGGAAGTGATGTTGCAGCAGAAATACCGGATGGTACTGTGATCTGGAATCTGGGACAACATGATGGCTCAGCAGCTGAGTTCGCTGCGAGTGGCACTTCTGGCAGTAAGAAGGTATTTAATATTCCTTCTTCAGCGCTCAAATCATCGGCTCTTCAGAGCTTGCCTGCAGGCTTGAATGGAAAGACCCAGCCGGAATTAACGATCACCTATCAGCTAAATAAGATCCCGGAGAATGGGGTCTTATTTAGCGTAGGAATTCTGGATGCTTATAAATCCGTGCCGCAAATGAGTGTGTTTTCCAATCGTCAATTGTCAGGGATCATTCAAATTGCGGGCGTATCGGGCACAGAAAGTGAATATAGCTTTCAAAAATCCTATGAATTATACATTCCCAAGGAGCAATTGAAGCTGGGAACGAACCAATTGAAGCTGCAAACGGTTCGCTGTTTATATTGCAGTGACAAAGAAGACGAATATTCCTGGTGGACTTGGGATAATCTCCGTTTAGAATCTCTTAACGCTCCAATTTCCGAGCCTATTCATGGCAGCTATACACTGACCGGAACAGTAGTGAATAATAAGCAGTTTTACTTTGATGAAGGTGCGGTTACGCACTTGCCTTATGTTATCAAATGGCTAGGGATGGCTTATAGCGGCAATGTGATGCGTACCAGCTGTGCCAGTGATGTCGGGAGATCCTGCTCAGATATGCTGGAATATTACAAGGTATTGAAGGATTACAACATGCAGGCGGTTGCTCTGTATTTGCATACTGGTGATATTAAGCTTAAGGCAGATGGATCGTTGCCTGCTGATGCGGAGAAAAAGCTGACAGATTATTTTGAACAATATAGCCCTTATTTTCAATATTATGAGGTAGATAATGAGCCAGGGTTATTTAATCGTTCTAAGGCAGTGAACCTGGCGATTGCGGACTGGTTGAATAAAAAGGGTAAGCAAATCGCGCCCCATTTACAAACTGTTGCTCCGGGCTGGGCGTATTGGCCGAGCTACAGTGAAGATTCCTGTGGTAATCAGAAGGGAACAGGGAAGGAATGTGGAGATCCGGATGGCTGGGAACGTGATCCAGAGCAACGTATGGAGCTGGAGAAGGTTACGGATTTGACCAATGGACACTCCTACGGTGACTCTTATATTTTTAGTAATGGAGGAAGCTTTACTGAGAATTTGAAGACCTTCACTGGCGCAGACAATGGACTCGGCAAAAAAATGCTGACCACTGAATTTGGTACCTCGGACAGTCATGTGGATGCCTATCAATACGGGGCAACGGAGCGGACAGCGGCTGTATTCGACCGGATCATGCGTGCGCATATTGGTTATGCGGATATGTTTGTGCAGCATGCTGCTTTTTTTAAGGATTTCAGTTTATTCAAATACGGGTTTAATTTAGAAGAGCATGATCCGGCGACCACAGAGATTTATTATACAAAAGATAATGAGGATTCACGTGTCAGCATCATGAGAAGGCTCAGTCTTGCCTATGCTACTCATGGAGCTCCGCTAACTTATCAAATTGCCAACAAAGATGTGTTAGCCGACAAGCTGGTATATGTTCGGGCCGTGGATACTTCTACATTGAAGCCTCTTGCGGGAAGCGGAGCGACTTCAAATAAGGTACTGGTTAATTTCGTTAACTTTGAGTCTACTCCACAGACCGTGAGTGTAAATGTGACTATGCCGAAAAACGGGGTGTATGAAGGGGAGCGTTTTGGAAACGGGGATACGTATGAAAAAGCAAGAAGTTATGTAACAGGCAAAAAGGCTACTCCCACGTTAACCTTTACGGAGACACTTGCTCCAGGAGAGGCTGTGCAGTATATTTTGCAGCCTTCTTCTGAAGTAAAGCCGTCGGCACCTAAAGGATTCAAAGCCGCAGCAACAAAAGGTTTAGCTGTAAAATTAAATTGGTTGGAGGCACCGGGAGCAAGCTATGAGCTGCTTCGCGCTGAAGGTAGCGGCGGGGAAATGAAGGTGGTAGCCACCGATGTGAAGCTTACAGAATATACGGATCATAATTTACGTGAAGGGACGTTATATACCTACGCGGTAAGGGTATCCGGCTCTAATTTACTGTCCGATAAAGTTCAGATTACAGCCACCGGACTGGTTCCTCTGGATCGTACTAAATGGAAGGTATCCTCAAATGTGAATACGGCAGCATCAGCTCCTAGTCTGGCTATCGATGGGGATCGGCGCACGCGCTGGGATACGGGGAAACATCAGGCCTCCGGAGAGTATTTTCAGATTGATCTGGGTGAAGCACATGAAATTGAAGGAATAGATTTGGACAGCACGCTTTCACCTTTTGATTATCCAAGAGACTATGTAGTTTATATTTCTGACGATGCTCAAAACTGGAACAAACTCACGTCTGGAAAAGGTACGAAAGAGCTTACTAAGATATCCTTTTCTAAAGTAAAGACGAGGTATATCAAAATTGTACAGACCGGATCCGGCGGGAATTATTGGTCCATTCAAGAGCTGCAGGTGTATTCCAGAGAATAAGGGTATCATTTGAATTTATATAATCATTTATAGCGCATACTAAATTACTGTGAGATAGATCTACAATGGAATAGGGAATTCTTCCCTATAAATTTTGTGTTTTAGGGTTGAACAGGTGGGATATAGGGAATTTCTCCCTGTATTCCAGCGGATATCGCCGTTTTTTAGAAAATCCTCCGTATTATAGGGAGAAATTCCGCATAACTGGGCAATTGTGAGGAAATCATCCTAAATAGAGGGAGTTTTTCCCCATAAAACTCCTTCCCCAACGCCCCATCACAATTTCTTAGACTGAGTGCAGAAGGTGGGGGAGTTTGGGATATCCCATAGATCAGAATGTATATGTTCCACGGCATATATTATCTTTCTCTTTCTCGCAGAAACGGAAGCCGTCCTTAAAAGGACGGCTTCCGTTTATTCTTGTTTAAATCCGTTAAATGAAACGAAGTCCAGACATATACGGCAAAGCAATAGCATCGGAATCCGCTGATCTCGCTGGATCAAAGAGCAGCGAGATCAGCTCCTTGTCGTCCTGCACGGACGACAAGTCGAGGCCCTTGCGGCAGCCTTCGGTCTGCCGCAATAGCGCTTCCCGGTCTGCGATGCAGACCGTCCCGCTGTTCGCGCCGCCGCTTAAGCTGGCGCCGGCGTCCCGCAGAAGCGCGAGCAAGCCGCGCTCCTGCCACGGCACAGGCACTTGCAGCGTGCCAACGCCGCCGCACAAGGCCGCCTTGGCCAGCAATGCCGCTACCGCACTCGGCTGGCCGGCCCATTCCACCGCCGTCGCCGCGTTCGGCGCGGGCACGTCTGCCGCCGCGGGCACAGCCACCGCGGCGAACCCCTCGATGCTGCCGTCCCGAACGGCTACGAGTGTGCGCTGGGCTAAGCCCATCACACCCGCGTAAGCCTCGGTCCCCAGCAGCAGCGCCAGCTCACCCGGACTATATACATGTCCGGCTTCGCGTTCATTGAGCAGCCGGTAGACTCCGAAGAAGTCGCCCGGCTGCATTGGCCGCAGCGTCCATTCTTCTCCTGCTGCGGCTGCAAGAGCCTGAGCTGAGCTTGCGTTCAGCTCGGCAAATTGCGTACCTCCGAACGGTACGCACCCAGCTCGGGTGTATAACGAACGATCACCCGAGACAAAAATCAGCGATGCCTCGGCCTCGGCAGCATGACTCTGGCATAGCTGTAGAAGTTGGCCCGCCAGTCCTTGGCCCCGAAAAGCGGGATCAGTGCAGACAGCACCTATGGAGAATACATTCAGGAAAGCATCTCCAGTCTTGATCGTGGAGGGTACGAGCCCCATGAAAGCAGCAACCGTTCCGTCATCGGCAATAGCCGCGTAGGAATGACTGAGTCCAGGGCGGAAAATAAGTGGAAACAGTTCTTTCATTGAAGTGGCACCCGGTTCACGAAAGACAGAATCTGCAAGCAGAGCCGCTTGATCTAGCTCCGCAGGTTTAATTAATCTCAATTGCATAACATTCAACCTCCTATATGTACACACGATGGGGAGAAAGCATTTACATAAAGTATAAGGCCCGGGGAATGAAATCTCCAATCTTGTTTATATTATTCAATGTCTCAAAAGGATATCGAAAAGGGTAATAAAGTACATAAATAAGGAAGCTTCTTATATTTTAAAGCTAGAAGAGAAAGGGAAGTGAATAATCGGTGTCCCAACTTGCAGATAATATTATATTATTACTGGCAGCACTCCTGCTTGTAGGCGTATTTTCCACCAAGTTCTCCACTAAATTTGGAATGCCAGCTTTAGTGCTGTTTCTTGCTGCGGGGATGGTGCTAAGCCAATTTGTTTTTTTTAACAATGCTTCCTTAACGCAAATGGCCGGGATCTTCGCATTGGTTGTCATATTATTCGAAGGTGGCATGCAGACGAATATTAAGGATATTAAACCTGTTATTCGGCCGGCATTATCCTTATCAACGGTAGGCGTAATCATGACGACAGCCATTGTAGGGGTATTCGCTAAGCTGATCCTTGATGTGACATGGCCAGAAAGCTTTCTGTTTGGAGCGATCGTTGGATCGACAGATGCGGCTGCAGTTTTCTCGGTACTCGGCGGTAAGAACATTGATAAACGTCTGACCTCGACGTTAGAAGCAGAATCAGGAAGTAACGATCCAATGGCGGTGTTCTTGACAGTCTCGCTAATCGAATGGATACAGCATCCGGATATGGCGATATGGGGGCTGCTGTTGTCTTTTATATGGGAGATGGGCATTGGCTTAGTACTGGGTTTTGTGCTGGGGAAGATCGCAGTTTTCTGTATCAATCGAATTAACCTGGATTCCACAGGTCTTTATCCAGTAATGGCGATTGGCTTTGCTGTTCTGACCTATGGTTTATCAGCATGGGTACATAGCAGCGGGCTGCTGGCTGTTTATGTCATGGGCCTTACGCTTGGGAATTCCGAGCTAATGTATCACCGTACCATTATGAATTTTAGTCATGGTTTTGCTTGGATGATGCAAATATTTATGTTCATACTGCTTGGTTTGTTAGTATTTCCACAGGAGCTGGCGGAAGTGGCATGGCAAGGTATCTTGTTATCCGTCATTCTGATGGTTGTAGCTAGACCAATCGGTGTATTTATAAGCCTGCACTTTTCCAAATTTACGATCCGCGAGAAGACTTTGATTTCTTGGGCCGGACTTCGTGGAGCCGTTCCGATTGTGTTAGCGACTTATCCGCTGCTGGCTGATCTGTCTCACGGACGACTATTCTTTAATGTTGTGTTCTTTGTCGTACTGACCTCGGCGGTGATTCAGGGAACTAGTATTTCCCCGCTAGCATCCCGATTGAAGCTTGTGGGGCAAGAAGATTCAGATCAGCCTTCCCTGATGGAGCTGGTTGCTCTTGGCAAGACAGACTCGGAGTTTAACCATATTGGAATTAACCCTTATATGCCCATTGCTGGACAGAAGATTTCAGAAATAGGTCTGCCAGATGATATCTTATTTACGGCAATTATCCGCAATAAAAAGATTGTCACTCCGCATGGAAGTACTGTTATTGAGCCTGGGGATACTGTGTATGTCCTAAGTCCGAAAAGTAAGCGTGATGAGATGAGGGCTTTCTTCCGCAGCAGGAAAGGAAAGACCGCGGAGGAGGATGTTTCTTTAATCTAGAGAAGAGACTCTTTTACCAAAGTGTGACACACATAATAGGCTTTATAACATAAGCTGTGCTAGAATCGGCACAACATATAATCTCCAGAATAGTTGCAAAACACGAAAGAGTGTGTTAAATTGTATATAGATTTAGAACGAGTCTAAATACAATTATAATAAATGAACCATAGGAGGTTTTATTAATGACAACACAATTAAAGAACCATACTGAACTGCAAGCTGCTTTGAACCGCCAAACTGCGAACTGGTTCCTGCTCGGGGTAAAGCTTCATCATTATCACTGGTATGTTAGCGGATCTCAATTCTTCACACTGCATGAGAAGTTTGAAGAGCTATACAATGAAGCTGCGGGTTATGCAGATGATTTGGCTGAGCGTTTGCTTTCTATTGGTGGACAACCAGCCTCCACAATGAAGCAATATCTTGAATTGTCCGACTTACAAGAAGCTCGCGGCGGCGAAGATGCTAAAGGTATGGTACTTGAGCTCGTGAGAGACTTTAAGACTGTTGCTAAAGAACTGCAAGATGCAATTGCTACTGCTGAAGAATTGAGCGATCAACCAACTGCGGATCTGCTGATTGGCATCAGAAGCAGCATTGAGAAACATGCTTGGATGCTGAATGCCTTTATCGGCTAAGACAACATCCTTATAGGGATAGAATACACAAAGAGCGCCTGCGTATGGTTAACGCATGGCGCTCTTTTTTTTGAAGCATTCTATTTAATAAATACTCCACCAAATGGCACGGCTTCGCGCAGAAATCGTTTAATAATTCCATCATCGTTATTATCTCTTTCAAATCGGCGATTCTGGCGTCCGGCTTGAAACAACACAGGGCCGTGGCCCGTCATCTTCCAATGATAACTCATATGCTGGCTAGCTAAATGGTTGCCGTAAACGGTAAGCTCCAGCTTCGCATTCTCAGGATAGGCAATAATGCTGCCTGCATCCACATAGAGCGGATTGTAAGGATGAAGCTCAGCTTCACATACCGTACCTTCAGTCAATATACCAATGATGCCGTTACCCGTAAATTTCACTTTCACAATATCTCGTGTAACGAGCACATTCTTCATACTTAGCACTCGTGTATCCATCGTAACTCCCTTGCTGTAGAAGAAGAGATGTTTAAAGTCGTACAATAAATCGCTCTTTCCATCAAGCTGCAGAATCTTTACCCGATAACCTGGTGGAAGGGCGGCGACAAAATGGCAAGGGCCAGACATATCCGAACGAATCAGTTTTCGCTTGCGATAGATGCCCTTTACATCCATAAATCTGTCTGCCCGTCCAGTGGCAGGCCCTTGATAAGCGATAATTTGTTGTGGGTGCAGCACATGAACCTCTTCCTTCTCCCCAAGGGTGAAGGCTACGGCTTGTCCGCTCCCGCTGTCGCTTTCATCTTGGACATCGATGTTCATATTTCATCTCCCTCATGCTGTAGACGTGATCTTTACTGAATGTTCAAGATTAGCGCAGGCGGTCTCCTTTTCTAGAACGGTGAAGCATGCTGAAACGAACAATACGGATGAGTATAAAATACCCCAGAATTAGACCAATCCCCGTAAAAATAGTCACTTTGATTTTATGATAATATTCTTCGCGTGCCGTCCGGTCATTTTGCAACTCATCAACCATCTGCGTTAGTTGGCGATTCTGCTCCTGAAGGGCTTCGTTCTGTGTCCGGTAGGCCTCCATCTCCTGCATGGTATTCGTAAGCTTATCCTTCGCCTGTTGTAGCTCTTCAGCTGTCTGCTGAAATCCTTCTTTCAATTCATTGACTTCATTTGGAAGCTCAGAGAAGCTTTTGAATCCATTATAGATATCACTGAATATATTGGCTTGTGCTACTGGGGCCGGAAGAGATATGGAAAGAGTCAGCAGAAGCAGGAGCGAACATAACAGCTGTAGATATTTACGGTATTTACGTTGTTTCATCTATATAATCACCACCCAATTTAGGCTTATATTTCTTTTATTTTAACACAGCTTGACAGCTTCTGACAGCGTACGCTAAACGTGAATAGGGCTTCTTGGGTCAGTAATATTTGCCTGTTTGAAGTGAGGTAACACTTCCTTGTAAAGAACGATTTGGCTGTGCTCAACATGATTGAGAAGAGGGACTATTTATCGTATACTTTGGACGGAAAGGGGCTGCTGCGGAATGAATAAATGGCTTAAGACAATGTTATTTTTGGCCGGATCTGCTTTTTTGACGAGGTTGATTCCATTCTCATCTTTGTTTCGGAATTTGGACACGATGATTCATGAATTTGGTCATGCGCTGGTGACTTTACTGCTGTCTGGCAGTGTGCTGCGGATTGAGCTATACGCGAATCATAGTGGGGTCACCTATTCAGCCATTCAAGATGGAGGAAGAGCGATACTGGTGTCGCTATCCGGGTATGTGCTTGCTTCCTTATTCGCATTGCTGCTCTTCTATCTCTACAGTAAAGGACGGCATGATTGGGGACTTATCTTAGCTACTACAGTAGCATTGATTATGCTGGTAATGTACGTGCGGGGAAGCTTCGGAATGATGTGGTTAGGCGGGTTTATTGCGCTGAATGTTTTAATGCTGGTGGTGTGGAAAAAGGCCAGCAAATATTATTATTTGTTATTAGCTTTTTTGACCTTGGAAGAGTCTGTAATGGGAAGTTTATTTCTCGTATATGCGGCCGTTGTATCCCCATCTCGTGCGGGAGATGCCAGTAACCTGGCAAGGATGACATCGGTGCCGGCCATATTTTGGGCAGTCCTATTTTTTATATTTTCTCTGCTTTGCGCCAAATGGGCGCTGGGACTATTTTTTAAGCGGGAGCGAGTGCAGCCTAAACTTCAGAGTCGTTAAAGTTAAAAACATAAAATTTTCGTCATAAACAGACAAAAGGGGCTGTTTTTGCGAGAGTCAGTCTACTTAGTATGTAGAATGGCTCTTTTTTTGTCGATAATATAGAACCGAACATACATTCCATGACATGGAGTTGTCCGCCATTATTGGTACATTAATAGAAGACCCAAAAAAAGAAAGAGGTGGAAAATATGATGGAAAGTATTACTCCTATATTTACGTGGGGTCAAGATCGTATTTTTGCAGGTGGAAATCGGGATGTTGTTTTACTTGTCGAATGGAAAGGAAATTTGCCTTCAGAAAATAGCCGACCAAGCAGCCACAAAGTGGTTGCACGTGATATTGAACTACGAGTTTGGCTTGAGCCACATGTAACTTTTAAGCGCTGTTATGGATGTGAAATGGAGGCTGGAGAAGGGAATTCACTCTTGCTTAAGCTTGGAAAAATAAAAACAGGACAACGCAAATTCATAGGATTGGAGTTCACTACTTCTAGTTCTGTAGCAGGTAAATATGAAGCATTATCCCTACAGTGGAAGTATAAAAAACCAACTGTAGAGCGTGTTCGTGAACTTCCCGTGAAGGTACTTGAGCTGGAGTACGCGCATCATACGCGCATTCTGAGCGATACTTGCTGCTTTTATGTTGAGAAGCATCTGGAATTGTTGAAGACGGCTGAAACGGTTGAAGCAGCAGAGGCACTACGAAGTAAAGGCCAGCATAGTGAAGCTCACGAAATGCTCAATCGACATGCGGATAAGATGTTGCTACTCGCAGTACGCTCTGGAGATCCTTTGCTGCTTAAAGAGGCTGAAATGCTGTATAAACAGATCGGGTTCGAGCATCAGCAACGAAGTAAAGCCGTTGGTGGAATTTAATATAGGACTCACTGCACGAGGATGCACATAAGCGAAAAAAGACCTATACATAAATTGGATTTTTCAGCGGATTCGGCGGAAAATTATAAGAAGAATTGTAATATAAAATGTGGTAACATAGTAAAAAAGTTCTATCACAATTTTACTTTTTTTCATAAAATAATGGGTCTATTTAACCATAAATCAAGGGGAACTGAATATGACAGACCGATTAATCCGACTGATGCGCATTATTACACTTGTTCAAGCCAAGCCAGGGATATTAGCCCGCGAATTGGCGGAACGCTGCGGCAACAGCGAGAGAACGATTTACCGGGATATGGACGCGCTTAGCGCCATGCATATTCCCATAACCCACCTGGGGCATGGAAAAGGTTATGCTTTTATTGGGAATTTTGCACTCTATCCCTTGGATTGGTCGGAAGAAGAAGCAAACGCATTTTCGCAATTACGCTATATTATGGAAGATATAAAACCAGCATTACCCATAGATTTTGAAAGCGCGTATGAAAAAGTAGTCGCAGCTGAATATAAACGTAAGGCGGAGAGAGAAGAGACAATAGAACGTGCAAGAAGAGAAGTAGGGGTGGGGTGGGCAGAAAGAAGCAGTTCGCATATGGAACAACACTCATTTCTTACTCCGATCCTGGAGGCTTTATTAAAGCAAAAGAGTATTCAAGCGAATTATAGTGAGAATGCATTAGAAGAGAAAGGGATCACCATTGATCCTTATTGTCTGGTCCCGCTGGAAAGTCGTTTTCATCTCATTGGATTTTGTCATCGTCAGGGTGTTATTCGTACATATCATATCAACGATTTTTCTAATGTGAAGCCATTAAATCGTTTTTTTTCGAAGGAAGCGTTTGATGTGCAAGCCTTTATGAAGCAGAAATGGTCACTCGATAGGGATAGTTTACAGGTAGAATTCAAAGTGAAATTCTCGGAACGGGTAATGGAAGGAATTAAGAAGGACGAATTGCCTTTTAAGCCAAGTAAAGTGGATCGTCAATCTAGATGTTTTCACTTTAAGGTTGCCGTGGAACAAGATATAGGATTTGTCCGCTGGATTAAGAGATTCGAAGAGGAAGCGGAAATCATTGAACCGTACTATTACCGTGAAGTAATCAGGCAGCAGTTGGAAAAATGGAGTTCGCACTATAAATAGTGATACGCTCATTTGACCTTCGTTCAATTCGAAAGATGGGGTGCTTGAGCAACCATTTAAATGGTTGCCGGTGGCATCCTTTTTTTGCGAGTAAGTCCAAGATACTCATTTCTAACTATCTAATTATAACAATATATAACTAAACATATCCAAACACAACTCAATCTATAGAAAATCGAAAAAACGTATGCTAGAATAGCATCTACATATATACATGTGAAAATGGGAGGAATGGAAATGTTTAAGAAATGGTCAGTCAGGATCTTTGGTGTATTAGCAATTTTTTTGGTTGTGAATTTATCTGCGGGCGCAGGGTTGGAGGTAGAGGCAGCCGCCAAGAAGACAGAGATTATAGTATCCGCTGCAGCCAGCTTGCAGGATAGCTTAGATAAAATGGCGCTTCTCTATGAGAAGAAGCATCCCGATATTGATTTGGTCTTTAATTATGCTGCATCTGGCACATTACAGAAGCAGATTGAGCAGGGTGCTCCGGCGGATCTGTTCTTCTCTGCAGGGGATAAACAGATGAATGCGTTAGTGGATGCTGGACTGATCTCTGACCATAAGGTTCTGCTTAAGAATCAGTTGGTTCTAGTCGTACCTTCGAATTCAAAAGCTTCATTAAATACAATCACTCAACTTACGGATAAATCCTTTAAGAAGGTAGCGGTAGGGCAGCCTGAATCTGTGCCCGCTGGCCAATATGCTCAGCAATCGTTAACTGCGAAGAAGGTATGGGATACGCTGCAAAACAAACTTGTATTTGCGAAGGATGTACGTCAGGTTCTGTCTTACGTCGAAACGGGGAATGTCGATGCAGGCTTTGTATATAAGACAGATGCATTGACTTCAAAAAAGACAAAGATCGCCCTTACTGTAGGCCCGCATGTTCACAAAGCTATTAATTATCCGGCGGGTATCGTGAAGGATTCAAAGAATCAAAAGGAAGCTAAAGAATTTTACAATTATCTTCAAAGCAAAGAGGCTAGTGATATTTTTGCAAGCTATGGCTTCTTGCTTCCTTAAATAAGAAATCATGAGTAGAAGCGGGGTGAATAAGGATGGAAATAAATTGGACTGATTTCTTCGCCCCGGTATGGCTTTCCGTTAAAATTTCAGTAATTACCAGCATCATTGTATTTATTCTTGCAACGGCCGCGGCTAAGGCTATGGCAGGTCGCAAGTTCCCTGGTTATAGCTTGGTTGAGACTGTAATGCTTCTTCCTCTCGTATTGCCGCCGACAGTTGTCGGATTTGTGCTGTTGGTCGTCTTAGGTCGTCGCAGCTGGATTGGCAGATGGTATGAACAAATGACGGAGCATACGATCCTTTTTACATGGGGGGCTGCGGTTATCGCTGCGGTTGTCGTAGCTTTTCCTCTCGTTTACCGTACGGTGAAGGCGGGCTTTGAAGGCGTGGAAGCGGATCTTGAGGATGCGGCGCGTGCGCAGGGAGCGAGCGAACTGCAGGTACTGCGTTATGTCACATTGCCCCTTGCAGGTCGGTCACTCGCTGCTGGGTATGTTCTAGGTTTTGCCCGCGGTTTAGGAGAATTTGGCGCAACGATCATGGTAGCTGGAAATATTCCTGGCCGCACGCAGACTGTACCTACAGCGATCTATGTCGCGGTGGATGGCGGCAACATGACCCTTGCTTGGATGTGGGTGTGCTCCATTATTGTTATGTCTGCTGTGATGTTGATGTTTGTGAACCGGCGTACTTAATTATGCTCGACAGAGATCGCTCCGCTGACCTCAGTGGGAATGTCGATTGGAAATCTTGATAAATTTAAAAAAACCTAGCCCATCCAGGAGTAACCTGGGATGGACTAGGTTTTTTTTCTTTAGAAACGCACCGTTAAAACAAAACCTCTTTAATAAGAAGCAAGCTTGTGACTATCAGGTTTCGTAAATAATCGTCCCGGTTTCCGTGAGATCATATCCGTGAATGGACCCAAGCTCACTTTGAAAGGCTGGCGAGCGTAAAATATCAATCACGGTGGTGATCCAGTGCTCATTTCCCGGTTTCTTGAGCATCACTAGATCATAACACTCCTGAATCAAGGGAATGAAATCAACGCCGTCGACAATCTGAGCAGCCTTCTCGGTACCGATGGCCACATCGGCTTCTCCTCGTGACACTTTTCCAGCGACTGCCAAATGACTATTCTCCTCCTGCGCATATCCAGATAGGCTTGCGGCAGGAATGCCGTGCAATCGGAGTTGCTCATCCAATAACACACGTGCACCAGCGCCTCGTTCTCTATTAATCAGTGTAAGTCCATCCTGTTGCAGATGAGACCATTCATGAAGACCTCTAGGATTTCCCTTTTGAACATACAATCCTGCACTTCGGGTCAACAGACGCACTACAACATAAGAGAAGCCTACAAGGATTTTACGAATATAGGGAAGGTTATATTCTCCAGTATCCCCGTCGAGCAGATGCGTACTGACGATGTCCGACTCGCC
>Ga0153923_100009_pt1 | contig 163821 bp, 151 predicted proteins | sample TSNJ007MetaG_FD_104682 | JGI IMG/M metagenome (GOLD analysis project Ga0153923, IMG submission 104682) | Attine ant fungus gardens microbial communities from New Jersey, USA - TSNJ007 MetaG | ecosystem: Host-associated > Fungi > Mycelium > Unclassified | place: USA: New Jersey, Brendon T. Byrne...
ACGTTCTCCTGCCCAAAATACGTTGTATCCTCTTGGACTCTCCTCATTGCCGCTTTTTTTCAGATTGTAGCCTTTACGGTTGTTGTTCCACTCTTCGGTGTGCTTAACGCCTCCTTTAATACTCAGTAAATTCACCATGAAGTATTTACGTGGAGAGACATCGCTCCAGTTGTAACCATCAAAGACTTCCATTTCAACGGCATACTTTTCATTCTCAATCAGTGAACTGACTGGAATCTGCCATTGTTTTGCGCTTGAAACTTGTTCACCAGATTGTACCTTGATTGCACCGGTGGCCAAGTTAATAATTCGCACCTTATAACGTTGCTGCAGATCTCCGTCCTCATCTTGATAATCCCATTTAATGATCGGTGTAAGTGTACTTGCGATCGTTGGTTTAGATGGATCAACACTGGTTGGGTACGTTATTATAGTCGTCGGAATCCGGTTGACTACTGTGATGTTCTGCGAAAGCTCACGTTGCAGACCCAATGAATCTGTAACGATTTGTCTAAAGGTAAAGACACCGTTACTACTAAACTGCTTCGTGAAGTCCTTTTGAACGCTTGCTAGGGCTTCTGTTCCACTTGATGGTTTTAAGAAATACTTGTGGCTTATTGTATCTCCTTTTGGTTCGTCCGGATCAGTTGCGTTACTCTTAATGTTCAGAACGTCCGTCCGGTAGATCGGTACCTTAGTCGCATCTTTACCAGTATCTGTGATCAGAGTGAATCCCGGCTTAGGTGCGTTATCGATGATGAATGTTTTTTCATTTGATACATCTGACCATGAAAATTTGGAGTATGCTCGACCTTGCACTGTAAAGTATTCAAACCGTTCAAATGTATTATTTGGGATTTGATATTGTCTGAGCAATCCTGAAGGATCCGGATTTTCTATGGTGGAGACTAATAGACCATCCTTCGTAAAGAACTCTAACCTGTATTTCTCTTGTGAATCATTTTCCGGATCCGCGTAAGTCCACTTGATTAATGGATCGCCTTGTTTCGAGTCAATCACAGATGGGTTTGTTGCTGTACCTAAAGGACTAGTTAAAGTCATAGTAGGTGCCAAGTTTTCTTTCACTTGGACTTGCAATCCAGCGATATTCGACTTATCTCCTATTTGATCGATTGCCCAATGTTCTAACGTATATACTCCCGGATCTGAGAAAGTAAGCGTAATGTCACGCGTAAGATACGATTTCATTTCACCAGTACTGTTCGTTACTTTCCAATAGTATTCTAATGAGCCCTGATCTGATGTATCCTCATCGATATCCCCTGAAGTATATTGTTTCGTATCATACTGATTTACGGATGAAGGTCCGTTAATCTTAGCAACAGGGACATGATTCTTAACCATAAATGTACGTGTAGCATAAGAGCTTAATTTTCCATCAGAGGCTGTGAGCTGCATTTCCCAGCCATCAGAAATGGCTTTTTTATGTGATATACCGTTACGATTAATAAGATCACGAATGGTCATTGATTGATAACGGTTGTTTCCTGCCCAGTAGTAGGGAGAGTCATTAAATTTTGCATTCCAGGCATAAGATAAAATATCTCCATCTTCATCCGGATCTGGTGTTAAGTTATCCATTGTGATAATCGTATCGCGGTATATTTCGTTAGGCATTGTAAATGCTGCAGCCGGTGGATGATTGACTACCTGTACATTTTGACTGTACCAATCTGACCACAAGCCACGATTATCATGTACTTGTAGATTGAGTTGATAATTCCCTTCTCCGAATGATGCGATATTCGGTGGTGTTGTTGCTCCACCCCAATGTTCCCATACTTTATTCCATCCGTCTTTGATTACAGTCCAGTAGTATACATCTAATGGATCATTATCTGGATCGAAAGATTTGTCTATAATGCTCGTAGATTTACGATAGGAAACGATATTCGGATTAACGGTAAATAATGCAACCGGTGGTAGATTAACAGACGCATTCCCCACAGTCCTTTGACACCAATCACTCCATACACCGATTCCAATATCTCCATCCACATCACGGACCCTTAAACGTATGTCGTAACTGTCTTTTTCAAAAACTCCCCCAGGTGGCTGCCCGTCGATCCACATCTCATCAACGGTCTTTTTATATTGCCATTGCCACTGCATAATCCCTTTATCAGAACTTGTAATATGATCTAAATCGTAGGATGAATCTATTAATTGAACATTTCCATTGATAAGCCTTGCTGAAAAAAGCGCTATTGGCTTGCGATGGACTTTAAAACTCATCGTAGATGCGGCATCTTTACTCCACATCTGATATTCAGCAAAGCGAGCATCCTGTTTCGGTATATCCTTAGCTTGATAACTCACTACATATTGTCCGGTATACGGAAATGAAGTGTAAAGGCTCGTCCTCCATAGTCCCGAATCCCCTATAATCCCCATTGAGTTATCAAAGTAATTCGGATCATGATCATATCTCACTCGATCAGCGTACTTAGCATCCCACTCATAATCTTCATAGGTGGTGCCGCTATTCTCTATAGGACTATTAACGAGAACAAAAGCGTTTCGCTTCAGTCTGTTTGTAACCTTAAAGGTCATACTCGCGGATTCTGACATATTTGAAGGATCTGCTACTTTTACAGTCATCGTATAATCGCCCGGCGGGATCGAATCAGCCACAGCGTCTACAGGGATAGAGAAATACTGATACCCTTTCGTTTGAGATACTACCGTCTTCCTATAAAATATATTTGGTATCTCAGCGCTTACGATAAGATCATCATTATCTGGATCGTGGACATATCCCTCGATGTTAAGTATGTTTCGTCCAGGCTCGTTCTGCAGGACTTGATTATTGGGTGTATTTAACGAAATGGTAGGTGGACTATTAGGTATCAAAGGAAATACTCTTTGAAAATTATGACCAATGTACGGCCCTCCAAATCCATGTTCTGGACCATATCCACGCCATCCATCTTGTTGACCTGCGCCAAAACCGTAGTTAATTACTAACCCTATTGGAAGTTCGCCGTACCCTAAAGTCCCCGTATAGTTGTAATAGGTAACATCTGTCGCTAGATTAAATGTATGTTCAAATGTATTCGGGTAAAACGGTCCATCAAACCAACTCTTGTACAATGGGGTGAAATTGGTATACTGACTGGTCCAGTCACTCGGACAACCGTATTGGTAACTTGGTAAATCTAATGGTTTCCCCTCTGGAATTGCCGCTACACAGAGATCCGCTCGAACGACACGTTTATCTAGAGCACTTTGTGAAGGAACCAAGTTTACTCCTAAAGTCAATGTTGCATCCGAACTAATGTCAAACGTAAGTTGCTTAGTGGTACGATTAAATTTAATATTCGTTAGCTTTTGGTTATTTATTGTCCCACTAAGAGTGCCATAATTCCAACCAGCATCAAAAAAAGAACCATCAGCAGGTATATTTATATCTTTATAAGTAATGAAATTTGGATCACCCGTCGCAGCCTCTGCTGTCTGAAGATACACTCCCTGACTAGGGAAAACTCCGAATAGGATAGTGATTATAATTACTAGTGAAAGTATTTCTTTTGTCTTCTTCATTTAAGCACCTCTCCTACCAGGACCAATCAACTTCTGGCGCTCGATTTTTCACTTCTACAATCCGTGAGCTTAACTTTTGTCCATCTGAATTTGTAGATTTCCGATCAGCTTCTGTCACTAACTCATCAATAGTTGGTTGACCAAACTCTTCAAACACAGTAAGTCGGACTTCATATTTCCCTACCTCGCTCAGCTCTAAATTTAAGCGATCTTTGTTCTCATTACTGAAGGTCACCCATGCTTCTCCGCTAAAACTCCCGTCATTATTAGAATCATAGCGATACTCCCAGAGTCTCCGACCCACTACATCTTTATCAGGTGAATAGGATATATCATCCAATGAAACCACCGCTTTATTACCGTAATCAGGACTTCGATATACCACTCCAGGCAGAGTAAAATAGTTGTACGGCGCTTCATCTGGCACAATATCAAAAGTAATCTCATCACTATCAGAATACCCAAGCGTATTTTCCACATAAATCGTAGCCTTATATTTTCCAGGTTTTTTAAATAAGATGTCTTTGCTTTCAAGTTCAGATAATGTACCACTATATTTAATATCTGCATTCGTACCGCCAGATACAGCAGTGATGGTAACTCGTGTTTTCGATGGTATTAACGGAAAGCGTGTTGGACTCTGGCTTCTATTAAACAATGTCGTTTTACGATTTTGTTTAAGTATTCCTTCTATATTTATAATTGCTGCTGGCTTCGGCTCAATGACGGTAACTTCTGTACTTGTACTACCTATTTGTCCATCATTGTCAACGACTGTGAGAGCTATAGGAAATGTCTCTCCAACTTGCTCTATGGTATACCATACATACCCCCTTGGGACATTTCCGATTTCTCCCTGCGCTCCAGATGTGCTCCAAGCATAATCAGTGATATATCCATCCGGATCATAGGAGGCATTTCCACTAACGAGCATATCAGACCCTGCTTTTATGTATCTAGCTGTTGATATTCTTGCAATAGGTGGCTTTCCTTCAGGTTCTGTTGGAATAGTTAGATTTGGAGGAAAAGTAACTTGAGGATTGTTTTTATAAACACCTGCCGAAATCTGTAGAGGCTGTTCCAGAGAGGTAATAGTTCCACTCTTTGTGACGATTGGCTTTTTAAAGCGGACGAGAACGGTTAAAGCATATTCCTGAGTAAAATGTTCGCCCGTTACACTCGACTTTTTGATCTCAAAGTCAAACAAAGTGCTTACGTTAAATGTCTTTGCAGATTCCTTTTTCGTTTTGAGTGTATTGTTCCTGTCTTTCTCTTTAGCATAGAACACCCACTCATCAATGTTTGAAGCATCATTGTAGCCTTGCAGCTGCCCCATTAATGAAATTTGTACGGGTTCGTCTTTATCTCCCAATTTTGTTGGATTGGGATTAGGTTTATTTAGAGTTACCGTACCGGTAAGTGTAGGTTCTGTAGGAAGGGTGTAGTCGAAGGAGACATTGCCGCTGTATTTGTAAGATGTTACATTAGCAGAGGCTGTGTAGGAGTAATACAAAAAAGTCTTATATCTTCTTCCTAAGGCATTACCTCCCTTGCCAAAACTTTCACTGACTTCTTCAGAATCGTAATCTACAAGATCTTTATCTAAGCTGTAATAGATTACAAAGCTGTTCTTATTTACGATATTATGATTAACATACGTTGGTGGAAGATTCTTAATATCCGTATCCACAATAATCCGAACGGTTGACTCAATTATGGCAGAAGGATCAATAACTGCGTTCACACTACCGTTGTACCATTTGATTCCACTTCTAGATGCATCGGATTTCGTCACTACAGTTATCTTCGGTGGATCCATCGATGGGAATTCCCACCCTGTTCCATTTCGATCATTATGTTTTTGAGTATTATTGTTTGGGTCCCACTCGTTAATTTGCCAACGTCTACCGTCAGAGTATCTCCAAATGGAATTACCAGGATTAGTATAAAATTTTGTTGTGAAAGAGGCATTATAACCCGTTAGATTATCAATCCTTTCTTTCTTCTCCATACCTTTCAAGGTCAATTTTATTTTTCCATTCTCTATCGAAAGATTCATTTTTTGATTGGTACCGTTATATTTTAATGAAGATGTTAAAATTGAAGAACTAGACACCCCACTTGGGATATCTAGATAATATGTTTTCTGACTATTTGAAGAGCCAATCAAAGTCTCAGTCGGTATGGATACGGTTTTACTCATTGAATCTGCAGCTTCAGTAGATTCAGGTATAAAGGAAAGGACTAAAGAAAGGATTAGTAAAGTTAAATATATCTTTTTCATTTTTTATTCCCCTTGACGTTTTACAATCGTTTTTTCTTCAAAAGCACCACCGTAATATATGATAATAGACATATCCTTAAAATCCTCTAGCGCTCCAAACATCTGATACGTTGATAATTTCTTACCTGGATCAATCTTCCAATTCCAAAGAGCTTCCTTACTGTTAATTTCATCAGCTTTAAGCTTTGGCATTGAAGGGGTAAGTATTGAACCGTTCACATTAATAACCCATTTCATTGCCGGACTTTTCGAGGTAAGTTGTACTATATTTTTACTATTATTTGTAATAGTTATTTTAGTCCAAACCATGTACTTGGTATCCCCCAAAGTCACCTTCTCACGATATCCATACTTTTTAATTAATTCCTGAGCATCTTTGGATTTCACATCATAAACCATCAATTTCTCCAGCGTATAACTCAGACCTCCAGCGCTGATCGTCACAGGCAGCTCCAAGTCTTTCTTCAATCCAAATTTACTTAGATTATCTCTCATAATAGGCGTTGGCGTTGCTGTAGGTTTCACGGTCGCTGTTGGCTTAGCCGTAACTACTGATGTAACCGTTTCCGCTTTTGCAACCACTCCCTGCCCCAAAACCACACTAAATAACATTGCCGCTACCAAAGTCGCCTTTACAGCTCTCTTCATCCCCAAGTCTCTCCCTTGTCTCAATCGGATTTTTCCTACTTATTAAACTTATACTCCTGAACTGCTGGTACTCTGATTGGCTCTTGTGTTTTGGCTCTGGAGATCAGCAGCGGATGTTCCGTCTCAATGACGGCAATAACCGAGGGACCCTCTATGTATTTGGTAATGCCATATTCACTATCCTCGTATAAAAGTGGAAAAGTCACTCCGTCCGAATCATCAACAATATCAAACTTCACAATCTTTACTTGATTTTTAAATCGGCTGCCCATTTTGGGAGAAAGACCGTTATCAAGTCCAAGATTCGCCTGCAAGGCATGCTGAAAAGTATCGTAAGCAAGCGCGGGATCGATAATTAGACGACCTCGTGTGAGTTCAGTTTCATCTAATTCCTGCGCGGCATCATGAACAGCGATATTGTTTGCATCTTTTAGCATGCTGCGCAGCATGTCCCACTCCTGATTCTGGATCTGAAAGAACCAGGAGTAGATAAAGATCAGTAGGACAAATGCCAGCTTAATAATGTAATCCATAAATTAGGTTCATCCCTTAATCAATCGAGATATTCACTCATAATTGACCCATGCCCATAATATCGGGTCGGCTGAGAAACCGTGGAAAAGTTATACGGAAACAAATTTATCCGTGGTGCTGTTACATACACATCAATTCGTTGTTTGCGTTCTTGGATGGTATCCGTACTGCTCGTAATTTCTATAGAATCCTCTGAGAACCCAATCGCCTTCAGATTTGAAATCACTTCGTTCCGCATAGACGCTGTGACCATCCCCTCCGTTGCAGCTTTTTGTGTGATGTAGGACGTATTAGCTTTGACCTGTAAATCTAGCAGATAATCAATATAGGTGAATATGGGCTGCAGGATAATAAACAGGACAAGCCACATGAATAATGCCCGGAGGACGGTCTCCTTCAATAGAAACGCCTCCTTCTAATATTGCTCTACTTGCTTAGTATGTGTGATGATATCGTCTTGACTGCTGCCAATGATATGCGTAGCTACTGTGATAAACATCCCTGCGATCACAAAGCCAATAGCCAGAAACATTGCTATGGAGATAGAGTCTTTTTTCATAATCGAATTAAACCGAAGGTTGGGTTAAGACCCGAGCAGTTGCCGTTTGGCTGGAATCCAGCGGTTGAATAAATGTCACACCCGGAATCGTCGGTTTATTATCATCCGTAGCATCAATTACATCTCGAACTACAGGAATCAAAACGGCAATTACGATGGCCACACATAAAAATCCAATAGCAATAAACAAACCTGTAGAAATAGCGTCCTTTTTCATTGTTAAAATCTCCCTTTTATTTTATATTTTTTAAATAATATTGAATATACTATTTTTCACTGGAACATACCGACCCCATTAAAATTCCCTTTGATCAGTAAAATGTACTGCATCGCCATCGCGACGATCATCAAAAAAGTAGCAATCGATGGGATAACATTAATGATCGTAGATAGATCACCGATAAAAGACCACTTTTTCAAATACTGATCGCTGGAGATTTTGGAGATAATCTTACTTTGCTCACGCAAATAATTCGCCGCTTCTGTGTCGTCATCCATACCCTCAGTAGCCAGCAAAATGGACCGAATGTCATTAATAAAACTATGATTATCCGGAAACTTTGCACAAAACCATTCAATCGCCCCCTCCACACCCTCATCTACTGCTCGTTCTGACAACTCGTACAGATCCTGACGTATATATTGAAAATGTCCAGCCGTACTCCCGCAAAAAGTGCCAAATTGCGCATATCCGCGCTTGCGTAGCCGATTATTCTCATATAGACGGATGAAAGAGATCAGCTCACCGTCTTTTTTAATAACCGTTTTTTGATGAAGCCATGCAAGCACCCAGCCAAACGGAAGATAGCGCATCGGACTGCTGATTACGAGAATAAGTAGAGCAATTAGAGGGTCATAAATAGAAAAAGAATTAGAACGAATGAAATCACTGACGACTTGAGTTATTAAATAAATCAGCGCTGCAGAGTAACGGAAAAGCGTAATTTTACGGGCTGAAATCGATAAACCAGAATCATTTAATAATTGCTGAAGTCTATCCCCCTGCACCCGATCCCCAAGCTCATTCCACCGTAGTCCTAATCGGACAAGATATCTTTCCTGTTTACTACTACTGCTTACAAAGACAAGTAATGCGACATAAACAATCCCGATTACAGTAACTAATAGTAACAATCTGTCCATAGCTCATCACCTTAGTGGTAGTCCAGTTTAGGTCTGGCGAGAATAGTGCTGATCACAAAAGAAATAAAAAGACCGGAGACGATCACCATCAAAAAAGAAAGTCCTACTGTAGTCTCAAACTGCAATTGGAAATAGATATCAGGCTTCAGCATGTACATAAAGGTTCCAACCGTTGATACCAGCACCAAAAGATTCCCGTATAAGCCAAGGCTGATCGCATCTCTACTTCCCGCTTTTACAGTCAAAATCGTTTCTCTCTGTTGCTCCATAGAACGGTTTAACAGCATCAGTGAGCTTTTTAAATAACGGGTTCCTTCCTTCTCGGCATAGAGCAAATCCGATATAAATTCTAGGGCGAAGGTAGTACCAATCGCATTGGAAAATCTCCCGGCTTCCTCAACAAGCTCCTTCTCATTACTGTAATTGGAAAACGCAGCCCCTAGCAGCTTCAAAGGCCCCTTCAACACATTCTTATCCGTAAGAAAATCCGCTGTCCGATCGAGAACGGAATCTACCGACAAGTGAGTGAATTTGGTGGAGATTTTGACTACATCGAGTAAATCATAGCTTCCATGCACCTTCCTCTGCGCGTAGATGTATCTCATACGAAAATAAGGAATCGTCGCAGAAATCACAGCCATAAAAAGTGGAAATCTCCAAGCCCCCTGAATCGAACGCCCTTCGTTAAAAGTTATCCCTTCCAGAAAAGGATTGTTAAAACTCAATTGTCCAGGAAGCTCGCTTAGCGTCAGTAGTCCTGATAGAAAAACCGCGATAAACACTATTGCTGTACGCGTCATAAAACGCATAACGCTAATTCCCGGCTCATACTTTCGGTGTACGAAATATAAAAGATTATCTAGATGACGGTAGAGCCACAGCCTTTTTTTTACCGAGCTAACTCTTTTGCCAAAAATACTCATTTTATGTTTGATACGAAAATCGAATTTCTGACCCACTTGTCGTAAATGCCGTTCGATTAGCGGTTTAATGAGCAGCCAAATTCCCCATACAATTAACAAATGAAGGACAAAACGAAGAATATACAATAATAAATCCACGGTTTCACCTCCTCACTCGTTAAGAATGATCTTAGATTTCAAGCTTTCTTTGATAGGCTGATCCATTGGTTTTGCTACTGCAAGCTGTCCCAGCTCTTTCTGGAGCAACTGTGTTGCCTGCTCATTTTTCCTAGTCATCTTCAGAATCAGGTTCTTCGTCAGCCTGTCATTATAGGACCAACACATCTTCTGAGGTTCCCAGCGCATCAGATCATTCGCAAATACAGAGTTCTTTTCCTCGTCATAAAAGACTTCCGATATTCGCGTTAACCGCTTCTTCCCGTTCGGAACACTTTCCAAAATAAAAACCAGCTCGCACGATTTCAGTGCAGAGATCAAATGCCCCTTAAGGCTCCCGCCAATCCTTGTCGACACGGCAAAAGCGCCTTGATAAGGAATATCCTCCGAATCAACGGTGTGGAAGGTTCCGGTGATGCCGTCATACCCTTTTTCCCCACTCCAAAGATAAAATTCCCATTCGTTATACCGCATTTCCGTCATATACAAAATGTTGGGGTCATGCCGCAGCGATTCTACCCCTACCTCCATCAATTCCTCGTTCGCAGCCTGGATTGGAATAATTCGGTGCCCTTTAATCTGGTAAGGTAAAATCGACTCCGGATGCTTTTCTATCATTACTACACCCATACAGGATGAAGATCCGAGCAGTTGCTCACCGACGATCGTATTTGCAAAGGTTGTTTTCCCCGAGCCTACAGCGCCCGCAATAATGGTATTGCGAAAGGTAGACGATAACGCCCGAATCATTTCAACCGCTTCCGCAGGAATACATTCTGTACCCCCCTGATCTTCTAGACTCAGAAACTCTACAACCTGCCGCCGTAACGATATTGTGGTGAAGCCATCCCATACTCTCGGGGATACCCAAATGGCAAGCCTAATAAATCGACCAGGCCAGAGCGGGTCATCCATTTTAAACTCCACTGAAGGGTTGTCCTTGTTCAGCTTTTTGTTGGGATCACTTTTTAATAAGGAGCGCTTTAACTGTTCAACCCGATCTAGTGAAGGCATCTCATATGGATAAGCTACAAACTCACCTTTCTGGTTATAAAAGATCTGCTTTCCGATCATCTGTAGCCCGGTTGATTCACTGTATGCACGATCAGTAAACCAACGATACGCCGGACCAAAACCCTTCCATTCATGATAGAGCGCTTCTGCAGCCGTTCTGTATGCTTCTGGAACCTTTCCCGTAAAGGGTGTCTTCCGCAAGTATTTCTCTATCTCATTCATAAAAAAGCTAACCGCCTGCGGATCGCCAATTAGCGCCTTCGCATTTAACTCGAAGTAAGCATCATCCTCACGTTCCAGCCCTTCATTCATATCGTTTTTCATTTTTTGCAAAAATGCGTAAAAGTCTTCCTTGCCCGGTTTGCTCATGCGTAGGATACTTTGTTTTAGAGAGAACAACGGACGGTTCGGTTGATTTCCATTCATAGGAATATGCCTTTCTTTTTAGCTTCTGGTGCCAGGCTCATGGACACGAGCAGAGAATGTACCTTATCATCCACATGCTGCAGCTCTTTTTTGCCTAGAGGTAAGCTTTCCTGCAAGGGCTGGTAATACGGTAGCTCCAGCAAGATTTCAGCCCCAAAGCGAAGCGCTAGATTTTTAGGAGAAGATATTTCTTCCACATTACTGCGGTTAATAATCAGTTGGAAATCATGTGGACGTAGATCCATATGCCCAGCAAGCTCTAGAAGAGGTTCGAGTCTGTATTCATGCTTTGGATGAGTGACGATCATACGCAGTGCCGATTTGTGCATTCCGACATACCATGCAGCACTTTCCGGAATAGAGCCAAAGTCAGCAATAACCACATCTGCATTTGCCCCAGCTCTAGCTAAAAAATATTCAATCTCATCCTCCTGATAATCTTGTGCACTCAAGTAATCGTAATTTCCTGGGAGATACGAGTAACCGTCTTGCTTAATCAATTGTTCAAAATCCTCATCATGAATCATCTTCCCTGTGAGCCTTGATCGAAGCCTATCCAGACTAATTGTAGCTTTGCGGTCATATCCGGGATCATATAAATCAAGTCCAAGGACAATAACACGAAGGCCTGCCGCGGCAATTCGTCTTGCGAACAGTTTGGCTACACTAGTGCAGCCGATCCCAGGACCAGATCCAAAAAAACCAACCAGATTACTTCGTTCCTCCCCTTCCTCGTCTAGAATAAAGCGAATCTTCTCTATCACCACTGACGAGGTAGAACGAGGAGGGATAAAATAGATTCCTAAGCTTTCACACAGCATATGTACAGCTTGGTAACCACTGATTCCCTTTTGCAAATATACATATAGGATCATTGAGCTCGGATAATTCCGGCGCAGTTCGCTAAGTGACTGAGCTTGAATCTGGTCACTGGTAACCATTAGCATATGGCCCTCTGCATGAGACGGATCAGGAAGTACGCTTTGTGTAATTACAATAAATCCTGCATTTTTGATATCATTAATGGTTAACTGATCTATGCCTAGACTAAATATTTTCAAGACTCTTCCCTCCTACTCGACCCGTACGATCCACAGCTTTTTTCCCTGCTCCAAAAATTGTCCGAGCCGCTCGCCATCACTTTTCTTCAGCTTCAATTCTGGTGTCGCCACCTTGCCAGTCGAAGTGAACCGATTATTGTTGTTTCCCTTTTCTGAATCCAGCACATCATTATTGTCTTCTGTTCGCACATAATTCACGGTGACTCCAGATATAAACACCTCCTTTGCAGGTTCACTAATTGGGCTCTGCACGATCAGTTCTTCCTCTTCCTTCTTGTTTAGGCTAAGCGATTCACTCCGCCTCTCTCGGTCTCCATCAACAAGATAAATATCTACCTTATCCCGGCTGCGCAGTGAACCATTGATGGCATAGATCGCCTCCTTCGGTATAGGAAAAATCCCTTCGTCCTTGAGGGGTTCTAAATCACTAACATCCACTAAGGATGCCGTCAAAATACTTCCGTTGGTCAGATTTACATTCGTAATTTTATGCTCCACTTGTGCGATTTCTGTAATTACACCCGAAGGTATATCCTTGGTCTGAACAGAATCCAGATATAAATCACTTGCTTTCAGCTCATAATTTTTGGGAAGAAGCTCCCCGCCTTCCACCTTAATTTTGACCACGGTTCGGGAGAGCACGTAGGGCTTGAAATAAAGATCATAGCCCAGCAGTCCGCCAACTCCAGTAATCAGAATGAGACTTGCGAAGAAATAGTTGCGTTTTAACAGTTGCCCGCGCTGTAAAGCCAAGCCTTCCACCTCCTCAAAAACACAGTTTTGAAAAACGACAAAAAGCAACTTGGCGTAAATAGCCAAGCTGCTGGTAAAATGCTTTTTTTACCTGTAGAGATTTAGAAAACTATTAGATTATAGGGTTCCGGTGAAAGCACTCAGGTTTATACCGTAGGCTTTCACCGGAAAACAACCTTTTTATTTAAATACTACAGTCTTATTTTGATGAACGAGGATCCGGTCTTCGATATGCCATTTCACAGCACGAGCCAGAACAACCCGCTCAATGGTGCGTCCAATCCGCTTCAGCTCGATAACATCATCACTGTGACTAACCCGCTGCACATCCTGTTCAATAATCGGACCACCATCAAGCTCTTCTGTAACATAGTGAGCAGTTGCTCCGATAATCTTTACCCCGCGTTGGTACGCTTGAGCGTAAGGATTACCGCCAATAAAGGCTGGCAGGAAGGAGTGATGAATATTAATAATTTGGTGGCGATAGTGCTCAATAAACGACGGTGAGATAATCTGCATATACCGAGCCAGAATTATAACATCAATGTCGTCTCCGATGACCTCAAGCTGACGTTTTTCCGCCTCAGCTTTAGTATCAGCTGTAACCGGAATATGGTGAAAAGGAATGCCGAAGGACTCGACATACGATTTCATATCCAAATGGTTGCTCACGACGAGAGCGATGTCGGCTTCTAGATCACCAGCTTGCCACTGCCAGAGCAGCTCCACAAGACAATGGTCTTCTTTAGAGACAAATATGGCTAATCTTTTCTTATGACGAACATTGAAAATTTTCCAGTTCATCTTGAAACGTTCAGCCACCCCGCCGAACAAAGAACGTATCTCTTCCAGACGATCTCCTAATTCGGGAAGGTCAAACTCAACTCTCATGAAGAACATTCCGCCATCTGGATCCATTGTGTACTGATCCGATTGCACAATATTCGCGCCATGCTGATACAGAAAGTGTGATACAGCCGCCACGATTCCCGGTCCGTCAGGACAAGAAATGAGCATACGCGCCCGGTTGGAATAAGACTCAACACCTGACGAATTGTTTCTTTTTACGTGTAATTCCATGATCCTCATCCCATCCTCTCATCTACATGTGCAATCTGAAGTCTAACTTATGCGTGGAACGAGCAATTACTTGCCTGCTAACCATGCAATCAAGCGATGATTAATGGCTTCCTCGCTCAATTGCGGGAACAGCTCGGCAGCGATGACTTCATCATATAGACGCTCCAGCGGTTCACGTGGATCAGCTTTTTTAGCTTTGGCATCGTTCTTCAGCATCTCCCAGACATTAAGCACAAATTGACGGGAATCGATCTCTTTATTAGCAAAAAACTCACGTAGTTTTTCAACATCCTCTATAAACTCCGGTCCAAATCGTTCCGCTACGTTTCCACGGAGCAAAGCGATCTCCACCTCATACATCGGACGCTGTTTCTTTGCATCTTTACCAACCCACGGCGTCTCTAAAATGAATGGCAGACCTGCCAATTTCTCATGATGGACGATTTTGTTAATCGTATCAAAACCGATCCAACCCGAGCCAATTGGAGTGTGACGGTCTTTACCTGCTCCACATGGATTTTTGCTGTCATTGATATGGATAACCCCAAGACGATTCAAGCCGATAATCTCATCAAACTTGTTTAGAACGCCATCCAAATCATTAACGATATCATAGCCAGCATCATGAATGTGACAAGTATCAAGACATACGGACAAACGCTCGTTATGTTCAACCTTATCAATAATAGAAGCAATCTCCTCGAAGCTGCGCCCAATCTCTGTTCCCTTACCAGCCATAGTTTCTAGGGCGATATGAACTTCAGTTTCATTGGTTCCCCCAAGTACCTCATTAAGGCCATCTGCAATCCGTTGGATACCGTACTCAGCATCCTTATCAGTGAATGCACCTGGATGTAATACGATATGCTTGACCTCAAGCGCATGCGTACGGCGGATTTCCTCTTGCAAGAAATCAACGGCCAACTGATACGTATTCTCTTTGTAGGAAGCGAGATTAATAATGTAAGGTGCGTGAACGACAATCTCCTCCACACCATTTTCTTTCATTGCTTGCTTCCCTTCAACGGGATACATGGCATCAATCGGCTTGCGGCGCGTATTCTGTGGCGCTCCTGTATATATCATAAATGAGCTGGAACCATACTCATTTGCTTCATTTGCTGCGGTCAAAAGACCCTTGTCCGAGCAAGACACGTGTGAACCTATTTTCAGCATACTTCTTCCCTCTTTCCTTCACGAATTACCCCCTATTCTACCGTGATCAGAAAAATAAATCTAGACAAGGTCAATATGCTGGGTTCTGCTTCGCAAAACTTTGGAAATAAGCTATACTTTAATATGAGATTAAATTATGTGAGAATACTCATTGCCAAAAGGTGGTGTATGCATGTCTATCCAATCAGGACTTGGTTTATTATCCGCAACACCGAGCAATTGGTTCATGAACTCTATCGCTTTCTGGACATTTATGCTGCTGGGTTCCATGTGTATCGGCGGTTTTTTTATGTTCCGGAAATTCCTAAAGGTGTTGCCAAAAGCTGATGGAAAATCAAAGCTAGACTGGCAAAATTACTGGGTGGAACGCAGCCGCTCACTCTGGAGTGATGAATCAAAAGCTTTCTTAGACCAGCTTGTTCAGCCTGTACCTAGCCCTTTTCGCGATATCGCCAAACATTCTATTGCTGCCGAGATCGGTAAGATCGCTGTGGAAAGCAATGCGAAAGAGGTTACTCGTGATCACTGCATTAAAGGTTACATAGTCGCCACACCGCGGCGTGACAATCGTTTCCTCGTCAATTTTCTCGAAAAGAATAAAATCGACTACTCTGCTTACCAGCATTTGTTTAAGTGATTGCTAATCAAATGTCGCGTTCAGAACGGAGGCCCACCTTATGAAATATGTAATATGTGGCGGCACCGGTTTTATTGGCAGCGAACTAGCAAAATACTGGCTACTAGCAGGCAATGAAGTTGCAATCGTCGGTCGCAATCTACCTAAGGCTGCACCTTATCATCCTAAGCTGAGTTACCACACATGGGACAGCCTTAACAATGATCAAGCGCCTATAGAAAATGCGGATGCCTTGGTCAATCTTGCTGGTGCTTCTCTTAGCCAGCGTTGGAGTCCAAGTGGTAAAAAGGCAATCATGCAATCCCGTCTTGCAACCGTTTCCGCTGCTGCTAAGCTACTCGACCGTTTGAAACACAAACCTTCTGTAGTCATTCAGGCGTCCGCTGTAGCTATTTACGGAACCTCTTTGCAAGATACCTTTAGTGAATCATCACCAGCCCATGTCATGGACTTCCCTTCAGAAGTGGTTAAGACCTGGGAAGAGGCTACTGATGAAGCATACAAGAATATCCGTATGATCAAGTTGCGTACTGGGGTTGTGCTCGGCAATGAAAGCGGTGCTTTCCCAAAAATGAAGCTACCTTACTTACTGGGCTTTGGTGGTAATATCGGCGCGGGAAACCAGTGGGTATCCTGGATTCACCTGATGGATATCGTCCGTCTAATCGATTTTTGTGTTCAGAATCCCACCATCACCGGACCTGTTAATGCGACTGCACCACATCCGGTCACGAACGAAGAGTTCGGTAGAACGATCGGCAAAGTATACAAACGGCCGCATTGGTTCCCACTGCCCGCCATCCTGTTAAAAACAGCAGTAAGTGAATTGTCTGAGATCTTGCTCAAAGGACAACGCGTTCTTCCATCGGCGGCATTAGAACATGGCTTTATCTTTACCTTCCCCACACTTCAAACCGCTTTAGAAGATTTGAAAAGCCAAAAATAGCAGAATTAACATTCTTTGCTTGTACTCTTCATCCCATGTGGAATGTGTAACTTCCTTTTACAATCTTAAATACGGTCCCCTCTGACAGCGGGTACTCTTTGTAAGGGATCATGGCTTCGCCTTGAAAAAGTGTTCCATTTCTGGAGTCGAGATCCTTAAGTACGAATCCGCTTGGGCTCCTAGATATCTCCGCATGTACTCTTGAAGCTCCTTCTGATCTTTCTACATACTGAGCTACTTCTGCCGATCGGCCAATGATAAAACTAGTTCGGTTTAACGCTATAGTTTCCGACTCTGCCTCTTCCTCATCGCTTCTTTTGAGATAAGGAACATTTCGAGCTAGCTTCTCATTTCGTTTTCCTTGCTCAGGTGTTTCCTCCCGTGATAATAAAGCGGTTGGGGCTATTGGACCTGGTGGTATTACAGAACTATCCTCCTCTTTCCTTGATTCAGATCGCACAGACGGAATGTTAGATAAAGGGTCGGATGGATGCTGATCTCCCTTTGGAATCGATGCTGCTGGACGCACAGGGGTCACAGGATACCTACCGAAATCCCACTCCAGTTCTCTTCGATTCGGACTCCGGTTTGTATCTTCAGAATCCTCACTCGTATGTTCCTTTTCTTCGTCACTTCCAAACCTAATTCTTTCGCTCCATACCATCCAGCTAAAAGTAGCCAAGGCAATCGTTGCGATCCCACAAACGGCTAGCCATAACGGTTTTGGGTTATTCAAATATAGGAATTTCCATAATAATGCATCACCCAATAAGCAACCTAGAATAATATAGGTTCTTGAGCTTGAGGGTTGTGAATTCGTCAACTTATTATCGTCTGTAGACCGAAGAGACCTTTCCTCTTCTTTCACCCTAAAATTCGGACTGGAATAGCTATTTAACCACGGAGCTGAATTCTGCTGCGTACGCAGACCCTTATCCTCGTTCCGCTCACTCATTTTTTTCTGGGGAGCAGGTACCTCATTCACAAACAGTTCCCTTACTCTCTCTTGCATTCGTCTTTCAGGCTCTGCCGGACGTACTTCTGTCAACTTAGGTGATGTGTATGCCATTTCTGCGTTATTACTGAATTGTCCTCTACTAGAGTCGCCCTCTGTCAACAGCTCTGAGAGAAGACCCTTTAAGCCCGCTGGTGTAAATTCTTCTTCCCCACAGTATTGCAGCACTCTTTGAACACCACTGCCAGTAAGCTCTGTGATAGAAGCCATCATCACCATGATCAGCGATTTGAGAGACTCTCCCAGCCTAGAAACAGGCTCATTCCCCTGAACAGGGATATAGGTGAGATATACCTTACCACTCTGCAATGATCCTTCAATAAAAATATAATCTTCATGCAAAGCATACTGATCCGCACGAAGCATATATAACCTGCCATCTTCCATCCCTTGCGCAATTTGTAGAAGTAATCCAAAAAATGAGGTCATGCTCAACTTCTCACTTTTGAGCAAATGACTGAGCATTTTTTTACGCAGAACAGCATATTCCATCGTAACCTTTAAATCAATTTCCCTAAGTAACAACCTTAAATGATGAGGAATGTCAGTGTTCATCAGCATACGAGCTTGAACCATATTAAGCTTACCTACCGGCATTCCTTCTGGTTCGCCAAGCATCATATATATACCGTCCTGCTGTATAAAGTCACGGGATAATCCGTACAACAAGCATCACCACCTCCTATTTTAAAAATAAAGATAAGCGCAAATGGTACCAGGGACTACAGCCAGCATAAAGGGAAATCTCAACAGCTCATCATCTTTATTTATTAATAGGAATGAACTCTTCAATAATATAAATCCGGAAATTGTGTTAAAGATCTTACGCGTACGCCTGCCTGTCTCCCGTCTCTTTAAGACAATTAGCCAGCCTATCAAGGCCCCAAACAGTACGGAGTACATCACGACCTGCAATGTAAATAGCATTCCTGTCCACGCCCCAATCCCGGCAAAAAGCTTAACATCCCCTGCACCAACCGCCCCTATCAAATGCATAATTAGAAGCACTGCAAATCCTGCAGCGGCACCCACACCAGCCTTAAGCAGACCATCCCAGCCGTTCATCAGCGCTTGAGCAAGCAGACCAGCAAGCAAGCCTGAGACAGTGATCCAGTTTGGTATTCTCATCGACTTTATATCCGTAATAAATGCAGCTGCCAGAAACGGCAGACATCCCCAGAAGGCCCACTCCGCCATGGATTACACTCCTTTCCCCTTCACTCATTTCACTACTGTGAACATCACCTCAATAGATCTACCGTCATCGAGCTGAATTACAAATGGCCACGAGCCCGGTGTGGTATTCACACCAATTTTCCACTCCCACTCGATATATCCGTCCGCATCCGCTTGTTTCCAGCCTAAATATTTAGCAGTGCTTCCCCCGCTTTTATAAAAAACGGATAAGCTAGCGGAAGCATTCGGCGGAATTTTAGCACGAACTTTGCCTTGCTTATTGGCTACAGCTGGATTCGGTTTCTCCAAAATCTTAATAAAATCCTCTGGTTGACCAGTGCCGTCATTTCCCTTATTTGTACCCTCTCCTGTGTCCCCGATCCAAAGACGTTCAACAGCACTTGCCTCAAGTACAATGCGTTGGTTTAGAAAGGGAACCTTCATCGGCAGCTCATAGCTAACCACCAATCCAAAGTAAGGTCGGGTACCATTCTTTAACTCAGGCACGATAATGTTGGATACATGAATTCGATCATAATCCAGTAAGTCTGATGACAGATACGGCTTTAATAGGGGTTTTATCGCTAGATCCAGTACACTTTCTGAGGTCTCAGCCTGTAGCTTCTGCAGAGGTCCCTCGCCCTTCTCTAAAGCTGACATGACCCACTCATTCAGCGGCTTAGGTAATGACATTGCATAACTACTGCCCCAATCTGTAAGTGACAAGCGAGGAATCGTCCAATTCGATTCGGCTTGATTGCCAGCGGATAGGTCGGTGCCATCCTTCACTGGATTAGCGCCAGCTTCGCTTGTTGCTCCCCATTTCTGCACAGCCAAAGCTGCCGGGTACATATGCGTTGAAATAGATTTCACAGTATCAGATGCTGTGCTTTGTAAGGCTGTTGAATACAAGGTCATCTGTACGATAGAAATTAGGAACAAAACAAACAGTAGGAAGATCGGAAGTACCATCGCCGCTTCTACTACCATGCTGCCTTCTTCCTGCGTCTTCCTCCTAATCCGGTACCCGTCCCCCATATCCTTACCAACCTCCTGCTAGTATGAAAAATCAGCCTGCACTGCTCTCATATATGTACTGCCTTGCACTTCTCCAGAATACCCAGCGCTATAGTCCAATAGCTTCACAACACCCGGTAGAAACCATAGTCGCATTCCAAGCTTAATATTCGATGAGACATACGTACTTCTTTCATCTGGATTTATTCCTGTGTTCAGTCGAATGAGAGCCAGCATCCGAGATAATTGAACATTCCCGCCTCCATGCAGCATCATGAACAGACGCAAATGATCACGATAAGTCAGCTGGGCCGGTAAATATTTAGACAGTGGTATGGAATCTTTCTCACAGAGTAACAACATGTCCTGAATAGCTTGCTGGATCCCATACAACAGTGCTGCGGCCAGAACAGCCAATGGGTTTCCTAAACTTGCCTTCTCAATAAAACCTTCCATCGTTCGAATAGACAGCCGCATGGCAAATATTTCAGCATACGCTGCGGCTACATTTCCAGCGGGATTATGAAATCCGTAAAGAATGTATTCCAGCTCTTGCGCTTGAGGATTAAGCTGGTCTGTAAGTTCGGCTGTGCCCTCAGAACCTTGTGCTAGAGTAGCTAACTTGGAAACATCAAAATGTTGAAAATAGAGAGCAGAATACTCCGTTTGAAAAAGTCTATCTCTAGCCCCTCCCATAATGCCACCCATCGCTGCATAGATTCCGTCCATATCCTCCATCGCCGAACTCCCAGCAGTATACGGGTTAGTGCTGACTTCAGATTTACCAAGTGGATCTGATACTAATTCCTTATTAAAAGCAATATTCTCCTCGTAATATTGACGAAGTGTATCATAGCTTTTCAGAGAATCCGTCACTCCGTTACCCATCATTCGAATCTTATCAAGTAACGCTTTCGCTTCACCCAGCTTCGATTTTGCTTCTCTCTCCAATTGCTTACGCTCTTTATCCGAGCTACGGTGCTGTTCGATTAAAGCCAAATCACTAACGATAATACTTCCCTTCTTACCGTAATTCTGTAGATAGTTATTCACTACGCGTGAAGCTTCAAGAACAGAAGAGATCATTTGATAGGAGTCACCATATTCACTCAAAGCTTCATACAGCACACCCGACATTCCTGTTACGATAGGTTCAATGGCCTCGTAAGAACTTTTCTGCATAGATATACTATTCTCCATCTGACTTAGATCAGTTGAGGAGAGAATCAGTGCATCTTCCTGCTCACGCAGCTTTTTAAGCGGGTCTGAGCTTATCTCTCCTGAGCTCGCCGGAATATCCCAGTCATTAGCAGGATCATTTGATAGATCCACCCCCTCCATTCGTGACTGTTCCAACATATTTCTCATCTCGTCATTCAATTGCTCTGCCTTCTTTAACGCTTCATTCGCTTCCTCCATTGATCTTTCATGGTCTTCACGAAAAGCTGTTAATAAGGCAGGAAGCCGCGATAACATTTCAGTAGTTCGACTCCGGTAGAGAGACAATTGATAAGTGTACTTTGCAGGCTTTTTACTATCACGATAAAGATCATCGTAATATTTCCCAAGATAGTCACTATACTGTGCGGGAATATCCGCCGCCGATTGCATACTTCCGAGTGAACTGGCAGAAATGGATTCTGCAGGCGGATTCATAATCCATTGAAGTAACCTTCTTCCACTCTCCGCAGCCAGGCTTCTCTGCTCTAACATAAGATCCAAAGCCTCTTCTCGCTCGTCATATAACGGCTGTAGCTTACTGAGTAGTTCAGTAGCCCGTGAGGCCTCTGCCATTACTCCTGACATCGGCTTGAATTTACCTGCCAATTCCAAAGCAAAATCCACCGGAGCCTTATACTTCATTTCCTCCAGTATTTGTCGACTCACAACATCATAGCTACCCAGCGGTCTGCTCCATTTCAAAGACGACGATTCCAAAGCGAAGGATACAAGATTGAACGCGTCACTCCTACCACTTTTATGCATATTATCATTGAGTACCTGAGACAGCAGCATATCCCCGTCACTCTCTCCAAAGGCGAATAAACCATACTTTTCTCGTAGCTCAACATCGTAAGATGACATTACAGAGCGAACGCTAGCCCTCGCTAAACGTTCCTCCTGAACATTGAAGGCAGCAATCCGCGCATAGTCAATCAGCACAGCGGTAAATAAAAAGACGAAAGCCAGTACCATAATTAAAAAAATTGAGACTGAACCTTCCGTTTTGCCTTTACCCTGCCTCTGTTTCTTTCGACTCTTACCGCTAACAAGGCAACTGGTAAAGATGCTCCTCATCAAAACCTCCCTCCTTATCCCTACCTTCAATAGATACAAGATCCATTAGCAAGGAAATATTCACTTATCCTGAAGCTTGGTCATCATCGCGGATGCATCCTTCTTCTCCATGTGGACTCTAGACCCACTAGTACCCTCTGAACCTCCCTTGAACTTAGCCCCGAAGTAACGCATCAGGTCGACCGTACGGATAAACTCAACAGGCTCAGCGATGATAGATTGAGTTTTTACAGTTGGCTTTGCCTCATCAGACAAAACTTCATCAAGTACAGGTAAGTGCAGTAGACGATTTAATTCAGCACTTACTTTCCGTCCTGCAAGTGAATATGCGTAGTTCAAATTTCCCGGCATGTTATTCGGAATCATAGAGGACGAATGTCTGAGTTTAAGCACTGGTAGATCACTTTCCTCTGACACTTCACCAGGTAGCTCCATTGTCGCGCCATCACTTCCAGCTTCTCCGCCGAATAAAGAGGCTAGTAAAGCATCGTCTCCAATTCTCCAATAAAGGGAGTCATACTCACCTGCAGCATAGGAGCCAGAAACCTCTTTGTGGCTGTTGTCCCAATTGTAAGCCGCACGCTCAGTAGCCCCTGAGGCCACTTGCAGGAGCATAGATTTCTGGTAGCTATACAAACAGAAGAACAGAAGAAGCATTGTAATACACATGACCATTGGTAGTAGAATTGAAGCTTCAATAGTAAAGCTGCCTCGATCGTCCTTAAGCTTTTTCACTCGAATACTTCCTGGCTCTTTTCTCCTGCAGTTTTAATCAAAGCCTCCACTACTTCCTGAATTTTGTCCTTAAACAAAAGAACGACCGCAATCAGCACTGCAATAATCAGAATCATTTCCAGTGTCCCCAGGCCTTCCTCGTCCTTCCAAAAATTCTTCACGCTACCCAACATTGTCGTCATCATTAGTTTCACCCTCCTACATTTTTAACATCATGAATGCTGGCGTTCCCACCAGTACAATTACTATTAAAAAGATAACTACCATCGGAAAGACTAGTTTAGAGGAAGCTTGCTCCCCTCGCGTTCGGCTGATAGCTTTCCGTTTATCCCACAGCATCCGCGAGAGATCGCGTAGCGATAACACAAAATCCGCTCCACCTCTGCGATAATTCAGAAGAACCGTCGTCGTGAACAACGATACCTCCTGCACTGCACATCTCTTGCTAAAATTCTCGAATGCCTGCTGAAATGAATACCCTCCTTCCCATTCACTGGTCATGATCCTAAGCTCCTTATACAATGGGTGATTAACATCACCTCGGTGGCTCTCCACACAGCGGATAATCGCCCGTTGCACGGTCTCACCTGCTCCTACCAGCAATACAATGCTGTTCAGAAGTTCTGGTAGCTCGAGCATAATATTCTGCTCTCTCACCCTCACCTTTTTATGTAAATCACTCACCATAGCAGCTGGTAGAGCTACCGCCAAGAAAAAACCTAGAATCAGACCTGTCTGATCGCCGCTAAATCCTGTGATCAAACTTCCACCCACAAGCAGCAACCAACTGTAGCTAAGCATCTCACCCATGAACAACAGGGTTCGTTCTGCACTGTAACGCATCCCATAACTTCGCTGCAGGGAACGTTGAATCCTGAACATCAACGATGGAAAACGACTGACAATGCCGGTTTTCTCAATGAGCAGCAACAGCGGTTCACCCAGCTTCCGAAGTCGTAATCCTTCCATAGGAAGTTCTCTTAATCCGTCATATCTTTTTCCGCATTTAATTCGTAACAGAGCCCAGACAACAAGTGAAAATATAGTGACTACTGCACATAGCCATCGCATGATTTCTTCCCCTTCACAGCGGAATGTCCATTATTTTAGTAGTCCAGAGATAACATAAAAACAAAGCTACTAATGCAAGCGTCGATATGGCTATACCCGCTCCTGTGTACATGGGCTGCATGTAGTCTCCTGCAGTCAAACTCATAAAGATCACCATAATTAGTGGAGATATTAACAGCGCTTTCGCTTCGAATTTCTTCTGTGAAATGCTTACAGTAATATCTTGCTGAATATCCAGCTTCTCTCCAATAATCGTAGACGTACGGCGCACTACTTCTACCAGATCACCGCCTGTACGTTTACATACAATGAACACGTCAGCGAACCGCTCAATATCTTCCATTCCTGCTCTTTCACTGAAATCCCGAAGCGCTTCCTCCACTGGCTGACCGTATTCCATGCGCGTACAGATAATATTTAGCTCCGAGATCATATCGCCGCCCCCCTCCGGGTCCAGCATACGTAAGTCTTGGACCGCTTCCCGGAAAGCATTCTCGACCGATCGCCCTGCTGAGAGTGAGGAAGACAATGAAAATAACGTCTGTTTAAACTGTAAATTAAGCATACTCCGGCGTCTTTTCAGCAAATAATTACGCAGCATACGAGGTGCATACAGCCCACCTGGCATAAGTAGTAACGACAGTATCCAATGATGATAAAAAAGATATCCCATTCCAAACAGCAGCAAACCACCTACTGCAATAGCCAGAGTTTTCTGTACCAAGGTCAACTCATATACCGTATAATCCGGCAATAATGAATGGCCTCTGGAATCAGCTTTCTTAGGCTTTTCAGCAGCAAACTTAATCTTAAACATTACCTCTTCCCCCTTTTAGAATTCAGAATCCAGCCTGTGATAACGGATAGGAGGTCACACCAGCCATTCTAAGCTTTGCTGTATGCATAAGCGGGTTTGCGCAAGAAACCAGCCCTCCTTGTACCCGGCCCTCTCGTTCACCGGACTCTCGAAATTCATATAAAGGGTTCAAGACCACTTCTCCATCTTTCAGGCCTGCAACCTCACTAATCTCCATCACTCGCCTAGAACGATCACGGAGTCTGGATAAGTGTACGAATATATCAATCGCCGATGAGATTTGCTGACGAACAACCGTTACCGGCAGGTCCGCAGCACTTAACACCATCGTCTCCAGTCGACTGACCATATCGTGCGCGCTGTTAGAGTGACCCGTTGATAACGAACCATCGTGTCCAGTGTTCATCGCCTGTAGCATATCGAGGCATTCCGCTCCCCGTACCTCACCCACAACAATTCGATTGGGTCTCATCCGCAGCGAAGAACGAATCAAATCTCGAATAGAAATCTCCCCTCTACCTTCCGTATTCGCGTTCCTAGTCTCCAGGGAAACAAGATTTGGCACCGTTACAATCTGTAGCTCAGCAGAATCTTCTATTGTGATGACCCTCTCCTGTGAAGGGATAAACTGAGATAACGCATTTAGAAAGGTGGTCTTCCCCGAGCCCGTTCCCCCGCTTATAAAAATGTTGTATTTAGCAGCTACTAAGATTTGCAGTAGCTCTGCTGCTTCCAGGCTTAAAGCTTCACGGCTCACCAATTCATTCATCGTCATCGGCTTCTCCGGGAATTTACGTATGGTCATCGCTGGTCCTTTCAGCGAGACTGGCGGAAGTACAATGTTCACGCGGGATCCATCCTTCAACCGGGCATCAACGATAGGAGAGGAGTCATTTACTACTCTGTTAACACCGGATACTACCGTTTGGATAATGTCCTCCAGCCTGCTACTGGACTCAAATTCCAAAGGAAGACGACGAATCTGACCCTCCTCTTCTATAAAAATCTCAGTATGACTATTGATCATAATCTCCGTGATCGCCGGATTATCCACTAATGGCTGAAGCACATCCAATCCTCGGAAGGAGTCAAATAGTCTCTTAACTAACTCATGCTTCTCCTGTGCTGTTAAGTAACGGAGGCTTTCACTTTCTAGAATCGTTCGTTCGATAAACCCAGTAAGTTCACGGTTTCCTACTGCAGAAGTCACATCAAGCCCTGCACGAATCTCACTACGCAGCGCCCTGAACATCTCCTCATTCATGGATATTCTTCCCTGTAAAAACTAATGGGAGCGCTGGCTCTACAATCCGCTTGCACAACTGCAAGATCTCCTGCTGAAATTGTGGAGAGTTCAAAAAGAGCTCCTCACGGTGTTGCAGCGTCCATGATGGGATAAAGGGACATACGCCTTCAATGATAATTCCTTCAGGAGGCACCCACTCTTCCAAACGATCCACTGCAAAATTCACTACAAATTTACTCTTGTCCATCACATGGGGGGACATGCCAGAGTTAGGAGCGGTGCAATGCGACAGCCATCTCATAGTCTTATACATGCTTACATCATCATTTTTCAGGACCCAAAGCAGAATCCCACTTCGCTGCAGCACAGCCTTCGCACGCTCTTCCTCGATGCTGCCGGTGTCCACAATAACAACATCAAAGTTTCTCTCCGCAACCAGCCGCTCTAACAAATCCAGCGTATCTTGCAAAGTCATCTGCAGCATTTCCTTCACATTAATAACTGGTCTGAAAGCAGCAGTTCGGAGGTGATCATATCTAATGAAGTATTGTCCTAATTCAATCGTATCCGCTTCATCCTTGTCTCGATTAGCCTTTATTTCATATAGCAGTCGCTCTAGTCCAGCCGTATGACCTGTAGGGATTCTGAGAAACAACCCACTGCTGTCTACACTCTCAAGGTTCAGATAAAAAACCGAAAGGCCTATTTCACCAAGCTGCTTCGCCATATTCAATGCTATCGTTGTTTTGCCCATGTTGCCGCTAGCAGAGACAACCCCCAGCAAAAGCGTTTCATCTAGCACAGAAGATCCTCTACCTCTCTGAACTTCACATAACTGGAGAAATGCTCCCAGGAGGGAAGGAAGCGCCTGATATTTGGCAATCATCACTCCCCCTCCCAGACTCTTAACACTCTTACCGAGATAACCTCCATCCTCACTCAAAACTGCCCATGGAACCGTGCTTTTCCCCTCTACTAGCCAAGCCTCAATAAAAGAAGAGTCCCCCACAACAGCATCCGGGATGTCCTCCCCCCTCATAAATTCGATAAAAGCATCCATTCGGCTAAAAGCCGTAATACGCAGCATTTCTCCGTACTCGCTGTGATGAAGATAGTGCAGTAATGGTTCGATATATTGACTTTCACGCACTGCGAGCACAATCCTTGCCGCCATGAAACCACGCTCCTTTCGATAAGAAGAAATCCATTATTTCCTCAAAAAAAGACAGCAAAAAAAGCACCGACAATAACCGTGGATACGGTAATTGAACGGTGCTTCCGTTACTATTCCTTTAATTTACAGCTATAGTAGCATATATATAAGAAGGCAGCAATAAGTTTTTTCGCACACTAGCTAGATACTATACTCTCATCTTATCTTCGCGCCAGTTCTTAATGGCAGACCGAATATCAGCAGGAATGAGCTTCTCCTTCACCGCCCGTTGACACAGTGCTGGAAATTCATCATCACCCGCATAACGTAGCGCTATAATTTGGGCTATTTCAAGCTCTGGGCTCAAAGCTTCGCCTGTCAGACGGAAATAGCGGAACTGCTCTTCCACTCTCACCACACGGTCCTGATTTTTTGTCGCATATATACGAATTCTTGTAATCGCAAAAAGTAAGCATAAGGACATACCGAATAACAGCAGTGGCACCGTTAAAGCACCATCATCACGTATCTCTTGAACAGCATAAATCGCCGACCACACAAACAAAATTAGCGCAAGCGGCATCGTCACAAAATGAAAAGGCCAATCAAAACGCATAAATCCCTTGGGCTTGCCTTTATTCATAATTCATCTCCATATTTAATATGACTTGTAGAGCGCTTAAAGCTTGGTCTCGCCGGGAATAGCCACGATAAAGGGCTTGTTGTTCTCCCAGTTCAGCGACTTCCCTGATACTTTAGTCGTTCCATCCGCATTAACGATTCCGCAAATAATCTGACTTCCCCATACACTCGTATAATAATAGGCATAGGATGGGGCTAAAACAGGGGCTTTACCATATTCCTTCGCAATGGGGTGTCCGAATATCGCGGTAAAATCCTTTTTATCAGCCTCTTTCGAATTGTCCAAATCTGCTTCCCATACGACTGTTCTAATGTTGTCTTTAATCTCATAATACGATACAAAATGCCCATAGATTATGAAATATCCATCAGATCTGCCTTCAGGAAAATAATACGACATAGACAACGCTTCATTATCACCCGTTAATTGGGACGGTTCTCTTTCTTCAACCGGGAATTGTAAAGCAGCAATACGGGAAACTACCAAGTCCCTACTATTATAATTCTGCACAAGCTTCGCATTTGCACGTTCCTGAACCCATACAGTATTCGTAGTAGCATCTACCGTTACTCTTGCTCCAAGAGCTTCCGCAATAAATCTCAGCGGCACTGTAACTCTTCCATCCATGATGCTAGCAGGTGCATCCAGTTGTACAGATTCGGAGTTCTTCCACGCCGTTCGAGAACCCACAGCAAGCATAATCTTCATGGAGTCTCTAACGATCGTTACTTGCTTTGTACGGGCTTCCCACTGAATAGAAGTATTCTTGAAGCTCTCAAAAGCCTTCAGCGGAACCATCGTCTGTCCAGAGACGATTTGCACGCCATAATTCACGCTCGAATTATTCACCATTACCTTGAGCTTAGCATCAGCGGATACCGTTCCCATCGTACCTAAAGAAACTAGCATAACTATTAATAGATAAAGCCCTGCCTTTCGCAACATCCCTTCGCCCCTCGCTAAATGTCCTTAATTATACCAAATTATGGTTACATTATAACATCTAGCCAAATCCCGGATTACAAAAATCTTTGTTTAATCTCCGGTGTTGGGAGTAGACACTGCTCATCACGCCCGAACCAACGGTAACGATTCCTTGCAACATAGCGGTAGAGGGTATTCCGTATTGGGCGCGGCACTATAATGAAGATATACGCAGCAGGCCAAGGCCATCTCAATCTACGTGCAATCCGCAGTACAGCAGCCGACTCTGTATAATACACACCGTTCTCCAGCAATACAACTGTGTTCAACTGCCCAGGTTGAAGTCCAGCCTCACTCATTAGCTTAGCAGCAATTTCACTTTGTAAAGGGGCGAATAGAAATTTAGCCTTGGGATCACGCGGGATGATGAAACGAATCAAACCTTGGCAAAGATGACACACCCCATCAATCAACACAATGGACTTATTTTGCATAATGTTCAGCTCCTCGTTCATAGCTCCCCCTCCCTATAAAGATAAGTGTATCGCATATTTTGGGTAAACAAAAACGCGGGATAGAATCCCGCGCCAACATGTACCGTTCTTTAATTATTCAGCAATTGCCTTTTCAATCCATTGATCACCGATCATTTGTCCTTCGAAATCAGCAGTGAATGCCTCCATGCATTTACAGATGAAATCTTTGCGGCAAATTGGACATGGAGTTTTAAGCAGGCGGCTGATGTTCGTCATTTTCCATTCCGGAAACCGATTATAAAACGCACGGCACTCCGTTCCATCAGCAAGCTTGATAATGAACTCGTACAATCCTTCCTTATCGTTGCTGCTGGCTTTGGTCACATTCGTAATATTCGGTCTGTAAGACATCTTCATCACCCATTATTTAAATTTTTGGTTGTAAATTGCACACGCAACATATTCTCAGATACTTAGACATATTAAAGAATTTTAAGAGTGATGTCAACCAAAGACGCCTAACACGGAGGCTATTTATTGCTCTTTTCTGATCAACGCCTTTATTCAGTCATTATTTCCATAAAATATATACAGATACATTTAATTTATGATCATTCATTTTGCTGTGATTTGATAAACCGAATGGGCGTTAATGGTTCATAGAATTTTCTTATTTGGTTCCCCATCATAAATAGTGTACAATTAAATTGCGATAAATTAAAATTAGAAATTACAAAGGAGGTGGCATCCATGAGTATTTATGATTTTGAGGTCAACACTCTTCGGGGTGCAGAAGAATCATTGTCCAAGTACAAAGGTAAAGTACTCCTTGTTGTGAATACAGCTAGCAAATGTGGGTTTACGCCTCAGTATAAAGGGCTTCAGGAAGTGTACGAGAAATTTAAGGATCGTGGATTTGAGGTACTTGGTTTTCCAAGCAATCAGTTTGCTGGCCAAGAGCCTGGCGAAAGTGATGAAATTGCAGAATACTGCGAGATTAACTATGGGGTAACTTTTCCAATGTTCGAGAAGATTGATGTAAAAGGTGATGAAGCACACCCATTATTCAAATACTTATCAAAGGAAGCACCTGGTGTTCTAGGCTCAAAAAGCGTGAAATGGAACTTCACCAAGTTCCTAGTGGATCAAGAAGGCCGTGTCCTTAAGCGTTTTGCTCCTAAAACTACTCCTCAGCAGATCGAATCCTATATCTCCAAGCTTCTGAAATAATCCATTCAATAAGAAATTCTAAAAAAAGATACTGGCCACATCACTCAACCCACTAGGTGATATGCGGTCAGTATCCTTTTGTCATTATTCAATATACGAACATACAGCTTTCCGATTGCTCGTTAAGCATAAAAAAGAAGCCTTGCATCGCAAGGCTCCTTTCGTCATTCTGTATGCGGTAGAGAGGACTCGAACCTCCACGGGTATACACCCACTACCCCCTCAAGATAGCGTGTCTGCCATTCCACCACTACCGCGCGGTGAGATAAAACATAAAACTTTGTTTGAGGTCAACATTCATTATTATAAATGTACTTCCCCGAAATGTAAAGGCGTTGATTTAAGAATTTTCGTCAGCCCATTTCTGCTTACGATATTCAGTGAATGCTAGGTATTCCTTAATGAATTCCTTTTCCTCTGGACGCAATTCATTCGTTCGATCTTCATTCAACTTCGCTTCTCCGAAATCATAGTCCTCATTGCTCTCTTTCAATATTTCAGATGTATTTCTACCTAAAATAAGCCAGTCCAGACTTACATGAAAAAAAGCGCCGATCTCAATTAATTTATGTGTTCCCGGAGTAGATTTGCCCCGCTTCCAATCTCCCATATTACCTGTGCTTATATTTAACTGCTCGCAGAATGATTTCTTGGTGAGACCTTTTTGCTTAATTAAGTACTCTATACGTTCGTATATGGTCTGCATCCGTAAACCGCCCTTCACAAAAAAATAAAAAAAGACTTATTTAAGTAATTACCTATTGCAAAATAACGTAAAAAAGTATATAATTGGTGTTACTATGTATTATCCGATTATATCATATGGTTAGAGTGACGATAAGAGGCGACTCAGGTGACAAGTGTCTGATGTAATGCCGTCTGACCCCCTTAATTAACATGTCATCCCGAAGGATCTCTAGGAGGGAGCGGTGACTTTTGTCAAAATGCTTATCATCTTCCATTATCCATTCACTTGAATATCTGCCGCACAATGCAGTGGTCATCAACAGCCAAGGAGTTATCCAGTTCACCAACAGGAAGTGGAAAGCATTTAGTCATGAATATGGCCTCTCCCCTCACAAACAATGGATTGGAGCTTATTATTCGGAGCTTCTGCAAGATGTAATCATCGATTCCGATCAATGGGCCAAACTTTATGATTCGGTGAAAATTATACTCCGCAGAGAGCAACAGATTTATACCTCTGAGTTCATCATTCAAACCGCCTATAAAGGGACGCGTATCTTTCGTTTGGAAATCTATCCGCTACTCTCTGATTATTATCTAGAAGCTGCTTTTATAATTTCTCTATATGATTTGGGTGTATTTATAGAAGGAACTAAGATGTCGGGGATCCCAAGCATCTGTTCGACATGTCAGCCAACACAAGAGTTAATCCCCATCTGCGCTTCCTGCAAATCCATTCGAAATTCTAAGGATGAATGGATCAACATTGAACTTTTTTTAAAACATCAGCTTTCTCTGCAATTCACCCATGATATTTGCCCAGACTGTGTCAGACAGCTCTATCCCCAATATGCAAGAGCCTTCAAGAACTAATCAACTTGTCTAACCCTATAAAAAAAAGTAAGAAAACCTCTGCGAAGCAAAGGATTTCTTACTTTTTTATTTGTATGCGGTAGAGAGGACTCGAACCTCCACGGGTATACACCCACTACCCCCTCAAGATAGCGTGTCTGCCATTCCACCACTACCGCATAATATGACCCGTATGGGATTCGAACCCATGTTACCTCCGTGAAAGGGAGGTGTCTTAACCCCTTGACCAACGGGCCTTAGCAAGGTTGTCTTAACGTGACAACAAAAATTATGATACCAGAAATATAAGGACATGGCAAGCACTTTTTTTCATATCACTTCAGCCTATAGCATTCTTCGATTCTTCAATCATCTCTATATCCCAATCACGTCTAATCCTTGCCTTGATCACCTCATATTGTTCCCTGGAGTCGCTGTGTATCTCATGAACATAAAGAAGCTTCCTTCTAGGACCATGATCCTCGTAACGAATAAGTTCAATAGAAAGATTCACGCCGCAAGACTGTATAGTTTTGATTAGCTTTCTCCTAACAAAAGGATAATGCTTAGCAATCAGTACGAGATGTATATGTAGCATCATACCAACGCCGATCAACGCAGCAAGCCCACCAAAGATCAGTCCCGCAAGACCGTTATAATAAGACATATCCCCTTGATGTGTAAACGAAAGTATAGCTGTCTGTGTAAGAACGAGAGATATTAAGGAGGCCGCTAGATTGGATAACTTGATTGCCGAAACGGCTGGCGCTTTTCCTTTTCTCATCATAACGATCGACCCATGCACCGCCATAACAATTTCTACAAAAGTCATGCATGCGATGGCGAGTGCTACATTCTTCGAATAACTCACGGAACTGCCATACAAAAATAACCGCAAACAATAGATGATAAAAACAACGCTAGACGTAGTTAAGATGACTCCAACCTTGAAATAACTCTTATATTCTTCTCTACCGTAACCGTAGGGATGTGTTTCGTCAGGCGGCTGCTTCCCCGCGTAATGTCCCTTGACCGCCGTTGCCTTCGCCAAGGCCAGCCCTACATTGTAAAAAGCATATATGTATAAGAAGACCGAGGCAGTGTATAACCCTACAATCATTTTCCCAACGGCCATAACAATGTTCATATAGTACGATACTTTTGCATAGGTGATTGAACGTTCTATTTTCCTATGATCCATGTTCCTCACTCCCGCCAACTAACAAAAAAAGAGCCATTATAGGCTCTAACTTGTGTACTCTGTCAAATAGGTTTATAACTTAACATACTATTTTGAACAAAACAAATGCTTTTTCTTACAACCAGATTAAAAGATAACTTTACACTTTAACCATCAATTTCTTCTTTAAGCGGGTTACGAACAGCTCCATCAGAACGGCTAGGACTAAAATGAAATACGTTATAGCCCCAATCTCAATATTCCCGATGATCAGCTCTGGCGAAGACTTCGTAGAGTTCCAGTCAAAATGAGAATGGCCGAATATGAAATAGCAAACCAAGTTGCGAACAATTTATTATTGCTATATCTTTATCTGACCTTATTCTAAGTTGTTCTTAACTATTTTTCATATATGTAATCGATAAATCCTTGCCGTATCCATTCGCCTTCAAACTTTCTTTCAAGCACTCGATCTTCTTTATATATTAATTGCATATCTTCAAACATAGAATCCGCCTCATCATAATCATAATAAGAGTGAATTACTAATTCATCATTTTCCATTTGCTCATACTGATGTTCTCCTAAATCAACTCCGTCACCGACTCGAAAATCCTTAAGGGTTAAAAAATTAACAAATAATAATCCACCAGGTTTTAGCACCCGTTTCAATTCATTTATTGCTTCTTTCACATCTTGTTTTCTCATATGAAAAATAGAGTTATAAGAATACACAAAACTCATCGACTCATCGTTTAATGCCAACTGTCTCATGTCACCCTGATGTATGTTTAAATTCTGCCCTCTTTCTGCTGCGAACTGATTAGCTCTGTTCATTTGTTCAACATTCATCTCTATTCCATATGTAGCGTATCCATAATTCGCAAACAAACTTAGTGGAGGAGTATCCCCTCCTGCCCCACAATCTAATACGGTCTTTTCCATGCCACTTTCATTACATAAAGCCAAAAATCTGTACAAGGGTATTTGTTTAAAAAGCTCCATGTTTGTTTCGCTCCTTTGATTTTAGGTTAATCCTTTTTCAAACCACCTTACTCATCACTAAGATCCTTCTTGTAGTAAAAGTGTTTACTTCCAAGCGGAGCATCTTCGATAGTTGCAATTACTTTATATCCATACTTCTTATAAAATTCGGGCGCTTGAAAACTGAATGTATCTAATTTGATAAAAGTACATTTTTTTGCTTTAGCAACTTTCTCTGCTTCTTCCAATAATTTTTTCCCGTAACCTTGACTACGATAGTTATCGCCCACCCACAAAATACCAATCTCCATCCAATTCCAACATATCGCACTGTTGATACCGGCAACAATATCTCCGTTATCATCCTTCAAGCATAAATTTATCTCCTCATAAATGCCGTTTGGTACTTGTTTAGAGTTAAATTCAATAAGTTTTTTTCTGACGTAATCTGTTTCTTCATTTGTGCTATAAAATATCTTAGGATTAATCGACATAAGTTCCTCCTGATGGTTTATCTCTATACATTGTATTAATTTCGTCTAACGTTTCTGAGTAGTTAAACTCTATTCTATTTTCCAAACTATTTAATTGTAATTCAAGGAGACTCATAGGTATTATTAGATATCCCTTATAGGTAATTGATCCGTCCAGATATTCCTCAACGCATTGAACATATGGTGTTAACCAAATGATTATACTTCCTTGAATAAATTATCAAAATACTCTCTATGATAATTCACTATCCAATCATTATATTTAAAATAAAGAGGTCTTAATTGATCTTTAGAACTGGCATAAATGATACATCCTCTATCATCATACATATAAAAAATAATATCCTTATCTTTACTAATAAAATATACACTTTGACCTATTGAAGGTTCTCTCCCTTGCTCATAGTGACTAATACCTTCAAGTATTTCTATGTATGGAAAAGTAGAGACTAACCCCGCAGATGCTTTAACCTGATATTCATGTTTAATTTCTAATCTTTTCCCCTCATCATCCTCATCTTCATCTACTTCGAATAATGTTCTCTCTTCAATTATCTGTCCATTCATTAGCTTGTAAATATATTTAGGCGTTGTATTTCCAAACATAGGATCATTTTGGTCACCCCAATCTTTGATAAGGACATAAATAAAATCATTTTGATTAAATGTTTCTTCAAATATTGTTACCACTCTTTTGTTTACTTGTTTAATTCTTCGTTTTGATCCATTTCGGAATGGTTCACCTAAATCAAATCTAATATGTATATCACTCTCGAAATTCGGAAATTTATTATCAATATATTCAAAAATCCCTTGTATCATTTGGCCTCCGGTATTTCTTCTCTATTCTCATTGCAACAGTTGCAAAAGACACTCTCACAGTTGTTTTTTTGAGAGCTCTATTAGTGCATTTTTTGCAGTATCACTTACATTTTGATTTTGGTGATTTTCAAACATAATAAAAACCGGGATATATTCTTTATTAAAAGTATTACTCAATGCATATATTGCATCTGCAAGAAGTTCAAATTCAATTTCTTCTATATGATCGGCTAAATAATCCAACTTATTTTTTGAGTAGTCATTTAGTAATTGTAGAATATCTTGTTTGATTTCTTTACAATGATCAAAGAGTAGGTGCTTTTCTAGGAGCAAGATAATTTCATCAAAATAAGACAATTCATAGCCGAAATATGGATCCAAGTACATGTCCAAACAAAATAGTAGACTCCTTTTTTCAGAGATATCTTTATTATTCAAAAAATCGTTGATAGCAGTTGCTCCAGTAATTATGATATCTCGATGTTTCTGAGTATAAGTTACATAACTAACTTCTCGTTCGTCCAAAAAAGAACACCTCTTTTCGTCCTTCCCACAAAAATTATCAAAGACTGTTTAATGATTATCTCCAATTGTAAATAATGTTTCGGTCCCTCGCTTCAGGTAATGCAAACCGAATCGCGTTAGCTTCCACAGCGTGAATGCTGTGTTATTAGATGTCAGTGATTCTTCAAATGAACTAAAGACCTTTATATACTTTCAAAGAATTCCCTGAAAAACATAAGATCACTTCATTGAATCCCCGCAGTTCCAAAAGTCTCATTTATAACTTTCTCGTACTCATCCCATTTAAAATAAAAAGGCCCAACATCAATAGCTTTATTGCTGGGTTCCAGTTTGAAATCTCTCCATATGATAAGATCCTCTTCTTTCTCAATAAATACCGATATAAAGCCACACTCTTCATCTCCACACCAAGGGCAGACTAATATGGGATATCTGTAGTACAAATATTCGTGCATTTGGTTTAATAAAAAATAGTTAATTATTTTTCTTTGGTGCTCTTCACTGCCCCACCCGAGGGACGGAACCATATCATGCCTTTTCAGCATTTGATAAAGAGACCTGCCATCTATTATTATGTCAGCAAATTTGGTGTTTTTATTTCCTGCTTGATCCGGATCAAAGCTATCATATCTACTTGAAGGTTTAGTTTGTAATTGATTTATAGTTTTCATATTCCCTCCATTATGAATGCTGAGTTAGCCGATATATCTGACTTTTTGAGACTGATTCAGTAAACATTCGCCTTTTTCACTCTATTCACCTTCCAAAATATAGAATATAATCACTGATAATTCGAATTTAGCCACCGAAAAAATAATTTTACACAACAAAAAAAGAGCCCCCATAATGGAAGCTCTTCTTATGTAATTCAGAACGGAGAGAGTGGGATTCGAACCCACGCACCGCTTACGCAGTCTAACCCCTTAGCAGAGGGTCCCCTTATAGCCACTTGGGTATCTCTCCATAAAAATGGCTCCCCGAACAGGACTCGAACCTGTGACAACTCGATTAACAGTCGAGTGCTCTACCAACTGAGCTATCAGGGAACATTAGAAGTAAATTAGAAGTGAACATGAATTAATTTATCATGATTTCAAGGTCTAGTCAAGCAGGTAAAATAATTTTTGTGATCGTTTTCAAATTCATGCATTATTTCTGCCATTAGCTAGATTTAAGAGGGGATTAATCCCCCCTTTGTTTATACGTAACACCATTCCCCGTCTTGCGGAAGCTGTACTCGATCCTGTAGCTCCTCCTTCTCCAAGTGAGCTTTTAGCTTATCCCGGGTAACAAGGCAATGGTTGATGGCGTCCATGTGTACAGCGGTCACCTTAGTAGAAGAGGCATATTCGCATAAGTCTACGACATCCTGCTCATTCATTGTGATATGACCTCCGGTTAAAAACTGCGCTCCACCAGCATTAACGACCGTCACCTCAGGTTTAAAGGCATCGAGTGCAATCTTCACCTCATCACACCAAATCGTGTCTCCTGCCAAATACACAACTGGTTCGTTTTCCGCCTGAAAGACAAACCCGGATACCTTCCCCATCAGCTTGCCAATCTCTCCGGTTCCATGCTGTCCACCGGTACGTGTTATAGTTACTCCTTGGAATGTCAGCTTATCGGTGATTTCCGAGACGTTCTCAAATCCCTGCTCTACTAGGGTATCCCTGTCCCCCTCCTGACAAAATAACGGTAGATTATGCGGCAGCAAGGAAACGGCAGCGGCATCCCAATGATCTGGATGAAGATGCGTGACTATTATTGCATTAGGATTCAGCCATTTGTCTACTGATCCCGGTAACGATACAAGCGGATTCCGACGGTCATTTTCCGTATTAAAAATGGGAGGATTAGCGCCCTGCTCACTCAACATAGGATCGATCAGAAATGTACTTCCCCCATACTCCATCCATAGGGTCGCGTTGCGAATATGCTGTATTTTCATCGTAAGCCCTTCTTTCTTTCAGATATCTTCTGCTACAATTAATTATAGTTGGACCTTGAAACAGAATACATTGAGATTGGAAAGAGATTGGCCTGTTCTACTTTCACGCAGAAAGGATTTTAAATAATGACGAGTTCTTATTCCATAGATGATGTGGATTTTCGCATCTTACAGCTTCTAATTGATGATTCCACGATCAGTCACAGAGACATTGGGCAGCAAGTGCATATGACAGGCCAAGCAGTGGGTGCACGTATTCGCAAAATGCAGGACACCGGAGTGATTGAAGGCTACACCGTCCGCTGGAATCCAGATAAAGTTGGTGAGGCGATCAATGCCTTTATAACGGTCTTTCTAGGTTCGAATACGGTACATCCAGCCTTTCAAACATTCGCAAAGCAGCATGACAGCGTAAAAGAAATACATCGCGTCAGTGGAGAAGGCTGCTATTGGATACGTGTTCGTACGGGAAGCCAAGAGGATTTGAATAACTTTCTCGACGAGCTGCTAAAGTTCGGAAATTACAGAGTCAATTTGTCGATGGGGAAGCTTAAATAAGGCTGTATCGCCTATGAGGTCGCTATCGGAGCCAGTTGACCTTTTACGCAGCATAATCGAATATTTGGCATACTAACGGACCCTCTAGTCGCTATTGGCATGAAAATCCCAAATATGTTCTGGCAGACAGCCTTCGTCCAAAAAACGCAGAGCAGCGATTCTCCAATTACCGGAGAATCGCTGCTCTTTTAGTAGAAATTTAATTCAATAATCCGGCAGCTTTAAGTAATCTTGTTAGGATCACTGCTGCCTCTGCACGGCTAGTATCATTACCAGGTGCAAAGCTATCTGCCGATTGACCTTTCATGATTCCTTTTGCTGTTAAGACATTCACAGCCTCTTTAGCCCAAGAAGAAATAGCAGATGAATCTGTAAATACATTTGTCGCAGGGTTAGCTCCCAATTCTCCTGCTCCAAGGTTTAACAGCTTCAGTGCCCTAGCTGCCATAACAGCCATTTGCTCCCGTGTAATAGGGGCGTTCGGACGGAATGTTCCATCCTCATAGCCTTGAACCAGTCCTAAGGCTGCCGCAGCTTTGGCGTCTGCAGCATACCATGATAAATCAGACACATCACTGAAGGTCTTCGTTGTGTTCGCAGCGGCTAGGCCTAAAGAGCGAATTAGCATAGCTGCGAACTCAGCACGACTAACGGAATTCTGAGGTGCAAAGTTATCTGTGGATTGTCCGGTCAAGATCAGTCGACTGGCAAGCGTTTCGATCTCGTTCTTTGCCCAGTGTGAAGAAATATCTCCAAAAGTTACAGGATGTTGTGCAACGAGGAATATCCCGCTAGCACTGCTGCTCTTAACAGTAACCTTGGTCATCCCGCCTACGATCTCGAACAATGCAGGTACATAACGGAAGGAACCCGTCTGCTCATCGTAAATAAGGACTACTCCCGTCTTTGCAACCAGTGCTCCCTCCATCATAAATGTACGATCTACATACGTAGTGCCGAACCCATTAGCAGGTACAGTGTTTTTGCCATCTGTGACCTTTAAGGTGACACTTGCCGGAGTTCCTTGCACATTAAAACCTTGCTGCTTAGCCTTGGCAAGCAGTTGTTCCAATCCTTTTCCGCTTAGCGGATTTAGTTGGAACTCTAAAGTGCCTGCCGGCATTTGTGCAGCTTTCAGCACGCTCTCCACGAGTCCTAACGGAAAGCGATAGCTCATATCGCCACTGGCAATGACAAGCACCGCATTCGGGCTAAGTGCTGCTGCATCGCGTAAAGCTTCTGCGCTAAAGCGAGCTATACCATCTCCGTTAGCTGAAATCTCTATAAGAGCTTGCCCAGCAGTCGCCTTAGCTTTTAGCTGCGCATCATGATTAGCAGCTGGTGTTGGCGTTGGTGTAGCGACAGGTGCAACAGGATTTACTGACCCCGCCGGATCAGGAGTACTCGTTGGACCTGGTGTACTTGTTGGTTCAGTCGGATCCACAGGATCCGTCCCACCATTAGGTAACACCACCTCTACTGTATACACCCTCTTATCATTGCCAACAGTTATCGTGAAGTCTGTGCTTCCCGCTTTAACTCCATGGATACTGTCGTTTGTAAAAGTAGCAATGTCACTGCTCACAACATTAAAGGTAGCTTGTGTAGTAATATCCGCTCCTTCTTTGTCCAACACCTGAAGAATAGCTGACTTTCCTTGTTCTAGTACAACAGGTCCGCTCTGTCCATCTGCTAGCTTGATGGAGAAAGGTTTAACAGCTGTAGCTATCCCTTGGTTCTGTTCAATGATGCTAAATTCAGGAGATGCATTGGACAGGAGGTTCATCCGTTCACCACGAATAATCAAGTTGTCGACGAGCAGGTTACCTTTCAGATTTTTCGTTACTTCTATACCGCTCGTACCTGCACCGTCTAATACATTATTCGTCAGAACAACTCCATCAATCGTCGTGAGGGCATTTCCCTCCAGATTACCGTGGGCAATCAGGCCAGAATAGGTGCTGTCGAGCGCCGTATTGTTACGGATGAGTACTTTTCCTTTTAGGTCGCTCTCACCAGCGTACAGCCATAACGCACCGAGGTTTACCCCGTAGCCCGAATCATAACTACCTGTGCGAAGCAATGTATTCCGCTCAACGATTGTCGTTCCTTGGAACGGCTCTGCGGAGAAACGGGTAGATACAGCGATCCCGGCTCCATTAGTTACAGTGTCTTTTACCACGTTATCTTGAACTTTGTTATCTTTACCACCGAAGACCACAATGTTATCGGCCAACCATGGCAGTGAGACGTTATTAAAACGTGCCGTATTGTTATAGCTAAATGTCCGTTCCGCGCCATTCACTTCATTCAATTTGGCATCTGTGAACGACCACATCGCAATACCATCATCCCCTGGATAGCGGATGTCACTTTGTTCCATCATGCTGTTGCCAGTGCCTACAGCAAAGTTAATTCCATCCGCCATCAGATTGCGGATTCGAAGACCTGCCATATACAGACCATTCGTGCGAGCCTTCTCACCAATAGGTTGTGTTAACCACAAGCCTGCTTTGGTATGCTCAATCCATACGTTCTGAATGACCGAGCCTTGGCCAAAAGCACCATGGAAGGCGTTAGTGAACGCTTCATCGTCCCGTACATTAATGCCACCTTCAATCAATAGATCGTATACACCAACCTTACCGCCGTGACCGTAAAATTTGGCGCCATTCAGAACCGTATACCACATGCCTGCTCCACGGATTTCGGCTGTATCCAGATCCAGCAGACCCTCTCTGACATTAAAGGTACCTACCGGGAACCAAACCCCTTTCCCTGTTGCCTTCGTTTCGGCAAGCGCTGCCTTAAAGGCTGCGGTATCATCTCCCTCATCATTGGCTACTGCTCCAAAATCCGTTACAGAAATAAAGCCGTCAGGGCGAGTCAACTCAGGGGCTACCTGCTCCATATCCACCAAGTCGATGACGTATGAAGTCGCTTGGTCTCCTGTTCCCTTCTCTAAACGAATGGTTGCTCCGGCAGGAGCATCGCCAATCAGAGCATGAATTTCATCAAAGAAGCGATGTCCACTACCTTGACGAGGATCATTTGACCATGGGTAGCTGCCATATTCCCAAGCATATTTTGAAGTCAAATTAAGCTGTTTCTTAACTCCATCTACATATAGAGTCAATGTTTCTTCAGCACCAGCACCATCCGAGCTGTCCGGAATGGAATAGCGCAGAACAATAGAATTAGCTGCTTCTGCAAGCTTGAACTCTATATAGTCCCCAGTATTCTTCAAGGCGATGGCTTGTCGTCCAGAAGCCTCAGAAGCCATAGTGCGATATTTCCGCGAAGGACCGATTAGTGTTCCGTTAGTCACTGCATCCTCAGCTTCATAGCTAATATAAGGAACTGTTGCCCCGCGGTAAACTTTGTTCACGCTATTTTTTACTGTCAGGCTATCAATGCCTACTTTATTCCAATCGATATTGTCGTTGCTTAGAGAAACGGTGTTGATTCCTGCACGCAGCTGCAGCTTCACCTGTACAGTCTTCCAAGAGGAAGTCTTAACCACGTTAACTTTATCTGATTCCTTCAGGCCGTTCACCTCAAGCAACAGATCTGTAACAGCGCTGGAAGTGTTCTTGTAACGAACAACGGCATCATATTCACCGGCTTGCTGGGCATTGACTGCAAACCGTATAACATGATCGCCTTGGAATGCTTCTTCTCCTGTATAAATTGCATCTGTAGGGATAGGCAAGAAGCTCCAAAGAGTGCTATCGGTTCCCACAGCAGAACCAAGTTGAACCGCCGATGCGCTGTGAGTAAGAAAGCCCGTTCTATCAGCACTTAGCAGGAGGTTGTAGCCTAACTTCTCTTCCAGCGTCCACTGGGAACGTTCTGTTTCCCCAGAAGATAACAAGACGACTTGATCCCCTTCATTTAAAGAAAGATATTGCTTCGTCTGAACATTCATTATGCGTTTACGTCCATTTACATCCTGAACGATCCACTGGGAGTGAGCCGTCTTATCAGAAGCTTCTGCATATACGATTGCCCCTTCTTTTTCTGCCAATACTTTTCCAGTCGTCCCTTTCGGTACGATTGTTATAATGTTGGTATCGTTCTGAACTGGAGTTGTTGTATTGTTGTTGCGCAGTTCTCCAGACGGAGTAGTAAACTCCTGTGGAGCTGCTTCAAGCTTCCATTGAGCTGAGCCGTCACTCTCTAGTAGGAGTGCCCGTTCAGCATATCCTGTCTTATTCGCAATGTTTATTAATTCATCGTCGTACTCTCCATAGAGACTACGAATGGTGTAATTCGTATAATCGGAGGCCAAGCTTACTTCCCATGCAGATGCCCCGTCTATAGCCGGTTCCGCATTACTGCTCTCCAAGTAAGAATAATCCCCATTCACTGTTAAATAATGACCGGTTGCTCGGTTAATGATCGTCTGTTTGCCATCCTGCACAGATATATTCCAATGCGAGAATCCATTGTCTGCTGACGGCTGTCCGTACAGAACAACTCCATGCTCATTTTCATATAAATACTCCCCACTGCTTGCATTCTTAAATCTTAGAGGGTAAGTAGGGATTGGTGGTGCAATCGCTTCAACCGCTTCGGCGGTAAAATGTGCACTGCTTTTATCCACCGCACCGGGAGCCTTACTGATCCTAATAATCGGATTCCCATTCTCATCGGAAGCCCCATACATATAGTGGCCAGCCCATCCACTTTTGAAGGTGGTCAGACCCGAAGGCTGTATATCCACAATCCACTTAATGCTACCCCATACATCATAAACCGTCTGTAGAGTTTGAACGGCAACGTCCGGATCATCTTCACCTTCAGATCCAGCAATATGCTCCAGAGAGAGATAACGTCCTGTTCCTACATTTTTAATTTTTACAGATCCATTGGCCCCGGCTATTTCTTGCAGCTGCCAGACAAAGGAATCGTCGTTAATATCAAGTGGGCTATAAGTAGCCTGACCTACTGTCACATCCTCGTTTGCAGCAGCTAGAGGTGCATTTTTTGCATCAGAGATTGTAGGTTCCACCACCTTATCCTGCGGCACCATTGCTTCAGTGTCCTGTGAATCATAGACAGATTCAGTGACAGTCTTAGATTCTAGCAATTTCTCTAGTACATTTGGAGAAGTCAGCAAAGGACCATCTTTAAGATACTGATCCTCCCCATTTACAGTGTCTAGCTTAAAGCGGAATAAGTCCTGCTTTTTCTCTGTGACAGTAACGAATCTCCACTGTGGACTGCCCCAGCCTGGATTGATCACACCATACTCGGCGTATTTAGTGAGATTTTGAAGTGAAATGAACTTCTCAGGGAATTTATTTGGTTCCTTGTCGAGAACACTGCTAATTACGTATGTGTTGTCGCCAATATTTTTGCCTGTCCATATAAATTCCCGCTCCACATTATTCCTGTCTGGAAGCTCAGTGACCTGAATATGGCCATCTGGCATGTTCACTGTGTTAATGTAATGGCCTGTTTTCTTATTCTTGAATAGCTTGCGGCCATTATATTTCTCCACGAGCCACTGATCGGAGCCATCCTTCTGCATATTTCCATACTTCAAGAGGCCGTCAGCAGACTCATACCAATAAAAAGACTTCCATCCATTTTGAATTCGATAATATGGAATGGTTCCATCAGTCGGTGTATTGGGATCTAGAAGCTGCCACTGGGCACTCAATGAAGTCGCATCCCCATTTGCTCCAGCATTACCTCCACCCAAGGTAGAGATATAGATGTCTTTGCTCTCAACATTTTCTAGTGTCAGGTAATCATCATAATCATCAGAATCTTTAAATTTCCACTGATCCGATGGCTGACTTTCGCTGATCTCTACAGCCTTGGCTGTGCCGTCAGTGTATGAAATATAATGTTTAGTTTCCGCATTACGGATACGCTTATTGCCATCATAATCCTCTACATACCATAGATAATCGGATGAATCTGCATCCTCTGAAGCCATAACGCCATGCTTAAGCTCGCCGTCTGCAGCTTCATATAAAAAATCTGTAGCTACTTGTGCATCTGTATAAGTAGCCAATCGCACCGGCTTAAATTCAGAAATCGGCACGATGCTCCACTGCGCACTTGGATTAGAGGCTGATCCCGGCCAGCCGTTAGAGCGCACGTTATTGTCATCGTTGAATTGTGGATTTAGCCATAACGGACTCCCACTATCAGTTAAACCACTGTTACGAAGCGTAATAAAGCCTGTTCCATCTGGATCTGGTGCGCTCTCTTGGAACCACTCACTTAGCTTTACATTATTCATATCGATTTCTTGTGAAAAAACTCCAGCCCAAGTCTGCTCATTCTGCTTAATATAATGACCCGTCTCACGGTTACGAATCATCAACGTTCCTTCGTCCGTTCCCTGATCAAGATACCACTGGGCTGCTTCATTTTTCAAAGGCTGTTTGCCGTAGAGAACATTTCCTTTTTCGTCCTCATACATTACCTGACCGGGACGCATCCGGCTTTCTAGCCTTACAGCTACTGGTACTGAATTCAGATCAATAAAAGCCCACTGCGGACTCTCAAACGTAATATTGATATCCGAGCTTACTTGCGCGTAACCAAGCTGATTCTCCTCGTGGATAACCAGTTTACTCTCTGGCACTGTCGCACTGCGGATGATCATATATCCGTTTCTATTGGAAGTATCGATCAACCATTGATCCGTAACACTTCCTGATCCTTGGAGATCTGCCGCCTTTAGCGTATCCTCTTTGCCGTTATTACCAGCCATTGTAATGTAGTGGCCCGTCTTCACATTCTTAATTCGTGACAGACCATTTACCGTCTCCACTGTCCAATGCGATGATGTGTCCGCTGGATTGGTCATGCCATAACGCACGATACCATCAGACGTTTCATATAAAAAATTATTTTTCCACTTATTCTTGATGAGTACCATCCCTGATGGAATTTGCCCTGCGCCTGTTCCTCCAACCCCTTCTGCTCCTACGGAACCGCTACCGATTCCCATCACAGGCAAGCTTGAGAAAATCAACAGCATCGCGAGCAGACCCGCCATCGCGGACCTGAATCGTTTCATAAATGTGCCCCCTCTACCTAATATGGACTTCCCTTCCATCTTAAGTTGGTAACGCTTACAAAACGATGTGTGATTTTATCCATAAAAAGGTGTATTTGTACGGATCTCCCGATAGGCCTGAGTACTACTGAAAATTGACAAATCCGCTGAACCCGATGATAGTTAATTTAATTAGAAACAAGTATCCATAAATGGAGGTACATATGAAATTCAAAATGGAATCACCTAAAATAACAGATCCAGAAGCTCTACTCCCTGAGCAAATATACTCGCTGCAAACCAAAGATGAATTCAGTCGTTGCAGCATAAGCGATACAGTTATTGATAATCAAGAAGCTAACAAGGTCAGCTTTGATCAAGTGATTTTTAAAAATGTAACGATTACCGAGTCGTCTCTGACTGGAATTGAGCTGATGGATGTTGTTTTTGAGCGATGCGATCTGTCCAATGTGGATTTTACGAATGCGATTATTCATCGAACCGAATTCCGAAACTGCAAGCTTATCGGTACGGACTTTACAAGAGGCAGATTCCAGAATGTACGCGTGGTCGATTGTATCGGGGATTTTGCAACATTTCGATTGGCTAATCTGAAGCAGGTTTCTTTTGAGAATAGTTCATTGATGAGCTCTGATTACTACCAATCCAATTTCCAAAAGGTCAGCTTTAGTGAGTGTAATATTGATCAAGCCACATTGTCAGGATCAAAGCTTAACGGGATTGATCTTAGTGACTGCGAGTTCAGTGGCTTGATCGTGGATATACAAGATTTAGAAGGGTGCATCATTTCGCCTCAGCAAGCTGTTTCTTTTGTGGGATTGATGGGACTGGTTATAAAATAACGCCCTTGTCTGCTTACTGGACTTCCAGCGCTAATAGCTTCAGCTTACCTGAACATTTACCGCAGCGGTAGCGCTTTGGATCTACTTTTCGCTTACGCGGATACTCCATAGCACATGCTGTACAGATCAGCTTGTACCGATAAGGGAGTGACTTTCGAGCTTTCGCACCCGGCAATGTCTGACAGTAGCGACTCCCGCCGACTTGTGCCAGCAGTCTTTTGAAATCAGTGTCACGATGCATATACCCTCGCTTCGCCAAATGCAGATGATAATGGCAGAGCTCGTGTTTTATAATCTTCTCCGTCTCTTCTCTACCGAACATAGCAAGCTGATGGGGATTAATCTCTATATTATGGCTCTTGGTAAAATATCGACCGCCTGTTGAAGATAATCGGCTGTTAAAGCTTGCCTTGTGCCTAAAGGGTACGCCAAAGCTGTCCCGTGATACCTGCTCAATCCACTGCTGCAGCTCTTCGTTGCTCATCGTTTCCATAGCGTTCTATCACAAGTCCTTTCCACGGGAATTAAGATCTCTACTTGAATTGTAACTTGTGCATAGGCTAAACTGTCAAGAAGGAAGACAAGTACGGAGGGAGAATGACCAATGCCGAAAATGCGGTATGTAATTTTGCAACAACATCAAGAATTGCAATTCGTGGAAATGCCCGAGGAATATGCGTACCAGCTAAGTGCACTCAATTTACGTCTAAACAAAGAAATCGACAAGCTGACAGCCGATAATGTACCAGATCTGCCCTTGGCCATTGCTGAGTGTGATTCACTGGATCTGCTGCGTGAGGACTACTCCTTGGAGTCCGGTCTGGATTATATCAATAGATTGGAACAGGCCTTTGCCTCTGTACAGGAGCAGAAGAACTATCCACTTATCTCCCTGCTGACCGAGATTCGGGCGCTGCAAGCTCAATTAGAGCAGTGGTACGAAGAGGAAGCAGAAAGCATTCTGTAAATCGTCACCTTTAGGCTCATTTCTCCATATGCTAACTTACGTAAGCAGTTAGAGGAGTGATACCCTTGCCACAGTGGCTCTGCCATCAACTGATGAAAGCCTATTACAAAAAAGACCGCCGTCAGATCAAGCTGCTGAACGAGTGCTGGTTCTTTTATCGTAATTCTGCGGAATCACCGGATTCCATCCAGAGAAATTTATAGGATTCGTTAAATTCAAAAATCCATCCCGCTACTTACAGGGGATGGATTTTTGTATAGGATTCGTTGGAATCCGAATTAGAACATAGGGAATACATATCTGACCAAGAAGAAAAGTGCTCCGAAAAAAATAATAATATAAGCAGCATATTTAATAAAGGTAGATGCGACAACACTGGAATCCGATTTCCGTTGCACCTCTGTATGCTCCACTTCAACGCTTCTATCTTTATAGCCCGGTTCCATCATCAATCTCTCCTTTCGAATATAGGCTGGTAGATAGTCTCCATTAACCCGGGGCTTTCAGAGTTGAAACAAAATTCCAAATCAAACCAGTTATTTTCCGGCATCATGAAACTGCTTTATTTCTTTTATGATTCCAAGCACATCGCCTTGTGAATTCGAGCTCCCTGATGGTTCGGCTCCAAGTGCAACGCTTCTTCAAATCGTTCTTTCGCTTCTGCCATTTTCCCTAAGCCTAATAAACCTAAACCCATCATGAACAAGCAATGAATTTGATTGCGTCTATTCAGATCATCCTCAAATACGAGGAAATCAGGTAAGGATACGGCAAAATAATCAATCTTCACCTCATCAAAGAGATGTCTTTCTGCGAAATCGATCAGCTTATTAAAACGCCGGTTCGCTTCCTTCGGATGATTCAGCTGTACCCATGCTAAGCCCTGATAGAAGATCATTTCTGGCGGCTGATCGTTGTAGTACATCGCGCTGGCTGGTTCTTTCAAGCCTTGAGACGCAATCGCCCAGTGTCGTGCAGCTTCTTGCATCTTGCCTAATCCGTTATAAGCCACACCAAGCTCGTAATACACATTATTCTCTTGCGCACCATCGAGCTTACCCTCACCTAAATTCTCTGGATAATGAAGCGCACGTGTTAATAATGAGATAGCCTCTTCATATTGGCCTACCTGATTCGCCTGCTTACTCAGTTCAACAAGCGCCAAAACATATTGCCCCGTAGCTTTCCCTTCGCCACCTTCCCATGGATGGAATTGGCGTCGTAATAGAACTGACAAAGCCTCTTCATACTTGCTAAGCAAATTCAGTAGGGTCACATATTCAAGGTATAGATCATCCCGCTCCTCCACCAGCTCCATATGCTGCTGCAGTCTTGCCATCCGCTCCTGAGCAGAAACACCCATCTTCTTATACAATTGGTCCAGCTCGTAGAATACTCTCGCATCATTCGTATTGCACTGGAAAGCTTGTTCAAGTGACTGCAAGGAAGCCTCAGCATCATTACGCTTATTGTAATAAGCAAGCGCAAGGTTACGATGAACCGTCGGGAAACGATCATCAAGCGCGACGGATTGCTCCCAATGGCGAATGGCATCGTCGGTACGTTTTTTATCATAGAATAGATTTCCTAGATAATAATGAGCCTTACTATCTAGCGGATTGCAGGCAATCGCGCTTTCTAATACCTGCAGCTCAAACAAGCTGTTCGGGAAGCAATAATCAGAAGATGCTGCTTGAGCAAGCTGAAGCTGCGCTGTCGCCTCTTCCTCACGGCCCATTTTCTCGTGTACATAAGCCAATGTGTAATGCACCATCGGATAATTGGGTTCATTCGATGTCCTACGAATTTGCTCTAACACCTGTGCAGCTTCCTCGAACAATCCACTACCTGCATAATCGGAAGCTAGATTTAAATAGTTATGCACATCGTTTCGCATGAACCGTGCAAGCTTCATCTGAGCCTCAGCTGCTTCCTCTTGTCGCCCGAGCAATGTAAGCGTAAGCACTCTCTCATACGCTGCCCCGAAGTCCGCGATATCTAGTTTCAATGTCTCCTCTGCGAATGTAATCGCCTCAGAGTAACGTCCAAGCTTGCGTAAAAGTGCTGTTTTCACATGTCTTGATTTATAGTTTCTTGTGTTACGTGCCAAAGCTCTAGTTGCGAGCTCCAACGCTTCTTCATACGCCCCTCGTTCACAAGCAATTTGACTCAATGCATAGTATCCACTGTCTTGGAATGCTGCAGACCATACCGCCTTGTAGAAGGCAGCAAATGCATCTTCCTTGCGATCCTGCAGTCTGAGAACTACACCAAGCTGATAGTATGCTTCACTATCATATGGATTCGGATTGCGCCAAGTCAGCGATCGTATAGCCGTACGGAAATGATTTTCCGCTTGCTTAAACAATCCTCGACGAAGCAGCAGCGTCCCATAAGCCACATTAAGCCGAATATCGGATGCATCTCTTCTTAAGCCTTCTTCATAATAATGCTCTGGCTCGAACGTGGCATGACGGTATTGCTCCAGGTGAACTCCAGCCAAATACAACTGCTCTGTGCTTTTTAATTCTTCCGGTAGTGGAAGTGGCTGGGCTGCATCTGGAACCTGTTCAATGCTAGGCTTCGCTGGACGATAAGATATGAGGCTGTTTCCGTTCACATCAAACACCGTTAGGATTAAGTGGTGCGGCTGATCCACTTCATCTAACGTAATGACGGATTTATAGGTTAATTCTGGAGAGAGCGTAACGGTATCCTTTACGTACGTTCTATGCTGTCCTCTAAGTTCAATAACCGCTCCCTCGAATACCGAAGTTCCATAGGCCATCACAGTGGCAGTCCGTAAAGTCTCATCCACCTCAAGATTAACGGCGGCATCAATAGAAGCATTTTTCACAACACCGATGTTCTTATATGGCATGAAATATTGTGTGAATGACTTCTCTTCATACGGCTGGAGCCAAGTGAAATCGGGTTGATTATCCGTAAATACCCCTGTCATTAATTCAATATAGGGTCCGTCCTCATCGGTTAAATTACGGTCCCACGCTTGACCAAATTCGCCGTTCCCCCAAGTCCACTGCTTTTTACCCGGAGATACATGGTGATTCGCTACGTGAAGCAGACCCGCTTCAATCCCATGATCATAGCCACCCACGAAATTATAATCCGATTTATAAGCCATGTATGACGTAGGAACAGGAATATTTTTATAGCGCGAAATATCTACACCTTCGGAATAGTCCATCTTGTAATACGTTCCTGTTGCAATAGGGAATCTGGACACATCACGCTTACCATGGTCGAATACGGCTGTGACATCCGGTGGAAACACAGATTGCGTATGGTCATTGACTGCAACCGCAGGGTTTGCCCACCATAAGAAGGTTTGTGGCTCCGAAGTTCGGTTATATAGCTGTGCTTTAACTTCGAGATAGGCTTTTCCAGGATGCAGCGTGAAGCCCGTTGTGACCTTCGTTCCATACATCCGGTCAATTTCACTCACCCATACGGTTGCACTGCCATCTTCATTCTCCGTAATTACATGCTCCACAGGGCCAAACGTGTTCGGACGATGATGCTGCGGCCAGTTAAATTCAATTCCACCTGAAATCCATGGTCCTGTCAGACCAACAAGCGCAGGTTTAATCACGCGATTATAGTAAACAAAATCATAATTGTTCGTCTTATCCAGAGCACGATAGATACGGCCGCCAATTTCAGGCATGATCTCGATGCGTACATATTCATTTTCGAGCATTACCATCTGATACGATTTCATTTCTTTCTCATCCATAATTTTATCAACCACAGGATGTGGATATACTCGCCCCGAGCTGCCTTGATAGACTCGCTTCTCGAGGAACATTGGATTTTTATCGGGTTCACCTGTTTCATAGGTAGAAATTTCAACCATTTCCTCCCATATGCGGACGCTGTTCGTTAAGATTGTAGAAGGCTCTTTCATACTCATTTCGTTCTCTCCTCCTTCGTGATATAGCTCTAATTTATCGTTGTATGCGCTTTTAAACAATTGACGATAATCTGTAACTGATGGACAATATTCTTATCCTAAAAATAATATTCTCCTTATGAATAGGTTGTTATTTGAAATAAATAAATTATATTCTTAAAAAGGAGGGTTATCATGACAGATATTTCATTAAAGCCGGATGGCTTCGATGAGCAGAAGCTTTTTGTGCTGCCCGATTTCATGATGAATGAATTACATGAGAATCCGTTAACAAATTCCTTCTATGTAAGTGACATTGGCTGCTTCCCAAGAGCGAAGTTTCATTATCGAGAGCGTCCACAAGGATGTGACTCGCATATTCTTATGTATTGCGTAGAGGGTGAAGGGTGGATGGAGAGTCACCACAATAAGCTGATTCAAATAAAAGAACGTCAATTAGCTGTCATTCCTGCCGGAACACCCCATCGATATGGTGCTTCAGATGTGAATCCCTGGACGATCTACTGGATGCATCTAAAAGGAACGCATGCCGCTGGGTTGATTCAAACTTATGCCATGGACGTAGAGCCGCTAACCTTTACACTGAACCTTCATACCCAATGGATCGAAGATTTCGAGCAATGTTATGCCCTGTTATCGGATAAGCCTTATGCCATGCGTAATCATATCTATGTGTCTCAGTGCATTCGTCATCTGATCAGCCACGTGGGATTGAGTACCATGAACTCTGAGCAAGATAAAAAGAACGAACGTTATCTTGAGCAAGCCATTCGCTACATGACAGATCGAATCAACAGCTCCATTTCACTCCCGGATGTAGCGAAGCATATGGGGTTATCGAAGCAGCATCTAATTTATCTATTTAATCAAGAAACCGGGGTTCCCCCGATTGAATTCTATCTGCGCCTCAAAATGCAGCGTGCCAGTCAACTGCTGGCATTAACCGATCTACATATTAAAGAAATCTCTAGTGCTATCGGGATGCAGGACCCCTACTACTTTTCTAGATTGTTCAAAAAAATAATGGGATGCTCGCCGACTCAATATCGAAGCACCCCAAAAGGTTAAAATAAAGAAAAGCCACACGCCCGCTGCACCAGGTAAACCAGTATAGTGGAGTGTGGCTTATATTTGTATTGTAGAGGTTCTAATTAAAACTACGGTTGGAAACCCAGAAGCCTTGCAGTTTACGAAGCATAATAATTTGTCCGGTGTGGTATGAATCATGCAGGATAAGACTCATTACCTCTTCCCCTGGGGCATGACCCGATCCACCCCAATCATACGCGCCTTCTTCCAACGCCTCAATGATTTCTCTAAGAGCAGCGTGCACATCCTTTAGGTCTGCAACGGCCTTCGCCCATGCTTCTTCCCCTTCCGTTGTTACAGTGAAGGTAGCATCGTTGCTTTCAGCATCAGGTTGTTTGGGCAACCCTTTTAACTTTCGCAGCAAACGCACCTTATAATATGTTAGATGGTTAACCGTCTCCCAGATGGAATTGACTGTACTCCCCTCTGGCTTCCAAAGTGCCTGTTTACTGTCCACACCTTCCAGTGCATCACTTAACGGTGGGGCCCAATCCTCGATATCCATGCAATAATCCCAATTTTGCAGCAGAACCTCACTGATTTTATTATGCATGTTCAACCTCCTAATTTTAACTAAATTATGTAACTACTTAAACCGTTATATAGTGGTTACATTAAAAATGTAGCATATTTCCAGCGTTCAATCAAGTAACTAGCTAATCACAACTTTAACTGTTACAATCGTTGTAATCGAGAGTTGTGCGGAAAGGATGAACAGGACTTGTTGTGGGAGGATTTCATTAATAGTTACTGGCGGGATTGGCGAACAGGAGATAAGAACAAGGATCGGGATGAACTCGAAGATCCGGAGTGGATTGCGAAATGGCTGAAGAAGCATGCTCTGCTAGAAACACAGCTGCCGAATACGATAGAACTGGAACAGCTAAAGAAGCTTCGATCCCTATTATGGGACTGGGTACAGGCTATTGTACAAGGAAAATCGATGGATGGAGAAATGCTGAAGCAGCTTAATATCTATATGGACAAGGGTCCTGTTACGCGGCGAATGGTATGGAAAAGTGCCGAGCAAGCGGAGATTTCATTATTGCCACTACATAGCGGTTGGGAGCAGGTGATGGCGGAGATAGCGGCGTCTTTTGCGGAGGCTATGCTTGAAAAAGAACCCTCAAGATTCCGTATCTGCGAGAATCCTGATTGTCTCTGGGTGTACTATGATGATACACGTAACCGTTCTAAGCGTTACTGCGATGACAAGGCTTGTGGCAACCTCATGAAGGTGCGGCGGTTCCGGGCGCGGAAGAAGGCTGAAAAGGGTTCGGAGTGACTATTAAAGGAACTCTTGCGGGATGACGAATTTCGATCAACATTTATCCCCCCCAAACTTTTCAACACTCCTAATACGTCTTGCTAGTAAGTGCGCTAATAACACACTTATTACAACGAAATGGAGCGTGAACAAACAATGAAAAAGAGCCCTTTTAACGTATTGAAGCTTAGTGTAGTCGGATTAACGGTTGTGGGAATAAGCGCTGGCATGTTACCAATGAATGGCACTTCTTTTGCTGATGCAGTGAACACGACTAAGCCTGCCATCAATGCCCCGATTTCAGCTGTACCGATTTCCACCATCAATAACACTGGGATCCAAATCAAAGAAGTAACTCTCACATCTTCAACGGAGCTTCTGAATACAAATATTAAAGTGCCACAGATCGTAGGTATGTTGGACACTAAGGCTCAGGAAGAAATCAACAGTATCATTCTCTCTAAAACGCAGAAAGACCTTGCTCTTTGGGAAAAGGATGCAACTGAAGCAGCAGCAGACGCTAAAAAGGCTGGTTTCGAGTATCGTCCATATGAGCTATACATTATTTATGAATTAAAAGAAAATGGATCGAATAACCCTTCTGGAGTGATCTCACTTGTTGTTACTTCTCAAGGAGACACTGGTGGAACGGGCATGCCTCGTGTAGATACATACAATGTATTTAATACGAAACAAGCGAAGCGGATTGCCTTGTCAGATTTCTTTGGAAACGACTTTAAGGAAAAGTTGAATGCCGGTATCCTTGCGAAGATCAATGAGGAACCTGAGAACTATTTTATTGAGGATTTCAAAGGGATCGACGAAGAACAAGGTTTTTATATTGAAAATGGTGAGGTTGTCATCCTCTTCCCTAAATATAGTATTGCTCCAGGCGCCATGGGAACTCCTGAATTTCGTTTCAGTACCCATATTACGAACAACCCGAAGCTCGATTTAAGTACAATAGCTACATTTAAGAATGCTAATGGGGTTTCAATGGTGTCATTACGAGATGTGGCGAATCGTTTAGGATATGAAATCAAGTGGAATCAAACGTCGCGCTCAGCTGAGCTAAAGAAAGGTGCACAGTGGACAAATGTTACCTTAGGTAAAGATTCTTACTTTTTTGCCAAAATGGCTCCTGTCACTTTAGGTACTGCTCCTATCCTAAAGAACGATACGATATACGTTCCGGTTAAAATGGTTACCGATATTTTACGTGTGGAAATTAAGAACGGCTAATTAGGCTAATGGCATTCCAGAATGATTTTTTGTTCTAGAATGCCTTTTTAAATTCATAGGCACTTGTGTACCGATTTCTGATCCATTCATGGTCACTCCTTTATTTACCAAGAGAAGTTAAGAACTTTTTTAAGTTAGTCATACGTCTTGCTGACATAAGACAACTGATGACGAAGGAATGAACTACCATGAAAGAAATCAAGGTTACACCATCGACTAACTCTTTAGAACCTGACAATTCCACGACTAGAAGGCGTTATATGCCGGGAATAGATGGACTTCGCGCACTCTCTGTGATCGCAGTTATTGCGTATCATCTCGACCTCAATTGGGCTCCAGGAGGACTTATAGGGGTCGGAATATTCTTCGTTCTGTCTGGATATCTGATCACGGATCAAATCATCCAAAGGTGGAAGCAAGACCGACGGTTCGACCTTAAAGATTTCTGGATCAGACGAGCGCGACGGCTATTGCCTGCTATGTTTGTCATGCTTTTTGTCACTGCTATGTGGCTTCTGGTGTTCGATCGTTCACGATTAGCAGCATTACAAGGGGACTTTATATCTTCAACGTTATACTTCAATAACTGGTGGCTTATTTTTCACGATGTATCTTATTTCGAGAGCTTTGGACCTCCTTCTCCTATCGGTCATTTGTGGTCGCTCGCTATTGAGGAACAGTTCTACTTCATTTGGCCATTGGTTATTATTGTAGGGTTACGCCTTGCACCTCAGCGAGGTAAACTCATTGTGATGTGTCTAACAGGGGCATTCCTCTCGGCACTTGCTATGGCGCTATTCTATCAACCTGGAGTTGACCCAAGCCGAGTCTATTATGGTACTGATACTCGAGCTTTTGCTCTACTGATTGGAGCCGCTCTCGCTCTAGCATGGCCGAGTCAAAATTTGACCGATAAGATTTCACGCAGATCTCGCTATATCCTTGACTTCAGTGGTGCAATCGGATTAATCACCCTCATTCTTATGATTTGGCGGACGAATGAGTACGGACAATTTCTTTATTATGGCGGCTTGGTTCTAGTGTCGATCCTTTCCGCAATTGTAATAGCTGTACTCGCACATCCTGCGAGCCGACTAGCTAAAATCATGGGTTGCAAGCCCTTGCGTTGGATTGGCGTACGTTCCTATAGTATTTACATATGGCATTATCCAGTCATCATTCTAACTAATCCTACAGTAAATACAGGTGGGTTCGATGGTTTCCGTGTTCTTTTTCAGCTTGGAGTTAGCCTCCTATTAGCCTCACTATCGTGGAAATATATCGAAGAACCTATTCGTCAAGGTTTATTAGGAAGATGGTGTACGAAATTAAGCGTTCGTCTGCAATTCAAGATTCGACCCTTATTCATCTTTATTGCAGTCCCGTTAATCATATTGTCCATATCCTGCAGTAGCAACTTGGATACTAAGATATCCGCAGATCCGAATACAGGCACTATTACTAATCCCGATAAGAATGAACATAATGTCACACTAGTGCCCCCTCAAAATGTACCAACACCTACGCCTGTACCTGTACCTGTACCTGTACCATTAGATCCACCGAAGAAGCCAGAACCTCAGCCTCAGGTAGAAGAAGCAGGTAAAGGTGTTACTGCGATAGGTGATTCCGTAATCCTCGATGCTGCTCCTTATCTACAAGAACTTCTGCCAGGCATTGTTATCGATGGTAAGGTAGGCAGGCAGATGTCACAGGCACAAGAAGTGGTCGATAAACTTAGGTCGAAGGGGAAACTTGGCACTCGAGTGATCATTAATCTAGGTACAAACGGAGCTTTTAACTCCAATCAATTGCGGAAATTACTTATTTCACTTGAAGATGTTCAGCAAGTCGTACTAGTAAACACACGTGTACCGAAAAAATGGCAAAATACTGTGAATACCTTGCTTAAGAAAGTGGCTTTAGAATTCCCCAATGCTATGGTTGTAGACTGGCATTCCTCAAGCGAAGGAAAGGATTCTTACTTCTATGAGGATGGCGTTCATCTAAAACGAGAAGGTGCCAAATCCTATGCCGCACTTGTAGCTAAAGCCATACAAAAGGAGAATCAATGAGAATAGTAATCTAACAAACTAAAGCTACGCAATATAAAAAGAGAAGGGTTTTACGAATATGCTTAAGAGGAATAAAGAGAAATTACTCACTCTTTGTATTACAGATAACAAGGAGAACATATACCGTCTAGCTTACAGCTATGTGAAGAACAAAGAGGATGCATTAGATGTTGTTCAGGATTCAATTTATAAAGCTCTCTCCTCTATAGGGTTGCTAAAGAACCCAGAATCCGTAAAGAGTTGGTTGTTTAGAATCGTAGTAACTACCTCTCTAGATTTTCTGAGGAAACATAAAAGAGTTCAACCGGTAGATGATGAAGCACTCGACTTTTTTATCCCTGGTGCGGTAGACGTGTATCCAGATATTGATTTAGAAAGATCGCTGGATGATCTACCCCTTAAGTATCGAAATGTCATCGTCCTTAGATATATCGAAGATTTAAAGATCGAGGAAGTTGCGGAAGTATTAAATGAAAACGTCAATACAGTAAAGACTAGACTATATCAAGCACTCCAGTTATTAAGAGTCAACATGCAGGAAGAATCCTCAAAGGAGATCAATTAGAATGGATAACCAAATCAAAAAAATTATAGAAGATTATAACAAACTCCCTATTCCTGAGGAATTAGATTTCGTTGTAAGTAAAGCATTAAAGAAAAGGAAGATAAGAAGAATACGTTACCAGTGGATATCTGGAGTTTGTGCGGCAGCCCTATTTTTCGTGATTGGGATTAATGTCAATGTTAACATTGCCAATGCCTTCTCCGCTATACCTGGTGTAGACAGTATTGTTAAAGTGCTAACTTTTAGAGAATACAAAGTGGATGAACAGACCTATAATGCAGACATAAAGGTCCCCATCATTACTAACCTAGAGAATAAAGAGCTGGAATCGACTCTGAATGAAAAATATCTCGAAGAAAACAAAAAACTATATGATGAGTTTCAAGCAGAGATGGAGTCTTTAAAGCAATCCGGAGAGGGGCATTTAGGGGTCGACACAGGCTTTGAGGTTAAAACGGACAATGCTGAGCTATTTGCTATTAGCAGATACGTGGTAAATACCGTAGGTTCATCGTCAACAACAATGCAGCACGATACGATAGACAAGAAGAATCAAATCCTGCTAAGTCTGCCTATGTTATTTAAGGATGATCGATATATCAGTATCATAAGTGAAAATATTAAAGAACAGATGCGCTCCCAAATGAAAGCAGATAAAGATATGTTCTACTGGATTTCAACAGATGAACCCAATGAAGACCTTTTTTATCAATTTGAAAATATAGCTAAAGATCAAGATTTCTATATCAACGATAAGTACCAGCTGGTTATTTCCTTTAACAAATATGATGTGGCTCCTGGCTACATGGGCGTTAGAGAATTCATCATTCCAACAGATGTAATTGCAGATGTTCTGGTCAGCCGTACGTACATTAAATAAATCATTATGAGACTCATAAGGGGTATGCGTTTTGTATCCCTTATGAGTCTTTTTTTGCGTGAAAAGTCATTAATCAATCCCTATGCCTCTAATGTCTTGCCATCCTATTTTTATTTCTTCTAATAATTCATTCCCTATCTTAACTTCTATACTTGAGATAGACTCTCCCCCAACGCTGTGGTAGAAATGAATCGCCGGATTGCCCACCAGCACCCAAGTCATGAACGAGCTATAATTTTTCTTCAATAAATTCTGTGCTACACTTCTTATGAGCTGCTTCCCTAGACCTTTTCCTTGGTGTTCCTTAAGCAAATAAAGTGCGTAAAGCTCCGCATCGTAGAGATCCGGCTCTCTTCGAGCCCCTCCATTTGCAAAGCCAATGATCATCCCAGACTCATCTTCAGCAACATACATTACCTCGTCTTTATTGGGATTTTCAAAATTCTGAATCCAGCGCTTCCTTCTAGCTTCTACTGTGAAATTATCAAGAAACTCGTCTGATATTAGTCCTTTATACGTGGTTTTCCAACTCGTAGCGTGGACGAAAGCGATCCCGTCTATATCACTAGCTGTTGCTTCTCTGATCGTCATTTTATCTCACCCCTGCAGCGCCTTTCGCACGCTTAATATATATTTCGCCTGATCTAATGGATTCACGCCCCGGCGGGTGCGCTCAGCGGATACGTCTGGAGGACATTCTTCATAGCCGGCAAAAAAAGAAGTGAACGTGCTACGCCCCTTCGTATAGGAGCTTAAAGTAACAGGATAATCAAGCGACGTTGCCAGTGGCAGACGGCCTTCGATGATCATCCGCTCACCTTGCAGCACAGGTGGCTCGAAGGTGCCGCGCATCTGAACCAGGTCGTTCATCACTCGGCCGCCATTCTCCTCAGGGACAACGATGCGAACCTGAAGAATCGGCTCCAGTAGTTTAGTGCCTACCCGCGCGAGTCCATCCATAATCCCCATAGGAGTCGCTACGGCAAAATCCAGCGGATGGGTATGCCATACATGATGCTGTCCCTCGATTAAGGTCACTTTAAGATCGGTAACCTCCCAGCCGTACAAGCCCTGTTGCAAGGCTTCTGGTACACGCCGTGCGGTCTCGCTCTGATATTGCGGCAGCAGATCGGAACTCCGCACTACCGAATCATAAACTAAACCACTGCCAGGAGGTCCGGGCTCAATTTGAAACCGCAGAATCGCCCAGCACGGCTTCGGCATCGTATAAGCGATAAAGCCTTGCCCAGCAGAGGCTGGCGTTTCTTTATAGATGACAGAAGGCTGACCGAAGGTAACCTTCAGCGCATACCGCTCCTCCAGAACACTATTCAGAATCTCCAGCTGAATAGGTCCCATTACTTTGATATGCAGCTCTCGCTCATCCTGCAGCCACTGCGCATCCAAGAGCGGATCTTCATCCGCCAGCTCCTGCAATGCTCCGATAACCTTATGGTCATCCATATCGGTTCCCCAGAATACGCGCACCGTTAGCAGCGGTACAGCCAGCTTCGCTTCCTCCGGAATCGCCTCCGGATGGCCGAGTACATCTCCGATCCGTACCCCTGAAAGACCATAGATTACAGCGATATCCCCCGCTTCAAGCGATCCGACATCCTCAGTACGACCACCCTCGACCTTGCGGATCTGGGTCACTTTTCCCTGAATATTCTGCGTGTAGTTCATTACCGTATCGCGGTTACGGATCGTTCCTTCATAAAGGCGGACAAACGCCATTCGCCCCATGCTTTTATCACGCTGAATATTGTAGACAATGCCGGACACCGGCCCCTCAACATTGCCACCAGCTCGCGGAAAATACTCAACCATCGCGTCCAGCAATGCAGTAATGCCAAGACCCTTGGCGGCAACACCATAAACCATTGGGAAGAAGCGTCCTGAAGCGGAAGCTGTCTTCATATATTTTTTCCAAGCTGCAAGATCAATCGAACTACCTGACATATACGTCTCTAGCAGATCTTCATCCCGCTCAGCCAATGCCTCCAACAATTCAGTCTGTGCAGCAGGATCGGCATCGCTCCCCCACAAATCTATTGCGCCTATGTACTCCTGCTCTTTCCCGGTGGGTTGCTGTACAGGAATGATATCACTAGACAAATAATTTCGCGCTTGCGCCAGCACAGCCTCAGGGTCTGCACCTACACGATCCATTTTGTTCATAAAAATAAGCGTCGGTATTCCCAGCTTCCTCAGCGCGTTCCAGATCATCTCACTTTGAGCCTGCACACCCTCTACCGCCGACAAAATTAGCACCGCACAATCCATCACTCGCAAAGACCGTTCAACCTCTGACAGAAAATCGACGTGTCCTGGTGTATCAACGAGGTTGATCTGCACACCCTTCCATTCAAAAGAAGCTAATGCCGCCCGAACGGATATTCCTCGTTGCCGCTCTACATCCATAGAATCCGTCAATGCTGTCCCACTGTCTACGCTGCCGAGCGCTCGAATGCGACCGCTTTCATACAAAATATGCTCTGTTGTTGTTGTCTTGCCGGCATCCACATGGGCAAATATCCCCACATTAATCCGTTCTGCTCCCTGCTGCTGAATCATCTATAGTACCCCTATCATGAGCTAGATTGATCTAAATTTATATTGTACACATCCTTATGTCTCATAGTAATACATCCCTCCTTGTTGTTCCACCCTCCTACTAAATTGGTTAAATTCAGCTATGCCGGGTATGTAATTACTAAGTAAGAAGTCTAACGCCAAGGAGGAAATTCATCATGTTAGATCAACGTTTGCAAAATAAAGTTGCAGTAGTCACAGGCGCAGGGTCCGGTATTGGAAAAGCTACAGCCATAAGGTTTGCTCAGCACGGAGCTAAGGTATATATGCTTGATCGCACCCCTGAGGAATCCTATGAAACTAAACGTGAAATTGAATCCATTGGAGGAACAGCTACAGTTATCGAATGCGATGTTTCCAATCCAGGTCTTGTCGAAGAAAGTATTCGTAAGGTTGCGGATGAGGCTCGGAAGATTGATATTATTTTTGCGAATGCTGGAATTAATGGTACATGGGCTCCAATCGAAACACTAGAAATCGAAGATTGGGACCAGACGCTAGATACCAACCTACGCAGTACCTTTGCCACAGTAAAATATGCTATCCCCCATATGAAAGAAAATGGCGGCAGCATCATTATCACTAGCTCTATTAACGGAAATCGAGTGTTCTCGAACATCGGCGCTGCTGCGTACTCCTCTTCCAAGGCTGGACAAGTCGCTTTTATGAAAATGGCTGCGTTAGAGCTGGCGCAATACGGTATCCGCGTAAATGCGGTCTGTCCTGGATCAATCGACACTCAAATTGGAGATAATACGGATAAGAGTGATGATCTTCAAGAAGTGATGATTCCTGTAGAATTTCCAAAAGGCAATCATCCTCTGGAAGATGCGCCCGGTAAACCTGAACAAGTAGCCAATCTAGTATTATTTCTCGCCTCGGATGAGTCTTTCCATGTCACAGGAACTGAGATCTATGTAGATGGTGCCGAGTCACTCCTTCGCGGATAACGTTTTACTTGAATCTTTATAATATTTTAAATTGCCTGCAACATTTTGGTCTAATCTACCATCTAAGAGTATGGAGGTGACGCATAATGAAGAAATCATTATTCATAAGTAATGTCAAAACAATGACGATAGCCTGCGGTATTCTAGCAGCAAGCCTGTCATTTGGAGCATCTGCTTTTGCTTTTTCGGATTTGAAAGGTGATCCTGCGGAAGCAAAAATTAACTCCCTGCATAAAGAGGGGATTATAAATGGAGTAGACAAAGATAAGTTCGCGCCTAAATCTAAAGTAAGCTTTGCCCAAGGGATTCAGTTCATCGTTGGGGGTCTGAATCTGTCTCCGAAGCCAGAGGCGGGTAACAGCTCATCCAAAGCTAGTGATTATTTTGATAAGGTGAACGACAAATCCTGGTATGCTTCAGCCTTCCTGACTGCCAAGCAAAATGGTCTTTCACTTGATCGAACAGTAGATCCTAACGGAACCATCACCCGTGCTCAGTTCGCTCACTTATTGACGCAAGCACTGCAAAGTAAAGGTAACTTCCCGGTTACACTGATGTATGTAGACATTAAGGATGGCGATAAACTTTCTACAGAGGTTATAAATAGTCTCCAGATCCTGCTGAATACACATATCGCCACACTCGATAAGAACGGTAATTTCCGGCCAAATGATGCCATTACCCGCTCGGAAGCAGCCGCAATGACCTACGATGCAGCTGCTTTTGCCAAACGCGTAATTGTGTCTAATGGCAGCCCTACTACTCCAACCTATGAGACTGAGGTTACACTAACCAAAGCGGGTGAAGGAGTAAACAAGGCTACATTGACCGTTAACAACTTACCGCATTCTGGATATGGACTAGTGATTGAGCGAATCGAATTTGGCAAAGACAAGACCGCAGTGATTTATTTTAATGTGACTGCTCCTGACCCAGGAAAAATGTACGCACAGGTGATCTCAAAAGCATCTGTTGTCACTTATCTGCCAGAGGGATATAAAGCGATCGCTAAATCGGTATCCGGATCTACATCTAGCGCTACGCAATAAAAGCTCCGGACTCGATTCTTATGGAACGAATCAAACGAAGGTGCCCCAAAAGCCGTAAAATGGCTACTGAGGCACCTTCGTTTTTTGGGTTCTCCCCCATGTTCTAAACTACCCAAGGACCAATAAGAATTTCTTACTTCTCAGGGTGTCCATTGATCATGAATAATCCCTACTAGAGCATGATCCTCTCCAATCTTCTCGAAAACTAGACGCAGGCTGCGCCAGTCCATCCCTTCGACAGAAGGATCGATGCCAGTAATATGATATTCAACGAAATCATATTGCTCCTTGGGATACACTTCGTTCAAGTTATTGATCGTTGTACCTTGCCCAAGCCCCTTGTTCACAGCAATTTCGGCCGTCTGAATGAAGTCTGCATCGTAGACAAACCGCATGTAGTAATCTGCGAATGTCAGCTCAATTAAATCACCCGATCCAGCAAATGTTCGCCAGACTCTTTTGGTAGAGTCATTCATTAATCCTTCCACTTCATCCTTGCTGAATACAAGATCATTCTTCGTATCTACGTATGCGTATGGAGAAAAACGTAACCCTTTATCTGAATGTACCCATGCGGCCAATTGCTTCATATCCTTATTTTTAATAGACCTTATGACTGTCGTCGCAGCTTCCTCTACAGTTGGCGGAAGTCCCTCCTGATCCAGTAGCTGATCCGTGCTTGATGGCTCCGTCTCCTGTAGTGGCTCCGTAGTAGCCGCTGGTTGTGCAGTTTGTGTCTGCTCTGGCGTTTGCTCAGGCATCTGCATTTGCGTCTGTTCTGGGGTCACCTTCGGTTCCGTTCCCGCTTCTGGCGTTCCTCTGCATGCTGTAAGCCATAACATAGCTGCTATCAGCGCCAAACCACCGATATTTCTTGCGAAGTACATAAGATCCCTCCTCGTTTTTGATCCCTCGCTCTTTAGACTGATTTGAACAAATGAAGGTTGCAGGCTTATACTAAAACTATCAGTCAAACAACTCTTATGAGAGGGCGGGGTTACTATTCATTTAACAGAAAAACTTAAGAGCCTTCCCCTGACTCCCGGCGTGTATCTCATGAAGGATGGCCTCGGCCATATTATATATGTGGGAAAGGCGAAACAGCTGAAACGGAGAGTAAAATCGTATTTTCAAAACTCGAAGTCTCATTCCCCAAAGGTAAAACAGCTCGTTCGCCATATTAAAGATTTGGATATTATCCTTACAGATACCGAATTCGAAGCTTTTATGCTGGAGTGCAAATTAATTAAAGAAATAAAGCCCATGTACAATAGAAAAATGAAAAATCCGCAGGCCTATACGTATATCGTAATAGGAACGGATGATAAAATGCATTCGTTAGAGATTACTTATGATCCTGCTGTTCAAAAAGGTAACCATATTTGGGGCCCCTACACGAGCAGAAGTACCGTGGAAAGAGCCGTGCAAGGCATCAAGGAAAGCTCAAAAATCCTTTGCAGCAATCCAAGCTTCAAAAATTCTTTATGCCTAAACCATTCGCTTGGCTTATGCATAGGGATGTGTGCTGGCGGCGATGCTGCCGTTCAATATAATACAATCATTGATAAAGTCATAGCCCTACTAAACGGAACGGATTCCAGTCTCCTTGTGGAGATGCAGCAACAGATGACTGAAGCTGCAGAGCAATTTGACTTCGAAACCGCCGCCAAATATAGGGATTACATCGGAGCCATCAGCTTCCTGAATCACAAAGAGAAGGTTATCGAATTCGCTGCAGAGAATCAGAATATCGCGATCCTTGAGGCCATGGATGAACAAACGCTTAAACTCATATTGCTCAAAGGCAATCGTATCCTGGCGCATACTAAGCTCGAATACGATCAACCCGATATTACCTACCTGCAAGCCGTTATAACATCAGCGATTATGGACACTTTCTGCGGTGAACTTAACCAGGCCCCGGCAGCAATTACTCGCCATGAAATTGACGAAGCACAAATTATATACAGCTATTTAAAAAGCAGCTCCTGCAGCTACATCATCGTGCAAGAGGATTGGCTTGCAGCTAACAATCATTCCCGTCTAGACACTGCGGTGGACGAGCTGTTGCGTATCTTTTTAAATGCTGCTCCAGCCCATTCGTATAATTAATCTACCTTGTAACTGCGGTGAATGTTTGGACTTCCGCCAGCTCTTGTCTTCAGATTTCTTGATTTCAAACCAGTATTCGTGGTAGAAATCTGAAGACAAAGACGGACACTAACGCTCCTCCAGTTCCAAAACCCTCCTCCGTCACCTTCATTTCATCTATTGGCTCAACTGTTACTCTAAACTTACCCAAAAAGAGCAGGTCCTTCATTCCTTAAACGACAAAACAGGTTTCTCCCCCCATGTACGGAGCGGAAGAAACCTGTTTTGAAGCTTGCCTATCTCTCAACTATATTTACACAATCCTTCATCCAGAAGATTAACAGCAAAAGTTAATTGCTCTTCAGATACAATAAGCGGAGGATGCCAAGTGATGCAGTTTCCTCCAGCCAATTTAAAAGAAAGACCCTTCTCCAAGCAATAATACAGTACTCGCTCAGCTAATTCCTCATTCTTCTCTTTGGTGTCTCTGGACTTCACAAGTTCAATGGAGATCAGTAATCCAGCGATTCGAATATCTCCTATGCAAGCATGTTTAGCCGACAGAGCCTCAAGCTTTCCTCTTACAAATTCAGACCGGCCGATACATTGTTCCTGCAGATTTAAGTCATCGATATAATCGATGGTGGCACAGATCGCCGCACTTCCTAACGCCGGTTTCTCATGGGTATAGTGCCCCAAAGAAATATCCCCCGCACAATCATATTGCGTTCTGGTAAGCACCGCTGCTTGCGGGATCACCCCTCCACCTAACCCTTTTCCGAGCACGAGGATATCCGGTTCGATATCGAAATTCTGATGGACGTAGAACCTACCGCTTCGCATCAGCGCTGTAGGAATCTCATCAAAAACCAGCAGAATCCCATATTTATCACATATTTTTCTTAATCTTGTGAAATAAGAGATAGGCGGGATATGCGTATCCGTCGCCCGAATAGGCTCAAGTAAGATCGCCCCGATCTCTCCCTCATGCTGAATCATATATTCCAGATAGTCGAGGCAGAAGGTAGCCACTGCTTCATGGGAATGACTTCCCAGCAGGTTACGGTATGCGTTAAAAGGAATGGCTTTCAGCATTCCTGGCATTTGCGGGCCCATGTCCTTTTTAAACACGTATTCTCCTCCGACAGCGATTGTGTCCAGCCCCGCGCCATGGAAGGACTCCCACATGGAGATGACCTTATGCTTCCCCGTCCATTTGCGAGCAATCTTAAGGGCCAAACCTACAGCTGCACTTCCGGAAGGCGTAAATAATACTTTATAGTCCTTTGAGGTCGTTTTGTTGATTAAAGCTTCTGCAGCCTTCACCGCAATATCTGCCGTAAATCTTCTTGGAATGAACGGTAGCTCGTCGAGCTGTTTTTTCACAGCTTCAGTTACGTAAGGATTCTTATAGCCAATCTGATGAATGCTATTTCCATGAAAATCAAGATATTTGCGTCCATTCACATCTGTGATATAACATCCTTCAGCATCTACGATACTGTTCAAGCACGGCGTTGACATGGATTGTCGCATATATGCACGCTCATCCGCTTCGATCCGCTCCATACTCACAGCGCTAAGCTGGGTCATCCACTCTGTCCGCAAGGGGCTAAAGTTGATGTCACCTTCTCTTTTCAGCTCATGATTATCTCGCATAAGGTCTGATTCCTTGAGAAATCAGTACATTGATTCGCCCAATCAGCTGAGGCAGCTCACTCATCGATTGAATCGTAAAGTCTGCCCCGTTTTGTATAAAAGAGGTCTGTGTCGCAGAGATCACCGTTTCCTTCTCCACGTCTGAAAGTGCATTAAATTCCTCCTGGCTTAAGCCCATTTCAGAGCTTCCAATAATTACACCTACGGACCAGACGCCTGCATTAACGCCTTCTTGAATGTCTGAAATCGTATCACCTACCTTAACAACCTTCCATGCTGCCGATAGCTTTAAAGCTTCCATATTATGATAAATCATATACGGGTAAGGTCTTCCCAGTGAATGCGTTCCATCTGGCGTGATTACATAATCCGGTTGATAGCCCTTCCCAGCGGCATTCGGAATTACAACATCCATCATGGATTGGGTATATCCAGTGGTCGAACCAATCTTTAGCCCCTGGCTTCTGAGCACTTGGACGGTCTCAATAACCTGCGGAATCGGATCAGTATATTCGGATAAGGATGCCATCAGGGCCGGTTCAAATTCAGCATACAGGTTCTCTACATCCTGTTCAGTAAAAGCTCTGCCATACTTTCCTTCCCACAAGGCACCTACTCTTGGCATGGATAACATCGAACGGATATGATCTATTTTCAGCATCCCCATAGGGGCTCTTGCTTCCTGCATCGTAACTTCAATCCCAGCTTCCCGAAAAATATCAAGGAACACATTCACCGGTGCAAAGCAGCCAAAATCAACCGCTGTTCCTGCCCAATCCAGAATTACGCCTTCAACTTGATTCATTGTGTCATTCCTCCCATGTATGCTTCGATAATATTACATAAGTTCTGAATATCTTCTTCGTAAATCTCACCAATATTCCCAATCCGGAAGGTGTCGTGCTCCGTTAATTTGCCTGGGTAGAGGACGTAGCCTTTTTCTTTCACATATTCATAGAAATCTTCAAAGATGAATGTCTCGTTCGGAAAAAGAAAGGTGGTTATAATAGGAGACTGCTTATCGTCTGTGATATACGCCTCTATTCCTATTCTCGCAAGTCTTTCTCTCAGTATGCGGTTATTATTCTGGTATCTCGCTGCCCTTGCAGGAATGCCGCCTTCTTCGATCAGTTCTTCAATCGCTTTCGAAAATGCAGCCACTACATGGGTCGGAGACGTATAGCGCCATTTCCCATCCGCGTCCATCGCCTTCCATTGATCGTATAGATCAAGTGATAGACTACGTGCATTCCCTTTACATGTGAGCAGCTTATCCAGCTTTGCAATGACAAACCCAAATCCCGGAACACCCTGAATACATTTATTGGCGCTGCTGATTAAATAGTCAATTTCAAGCCCAGGTACATCAATCTCTATTCCACCGAAGCTGCTCATCGCGTCGATAATTATTGTTTTATCGTAGGCTTTTGCCAGTTGTGAGATCATCTCCAGCGGGTTAAGAATCCCTGTCGTCGTCTCGCAATGCACCATCGCAACGTGCGTAATGGCTGGATCCTCTTTAAGAATCCCTTTAAGCTCTGCCTCTTGGGGGAATTCATTATATAGGGTACTATACACACGATAATGGAGTCCGATATATTGCGCCATTTGCACAATACGTTCTCCGTAGGCACCGTTTGTAATAATCAAAAGCTTATCATCCGCTGAAATCGCCGTAGTCAGCACAGATTCCACTGCAAACGTACCACTACCCTGCATGAGAACTGTCGTATATTCATCGTTCGTTGCCCTTGCCAAATCCAGAAGTCTGGATCTGATTTGTTGTGTAATGTTCTTATAGTCCTGGTCCCAAGTACAACGGTCAAAGAGCATTTGCTCTTTGACCGTGTTAGTAGTTGTCAATGGACCGGGTGTCAGCAATTTATAGTTGTTCATGGCCCTTCACTCCTTATTTTAATCTTATTTATTTCGCTTCTTTAAAGAATTGTTGATGTTGCTCCAGCAGTTCCACAGTCAACGGCTTAACAAATTTCATACTGTGTGCAGGCTTATGGATATCACTAACCGTTTCATCTTTATATAGAGCCACTGGGTAATTTGTAATTAAGTCTTTTCTAGCATCTTTAATAATGGTTTCTGCCATTTTCATAGCCAGCTCGGTTGTTGCATCGTCTTTTTTCACCACGGCTACGGATTCTGTAAGCGAGAAGTTACCTTCCGTTGGATCTACATAGTCAATCGGTGCGCCTTCTTCTTTAGCTAATACTGCCTGATGACGAAGTCCAAAGCCTGCAGCTACTTCTCCTGCTTTTACCTTTTTAATCGGACCGGAACCGGAGCTTTCCAGATGTGGGCCTACATTTGCAACTAAATCATGCAGAAACGTTTTACCTTCTTCTTCCCCGTATTGCGAAATAATCGCCTGAACCAACAACCAGCCTGTCGAAGAGTCCATAATGTTCGGAACAGATACCAAGCCTTTAAATTCTGGTTTTGTTAAATCCTTAATGGACGTTGGCATCGCCAAGCCCTTATCTTTAAGCACCGCTGTGTTTACAAAAATAGCACCGGTATTCGCCAAAATCGGCGTATAGTACGCTGGATAGGAATCTAACGCGTTAGTCGTAAACGATAGATCTTTAAACATGCCATGTTTCTCTTGCGCACTTTCTACAAAATAAGAGCTCATCGTGATCAGGTTAGCCTCAATTTTGTCTCCCTCTGCCATCAGCTTTCCACCCAGCTCAGAAGTGCCCAAGGATTGAAAGAGATATTGCCCTTCGTACCCCGCACCTTTTAGCGCAGTCTCCATAGAGGCTACAGCTTCTTCATCCGCATTGGTCAAAATCACTACTTTACTCGCATCACCTGCTGCTTTATTTCCACAACCTGCTAATGTGAACACCAAACTCAAAGCCACGATAGACAACATAATTCCTTTGAATCCCTTAATTCTCTTAGACATAATTTCTCCCTCACTTTAACTGGTTTTTTATATTTAAAATCGTTAACTAACGAGAGTTTGATTGCCGTTTCTGGAGATAGTCACCTAGGAGCTTAATGATAAGGTTGGTGCAAAAGATCAGGATGGATAGGACAAACACCTCATTAAATTTGGCGAAATGCTGCAGCTCTTTTATTTTGCTGGCAACTACCGAGGTTTGGGCAGTCACTAGAAAGATAATTCCGCTAATGGTCACCATCGCATTGATAAAATAGTAGCTGACCATCTCGATCACCGTGGATGCAGAGTTCGGTAGAATGACCCGGCGGATCGTCTGCAGCCAGCTGTCACCTAATAATTCAGCAGTGGTTTCCCACGATGGATTCATTTTCGCCAGAGAGTTCTTTGCCATCAAATAAGGAGTCGTAAAGTAATGAACAAGGGTGCAGAGCACAAGAATCGTAAAGGTTCCTTTGAGACTGCTGTTATTGAACAGAAGTAGATACGACAGACCAAGGACCATACCCGGTACCGTGTTCGTCACCATCGATAGGATGTCAAAAGTCGCTTTCCCTTTTATAGGCGTTCGCACATTGATGATAGCCGCAGCATAAGCCACGATCGTACCTACGATTGCCGTCAGTCCTGCTACGAGCAAGGAATTTTTATATACATTGATTAAATCGCTTGATTGAAAAACATCCACAAAATGCTTGAATGTAAACGTAAGATCATAAGGATAGCCTTTCATCAGTGGTGCAACGAACATGACTGCAAATACAGCAAGTAGCCCGATTAGAATCACGGATGAGATTAGTCCAAGAACCGAATCTCTGCCTTTATTCGGGATCATCTCGATTTCAGTCACCTTGTCATAATGGAAATTGAATTTTTCAAGATACGTTAACAGCACAACCCCGAACGCCGCCGGTATTAACATCAGTACAGCAATAACTGCCCCATTGTTGAAATCCGGTATAGCCCCAAGCATGACCTGATACAGCTGAGTAGCAACCACGTTATACGTCCCCCCCACCGATGCAGGGATCCCAAAATCCGTGAAGCTTAGGATAAAAGAAAGAACAAACGCCCCTCCCAAAGTGCCCCACAAAGGCCGAACGATCGTGTTCATGAAGCTTCGCAGCGTCCCATCCCCCATAAGCTTGGATACGACGATGAACTTTTTATCAATGTACTTGAACGAATTATGAATCAGCAGGAAAGCAGAAGGTAAGGTATAAATTACGTAGCCTATCAACAGCCCATTAAATCCATAAATCTCGAATAAATTCCGTCCGAAGATTTTAGTAATCAGTCCCTGGTTGCCAAAAGAGTACATTATCGCAAACCCGTAAGTAATGGTAGGCAGAAGCATAGGAATCAGAATTCCAGTTCTAATGATGCTTTTTAACGGGCGATAGATTCTTGTACAGTGGATAGAATAGGCTAGGATAAAAGCTAGAACCGTCGTGATGAGTGCCGTAACACCTGAGACCTTCATACTATTTCCGATGGACTCTCGAATCTCTTGATCTTTCAGAATGGTGAGATAATTGGATACCGAATAGCCTTGGCCCGTTTCAAACGAGCGGATAAATAAAACTGCCAGTGGTAAGATCAGAAACACGATAAATAACAATACGATTGGGATAAAAATGATCCGCATTTCCGGTTTAGCTTTAGGCATAATGTTCACCGAACAGGTTATAGATATTTTCCCGTTTCACTTGCAGTTGCCCTAAAATAAATTCTTTTACAAAATCATTGCTAGGTTGTTGAATGATCTCTTGAGGTGTTCCAAATTGGGCAATATGACCTTGATTAATGATGAGAATTTTATCCGACAGGGTTAACGCCTCTTCCGGGTCATGGGTGACGATAATCGTCGTAAGCTTGTATTCTCTGGCGATGGATTTAATCCGAGCTTTAATAGATTCCTTGATGATTCCATCCAGTGCGCTTAGAGGTTCATCGAGCAGTAATAATTTGGGCTTCATTACGAGCGTTCTTGCCAAAGCCACCCTTTGCTTCTGCCCACCCGATAGAGCGCCGATCTTCTTCGTTAAATGCGGCTTTAATTCCAGAAACTCGATATACTCCTGAACCTCATGCTCCGACGTTAATCCCTTTTTATTTTTCAGACCATAAACGATATTTTCGTAAGCATTAAGGTTGGGGAAGAGCGCATAATCCTGGAACACTATATTAAATCCGCGTTTCTTCATGGGTACATTGCTTAAATCTTGATCATTAAAAATGATTTGCCCCTGCTCCATCTTAGCCAATCCCAAGATGATGTTTAGCAAGGTGGTTTTGCCACTCCCGCTGGGGCCGAGTAAGGAGACAATTTCCCCTGCTTGGATGTCTAGACTAATATCCTCTAGAACAACCTTGTTATCGTAATGCTTGCTTATGTTTTGTAATTTAAGCAAAGGTTCCACCTCCTCAAGTACAACCTCAGTATAAAAAGGTTTTGTTTTTGAGGATAAACAGTTACGTAAAATGTATGTAAATTATAAATAAGTTGTGAGTATATTATAAGTATATCATGACTAACTTAGAAAGGAGTAGTTGCTACCCTATATTAATCCCTTTATACTTCAACTATCGAAAGCGATATAAACTTTGAATGGGTGATTACATGTTTCCACTGGAAAGACAAAAGAAAATCATAGAAATCTTAATGTTCAAAAAGGTTCAGAAGCTGCCGGAGCTAGCAGAAGAGCTTAATATTTCTATCGATACCCTTCGCAGAGATATCAACCTGCTGGACAAGCAAGGGAAGATCAAGAAGATTTATGGTGGAATTAAACTGGTGGAATCGGAGTTTGCTGAATCTCCAATGGATGCGCGGATGGTCGGTCACTTAGAGGAAAAGAAAATGATCGCCCAAAAGTGCAGCGAATATATCAACGATGGGGATTGTATCTATCTGGACAGCGGCTCTACCACCTATCAGATCGCCAAATATATCAAGAATAAAAAGAATCTCACGGTCATTACGAACTCCATTCCTGTGGTAAACGAGCTGATGAACAGTGCGGTTGAGCTTATTATCATTGGCGGAAAGGTCCGACTAAATGAGCAGTCTGTCATTGCATATGATTATCTATTTAATTTCAGTGAATTAAATATCCTTAAGGCTTTTATTTGCGCAAGCGGCATTACCCTTGAAAAAGGCATCTCCGACTATAACCTGGAGGAAGCGCAAACGCGCAAAAAAATTATCGATCTCTCCAAAGAAGTTTATGTTGCTGCTGACCATACTAAATTCGGGAAAGATGTGACCATCGGCATCGCCTCACTCGATAAAATTGGGTACATTATTACCGACCGTAATATAGATCGAAGCTTCCAGCAGAAGTTTAAAAGCAAACGCACGAGCTTGATAATTGCGGAATAATATTACAAAAGAAACCTCTCTCGGATCTGAATGGTTGTGTGGTACTTCCATTTTACCTAAGGGAGGTTTTTTTCGTGTTTTTTTAAGGATCGCAGACACTTACCTTAACATCATAGACATCATTTCGTGAATCTCTTAAACTTAAAAATCAGAAGTACTATTACATTATGGAGTGTGAATATGCCCTTGAATCAGATGTCCGAATTACACCAGAGAAACAAATTAATTATTTACTTGTTTTGGGGCTGTTTGTTATTCGGTTCAATTTCGCTTTACAGATTTCCACAAACAATCATGGCGATTATATCAGCAGCGGTCCCTCTTGGATTATTGTGTACGGTACTAATTTGGAAACGTGTGGCTACACCCTATATTATGTACATAACAGCTATTGGCTTTAATATCATTACATACTTCTACATCGATGCAGGGGCAAACATCATTAGTACGTTAATTCTATACTGGGGTCTAGGCATCGTATCCCTCTATCACAACTATCGCCCATTGCTCCTTAATGGTGTGATAGCTTGCATCTTACTCAACTATTTTCTGATGACCAAACCCGCTTTCGAATCCGTTGATGCCTTAAGTGTTAACGTTTTTCTCATCATGATGATACTGGTTCTGATCTATCAGAGTCAGATTGGTGCGAAAATGTTCAAAAATATGTCTAAGAACAGCAACGAAGCTGAACGTGCCAGAGCGGAAATGGAGACCATCCTTACAGGTGTTACTGAATCCGTAGGAGTTCTGAGTCAATCTAGTAACCTAATGCATAACAACGTACTGACAACAGATCGAATTTCCAAAGAAGTCGTAACCGCCTTCCAAGAGATAGCTAGTGGAGTAGAATCACAAGCACAAAGTGTTAGCGAAATCTCAAATGCTATGCAGCAGTTAAACGAATCAGCTATGCAGGCAAATGCTGCCTCCGTCTCCATGAGCAATAGAAGCCGTGAAACGGATCAAATTACGCAAGAGGGGCAAGATGAAATCATTCGCTTAACTGGAACTATGTCTGAAGTTACGGATATCGTAACGAGTACTGCTGGCTTGATGACACAAATGAATGAAGAAAATCAGAAGATTGAATCGATTGTTTCCAGCATCGTAGGAATTGCTGAGCAGACGAATCTTTTGTCGCTAAATGCTTCCATTGAAGCCGCTCATGCGGGGGAACACGGCAAAGGTTTCGCAGTCGTATCCAATGAAATCCGAAAATTGGCACAGAGCTCCCACAATGCATCGGCGGACATTGCCCGGATTCTCAGAAGCATTCAAAATAATATTGCCCAGGTTGGCGATATGGTTTCTAACGGGTTGCTAGTTGTAGAATCAGGAAAAAATTCCACTGATGATATCGCTCGATTATTCGAGGGTATTCGAAATAATACACACCAAGTGCTTGAACAAGCAGAAGACCTGAAGGATAGGAGCGATCATATCCGGCATGCATCCACCCTTGTACTCGGCGAAGTTAATTCAGTGGCTGCAATTACCGAAGAGAATACCGCAGCTATTGAACAAGTCCTCGCTAGCGCTGAGGTCCAGCAACAACATGTTTCTGAAACTGTGATTAGCATCAGCAATCTAAATGAGTTAGCTATTAAGTTAGACAATTTAACGAGATCTTCATAGATACAACTGTTTGTTTCAATACCATTCAGTCAAAAGAAAAAGCCATCTACTCCTCACGAAGTAGATGGCTTTATTTGTTCACTTAGTTCACTTTAGCTAAGACTTCCTGCCTCAACACGCGGCGGACGCATGGTCAGGCTGACCCGGCCCTTCTTCAGGTCAACACCCATCACCCAGACGGTGACATTATCTCCTACGGAGACAACATCCATCGGGTGCTTCACAAAGCTGCCGCTGAGCTGGGATATATGCACCAGCCCATCGTTCTTGATCCCGATATCGACGAATGCGCCGAAATCGATCACGTTGCGGACGGTTCCCTGCATTTCCATGCCGGGAACCAGATCCTCGATCTTCAGCACGTCGGTGCGGAAGATCGGCAACGGCAGCTCCTCGCGCGGATCGCGGCCCGGACGCTGCAAGCTCTCCAGGATGTCGCGAAGCGTTGGCACGCCGACATCCAGCTTCACAGCCAGCTCCTCGGCATTTTGTGCCTCCAGCTGTGAAGCCACTTCTTTGCTGCCCAGCTTGTTTACATCTAGGCTCAGCTCACGGAACAACCGATCCACCACCGGATATGACTCCGGGTGAATAGGCGTGCGGTCCAAGGTGTTATCCCCTCCAGGAATCCGCAGGAAGCCGATACATTGCTCATAGGACTTCGCACCCAGACGAGGCACCTTTTGCAGCTGCTTCCGAGTCGTGAACTTACCGTTCTCTTCACGGAATTTAACGATATTCTTAGCAATCGTTCCATTAACGCCAGCTACGTAAGAGAGCAAGGCTGGAGATGCCGTATTCACATCAACACCCACATGGTTAACCGCCGATTCCACGACGGCCTTAAGACTCTCCTCCAGATGCTTCTGGGAGACGTCATGCTGATACTGTCCCACACCGATAGCTTTCGGATCGATCTTCACCAGCTCCGCCAGCGGGTCCTGCACACGGCGGGCGATAGAAGCCGCGCTGCGCTCTGCGACATCCAGATCCGGGAACTCCTCCTGCGCTAGCTTAGAAGCAGAATAGACACTCGCTCCTGCTTCATTAACGATCAGGTAGGCCAGCTCTGGATTACCAATTTCAGCAATCACTTCTGCAGTAAATTGCTCGGTCTCACGAGAGCCTGTACCATTTCCGATAACAATAAGCTGTATGCCATATTTAGCGATTAGTTCTTTAAACTTAGCAGCAGCTTCAACCTTCTTGTTGTTCGGTGGTGTTGGATAGGTCACGGCTACTTCAAGCAGCTTACCAGTATCGTCTACGACGGCTAGCTTACAGCCCGTACGGTATGCAGGGTCAACACCCAGCACACAGCGCCCCTTAACTGGCGGCTGCAGCAGTAGGCTACGTAGATTACCAGAGAAGATCGAAATCGCTTGGTTCTCACCCCGTTCGGTCATCTCCCCACGAACTTCACGCTCCACAGAAGGAGCAATCAGACGCTTATAGGCATCCTCAGTTACTGCTTCCAGCAGTTCCTTCACTGGGGATGGCCCTTTAATAATCTTCCGCGCAATGTAGGCATGAATTTTGTCAGTGATAACCTCAATGCCTACCTTTAATATATTCTCACGTTCACCGCGGTTAATAGCGAGTATACGGTGAGGCGGCATTTTGTGTACAGGCTCACGATAGCTATAGTAGTTCTCGTATACGGATTCCTGCTCTGCATCCTTAGCTTCAGACACAAGGATCCCCTGACTTGCCGTATATTGCCGAACCCAAGAGCGGATCGCAGGATCATCTGCAATGTTCTCGGCGATGATATCCAGTGCGCCTTGAAGCGCTTGATCTGCGGTCTCCACTCCTTTTTCAGCATCTATATATTTCACAGCCTCGGTTTGTGGATCCCCATGTCTCTGCTGCTCCATAATCCAGTTCGCAAGCGGCTCTAAGCCTTTTTCCTTCGCGACACTAGCACGAGTCTTACGCTTCTGACGGAAAGGACGATACAAATCCTCCACTTCCTGCAGCTTGACCGCATTGGTAATTTGTTCATGAAGCTCCTTGGTCAGCTTGCCCTGCTCTTCAATATTGCGGATAACGTCTTTCTTACGTTCGCCCAAATTGCGAAGATAAGCCAGGCGCTCTTCAATATCACGAAGCGCATTCTCGTCCAGCTCACCCGTCATTTCTTTCCGGTATCTGGCGATGAACGGAATCGTATTCCCCTCATCCAGCAGTCCAACCGTTGTACGCACCTGCTTCAGGCTAATGTTCAATTCCTTGGCAATCGCTACAGTAATCAATTCCTGCTCCCGCTGTGCGGCCGCCTCATCCGTAATGACTCCCGTATTGCTGTTATCTACCGTCATTAGTATCCCTCTTCCCGTACACAATCTGCTTATATAATTCTTGTTCTCATAACTAAAATAGTATCACAGATCGGCTCTGTTCCAAAGTCCAGCCTAGAGAGGAGGTATTGGGTAGTTTACGCGCGTTGTCCCATTCCCCTTTTTCCAGAACTAAGTGACAACATAAAGCATACTGCTAGAACAAACGCCGCTGCCACATATGGAAAGTTAATACTTAGATCAAAAAGATACCCTGCAACGATAGGCCCTGCGATATTTCCAAGACTCGTATAAGCAGAGTTCATACCTGCTACGAAGCCTTGCTGCGTTTCCCCCGCCATTTTGGATAACTGGGTGCCTACCGCTGGTCGAAGAATATCCATAGCCAAGAATACGACAAAGGTAATCGCACAAATCGCCCAGAAGCCACTTACAAACAGCGTCAACAGAATAAACATTGCAGCAGTTATAAGGCAAGTGGAGATTACCTTATTCTCGCCGAATTTATTCAGAATCCAGCCAAACGCGGATACCTGCACCACAGCACCGGCGATTGATCCAAAGGTAATCACAAAAGCAATATCTTTAGGGGTAAAGCCAAATTTATGGTCCACGAACAATCCGAACACCGTTTCATAGTTAGCCAATCCAAAAGCCATAACAAATACAATAATTAACCCGAAAAAGTAAGGTTCACGATAAGAACGCATCAATTGCGTGAAGAAGCTCTCCTGATTATTTTTAGATAGCTTCGCTTCCATCCGTTTCTCTACAGACAGAGACTCAGGCAAGATCAAAACTGTGATTAGAGCTGCGATCCCAGCCGCACCAGCCGCACAGAAAAAGGGTACCCGCATGCCAAGCTCAGCAAGATAACCGCCAATCCCTGGACCGATAATAAATCCGGTAGTAATGGCTGCATTAATAAGCCCCATGCCTTTCGCTCTCTCTTCAAAAGAGGTCGTGTCCGCTACATAAGCCATAACTGCTGGCATAATTAACGCAGCGCCTACACCACCGAGCAGTCTTGAAACGAACAAGAGCCAGGACACATTCGCCAGACCAAAGAGCAGCTCTGAAAAAGCAAACACGATCAGACCCGCAACAATCACTTTTTTTCGGCCAATTCTGTCGGATAACCTGCCCGCGAATGGCGATACTACTAATTGGGCAAGGGAGAATGAAGCCACTAACAGCCCAACGGTACTTCCTGTGATCCCAAGTTCGTTCATGTAAGTAGGCATGATAGGGACTACAAGTCCGATCCCTGTAAAAGCAAGAAAAATATTAAGCATAACAAGTAGCATAGCGCCCCTGTTTCTAAGTAGTAATGACATTGTGTTAACCTCCGTAGTTTTTAAAGCCAAGTCTTCGAATAATTTCCTTTTAGAGACCGACCATCCGGTCTAAATTATAGCAAAAAAAATAGTCCTTCTAATCCGGTGCCTTTAAGAAGCTTCAGCCTTCTTGATTCCTGAATGTAAAGCTTCTTTCAAGCCCCATTATATCTTATCCCGTATATATCCCTTGTAATAACAGTCGTACTGATTCCCGGTAATATTTTTTGATATCATCCGGAGTCTTTTCAGGAATAGAACATTCAGCAGCTCTTCCGATCCCTTCGAGCATACCATTTACAATAATCACATAATCCTCTAAATCACCCTTAATAAAATACCCCGTGTCCATGCCTTCCTTCAGAAGATCACGACACGCATGCGAGGCAGCCTCATATAAATGAGCAAGCCGCTTAGTGATATCCTCCGGATGAACTCTGCTTCTTGAGAATTCCTCAAGCGCCTGAATCAACGGATTCTGAAAATCATTTGCATAGTGCTCGGCTAAAGCATATAAACGCTCCTGAACACCAACAATTTCATTCTTCTTATCTTCCCACGCCTGTAACCACTGCGCGGTATCCTCTTCTACCACATATAGAAAAAGTTCATCCTTGCTCGGAAAATGATGATATAAGCTGCCCTTACTAACATTCGAGGCTACGCAAACTTCATTCATGGTTACAGCTGCATACCCCTTCTGAACAAACAGCTGTGTGGCTTTAAGTACAATTCGTTTCTTTGTTTCTTCTCCGTCTGAACGTCCTCTGATTCTAAGCACCTCCTAAACCGACCGTACGGTCTAATACTATCAGATCATTTTGTAAAAGTGAACCCCTGATCCTTTTTTACCATGAGTTCGTAAAAATGCACATCAAAAGACGCCCGGATTCGTACCCGAGCGCCTATCTCATGGATTATCTATAACCCTGGGTGATTAAAAATCAATCAGTCCGAGGCTGATTTGCAGCGAATCATCCACCTTCTTCATAGTCTCATCATCAAGGTGGGTGATCTTGTCAGTTAAGCGTTGTTTGTCAATCGTCCTAACCTGCTCCAGCAGTATAACAGAATCTCTGTCAAAGCCATGAGCTGCTGCGTCAATTTCCACATGCGTAGGTAATTTAGCCTTCTGGATTTGGGCCGTGATTGCGGCCACAATTACCGTCGGGCTAAAGCGATTGCCAATATCATTCTGGATTACCAGTACTGGCCTTACTCCGCCTTGCTCAGAACCTACAACCGGCGAAAGATCAGCAAAAAAAACATCGCCACGTTTAACGATCAATGTCTACACCCCGCTTACTAAGCGGCCAAGAGTGCTGTCTGCATCTTCCTCCGCGAGGAACGCCTCGCATGCCATGGTCAAGTTGATCTTAGCCATTTCCATGTAGCCGCGCTGCATGGACTCCCGGATAGAACGTTTCCTCCGTTCGCTCAAATACAGCTTCATGGCCTGCCTAATCAATTCACTCCGGTTGGAATTCTCCAATTGAACAATTCCGTCCACTTCCTGCAAGAGATGATCGGGCAAGCTGATCATGATTCTTTTGGTGTTCTGCAAATTGGCCACCTTCTCTTCCACCCCCACAAACCTTCTGCCCTTGTGTTCCAGTGTTGCAATATACAAGGAATTTTATACAAGGAATATATGCCGCCAGTATATCAAGTATGCTGCATCCCATTATAAACTAGAAATGGCGGTTCGTATAGGCTTTTAGTCATATCTCCTAAAACGATACAATTCCTTCTATTTTCTCCCTTGAATAACATCACTGTCAAGAACTTTAAGATTGTAACAGAGCATTTACTAATTTAGGAAGTGTGCCTTCACGGATATAAACGCGCGGCACCCGATGAGCCAGCATGCAAATTACCTCGTAGTGAATCGTTCCAAGATGGAGAGCCAACTCGTCTGCCGTGACCATCACGTCAGCTTGACGGCCGATGAGTACAACTTCTTCGCCTGCTTTAATTTGTTCCGCTTCTTCAGCGAAAGATTTGAGTGATACCATACACTGATCCATGCAGATTGTTCCGACGACAGGAACGCGGCGTCCACGTATTAACACCTCCGCTTTGCCAGTTAGCATGCGGGAATATCCATCTGCGTACCCCACAGGTAACGTTGCGATAATCTCCTCGCTGTCTGTGAAGTACCGAGTGCCGTAGCTGACGCCCCAATGAGAAGGCAGGCTCTTCACATATACAACCTGCGTCTTCAGCGTCATTACCGGATGTAGTTCTACCAGCTGACGGTTTACCTCAGTTGAGGGATAAAATCCGTACAAGCTGATGCCTACCCGCACCATGTTGCTGGATAAATAAGGTGAATCAATGGCCGTAGCGCTATTGCCCGTATGTATGATCGGGATCTGAATGTTCTGCTCCCGCAGCGTTTCCGCCACGCTCATGAACCGTCGATGCTGTTCCAGTGTATAGCTTTTGTCTAGTTCGTCTGCCTTGGCAAAATGGGTAAACATACCCTCCAGCTCCGCCTGCGCAACAGACTGCACTTCAGAGATAAATGCGGGTGCGTCATCTGGTAAAAGACCCAGTCGCCCCATCCCGCTATCAATCTTGATATGCACCTTCAGCCGATGTTCCGGATCTATAGGAAGCTGTCTAACAGCCTCTAATACTTCCGGTGTGAACAGTGTTACAGTTACATGGTTCTCCCAGGCAACGGCTATTCCTTCTGGAGAAGTGTAGCCAAGCACCAGTATAGGAATCAGTATTCCCGCCTGACGCAGCTCCAATGCTTCATCCAAAAAAGCCACACTAACATAATCTGCTCCGAGTCTTTCCAGTTCCCGTGTCACTTCCACTGCTCCATGGCCGTACGCATTTCCTTTGACGCATCCCATAAACTTTGTCTCTGCCGGCAAGTAGCGGCGAAAGGCTTCGTAATTGGCACGCAATTCATCCAGATTAATTTCGGCTACTGTCGGTCGATAGCTTGCTTGCACTTCAAAGTCACCTTCTTACGTTGTAGTAAAACGTCATAGCTGTAATGATCATTGTCTTAGTACTCATGGTAATGCTACGGAAGGTGGCTGTCAATGTGAGCTCAGTTATCTTTTCGCTTCAGTTCAAAGCGGCTGGAGCGCTGGCAAATATAGAAAGGCGGATACTACGTTGTAGAGGAAAGAATCCCACAAAACGCAGTATCCGCCTACTTTATATTATTTACCCGATTGTGCCTCCATAGAAGCGGCAATTTGCATCATTTCGTTAACAGGAAGATTAGCACTTGTAATTCGATATTCTATACCCTCAGACATCCAAGTCAAAGTCTGCTGCTCATCACCACTCAGAAGTCCTGCGGTAAAACCAAGATCTATCAGCGTTCCAGGAGCCAATGCTACTGCACGGTCCAATGGACGGGCTTCCATAATGGTGTATTGATAAACCCCATCATACCGGATGAGAACAGCATGATCCTTGTTCCCCTCCATTTTATGGGAGTCCTTCAACTCGACACCTGCCGGAACGTACCCCGGTTCGATAATACCAAAGTCACCCAGCTCAGCAGCGACAGGTTGCCCCTCTTGCTCCTGACCCTCAGGAACTACAACCGGATTTCCATTTTCGTCAACCTGAGCTACTGTACTTTCTGAAGCAGCACCTGTAGTCATATTCTTTTGCATATCAAAGGAATCCTTAGTGAAATCTGTATCGAATTTAAAGGTGTCAAACTTCACGTCTACAACTACCTTGGCTTCAGAATCAGAGACTTGAACCTGTTTAGGCTCATAAGTCTTTTTATCCAGCCAAATCTTCTGCCGCACAAGGGCATTGCTCTGATAATTCGCAGCTACCTCAAACACATAGTTATTTCCATCTTCCACAAATTGACGATTGTTATCTGAGACGATGCCCCGAACTAGTGTCTGATACAAATAAACCTGGCCTTGATTGTCCGGCCAATCACTCTGGAAGCGGAAGCTCTTATTCATACTTGGTGTAAGTACGAACACTCCCTCATCATTACGAAGCACGATCTGCGTAATATCCTTCTGTACATTCGCCAAGCTGATCCGGTAATAAGAAGGGTTCTTGTACCATACCTCTACCTTATACTCCTGCGGCTGCTCGCCGGTGAATAGGGTCATAATGCCTGAAGCTTGGTACGTTCCCTGCTTACTCTCCAACTTGTCGGCCACATTGTTCAAATCCTTGACCACGGAAGCGGCATCCTTCTTCCCGCACCCCGTCATCACCAGGGCCACGCTCATAATGATCGCGAGTACCCATATTGTCCGGCGCATGACATCATCCCCTTAACCTGTTTTGAATGCATTGATTAGTACATGTCTATGAGGGACTTGGCCGCAATATGCAGACGGGCATGACAAGCTGGGAGTTAGATTTATTTTTCAGGAACATACAAACAAAAAAAGCCCACGCATAGCGCTGGCTTTATGTTTTATACAGAAATGTAATAATATTATGTAGGTCTTATCTTTTGAATAGAGAGAAAATTATACGATCAGTTTCTTGTTTCAACTCTCATTATCACTATGTATTGCTTTATTGTACTGATTGATTAATTCATCCAACCTCATCGACTGTCTGATCACATTTGGATGTAACAATCCACCGTATTCCCTTTCCATTAAATAAAGTTTGGCTCTAGCACCCTCTATTCTCTTTTGGATAATTTCTGGATTATTCATTACACTACCTCCTCAAATTAATATACTAGAGGTATATGTCAAATTCTATATTTTACAAATAAGTGCAGTACTATAAAGAAATGATTCTAAGAAATACTAGAAGGAAGGTAATAATTACGTTACTATGCACTGCTAACAACAAAGCCATTTTTCTTTTCGTTGATTCGCTGTACCTTACTAATTAGGTTTCGGTATTCTTTTTGCGTTTCTAAAGATACCGTATGACGAAGCTCTTCGAACATTCCAACACATTTTATAATACATGATTCGCTATTGATTTTTACTGAATATTCTAGACTTTCCATTATATACTTTATACTAATCTCATATTTATTTCTTCCTATATAATAAAACGCTATCTCAGCCATCAAGTTGGTATATCTATCTTCGAAGATTTGTTGATTATAGGATCTAATCTCTAGCTGATGACGGTCTTTACAATCTGATATTTTTCCCTCAAACTGCAGAAGAATATCATCCACGTTAAATTGGTAATAATTAGCTGCTTGAAGGATTTTGAACAGACCTGAGAGGATCTCTTCCTCCCTTTGTTCAAGGTATGCCACATATTCCGGCAGCACCGTTATATCCCCTTTTAAAATTCGCAGCAAGTTAATATTAGCCCGTGCCCACTCCATGCATTGATTCATAAGCTGCAAAGCTTCTTCCGTGTCTTCCCGAATCCAGTTCATATCCATATACATGTTAACATAATGTAAAGCCCTATCATAATCTCCTAGCTCTCTATAAACTACTGAACGTAACATGTAAGAGTATTGAATATATGAGAATAGTGGTATTTCAGGTTCCTTTTGAAGCCTGCTTTTTCTGGCACGGTCGTATTTAGCATGATATTGAATTGTTGCTTTATTCCCCATTTCCTTAGCCATTGCCATTACCTTGTCCCAATGTCTTAAAGCACTATATGTATTCGCCAAATCTTTCAGCGCATCAAGCTGGTCCACCTCATCAAGCCGGTTAACAAATCCTTCAAATTGCACAGCTGCTCGCAAATTAGCATCCCGATCTTCACCCAAAGCGATCGTGAATAGCCTGTATTGGCAAAGGGCCAGCCGCTCTGAATGTTGATACTTCTCACTCTCAGCCACACTCTGATATAACATCGCTGCTGCTTTGTGCTTCCCTAGCGTAAAAAAATCTTCTGCAGTATCAAATAACGAAGGCGTATAAGATAAGCTATCCATCATGATCCCAACTACCCGTGCAATACATTCCAGCTTATCCAGCTCTGCACAGCGATATAGAAATGGCCGAAGACGTCTCCAATTCGGATTGGAGTGAACAAAACACTCATCCACATACAAATCATAGTAGCAGCCTTCTTCTAATCCCATACCTTCTGTAATCCGATCTAATTGTTGCATGGCTATTGGGCGATTCCCATTGATGATATTACTGATCGTGCCTGAATTTACCTTAGACACCTCTGCGAACTGATTGATCGTTATCCCCTGCTTCTTGAGATAGTCTGCCAGTTCTGCACGAATGGTCATCTGCTTCATGATCAAAGCCACCTTCCGCCAACATAATTCATAGATAAGCAAATAGCATTTTAATAAATATATGTCTAATTATTCCAGTGGTCAAATACTTTTTTTCTATTCCTTTTTATTATGCAATTATTCGGTGATCAATGTATAGACTTTAGATTAGTAAAAGATAAAAACCACCAGAATACAAGGTGTAATAGACCTTTTCTGATGGTTTTTCTTATGATATTACTATCAATAGTTATTCAATACATGCATTTAAATTCAACTAGGAGCTAGGTTTAATCATCATATCCAGCTTTTTAATATAAGGATCTAGCGTTTCAATTAACTTCTCTTGGTTTTGAATCTCTTCTTTCGAAAGCCGATCCATATGAACACTCCCATCTGCATCAAATACCTTAGCATCATAGCTTTGTAAATCTACGATTAATCGTTCGATCTCATCAAACTCTTTTTTAGTAAGCCTCTGTTCAGCTTTTTCAAGCAATCCATTCCAGAAAGCATCACGATCTACGGATTGCACTGATTTCTTTGATGTTTTCGCTTCATTTATTTGTTCGAAATAAGGTTCAAGCTTATCCTGTAACTCTTTATATGCCTTCTGGTCCTTCGCACCTAACTGTTCTAGGTGAAAGACGCCTTCAGCATCGGCCATTTGCAGATTATAAGCTCCCAATTCCTCTAGTAAGGACATCAGCTTTGTGAATTCCTCTTCGTCAAAGCTTTGCTTCGCGTTTTGCAGTTTGGCCTCAAGCCTGTCATATTGTTGCTGGGTTACTCCTATCGTAGCAGCAGTTGCTGGGGATCCATACATGTTGTCTGCCAAATAATGATATCCGGCATAAGCTCCAGTAGGAATTAATAGTGCAGCCGCCATAATACTTGCCACGAGCCATTTCTTCATACGTCTTCCCCCTTGTTTGGCTACGGCCCTATTTAATATTTGCTCCTTCAGTTCCGGTGGGGCACTTATATTTCTCGCCTCTTCCTGCAGAACTGTCCGTAACTCTTCATTGAAATTCATGCAGGTCCTCCACCTTTCCCTTAAAAAGAGTATGATTGTCTGGCTTCTGACGAAGCTTCTGCAGTGCAGCGTGAATACGGGATTTCACGGTTCCGAGCGGAATACCCAGTATCGCAGCACTTTCTTCCTGTGAATATTCGTTTAAATAATGCAGAATAATCACCTGCTTCAGCTTAAATGGAAGACGATCTACACTTGCTAGCAGGCGGCGGTTAGATAACCTGTCCACAACATCACTCGTGAAATCATGCTCCAGCATTAGATCTGTTTGTTCTACTTTTTTTACCATTCGGAGATGCGTCCATCTCTTTCTTCGATAGGCATGAATTTGCCGCATGACCACTCCCATCAGCCAAGGCTTAAAGGGGCGGTTTACGTCAAATTGTTCAAGAGAACGGTGCACCTGAATGTAAATCTCCTGAACGATATCATCCACATCGGAGGTTTCGCGAACGAGGAAATGAACGGTCTGATACACATCCCGGATCGTTGCTTCATATAGCTCACCATACGCTTCACGACTGCCGGCTAGCGTAAGCGCAATAAGCTGAGAATATTCATTTGGATGTTTCATCCCTCTCAATCCCTCCTTCGGTCTTACACTATATATTGGTAAATCAAAGAGATATCGTTCGATTTATTTTAACGAATTTAACCCAGCCTTTTGAGCTGCATCAGGTTCAAGTGGTTTGACCGCCGTTATGGACCAAGCACCACGCGCTCTGGCATCACTCAAACTCTCCTTTCCCGCAAAATTTACTTAGCTAAATAAATTCGCCTGTAAGAAAGAGAGAACCCCTTAACTTGACAAGCTTATTATAGCTTCTATATATTTTAGGAACTAAAGTAAATTGGAGCGTGGCTATGAGCACAGAGCAAGATAAACAATATGCTATCCATAAGGTTATGGAATCCATGGCAAATGTGCAGCAGAAATCCCAGTTCTTCATTGATATGATCACCAAGCAGGAGACCCTGACTCACAATCAGATCCTACTGCTGTTCCAGCTCAGACTGATAGGTAGCTTGAACATTACTGACATCTCCGAACGATTCATTATTACACCAGGAGCCGCTTCCTCGATGTGCGATAAGTTGGAAGATGCCGGTCTTATCGAACGTGTGCGGACGAAGGAGGATCGCAGAGTCGTCAACATTGTCCTTACAGAACAAGGGCATCAGCGGATTCTCCATATCTTTGAAGCCTTTCCTACCTCGGATTTGGATAAAATTTCAGGAACTTTAGAACAAATAAATGTGCTAATGGATAAAATGATGAACTAAAAGCTTTTGGGTTAAATATGCTGCCTGTCAGGAAACTGACGGCAGTTTTTTTATGTCCAAAATACTATATTGACTATATATTATAATAATTATATGTTTTAATCATTAAAATATATTTCGAAAGGCGGCCCCTGTAAATGTCCAATGCTAATGATCTTTTTGAACGCCAGAAAATGATCGGTCCACCGCTGAAAGTAAGAGGTTCACTGACCCTCAAAGAAGATGTTCGTGCGGATACCATCGATGTTGTCGGCCATTTAAGTGCACAGAAGAATGTTACTACCGCTAAGTTAAAAGTATCTGGTGATTGTTCGATTGGAGGTCATTGTAGAGCCAAACAGGTTATTAATCTGGGAGGTCTACGTGTTCAACACATCCAGGCAGACAGACTGCAATCGTCTGGATACTTTTCTGCAGCACAAGATGCTGCACTCGAAACCTTTTATGCCGAAGGTGCTGTGAAGATCCATAGGTTAACTGCTGAATCATCCATTGAGCTACGTTTAGGAAACAGAAGCACAATCGATGTCATAAAATCTAGCGGTACCATTACTGTTAAGCCATCTTTGAAGCTAATGAATGCGCTAATCCCCTACTTCCGGAAGCTTACCTGCAAAACGATTGAAGGGACTAGCATCATGTTATATCGAACGACAGCAGATCTCGTCTGCGGTGAAGATATTGTCATCGGACCGGGTTGTTCTATTGGGGAGATCCGCTATACCAAAAGTCTAACGGTAGACCCTAAATCACAAGTTACTCGGACCGTATTTTTAAATAAATAGCAAACGTAACAACCTTGTCTCTGCTTTGTTTACAGAAAGTGACCTACTACGCGCTGATTTAATCTATACTTAAGAGGATTGGACTTAATCCTCGGAGGTAATTATGAATAAAATCATCGTAATCGGAGCTATCACGCTCTTTTTAGCCGGATGCGGAGCATCGGCATCTATAGATATGGATACAACAATGGCAATTAACCAAACACAAACTACTGAAGCACCACTGAAGCTAATCGTTGATGGAGAAACCGTTCTTCCTTCTCTCCCACCTTTTTTCTCAGGTGATAAGGTCTATGTACCTGCAAAAGTACTCATGGAGTACTACTCATCTGAACAACAATGGGATAATGCTACGAAAACCTTAACCATCTCTGATGGAAGCAGTAAATATGTTTTGAAGCCAGGTAATGAATATATGCAAGGTGACGGTTATCAAAATGAGCTGGGGGGACCTGCAATTCTACGAAATGGTATTATATATATTCCGGCAGACTCTCTAAACTCTCTCTCTGGTGCCACTGCGCAGCTGAATGCCTCGCAAAATGAAGTTTCCATTACATCAGGGGATGTTAGTACTACCGTAAGAACACCCAGCGAACCTCTCGCGATTGCTACAGAAAATGACCAAGTTAAGCTGTATACTGCCCTCAAAAATGGCGGTACCTACGAAGGATTTGTTGTAGAGGTGAACGGTAACAAGCATACGTTTAATTGGGAAGCACCAAGATTGTTAGGTTACACTCCTGAGATTCATTATGCCGACATAGATCAGGATGGGCAGGAAGAAGTTGTTGTCATACTGTGGCTAGGAACAGGTACGGGCATGTCTATGCAGGAGCTTCACGTCATTAAGCCTGACCAGTGGAAAGAAATGAATGTACCTTCCGCAGATAAAGCTGTCTCAGCATTTGTTACCTCAAAAATCTCCAATGAAAAAGGCGATGCCTTAATTCAAATTCAGGTAAAAGGTTCAACTCCATCTATGGTTACTATGCGATATCCGGATCGTGGCGGGGATGGCAATCTTGGCGAAAAAGCCGGGATTGGTGCTGTGACTTACTACATGGTAGAAGAAGGCAAGCTGAAAGCTGAAACCAATGTTTATATTGGATTTTTAGAGAGTATTGGCACATTAACCTTTTCCTACAAATCAGGGAACGATGGAATGGAACCTGAATCCATTCGTTTTGAGCCTCATGAGGAGTATGCCTCTTATGTGGTGGGTAAGCAGCTATGATTGATGCCCATGTACATTTAGAGCAATATGAGCCTGAGATTTCGGAACAAATGTTGAGTGAGATTGCTAACTTGGGGATCGAAGCCCTGATTGCTGTCTCCATGAATTTAGACTCTTGCGTTCGCACTCAAAAGCTTGCCGCTACCTATCCCGGAGTGGTACGTCCAGCTTATGGTTTTCATCCAGAGCAACCCATACCGCAGAAAGCTGAGTTATCCTCTTTGCTGGAATGGATTGAGCGTCAAGCCCGGGAGGATTTCATCGCTGTAGGTGAAATTGGACTGCCTTATTATTCGCGTGCTGAAGCGCTGGAGCGCGGCGAAGCTTTTGATATGGAGCCTTACATTCAGCTTCTTGATCAGTTGCTTGAGCTTGCCGCCCGTATAGATAAACCAGTGGTCCTGCACGCTGTCTATGAGGATTCGCTGATTGCCTGTGATCTACTAGAAAAGCATGATATAAAGCATGCCCACTTCCACTGGTTCAAGGGACCCGATGAAGCCATTGCCCGTATGATTAAGAATGGATACTATATCTCTTTCACCCCTGACATCCTTTATGAGACGGAGATCCAAGAGCTTGCCCGCCGCTATCCCCCAGAGCTTGTCATGGCGGAGACCGATGGTCCTTGGCCATTTGAAGGACCTTTTGCGGGTAGAGAAACGCATCCATCTATGATTCGAGATGTTGCTGCCGCTTGGGGAGCGCTACAAGGCTACACTTCCAGCCAAGCAGAAGAGATACTAACTGCGAATACTAAGCGATTTTATAGCTTGTAAATAAACAAAAGGATGGTTCCTAGCGAACATTATCTAAGCTAGGCCATCCTTATGAATAATCACAGCTTTATCCCAATTTGGGAGTTCACAACCTTTCCACACCCACTAACGTTGCGCCTGTAAATTCCATTCTATAAACATCCGGCTTTGTGGTTTGTAGTAGAAAATCCAAGTCATATTTGGCGTCAAAATAATTCATCATAAGCGTCATGACTGCGCCGTGAGTTCCAATCGCAACCTTTTGCCCACTGTGTTGCTTCAGTATATCTTGCAGCACGTTAACTGATCGCTTCTGACACGCATGAATGGACTCTCCACCAACAGGAACAAAATTTGGATCAGCAAACATTGTTTCCAGTAATGGATATAGCTCCTGGTCAGACATGATCATATTTCCATCCGAAAAATGGATTTCCCGAAGATCTTCAACACTTTGAATCTCTGCCCCTAACTCCTGCGCCAAGCCAGAAACCGTATGTATAGCCCGAAGATATGGACTTGAATAAAAGACTTGAATTCCTTCGAGACGTAATTTCTCCGTTATCTTACGGGCATCCGCCTCCCCCTTCGCTGTTAATCCACGTGTTCTCTCAGTTCCTCCGGGCAGCTTGGGTGACTCTCCATGCCTTACCATATAAATAAAAGTTGTCATTCTTTCCCCTCCTCTACCTTTACATTTCTCGTGTTCTATCCGAACTCCTTCATAAAAAAAGCCCTTACGGGCAAGAATCGATCCTAGCGAGCTAGGAAATCTCTTAATTGCACTCTATACAACTATTAAGCGTAAAAAGAGGTCTGCTGAGCAAATAAGTGTAGTTTCTGCAACTAAAAACCATCATTTCTACCCCAAAAGAGAAAAAATCTATTTATAGCTGCACTAAATACAACTAAAGTTCGCCTTGAACGGTGGAACAGCATTTAATTGCAGATTCTGCAACTAAATGCTAGGTAAGCCCGCTAGGTAGTCTGTGCTACTCAAGCTTTCTAGTCTGGCTAGTTTGCCTGACCTTCACTCCACACCTTCGCAAGCTTATTTCTGAATAAATCTGCAGCCTCAAGTTTCCACCACTTTAACCTTTCCCGGTTGTTCCGTTGAGCTATCACTTTTCTCTTTCTGAACAGGCCACAGCACGCGGCCAAATACTATCCCCAGCACACCTATCAAAGCGATTACGATACCAAAGTTTAAAAAGATTCGACTAGGCCCAGCAGCCTGAACCAGCATTCCACCGAGGAGTGGAGCGCCAATCATAACTCCGCTAAGAATGGTACTTTGAATACCGAACACACGCCCTGTCATGTGCGGAGGAGTTTCTTTTTGTAAACAATAATTGAAGGTAATCATAAACATTCCGTTTCCGAGACCCAGTACGAATCCTAGCAGCAGTACAGGAAGGCTAGTAACGCCTGGCTGAAGCAGGCCTAGCCCTCCGACCGATACACCAATAAGTGCATAACCCGTACCTAGCTTCCAGCCGTAGCCTGTTCCCCGGTTCATTTTGTTCATGACCATGATCATCAATATTGCACCCACGCCAGTTGCCGCGACAAGCCAGCCCAGCATAGATTCCTCAGCAGGTGCGATAATTCTGAATAGACTTGTAAACTGAAAATCGATCATCTGAATAGCTAACGCACCAACTAAACCAAAGAGCATGCTGTTTAGCAGCAGTCTGCTGCGCAGCATAAAGCTCCAGCCTTCCTTCCACATCGTGCGGAGAGAAACATGCTCCTCTGGATCCCCCTTGCTCTCTGAGCTGACTTGTCCTGCTTCACTATTTTTAACAGTAAGTAGGAGCAAGTAAGAACAGCCTCTGAGACAAGCATTGATCAAAATACACCACTGCGGCGTCAGCACAGACAATGCAAAACCACCCAGCAATGGCCCAGCGATTTTAGAACCCTGATTTACGATTCCATTAAGTGAGGTGGCTTGAAGCAGCTGATCCTCTCTAACCATACTGCGGGTCATCGACTGCTGGGCAGGCACATTTAACGTCGAGATAGCAGCACGCAACATCAGTAACGGGAGTAGCCACACCATACTGGGAGCGAAAAGAACTAGTACTGTTAACAATGCCGTTAGTAGATCACACATCCGCATTAGCTTTAGCTTATTTAGTCGGTCAGCCGCTACCCCCGCCACGGAGCCGAGCAGAATCCCAGGTAAAGCGATGGAGACTGGAATCAAAGCCAGCATTAACGGACTAGCCTGCCAGCGGTACCCTACGAGTACCTGAATCGCCAGTGCATCGAACCAATCCCCAAAAGTGGCTGTCGCATATGCGCTGTACACACGCATATACACTTTGTTTTTTAGCAGACTCGTTCCTGCTTGTGATGAAGCATTCATCGGACATTCCTCCAAGTTACGATTAAGAACAAGAGCATATGAAGCATGATCTTAATGTAACGGAGAATTGTCAGAGAATTATCAGAGAGCTGTCACGATATTCATAAGCACGTTTTCCAAGGATTGCTCCAAACGATGGAATCCCCTCTCTTCCTTCTCACGTTCAAATAAATCTGCATATTTCTGATGCAAAGCTGACTGGGGAGAAAACTCGTTACAATAGTGAACAATTCGGTATAACGCATATATCCGCATCGGCACGAATCCTGACATCTCTAGCACCTGAAGCGCCTCATCCAATAACTGCTCTGCTTCACGCCAAGACTTGCGCCGTAGACACCACAAGCCTCTTGCAACTTTATAACTGCCGATCTCACGCAAAAAAGGTTTCTCCTGCAAAAGCACTTCAATGTCTTTTGCCATCCGTTCCAATTCCTGATCTTTTGTCCCCATCCACAAGTGTACGAGCATTTCGGAAATGGCCGTTACAGGAATGAAGTTCTCATACCCAGGCTCTTTAATCACTTCATGCGTTAGCTTTAATCGTTCTATTGCTTTTTCCGGTTGCCCGGCAAATGTGTACAAATCCAGAATATTAAGGATCTCCATTTCACGATGCTGGGGCGGCAAAAGAATCTTTTTCTCAAGGACTAGCTCACAGAACTCTAATTTCTTCTTCGGATCACCCAAAAATATATAACAGATCATCAAAGAATAGAAACGCTCTTCTATCTCAACTTCCTCTGTGTTCAGAAGCCATTCCAAATCTCCCTGCACAAAATGAATATAGATCGAATAGAACGGATCCATTTCATAACCCAAAACATCCTGTTGTCGCGCTAAAGTTAACATGGATCGTCCTTGGCCGTATTGATGATATTTTACGAATACCTCCCGCATCGTCTCTTGCATCTTTGCGTCATATGTAGTCGGATTGGTCATAGTTACTGAGGGTTCCCGCATCATCAGACTATAGCCAAATCCACGAACAGTCTTAATATCCAAGCCTTGTAGCTTGTTAAGCTTTTTACGAAGGCGATAAATATGATCATCTACCGTTCGCTCTACCGGGTATTCTAGCGGCCATACCTTATCCAACAGTTGTTCTCGACTGAACGTACGCCCTCTATTTTTGTACAAGAACTGAAAAAGCGTAAACTCTTTTGGGAATAATTCAATCGTTATCCCATCTCCGGTCACTTTATATTCACTTTCGATTAATTCCAGCTGCATGATAGAACCTCTCTTTCCCCCGAATCCGCTCATTGATTACATTATATCAGCCCATCCAAGGCGTACTCCAGATTTAAAAAAACATACAAAAAGAGCAACCCGCAGATTTCTCTGCATGATTGCTCCTTGCACCCATTGCTGGTCTTATCCAGCCATATTATTAATGGAATCCTGTTCACTAAAAACAGAGATGTGACCTACCTTACCCGTCGAGTTTGGAATAATGAATTTCAACTGGAATTGATCATTAGCTTGATAAGTGTAGATCTTATCCTCGCCATTTACTTTGGTATCATCCGGCTTGCCCAGTGTGGACTCGATCTGTTTCAGTGTTAGCTCTTGCAGCGCAGCATCACTGGAACGAACATCGAAGATTAGGCTCCCTTTATTGAATCCGAATACGACATGTTCATCAGTGTAGGTAGCATAAATACCTTTTCCCGCTGGCTCTTGTTGATCAGGTTTACCCCAATCGGCTTCTACCTCATCAATTAGTCCGGTATGAGCAGCATATTCAACACCGGGCACCTTCCCCTTTTTAGCAAGTTCAAGTAATTCTTGAAGTTGTTTGTCGCTATTCTGCGGATTCGCATTGGCTGTATCTTTATTAGTCTCCATAGGGGAAGCGGTCGCTGCTGGTGCGGTTTCCGAAGGAGTGGTTGATGGGCTAACTTCTGGTTCTGCGGTTGCTGTTACCGTTTCAGTTGGCACCGTAGTTGGGGAAGCAGAATTAGCTTGCTCATTGTTCGAGCTGCATCCAGCTAATCCAATCATTCCTGTGAGCAAAATAGAAGCTGCTAAAAATTTAATCTGTACCGACATGATGTCATCTCCTTAGTAGGTTAGCTCAAAACCAGCTTGCAAAAAAATGGAACTAAAAATATAGACGATACTGAAATGAAAAAGTTTCATCAGCCAAGGAGGGCTTGGCTTGGTCTAAATATCATTTACCCAAATCTGCTGAACATCAATAAATTACGGGACATCATCTCGGGAGATACTCCCCCTTAGTAAAAATATTCCACACAAACGCAACCTTAATCCTCCAAGCCGCATCTTATTAGTAAAGGGAGGGGAGCTTCATCTGAATATTATAGAGAGAATCAAAGCAAAGGATGAGTCAGCTCTCCGCCTATTGATGGACGATTACGGCGATATGCTGCTCCGAACCGCTTGCTTACTGCTCAAAGATCGACAGAGTGCCGAAGAGGCGGTACAAGATACTTTTATTCAAGCCTATGCCAAAATGAATCAGTTGCAGGATCCGGAACGGTTAAAGGCTTGGCTCATTCGCATCGTAGTCAACCGCTGCCGCATGAAGCAACGGACTTGGAGCTGGCGTAATATTTTCCCCTCGGGTGGGTCAGAGCTACAAGCCAGCGATGATGCGGGCTTCACTGCCGGTGCAGAAGAGCTTTTTATGGTGGAATGGCATAATGTTAGACTCGCCGAATTCATCAGGAATCTCGATTATGTATACCGCGAATGTCTGACGTTATATTACTTTCATGAGATGAGCATCCGTGAAATTTCCGAGCAATTGAATACACCGGAGAATACGATTAAATCCCGGTTAGTTAGAGGACGGACACTCTTAAAAAAGATGTTGGAGAAGGAGGGACATTTCTTATGAATACGGGGAATACGGAGAATACGAAACGCGAAGCTATCAAGCAACAGCTAGATGAAGAACTACAACCCATACACTTCGAAGGACATGAACGCGTCCTCAAGATGACCCACCCTCCAACCTTTGGAGCCCGTCTCTTGGCTTTCTGGAATAAAGAAATCGAGATCCCTGTGAAACCTATAGGCGCGATTGGTGCCATTATTCTAGTCGTATCATTGACACTTCATCAACCAGAGGTTAAACATCAACCACAACAAAACGTCCAGCAGCACCCGAACCGTGAACTTATTGAGGCTGGGGGCAATACGTACTGGAAGGATATCTATGATCAGGCGGTGAAGAGACATGCGAATTAAGATCAAAGTCAAACATCTAGTGTCATTCGTGCTACTCCCTGCCTCCCTGCTCATTCTTCTATTTAACTTTCTGCCCTCCTCAAAGGCACAAATGGAGGAAAGCCCAGCTGTTCAATCTAACCTGGCCCGTACAGAACTTCTGAAAAAGCTAGAGTCTACAACTGGCAGTAAACGTATGGAGCTTATTCAAACAAATATCATCGATAAGGAGCACGGCTACGATCCGTATAGATACGACGTAAATATTGGCCCCTCTATGAGTCAGTGGAATCATGATGAACCTAGTATTTCCGACTTGCTGTCAGAGGATAAAATCGCGTTGCTAGAGGAATACATTCTTGATGGGCCAGCGAATAATACACGTATATTTGCGGTAAAGCTGCTTGCCTACGAATATGATGCTCTTGGTCGTAGAGACGACGGAGATCAAGCGCTAAACACCGCCGCGAAACAGTTAGACAGTAATTCTAGCGTGGCAAAAGAACTGGCGCTGCTTCAAGCAGAACGTGCCCTGAATCGTGGGGATACAACAGCCGCTGAATCTATTCTTGAACAAACCACATTTCCATACGAGAATCAGAAAGATTTAGAAGCGCAAAAAGCATGGCTTACCGGGCGCCTGCTCTTCACGAAAGGCAAAGCGCAGGAAGCCCTTGCCGTAATAACCAATGGCTTGGAGAGCTACAAAAAATACTGGCAGGATATTCATAAACAAATGAGTCTTGTCATTAGTAACTCTGATAAAGACATCGCAGACAGCGAAGCAGCGGGCTCATCATCAAGTTCAGCACCAACGATGGGCACTTCAGAAGCCGAAATGCAGCTTGAAGCGCTAATATCTGCCATTCAATCAGCTGTAGATATGGGAAGTACCTCAACAGCTGTCGTATCTGGAACCCTAACCCGAAGCGATGGGACACCAATCTCACGCGCAGGTATTTTTCTCCGTGCTGAAAGCGAGGTTAATCACAGCATCACAGCTGCTGAACCGTACCGAATCGTTACCGACGATGAAGGGCGTTTCGAATTCCACGGTGTGATTCCGGGCTTCTATCAATTGCAGCTTGGACTTAGCTATGATCAGATCGACGGATGGACTTGGCCTGTACAGTATGACGATTGGATTGAAGTTAAACCGGATGATAGGTTGAATGAGAGCATTGTTCTACAACCTCTGCTTGAGCTTCAGTCTCCTATTAATCAGGAGACGATAACGGGTCAGTCTGTAGATTTCCACTGGAAGGCTGTTGAAGGTGCGGCTTACTATCGTTTAAGCGGTGGGGTCTCGATGGTGGGGAGCTCCTTCAGTTCGCAGATTCGGGACCATATCACAGATAATCAAGTCTCCATACCAGTAGATGAACTCTATTACAACAGTGGTTTCTCCTACGGCAGCGGCGGAGAGGGATTTGAATCAATTGATCCTCTATCTTTTCTCGTGTTCATGAATCCTGAAGCACGCTTTTCTTGGAATATCGAGGCATTTGATGCGGATGGACATCTGCTTACCCGCAGTAATGGCTACAGATTGAACGAAGACACCGTTGGTAATCTGCCCTTCTTCTATCTCAAGGAACGAGAATTAACCACAGCCGATAGACTATTGTTAAATAAGAAACCTGATCAAGCCATAGAAATGTACCAACAGAATGTTGCCGATGATCCACAGGATGCTCATGCCCTGCATATGCTTGTGAAGCTGATGCTCGCTAAATCCTCCCTGACGAAGGATGACTCATTAGAAGATCAGGCGATTCCGCTACTCCAAAAGCTCATACAGTTGCATCCTTATTCTAATTATACCTTCACGTTGACACAGTATTATTTTGACCATAAGGACTGGAAATCTTATAACGAATTTCATTCCCGCTACAACGAGTTAAACCCAATCGAATTAAACAGTTATGTACGCTCTATAAACGCCGTAGCTCTCATGCATCAAGGCAAGCTTACAGAAGCTCGGGAGCAATTTGCTATCGCCTTAGAGCATGATAACAGCCATCGTTTTATTGGCAGCTATTTAGCGGCAGAATTATACGCTGGTGAGTCGCTCTCTTCTGTAATGACACTGGCTGAGCATTACCCCGAACACAGCTTTGGTCTTAATGGGTATCGTTGGCCACAAATGATTAAACAGCTCATAGCTGAACGAACAAAACAGCCTAACAACTTTGACCAAGAGCTGAAGGAAAAACTCGGATGGTATGTAAATGGTCAGACAGATGTTTTGAAGCAATGGATCGAAGGGGCAAAGTCCTCCGCATTGAAGACCTTTATGCAAGCTGTTGAAAAGGTAAGTTAACTTAGCCTAACTCACTTATACAAACAAAAATCCGGTCCCTCTCGATTAACACGAGCATGGACCGGATTTTTTAATTACGCATGATTTTATTTACCTTTAGCTTCCATCATGTAATTCTGGAAGTCCGTAATGCTCGGGTTGGACATATAGTGACCACCCTCTACTTCAATCGTTTGACCAGTAATGAATTTAGATTCATCCGATGCCAGGAACAACACTGTGTTTCCGATATCATCCGCTTCTCCATGGTAAGGCAGAGCGTTGAACTTCTGAAAAATATCCAGCACAGCTGGCGGCATATTTCTTGCAGCCGCAGGTGTTAAGATCAGGCCCGGAGCCACTCCGTTGCAACGAATCTTATCTTTACCATATTGTGTGGCGATGTAACGAGTTAGGTTCACAACAGCTGCCTTAGAGGAGCCATAAGCCGTGCGCAATGAATCTCCAGCAAATGCTGACATGGAAGCTGTGTTAATGATCGAACCCCCGCCCGCTTTAATCATATGTGGAATGGCAAACCGGCTGCCTAACAGAACACTTTTGGTGTTCACATTCATCAAGCGATCCCATTCTTCCAAATCTATGTTGACGACATCTAGGTCTTTTTGCAGATTAGTTAGACCTACATTGTTAAATAAGACTGTAATTGTGCCATACTGAGCGACTGTGAAATCAACAGCTTCCTTGATCGAATCCGCTTGGGATGCATCCAGGAAAAGACCTTCCGCCTCTCCACCTTCACTTTTAATCTTAGCCGCTGCTTCTTTGGCAGCCTCTACATTAAAATCGGCGATGACAACTTTGGCTCCTTCTCTAGCCATTAAAGTAGCGGCTGATAAGCCAATACCTGAAGCGCCTCCAGTTACTAATGCAACCTTACCTTGAACTCTTCCCATATTCATACCCCTTTATAATGTGATTAAGATTCTTAGATGACTTCATTTATGTTTCAGAGCTATCAAAGCTCGTTAACAACTTTTCATAGATTTTCAAGAATTGCTGCAGTTCTTCTTCATCGAGCTTCTGAAACATTTCAGCTCGGAGCTCCTGCCCTTTTAGCTGTGCTTCCTTCAGTACATCTCTGCCTTTGTCCGTGATAGACAGCAGTACATTTCGGCGATCATCCTCGTTATATTTGCGCTCGGCCATTTCCTGCTTAATTAAGCGATTGGCAATATTCGTCATCGCCCCCGGCGTATAACCTAGCTTCTTAGCCAAAGTAGTTTGCTTCTGGGGACCCTTTTTATTCAATTCTCCCAAGACGAGAACAGGAGATATCCCAATATTGTGGTCAAAAGCATTCATCCATCGAACAATAATTTCATTCGTGAATAATTCAACTGCATGTATGAGTCTAAAAATATCTGGGTTTTCCAAGACATCCTCCTTAGATATTCATAATTATTAGCTGCTTCGAGATATATTTTAACACTAAAATATTTAATAGTAAATTATTTAATAGTAAATTATTTAATAGTAAAATACTTAATATTAAAAAAGGATGCTTATAAAGGCATCCTTTAGATTGCGGATTTATCAACAACATAAGTACCAGCCATCATATCGTGAAGCGCCCGTTTACGGGGAGTAAATGCGACAAATAGATAATCCACAAGCATGATGAGGCCAAGTATTTTACTGAGGTCAGTAGCTAAAGGTGCCCATAAATTAAGAGTGGTGGAAATCACAGTGAGATCGTAGAGGCTTACGCCAACAATCATTGAAAAAATCGTACTAATGATTCGGAAAATATTTCGAATTAGAGCTTCCTTCAACGTTGGGATATTCCCTTGCTGATTGACAATTTTCATCTTTAAAACCAGCTTCCCAGGCGTTCCGCCAAATCTAACGATCATAAAAACATCAAACACGACGAAGAAAATATACTCAAGGATGATGGGAATCTCCGAATGCAAGGATACAGCTAATGAATTGAATATCCAGTATACAATAACCGCAGGTATCAGAATGATAAGGAGATCAAGAATAGTAGCGAGAACTCTTTTCCAAAAGCCTATGAAATCCTCCTGTTCCAAACGTTCAACCTTATAATTATCCATTTTAGGGCCTCACTCTCTATGCTTATTTTATTCATTCATCCTGATTATCCGCTCTTCAATAATGGTTTCCAGTTCCTTATTATGCTTTAGAATCACCCGTCTATCAGAAAATTTATTCGTTAATTCAACTATTCTATGTATCGCTTCCTGATCATATCCCCGATTCCATTCAAAATCATCACAGCCCCCGATGATTCTAATCCTCATAGGCTTAGCCGAGCCCGATCGGCAGGATGATAAGTCCTAGCGATACAACCATTGTGATTCTCGTAGTGAGGATCGTTAGCTTTTGATTTTTGTGCGATTTGTACCAACCTTTAAACTGAAAATGATTCCGATACAGCATAAAAAATATCAATAAATTCCCGAGCGCCATACTCCAGTTATACATAGGCTGACCAAATATAGATTGATATATAAATCTCTCTACCCCGCCTAAAATAAACAAGGTCAACACAAGCAATACACACATTCGAAGTAATTCCAATATAAAAGAACCTAGTTTTGTCATTTCTAGAGCCTCCCCTTCAAAATTTTCTGTACGCAAAACATCCATATTCATCCAATTATACACTTTGACTGTGATGACTTCTAACGGAATATTCAAAAAAACAACCCAGCCCAAGATACATTCTATCCTGAGCTAGGTTGTGTCGGTTCTTCCTTATGAGTGTATAGCTTTTTCCTTACCCTCTATTTCCTGAATCTGTGTCCTCAGATTAACGATTTCCGCCATTAACGCTTCATTCTCCTCCTCTGTATCCCTAGTTCCGCTCTGGATCAGTTGATTCAGACGCAGCTGCAGAAGAACGAGGTCGTCCTCAAGGGCCTGTTCTTTACGGGTAAGCACGCGACTCCTGTCTTTTGAGATGTATTCCTCATAAGAACCTTGAAAAAACTTCGGCGCCTGAGTCGGTGCTAGTATTACCAAACGATTAGCTACTTTAGTGTGAAGATACCGGTCATGTGAGACCATCACAATTCCTCCCGGATATACCCTTAGCGCTTCTTCTACTCGTTCCCTAGTGTCAATGTCCAGATAATTGGTGGGTTCATCCAGTACTAATAGGTTAGCTTTTCCAAAGTACAGTTTAAGGAAAGCTACACGACATTTCTCCCCCAGACTTAAATCACCAATTCGTTTAAAGACATCATCCCGCGAAAATAAAAAGCAGCCCAGAATCGTTCGTGCCTCCGTTTGGGTCATACCTGGCAGTTCAAGCAAACTATCCAGAATGGTGGACGACACCGCTAGATTATCGAGCTCTTGCGCAAAATAACCAACCTTCGTACGCGGATGCAGCCGCACTTCACCTTTGCTAGGTTGATGAATACCAGCAATCAGCTTCAGCAAAGAAGACTTACCGACACCATTAGGACCCAGAATAGCGAGACGATCGCCTCGATTCAATGACAAACTGAAATTTTTCAGTACAGGCGCACTACCCTTATATGCAAAATCAATCTCACGGAGTGACAGCAAAGTGTCCGCCATAAACGCTTCACTTTCAAGCTTCATCTTCAGCTTACTTGTCTCGCGTGGTAATTCCACACGGTTCTTATTTAAGCGTTCGAGTGCAGCTTCCTTCGCATGAAGACGAGATACGTTCTTCTTTGATTTCGCACGCAGGAAATCATGCTGTCCGGCAGCACGGTGTGCCTGTTGGAACCATTCGGAATACCTTCTGATGCTCTCCAGCAGCTTCTCCTTTTCCTGTTCCTGCTTCTTATATTGTCCCTCTAGCGTTCGCGCCTCTACCTCCTTCTGCTCCCGATACTGCGTATATCCACCCGAATACCGACGACACCCCTCTGGACTAAGCTCCAGCAACGCCGTCGCCGTTCGATCGATGAACGTACGATCATGCGAAACATAAAGCACAGTTCCGGGATAGGTATGGACCCATTGTTCCAACCACTCCATCGTTTCTCCATCTAAGTGATTCGTCGGCTCATCTAGAATCAACAGCTTCGGCTGCTGAGCTAACAATGCGGCCAATTGAACGCGTGTCTTTTGCCCACCGCTTAGCGATGGGTACGGCACATTCCAAACCGAACGCTCAAGTTTGAGCTGCTTCAAGCATTTTTCCGCTTTTGCCTCCCAGTCATAACCACCAAGCTGCAAGTATTGATCGTACACTTCGGCGTATTCAGTAAGTCCCGCTTCACTCTCGTCGTTCTGCTCCTGCAACCTCTGACTGAGAATTTCAAGCCTGCGCTTCAATTGGGGGAGCTCTGGCGATCCGGCGATTACGTAATCCAAGGCGGTCACTTCTTCGGACACTTCTAGCTGCTGATCCAGCACACCCCATTCCTCACGTGGCAAACCATGATAGATACTTCCCTCCTCAAAGAGGAGGCGACCGATCAGCCCCTTAAGCAATGTGGTTTTGCCGATTCCATTACGACCGAACAAGAGCACACGCTCTCCTTCTGATATCTCAAAGGACACCTTCTCGAACAACAGGGTCCCGTTCCATTCTTTACGTATATTTTTTGCTTTTATTAGGGTCATATTTCATTCCTCCGATTATATTGCAAATAAAAAACCGCAGCCAGCGGTCTGCGGTCAAATAGCGTATGATGGGGGAGGAAATATGCCATAACATGAATAGACTACGGCCGTGATCACCTGCTGTATGCAGAGTAAACCAAACAATAGATAGATCTATTCATATAAAAGCAACGTAAGACCCCCGACCGACACACGTATCCCTGACCGTTATCACCCTGAACGGGTGATCCGTGACTTGTGCATATGCACTTCACAAGCTCTATGGTCTTCTTCTAGGAAACGTGTTAGTTATTCATTAGTCGGTGGTCCTCCGTCATTGTCCGAATTGGTTTGAATGAATATAGTATATACCCATTTAAGCCAGAATTAAAAGTTCAAGAATAGTTATAAAATAATCTTTACCGACTGAGACTGTGAACTCCATTGCACCTGAATACCAAATAATTCGGGCAAGATGCTCAGCGGAATCATCAATCGACCATTTTCATTACGGGACGCTGGTATCGTAAACGTCTTTCCATTTACAACAGCCTGATCGGATAAAGGCTGATGTGCCACCGTACGATTTCCTATCGTAATTAGCAGTGCACCTGTTCCAGCTTTGCTCTGTAAAGTTCCACCTAACAAGGCTACAGATTCTCTCAGCGGAACAAACACACGGGAGTTATCCATTAAAAAAGGATCTTTTAGCTTTGTCGTGACTCCATCCAGCTCAAAAGCTCCAGCAAACATCTTACTTCCTACGGAATACCCATTTTTAGTCGCAATACTCTCCATAGCCAGTGTGCTTGTTGTAATAATGACCCTTGTATTTTTAGCTATTTTTGGGTACAGCCAGTGGATGTCATCATTATGCATTCGAATACATCCGGCGCTGACATACTTTCCTATGGAGGACTCATTATTATTGCCATGAATCGCATATGTGGTACCATAAGTTCCGTTCACTTCTAGCCCTAGCCAGCGGTCGCCAAGTGGATTGGCCGGATCACCCCCGGGTATTTTCTCTTTGTAATAGGGTCTGTTCTTTACTTTAACTACCATTTTGAAGCTGCCTTCGGGTGTCAGTTCCTTCGACTTCCCCGTTGCGACTGGAAAGATCTTTACCAGCTTACCATCACTGAAATACGCGAGTTTGTTTGTTTTTTTGTTCACGATAATCAGATCTGATCCAGCAGCAGCTTCCGCCTTTCCCACACCTGTAAAACATGCAGCGAACAGAAGCCCAAATACAAGCATCAGCTTCATGTTCCGCTGTAATAATGATTCAAACCGGCCACCCGAAACGAAAAATCCCAATTTTCTCCACCTCCATATATAAAGACGAAATCATTTCAATTTTGTTGCATACCAACCTGTACCTATTCTTTTCAACTCGTCCCCCACATTTGACGCAGAGATTGCAATACTGTAACCAAGTGAACGCACATTAAAAAAGCCGACCTTTGGATAACCAAAGATCAGCTCTATATTTTATATGCTCAGTATTTCATGATTAGACAACTAATGTTTCTTACCTGAACCAAATGCAATCACGTATCCATCCGGATCTTTAATCGCAAAATCCTTCCAGCTCCCCCAGTCTGCTTCCTGAAGATCAGGCTCTTGAACAAATTCTGCTCCTTTACCCTTTAGCTCTTCATATAGCTCGTCAAGCTCAGAATGAGTCTCCACATAAGCATAGGTGTCCCACGGAGTGATCTGACCTTGTCCGGCTATATTTGGTTGTACATCTTCCGTACGAGCTGCTTGTATTAGCTTAAATCCCAGTGCAAATTCATCGCGTACCGCCCACCAATCATTCACTTCACAGCTTAACACTGTAGCGTAAAATTCCTTGGACCGCTCCAGATTGGATACCAGCCTTACTTGAACCGAAAACTGTACCTTACTCACTGTGGATCATCCTCCGATTGTCATATTTGACTTGATCAACATTTGCAAATTTAATATTCCGATTTTATAATATCATCCAATATACGGAAATTAAATCGAAATCTGCTGACAAGTTTATCGAAGAATGGAATCAATAAGTAACGGTGAGGTTACAGCTCTTTTCTTTGATCCAAAAAGTTTCGAACAGCCTGCAAGCGAAGAGGATCTATCGACTTTAGCGCATCTCCATCTTCTCTAACGGCTGAACCGAAATGCACTCGTCGCACACCCGTTTGTTTTATAAAATCACTTAACCCGTCTGCCGTTAACCCACTGCCAGCAAGAATAGATATAGATTGCTCCGAGGTAAGCTGCTCCAGCGCAGCAAGACGTTCCGCACCTTTAGGGGCTGTATTCTCGGCTCCTGATGTTAGAATGTCAGTAATTTGAGGATAACGCATCAATATTTCTAACGCCTCAAATTGATCCCTCACTTCATCAAAAGCACGATGGAATGTCACCTCCAAACCTTTTGCAGTATGAAGCAGCCTTTGAAGTGACTCTTCGTCAATTGTTCCATCAGGGCGTAACATACCCATTACGACAGATAACCCGCCGATAGATACGATATGCTGAATATCCTGCTCCATGGTTTCTATGTCATCCTTATCATAAGAAAAGGATCTGGCATGGGGTCTAACCATTACCCTGACCGGGATAGAGACAGCATTGCGCACTTTTTCAATAAGTCCCAGACTGGGCGTCAATCCCCCTTCACTGATCCCAGTGATCAATTCAATTCGATCAGCTCCATAACGCTCGGCCATTACTGCATCACTTAATGTTGTAGCAATAACTTCTAGTAACATTGTTGTCTCTCCTTTATTCATCTTAGAACCTTGCTTTCTGCTATTTTCTTCATCCGCACATTATCCTAACCCACATCCACATAAACACGCAAAAAAAGATCTTGATCCTCTACAAACACTAGAGAATCAAGACCTTTCGTTCTTAAACTATTCTTACGCCCACCACATACCTTGTGGTTGATCGCGAATAAGAATGGATTGCAAATTGGTTACTGCACGTTGGAAGCCTTCGTCTACCGTCATAAGAGGGTCTTCATGCTCGATGCTGACCACATAATCATAACCGTAAGTACGCAGCGCACTCATGATATCCGACCATTCAGATATGCTGTGTCCACAGCCAACGGAGCGGAAGGTCCACGCGCGGGTCTGTACATCGCCGTAAGGCTGCATATCCGTCAGACCATACATATTAATATTGTCCTGATCCAGGTACGTGTCCTTGGCATGGAAATGATGGATCGCGCCAGCTTTACCAAGAATCTTGATCGCGCCTACAGGATCGATGCCTTGCCACCACAGATGGCTCGGGTCTAGATTCGCGCCGATCGCATCACAGGTTGCTTCTCTAAGCTTCAGAATCGTGTAAGGAGTATGGCAGAGGAATCCACCATGAAGCTCGATACCGATCTTAACGCCATGCTCCTCAGCCAGCTTACCGATTTCCTTCCAGTAAGGGATTAGTTTATGCTCCCACTGCCAGGTTTTGATATCACTGTACACGGTAGGCCAAGGTGTAACTGGCCAGTTCGGCGCTTTTGCATCGTCGCTGTCTCCCGCGGTTCCCGAGAAAGTGTTCACTACCTTAACGCCCATTAGCGAAGCTAGCTTGATCGACTTACGCAGAATTTCGTCTCCTTCACGAGCTTCTTCTTTATCCGGCGAAATCGGGTTATTATGGCAACTGAATGCACTGATCATAATGCCACGTTTCGTGAACTTCTCCAGATATTCCTTACGTGCTGATTCGCTGGCAAGCAGCTCATCTGTTGGACAGTGGGCATTTCCGGGATTGCCTCCTGAACCGATCTCTACCGCATTCAAACCAGCAGCAGCGATTTTATCAAGCATCTCATCGAGAGTCAAACTTCCAAATACAGGATCAAATACGCCTAATTTCATTTATAATACCACCTTTTCTTTGATTGGCTCCAAAGCTTCAGAATGTCCGTAAACTGGATAATCACGCTTCGTTGGTGCACACCAGTTCACGCCATTGATGATCACTCTTTGGATTTCTTTGTTGTAGTAGGTTGGATAAGATTCATGACCAGGTTGGAAATAAAAGATCTTCCCGTTCCCACGACGATAGGTCGATCCGCTTGGGAACACATTGCCGCCTTCAAACCAGCCGACAAAAATTAGACTCTCTGGTGCTGGCACATCAAAGTGTGCTCCGTACATTTCCTCTTGCTCCAAATCGATATATTCGCCAATGCCCTCAGCAATCGGGTGACTTGGGTCCATAACCCAAAGTCGCTCCTTCTCCCCTGCTTCACGCCACTTTAGATCACAGCTGGTGCCCATCAGCTTCATGAATATTTTGGACATATGACCCGAATGAAGCACTACTAGCCCCATGCCTTGAAGTACTCTTTGGTGAACACGATTTACAATCTCATCACTAACTTCTTGATGGGCAACATGTCCCCACCAAATCAGTACATCTGTGTTATCCAGCACTTCTTGTGTCAGTCCATGCTCCGGTTCATCCAGCGTAGCTGTCTGAGCGTCCAGTCCAGCTTCCTGAAGGAAGCTGGCCAATTGTCCGTGAATCCCTTGCGGATAGACCTTGAGAATTCTCTCTTCCTGCCGTTCATGGCGGAATTCATTCCATACCGTTACTCTGGTCACTTTGGACACACTCCTAGTTCATAGTTATCTATGTCGTTAAACTTGACTGTTTATTCAAGAAGAAACGCCGTTGTCATCCTTAGAAGATGACAACCGTTTCTCGTAGAAAAGTAAGGATTAAGTATAACGTGGAACTTATACTTTCTTACTTTTCAAAAAATACAGGCATGCCAGTTTCAGAGGATTTATAAATAGCCTCCAAGATGCGGGTAACAACGAGCGCCTGCTCTGGCTTCACTACAGGCTCGGTGTCATTGACGATGCTTTCGATCCACTGAGTAGCCTCGGTCAATGCAGGATCATCTCCCGCGCCATCATAAAAGTCAACGCCACCGGCTTCCAGGCTGATATGCTTCTCGAATGTCTTGCCGTATTCTTCTCCGTTAATGCGCAGACCATTTTCCATATCCGCTCCACCTTCAGTACCGCAAAGCACAGTTTTAGCTTCACCAACATCAAGGGTATTCAGCGCCCAGCTTGCTTCGAGAACGATGCTAGCTCCATTCTCCATAGTAATGAATCCAATGGCGGAATCCTCAACTGTAAATTTCTCAGGATCCCACGGGCCCCAAGCGTTCGCAGCGTTTTTACGACCGGACAGCTTATGATAAGCGTTACCGACAACATATTTTGGTTTGTAGTTATCCATCATCCAAAGAGTCAAATCAAGGGCATGAGTACCGATATCAATCAATGGACCTCCGCCTTGCGCTTCCTCGTCCAGAAACACGCCCCACGTTGGAACGGCACGACGACGGATCGCCTTAGCTTTAGCATAATAAATCTCTCCAAGACCATCATTCTCGCATACCGTATGCAGATAAGCTGAATCTGGTCTGAAACGGTTTTGGTAACCGATGGTCAGCTTCTTCCCAGTTCGTTTTGAAGCATCGATCATTGCTTGCGCTTCTGCTGTGGTCTTAGCCATCGGCTTTTCACACATTACATGCTTGCCTGCCTCCATTGCCGCAATGGAAATCTCTGCATGAGAAATGTTTGGTGTACATACATGAATTACATCTATACTTGCATCTTTAAGAAGCTCTTTATAATCTGTGTAGACCACGGAGCCCTCATCCCCAAACTCCGCTTTTGCCTTCTCAGCACGCTCTGGAACGATATCGCAAAAAGCAACCATTCGAGCACCTTCCACTTTTGATAACGCTGGCATATGTTTGCCGTTTGCAATGCCTCCGCAGCCGATAATTCCTACTGTTAATGTCATTTTTGTTCTAACCTCCACTTGTTCCTGTTTTGATATCTCTATCATACAAAGCCCGGGGGCGTCTTTCTTCCTGCATTCTTGCTGTATTATTCCCGAATATTGTCTTATGGTATTTTAGGGGGGATATCCCCGTGGCATCTTTGAAAAAATGATGGAATGTCTTCACGCTGCCAAACCCGGCGGCTTCCGCCACCGCAGACATCGGCAAATCTTCATTGATTAAGATCCATTTAGCTTTGTTAAGCCGATATTCGTTTAAGAAAGCTATAAAGGTCATACCAGTATTCTTCTTGAATAGCTTGGTAAAATAATACGGGCTAAAGCCCATATAGCTAGCTACCTCATTTAGCGTAATGGCTTCCTGGTAATGCTGCTCTACATAGATAAAAATTCGCTCTAATCTTTCCAGTGTTTCTCTAGACTGGTTCAGCGTATCTTCCGAGAACTTAGGCTGTTTATTGAGTGTACTCTTCGGCACTTCCCGTAAAATAACGGTCAATAGTTCAAACAATCTAGCTTTGATTAAGTAAGCGTACCCATCTCTTCGCTGCACGTCTTCCTCATAAATACTCTCAATCAGCCCTTTGATCTTCACGGCGGTTGCTTCGGGCCATTTTGAACTAGAATGCTCCATAAGCGTAAAAACCTCACGAAGCGAATAATCACTTCCGCTCAAAGCTGCGACTTCCTGAAACAGGTTAAGATCGAATTGAATTACTACCCGTTCGCTTTCAGGTGAGGCGAGAAAATAATGGACATCCCCACCGTTGATAAATTGAACCTCACCCTGCTCCATGTGAATAGGGGTATCGTTTATTCCCAGATTTAGACTTCCTTTAGTTACATATATAATTTCAATTTCTTTATGCCAATGCGGATAGCACAGCGTATCTCCTCCACATAGTAAACTTCTAAAAGGAAAATGCTTATCCACATCTGGAATTTCGAGATAAATATTCATAAGCGCAGCTCCTTATCCGGTTAAACACTAAACCAACGATAAACATGTCAATCCGATTTCACGTAAGCGTTTACTGTCTAAATGTTAGTCCTCTAATATTCTTTTGTCAATTCTGGGTCTCTGTATTCTTAATATCCTGCTCCAACTACATTTCTCCCTCTTATACACCACTTTAACAGAGATTTTCTGGTAATTTAATCAGTTTCATTCTATTAAAAAATAATTACCTTTCATGGTTCCTATCATTCACATATTTTTTAAGTGGAGTTGACAAGCATACCTGCCAGGATTTATATTCAGGGTAAGCGTTTACGTAATACTTTTTAAGTAATTTGATTTTCGAAGCGTAAACGTTTAATCTAAGGCTAACCGTAATCTAAGGAGTCGTATGAATGAACCCAACAATTAAAGATGTTGCACAAAAAGCGAACGTTTCCATTGCAACAGTCTCTCGCGTGCTAAACAATTTAAGTGGGTACTCCGACAAGACGAAACAAAAGGTAAATGAAGCTATCAAAGATCTCGGCTATCAACCTAACGCGATTGCTCGTGGCCTAATCAATAAGCGTACGCAGACGATTGGTGTAATGTTTCCAAGTGTTTCTGGAGCGTTCTCCTCCGATCTGCTTAAAGGCATTGAGGAATTGGCCAATGACCGCAATTACAGTGTAATGGTCTGTAATACCGACCAGGATGGTAAACGAACGTTAAAGTACTTACAACTCTTAAGGGAGAAGCAGGTCGATGGCATTATTTACTCTAGTGAGGTCTTGAAGAAAGAGTATTACGATGTGCTAGAAACCATGAAGATCCCAGTTGTGTTGGTTTCTTCTCAAACGGAATTTGCCAGTGTACCTTACGTGAAAGTAGACGATTACCAGGCTGCTTATGATGCTACCCTCTACTTAATTTCCAAAGGTCATAGCAAAATAGCCATGATCAGCGGAAATCCAAGCGATGCTATCGCTGGTGCACCCAGAGCCGAAGGATATCGTAAAGCGCTTGAAGCGAGTGGGATTCCTTTCGACAGCCGCTATCTCACCTTTGGAGACTTTCTGTATGAAAGCGGGAGCATTGCAATGGAAGCTCTCTTGGAGCAAGCCCCTGATGTCACTGCCGTCTTTGCCGCTAGTGATGAAATGGCGATTGGTGCTCTTTCCACGGTCATCAAATATGGTTTAAGTGTTCCCGACGATATATCCATTATGGGTTATGACGATCTTGGAATGGCGAAAATGATTATTCCTCCGTTAACTACAGTGCGTCAACCACTGTACGATATTGGTAAGATCGCCGTAGAGAAGCTTATTCAGATGATTGAAACAGGCGAGACTGTGGATAGTAAAATTGTCGATCACTTAATCGTGGAAAGACAAACGGTAAGATCACTTACCTGAGTCTTTTTACCCCTTTTACGTAAACGTTTACTCTCTCTATTGGTGATGCATATCTGCCGCCTATAAGTAGCAGAATATCAATTAGTTTTCATTTACGTACATGTTTAATCTCTTACATGTTCATAATACCAACAAATTATTAGGAGGATTTAATCATGAAAAAAACAATCAAACCCGTAGTGGTTAGCGTACTGGCTATGTCCGTACTTAGTGCCTGTGGTAGCAATGCGGCTGACAACAGCGCAAATAGTGGTGGAAATGCCTCCTCCGGTGAAAAGGTAAAAGTCGAGTTTTTCCAAAATAAAACCGAAGCCAAAGCCACCTTCGACAAGCTGGTTGCGAAATTCAATGAAGCCAATCCAAATATTGTTGTCACACAGGTTAACCCGCCAGATGCTGAAACGGTATTGAAAACTCGTGCAGCGAAGAAAGATATTCCTGACGTGGTAGGGATCGGAGCAACTGACACCTACAAGACGTTATCTGGCAGCGGTCTTTTTGAAGATTTCACAGGTGATCCACTCGCTGAGAATATCCAGCCAGCATATCTTCAAATGCTGAAAGACCTGACGGGTTCGGACGAACTGAATGGTCTTCCATTCTCTTCAAACGCAAGTGGTGTTATTTACAATAAAGCGATGTTCGCTGAAGCCGGTGTTACTGTTCCAACTACTTGGGATGAGTTCATGGCTGTCGCTCAAAAGTTCAAGGACAGCGGTAAAAATGCTTTTTACCTGACACTGAAGGATTCATGGACAACACTTACGCCGTTCAACTCCCTCTCCACGATCATTAAAGGGAATGATTTCTTCAAGGAGCGTGCAGCAGGTACTGTAACCTTCGCAGACAGCTTTAACGAGGTTGCTGAAAAGCTGCTTAAGCTGACGGAATACGGACAAAAAGATATTTTTGGTAAAGGTTACAATGACGGAAACACAGCATTCGCTAAAGGTGAATCCGCAATGTACCTGCAAGGCGTATGGGCGATCCCAGAAATCGTGAAAGCCAATCCATCCATTGAACTTGGCGTATTCCCATTCCCAGCAACAAATGATGCTGCCGATAACAAAGTCATTTCTGGCGTAGATACGTTGCTGACGATTTCCAAGAACACTAAACATAAAGAAGAAGCAAAGAAATTCGTAGACTTCCTGCTTCAACCTGAGAATGTTAGCCTATACATCAATGAGCAAAAAGCATTCCCAGCTGTAAAAGGTGTAACACAAGATGATCCAACGATGGATGGCTTCAAAGAAGCGTTTAGCGCTGGCAACTTGGCTGACTTTGCTGACCACTACATTCCAAGTGCGATGAAAGTGGATACCATCAACCAATCCTTCTTGCAAAAGAAAGACATTAAAGCTTACCTAGAACAGCTTGATAAGGAATGGGATAAAGTAGCTAACCGGAAATAAACTGATCAGACAAACATGAACCGCGAAAGAGAACGGGGCTTCCCCTCTTCTCTTTCGCTTTTACAATGAGGAGGATTACATGATGGCCAAACGCCGAGTCGCCTTTTATCTGATGACTATACCGGCATTACTTCTTTTCTTTGCCTTCCATACCTTTCCTGCAATCCAGGGTATATATTATTCGTTCACGAACTGGGACGGCTTTAGTGACAGCTTTGATTACGTAGGATTTAAGAACTTCATTAACATTTTTCAAGATGAAAATGTGTTGAATTCATATGTGTTCACTTTTAAATATGCCATTCTAACCACTATTCTTATCAATATCATCAGCTTGTTGATTGCGCTTGGACTTAACGCCAAAATTAAAGCTAAAAACTTTTTCCGTGGCGTATATTTCTTGCCGAATATCCTCAGCGTATTGATTGTTGGTTTTATTTTCAACTACTTGTTCGCTAATGTATTCCCTATTTGGGGTGCGAAAATCGGCAGCGAATTCCTATCACAGAACATTCTCGGTAACTCCGACTGGGCTTGGATCGGTATCGTCATTGTAGCCGTTTGGCAGGGGATTGCTTATAACACGATTCTCTATCTGGCGGGTCTTCAAACCATTCCTCATGATCTTTACGAAGCTTCCAATCTGGACGGCGCTAGTCGCTGGAGAGAATTCTGGAGCATTACGTTTCCAATGCTTGCTTCCTTCTTCACCATCAATATGGTGCTCGCGATGAAGGGCGGTCTAATGGTATTCGACCAAATCGTTGCCTTGACAGGCGGGGGACCAGGTCGTTCAACGCAATCCATTGCCCACTTAATCTACACAGGCGGCTTCCAAGGCGGAGAATTTGCCTATCAATCGGCGAACGCCGTGATTTATTTTATCGTGATTGTCGTTATCTCCGCCCTTCAGCTTAAATTTCTGCAGAAACGGGAGATGGACTTATGATCAAAAAATCAACCAACTGGCCTGTAACGATTCTTATCGCCCTAGGCTCAATACTGATCCTGTTTCCGCTGTACATGACCATTGCCATCGCACTCAAGAATCCCGAGGAAATGGCTCAATCAATCTTCTCGCTGCCAACTGGCCTGCATTTTGAGAACTTCTCCAATGCGATTAAAGCAACGAATTTCTTCAATGCATTAGGAAATAGTACCGTGATTACCATTACAACAGTCGTGTTCATATTGCTTACCAACTCCATGGTAGCCTATGCTATTGCACGTAATATGAAGCGAAGATTTTTTAAAGTGCTTTACTTCTATTTTATCAGCGCAATGTTTATCCCTTTCCAGATTATCATGCTGCCTGTGGTCAAAGTGACTACGGATCTGCACATGAACAACATTGTAGGGATTATTATTCTATACGTCGTATATGGTCTGGCTTTTAACGTGTTTGTTTACACCGGTTATATCCGTTCCATTCCGTATGAACTGGAAGAAGCGGCTACAGTAGACGGTGCATCGACCTTCGGAACGTTCTGGAAGATTATTTTTCCGCTTCTTGCTCCTGTTAGTGCAACGATCGGTATCCTGTCTTGTCTATCCACTTGGAATGACTTTATGCTACCGCTGGTTCTGCTCGGCGATCAGGATTCCTACACACTTCCGCTGGTACAATATGTATTCCAGGGGCAGTTCAGTACAGATTTCAACTTAGCTTTCGCTTCATATTTGCTCGCATTAACCCCGATGCTCATCGTCTATTTGTTCGCTCAAAAATGGATTATCAGCGGACTTACATCAGGATCCATTAAATAAAATAGTAAGATCTATATAGAGATAGGAGATTACAACCTTGGATAAAAAATGGTGGAAAGAAAGCGTAGTGTATCAAATTTACCCCCGCAGCTTTAAAGACAGTAACGGGGATGGTATTGGTGATCTGCAAGGGATTATTTCGAAACTTGATTATTTAAACCATCTTGGTGTCGACGTGGTGTGGCTGTGCCCAGTGTACCAGTCGCCTAATGACGATAACGGTTATGATATCAGTAATTATCAAAGTATCATGGATGATTTCGGAACGCTCTCCGATTGGGAGGAACTGCTTGCTGGTCTTCACAGCCGTGGCATGAAGCTGATTATGGACCTTGTGGTCAACCATTCCTCAGATGAGCATGCTTGGTTCGTAGAGTCCCGCAAATCGCAGGATAATCCTTATCGTGATTATTATATCTGGCGTCCGGGTAAAGACGGACAGCCGCCGAACGACTGGGGCTCCTTCTTCAGTGGATCAGCTTGGGAATACGATGAGAAATCGGAGGAATATTACCTCCATCTATTCTCCCGTAAACAACCCGATCTAAATTGGGACAATCCAAAGCTCCGCAAGGAAATCTACGATATGATGACCTGGTGGCTAGATAAAGGAATTGACGGATTCCGCATGGACGTGATCAACCTGATCTCCAAAGTACCGGAATTGCCTAGCGTTTCTGGGGAAAGTAACGGAGAACAGCCTACGTACCACTTCGGTGGAGACTATTTCGTTAACGGTCCACGCGTACATGAGTATATGCAGGAAATGAACCGTGAGGTGCTATCCAAGTACGATATCATGACAGTGGGCGAAGCTGTTAATGTTACTCCAGAAGAAGCTTCACTGTATGTTTCCGAGGATCGTAACGAGCTGAACATGGTATTCCATTTCGAGCTCATGGACGTCGATTCCGGTCCTGGAGGTAAATGGAATGTACAGCCTTGGAAGCTGGCGGACATTAAGTCCATTATTTCCAAGTGGCAAGTCGCACTCGACGGTAAGGGTTGGAACAGCTTGTATATGAACAACCATGATCAGCCGCGTATGCTATCCCGCTTTGGTGATGATAAGCTGTTCCCGAAAGAGTCTGGCAAAATGCTAGCAACACTGCTTCATACGCTCCAAGGTACACCTTACATCTATCAAGGTGAAGAAATCGGCATGACAAATGTACAATTTGCTTCCATCGATGACTACAAGGATATTGAAATTGTAAATATGTATAAGGAATACTTGGCTGCCGGACACTCGGAAGAAAAAATCATGAATTCCATTTACATCAAAGGTCGGGACAATGGCCGTACGCCGATGCAATGGAACTCGGAACCGCAGGCAGGCTTCACTACCGGCAATCCGTGGTTGGCTGTGAACCCTAACTACAAAGATATCAACGTAGAGAAGGCACTGGCTGATCCCGATTCTATTTTCCACTACTATAAGAAGCTAATTGAACTGCGTAAGCAGCATGAGATTATCGTATACGGAAACTATACAATCTTGGCCGAGGAGAATGAGCAGGTATACGCTTATCTACGTACTCTTGGAGAAGAACAGCTACTGGTTGTATTGAATTTCTTCGGAGAGCCTACGACTTTCGAACTTCCTTCTACTGTGAAATTCCAAGCGAAGGAATTGCTTATTGCCAACTACGAAGTAAATCCAGAAGAAGAACTAAACACAATTCAGCTTCGTCCTTATGAAGCTCGTGTATATAAGCTTAAATAATAAAATCCATCCGATCTGTCAGCAAAGGTCAATGGTAGAACTATAAAAAGGAGCCCTTCGGCTCCTTTTTGTTTTATATGCTTGTAAAAACTTTAAAATTCACTTTATGTAGCTTAATCCTCAGAGTTAATAATTCCATAATGAATAAGGTCATCATATTTATTTTCTTTATAGATATGTTGCATGAATATGCCTTCCTCCACCATTCCACATTTTTGCATTACCTTCCCAGAGCCGGGATTTGAAGCAAAGTGTCTTGCAAATACTTTATGATAATGCTTTTCTGAAAAAGCAAACGCAATGATCGCTTTTGTTGCTTCAGTCGCGTATCCTTTACCCCAATATTCCTCACCGATCCAATATCCAACTTCACCATTTCTGTGTGATTGCTTATTTGTCAGTCCTATAGCTCCATAAAGCTCGTTTGTACTTTTATCAGTAATCGCAAACTCATAATACATATTATTGATAAAATTCTCTTCATGAGCTTCAATCCATGATATTGCACATTCGATTGTGTATGGATAAGGTAGGGTCAACGTACTTTTGTAGATATTATAATTATTTCAGAGGTCAGAGACACGTTTTGCATCAGATAATTCAAAGGGTCTCAGTATCAATCTTTCGGTCGTAATTGTTCTTTTCTCTTGATTAAACATTGTTTTACCTCCGCTCAAGAATCTCCTGCACAATCGGCATCGCCAAACTCATAATTCTCAGCTGAAAGCTATATACTATCATCTTAAATTGTTCCTCCTACCGACACTGGATTTACCTGTACCTGATCTGCATGCAAATTTTCAATAATCGCCAATAGGAAGGTTTCGGCTAGACTATTCTTTTTAATAGCAATGGCGGCCTCTTCCAAAGTAAACCATTCTGCATGATCTACCTCAGCACTCACCTGACTTAAGTCCTCCGTATCTGCAACACCTATAAAATTCAGCATCAGCGTATTAGAAGGTGCGAAATACAAGCTGCGCATATATTCATAAGCTACAATATCAATTCCTACCTCTTCTTTTACCTCACGAATAAGTGTGGTTTCCGCATCTTCACCTTTATTCACGTACCCTGCAAGCAATATATAATCTGGTCGGTTATACTGCTGAATCAATAGAATCTTATTCATATCCCGATTTAATACTGCTGTACTGATCGCCGTGCTAAAAATAGGGAATCTGAACGTTTCGCATGCATTACAATAAGGTACCTGCCCTTCCCCATCGCTTTCTTTCATTACTAACGCTGTTCCACACTCTAGACAATATTTCAAGCTGATCTCTTCCTTCTATAATAAAGTAGTCAATACCTATTCCAGTTGCGGTGGAACACGATGCTGCGTAGCTTGTTCAAACCCATAGGCTATGGATAGGAGCGTAGGCTCACTATAGGCTTTTCCGGAAAAAACTACACCAAAGGGACCCCGAGTAGGATCACCATCAGCATCAATAATGCCCTGTTCTACATACCCTGCCGGAACGGTAATTAACGGATACCCTAAGCGTGCCGCAATATACATACCATCTACATCACCTGGCAGTAATAGCGCATCCAAACTATATTGTTCCAACACGTAATCTATTCCTTGCTCGAGCGCTAGCTTTCTGTATTCTTGTTTCTTTTGCTGATATTCTTCTTCTGTTAAAGTTACTTCCTCTGACCTAGTTAATGTGTCTTGCCCATATTGTAATGCGATTTCAGCATGGAGCTCATTATACGCTATCAGTTCTTGCAAAGAGTGAATCGGAACGGAATCATCTACCCCAGATAAATACGCGTTGAGCCCCTTTTTAAATTCATAACAGATTACATCATTATTCCAGTTTTGTTGTTCAACGTAAAGCGTAACCGGATCTATAATCGTAGCCCCTTCATTCTTCAAAGTCTGGATAGCTGCTTCCATAATTGAAAGTCGCTCTGCATCTAAATGGTTATAATAATGCCGTGGGACACCTATTCTTGCTTGCCGTATAAAGCTTTTATCTAGAAATGGAGTATAGTCAGTAAAAGCATGCTTCTCGCTCGATAATGTTGCTTCATCCTTGTCATCCACTCCCGTTAATGCCCCCAAAATAATCGCCGCATCCATAACCGTTTTAGCAATAGGTCCAGGAGTGTCTTGGCTAACTGAAATAGGAATCACTCCAGTACGACTGACTAATCCGACCGTTGGTTTGATCCCGACGAGAGCATGCTGACAGGCTGGCCCAACAATTGATCCCGCGGTTTCCGTTCCGATCGATGCTGCTGCCAAATTCGCCGCAATAGCTGCTGCAGGTCCAGAACTAGATCCGCTGACAAATACGCTCCCAGGTCCATAAGGATTCAGCACTAGCCCTCCCCGGGAACTATACCCAGCTGGCATTGAACTAGACATGAAGTTAGACCACTCCGACATATTCGCCTTTCCAAGCAAAACAGCTCCTGCCGACCGAAGTTTCGCAGCTACGAAGGAATCTTTTGCCGCGAATGATCCTGCTAAAGCTATTGACCCAGCACTCGTATGCATTTTATCCGCGGTATCTATATTATCCTTCAACAATATAGGAATACCGTGTAGACTTCCCCGACTTCCTTGTTCCCTACGTTCAATATCCAGTGCTCTAGCGATGTCTTTAGCCTCTGGATTGATTTCTAAGATTGCGTTTATGTCTATATCGTACTTATGAATCCGTTCCAAATAGGCTGCTACCAAATCTTCTGAGCTGACTACGCCTGCTTCCATAGCCGCTTGCAGCTTTGCAATATCCGCTTCTATTATCCATTCCTGAATTTTGATCTTCATCAGAACAGCTCCTTCAAGTATAATCGCCTTCGGCGTCCTTATAAGGACGGTAAGCGTTTAGCGAGAAATATAAGGATAAAATATAGTGTGAAACGTATACTTTCTTATATTTCAAAATAATGTAATTCTCCCTAGCATAAACCTACCATAAATGATTAGCTCAAGGACATGACGAATTTGACTATAATTATTTAAACCTGTGATTTGACTCCCTCGGCTACAGATGATAGGGTATTTTCGAAGTTAAATTTTTCCGGGAGGGAATGCCCATGACGGAAGTAAAGCTTAGTATCGGATACGACGAATTCGAAGAAGGCCAAAGAATTGGCACTGAAATTGAGAAACTTAGTAGCAGCCCTGAAAGTTCTTCGCTGACAAGTCTAATTATCGGTGATTGGGGGCAAGCCTACGAAAATAGTTCAGAAGAAGTTGTAGAGTCACTGGTTACGCATAGTGCTAGTTTCCCTGCTTTGCGCAAGCTTTTCATAGGCGAGATGGGCTATGAGGAATGCGAGATTTCTTGGATTACCCAAAGTGATCTATCGCCGTTGCTCCCTGCTTTTCCAGAGCTACAGTCACTCACGATTCAAGGTGGGAATGAGCTGAGCCTCTCAGAACTCAAACACGACAAGCTAGAAGAACTGATTATTATAAGTGGAGGCTTAGGTAAAGCCGTTCTTGAACAGATTGCAACTAGCCAATTGCCGAATTTGCGCAAGCTGGAGCTATATCTCGGCGTAGATAACTACGGATTTGACGGCAGCCTAGCAGATCTTCTCCCTCTTATAGAAGTAGGAAAGTTCCCTAAGCTTACTTATCTAGGTTTAAAAAATAGCCAGATCCAAGATGAGATCGCAGGTGCATTAGCAAATGCTCCTATTCTGGATCAGCTAGATACGCTCGATCTATCACTCGGTACCCTAAGCGATGAGGGGGCAGAATTGCTTCTAGCCAGCGACAGAATCAAAAAATTAAAAGCATTAAACCTAAGCCATCATTATATGTCTGACGAGATGATTACCCGCTGGAAACAAAGTGGATTGCCTGTTGATGTTAGCGACAAGCAGGAAAGCGATGATGAGGAAGACTGGCGTTATCCTTCCATCACAGAGTGAGCCACTCATGAGGCCGATGATCGTTATCGGTATTCCCGGTGATAAACGGACTAGCGGCATCCAGCAAGCGCGTTCCGATCTTGGAATGCCCCCTGCCATTATTTTATCGTACGCTGAGTTTCTGCAAGGAAGATCGTTAGGCGATCTTATGGAAGAGCAGAAGAAACAGATACCCCGTCAGTCCTCCGTTTATAACGGAGTAGATCTCAGTGCAGCTCCCCCGCTACTGAGACTGGAATCGCCTGGCAGCAGCTTCGAGATAGAACGAGCCATTATCGCTCTGGGTGCACCGGATTCGGAAGATATGGACGATTCCCTGCATCCCTTCGCCGATAGGCCTGATCCGCGACCACTCCGCGTGAAGGTAGCCCGTCAATTGAAGGAAATGCAAGGTGTCCTGCATCATCCATCACAATGGTTCCGTGGCTACTGCCGAATGCTGGCTAGACTACAGCGAGAGGCCAACACCGCGTGTCCAGGTTCGCTGTGGTTAAATGACCCTACTGACATTGCGGCCATGACCGATAAACGCCAGACACAACAGATTCTGAGCGAGGCAGGGATTCCAATCCCTCGCCCAGTAGGCGAAGATCAGCAGCCTACGGATTATGACTCTCTCCGGGAGATGATGTTATCCCGGCGCATGCACCGGGTATTCATTAAGCTAGCCTTTGGTTCTGCCGCTTCTGGAGTGATCGCCTATCAAATCCATCCTGTGACGGGGGCCGAAATTGCCTTAACAACAGTGGGGGTCGAGGATTACATCACTCGACCACCCATTTACTATAATTCCGGTAAACTGCGACGGTACACGGATACCGCCACAATCTCGGGAATTATGAACTGGATCTACCAGCACGGTGCTTATGCTGAGCAATGGATCCCTAAAGCGGGGCTTAAGGGTAAAGCATTCGATATTCGCCAGCTAGTCGTTCTCCGCGAGGCCTGCCACGCGGTTGCCCGGGTCAGCCCTACACCAATTACGAATCTGCATTTACGCAACCAGCGGATGTCTCTTTCGGAAGCCGGTCTGTCTGAATCCGTACAGGAGCAGGTGCGGAATACCGCTGTGCAAGCACTGGCTGCTTTTCCCCGTTCCGGGGTAGCCGGAATCGATGTACTCGTCTCCGGGGGTTCACAGCAATGTTTTGTCGCGGATGTCAATCCATTTGGCGACTTGCTGTACGATGTGAAATACCGCGGCTGCAGCACCTACGAATGGGAAATGAAGGTATTGTCGGCTAGAGACTATATCACACCTCCCTCCACACCGCTTATAAAGGAAGGATTATCTTAATGGATATGAACACCATCGTCGGCACTCATGACATTCTTATGATCACACTCGATACTCTTCGTTATGATGCTGCTGTTATGGAAGAATCAAACTGCCCGAACTTGTGCGGAACCGGATCATGGGAGAAAAGACATACCCCAGGCAGCTTTACCTATGCGGCTCATCACGCCTTCTTCGGCGGTTTTTTGCCTACTCCAGCCACAACGGATAAGACGGAACATATCCGAATGTTCCATTCCCGAAACACCGGAATGAAGACGCATCCCCATACCTGGCTGTTCGATACACCCGATATCGTATCCGGGCTTGCTGCCGAGGGCTACCGTACGGTTTGTATTGGGGGCGTTATTTTTTTCACCAAAAAAAATCCACTCGCTCGTGTGTTACCAAGCTATTTCCAGCAAAGCTACTGGCGGATGACGTTCGGGGTCACCAATCCGCGTTCCACAGAGCATCAGGTGAATCATGCCTTGAAGCTGTTGAAGGATACTCCGGGCGAACAAAGATTGTTCATGTTCCTCAATGTCTCAGCCATTCACGGGCCAAACCATTATTTTATACCCGGTGCTAAAAAGGACTCCGTAGACAGCCAGCGCGCCGCACTCCGCTATGTGGATGGTGAACTGGGCCGATTATTCGATGCCTTCCGGGAACGCGGTAATCCTACCTTCTGTCTGGCGTTTTCTGATCATGGAACCGCTTTTGGCGAAGATGGCTATCAGGGGCATCGCTTGGCTCACGAGACCGTATGGAACGTCCCTTATCGGGAATTTATTTTATAAAAGGAAAGGATGGAGAACTGTTATGACGTTATCGTCCTTCTCTTTAGAAGAGCTTCACGGGTGGAAAGACAATATTACTGCTAACCCTTACCGATCTTATCTGTATTCCTATCCACACAAAACAGCTTACAGGGATCTACAGCCTCCGATACCACTAGAATCCTTATGGCGAGATGAGCCTGCAGAATCCTTTTTTCTATATATGCATATCCCGTTTTGCGGTGCTCGCTGTGGATTCTGCAACCTGTTCACCTTGCCTGATAAACGCGCGAATGTTCACGCTACATACGTAGACGCGCTAGAACGCCAAGCCAAGCAGTGGGCCGCGTTCACCAAACATAAGCCGTATGCCCGTTTCGCGATTGGTGGTGGAACACCTACATTATTGGCGGCAGATCAACTGCGTCGTTTGTTCCACATTGCCGTTGATACGATGGGACTGGATACGAGCTCAGCCTCCATCTCAGTGGAAACTTCACCGGAGACGATCACCGAAGAGAAGCTGAATATTCTAAAAGAATATACGGTGGATCGGGTCAGTATGGGCATTCAAAGCTTTGTCGCAGCTGAATCGGCGGCCATCTATCGCCCGCAGAATCCGGATGAGGTGTATCGCGCATTGGAGCTGCTGGGAAAATATGATTTTCCCATTCTAAATTTGGATCTGATCTATGGTCTTCCAGGGCAGACCGTCGACTCTTGGCTGTATTCGCTAAATCAGACGCTTAGCTATGATCCTGAGGAAATCTTTATTTATCCGCTCTATACCCGTGAGCATACCATCGTAAAGCCTGATGATATCCAGCGTCAGGAGGATATTCGCCTAGACTGCTACAAGGCCGCTGGGCAGCTGCTTAAAGCCAGAGGTTATCGCCAATATTCCATGCGTCGTTTCGCCAAGGAAACCGCAGGAACAGATAAACGCATTCTTGACTACAGCTGTCAGGAAGAAGGAATGGTCGGGCTAGGCTGCGGGGCTAGGTCCTATACCCGCAATGTGCATTACGCTTCCCGTTATGGGGTGAGCCGTAAAGCAACCGAGAGCATTATTGCCGATTACGTCAGTGCAAATCGTTACGATACTGCAGATTACGGAATTGTGCTAAGTCTGGAAGAACAGAAGCGCCGCTTTATTCTAAAGGCGATTTTACATAGTGAAGGTCTGAGGCTTGAAGATTATAGTCTGCGCTTCGGAAATTCACTCTGGAGTGATTATCCTGAACTGTCTAACCTGCTTCATACCGGCTTAGGGAAAGAAGAAGATGGAGTATTACGCCTCACTACTGAAGGCATGGGCTACTCCGATTCCATCGGTGATTGGTTTATTTCAGGAGAGATACGAGAGCAGATGGAAAGGTTCGTATTGCCATGAATGCGGTCCTCTACTACCGTGGGTCTCTCACCTCCTGCAACTATGACTGCCCCTACTGTCCTTTCGGCAAAACAAGAGACAGCGCAGCCACTCTCGCGAAGGATCGACAAGGATTGGAAACCTTTGTCGAGTGGGCCTCTCTGCAAGGTACAGCGGGCCATCGGCTGTCTATCTTTTTCAATCCTTATGGCGAAGGGCTGATTCATCGCTGGTACAAAGAAGCGATGATCTCGCTCTCCAATATGGAGCATGTGGAGAAGGTAGCGATTCAGACGAACCTTTCAGCAAATCTTGACTTCATTCATAAGCTGAATCGAAACAAGGCTGCCTTTTGGGCTACTTACCACCCCGGACAGGTGAGCGAGGATAAGTTTCTAACGCAATGCATAACTTTGTATGAGAATAATGTGCCTTTCAGTGTAGGGAGCGTTGGGATCCGCAGCGCCTTTCCTGCTATAGCCTCGCTTCGCGCAGCATTACCGGAGAGTGTATATCTATGGGTCAATGCTTATAAAGATAAACCGGATTACTATACTGCCGAGGATCTTTCCATTCTTAGCAAAATTGATCCGCATTTTGCTGTGAATGCTATGGATTACGAGAGCCTTGGTCAAACCTGCAATGCTGGAAATGAAGTCTTTTATGTACAAGGCGCCGGACTGGTGAAACGCTGCTATAAGGACAGAGGTGTCATTGGCAATCTCTACCGCGATGGCTTGGAAGGCCTATCCGCTGTAAGAGCCTGCCGAATGAAGGTATGCGACTGTTATATCGGTTATATTCATATGCCAGAGCTGAAGCTGCAAAACATCTATGGATCAGGTCTGCTGGAACGGATTCCTTATGGCGCTATGAATCATTGAGGCGAGAATTTGCACTAAGATTAACTGCATGTTAAATTTCAAGAAATAGAGCCCTGTCAGTATTTCTAGACAGGGTTTCTTGTCTTCATGTGGAATATGAAAAGTAGCCCTCGTCTACAGGGCGACAGCAAACACTAAGTTGGAGGGATGAATAGCTGATGAAAAACATTATTAATTTTGCGCATCGCGGCGCATCGGCAGTGTGTCCGGAAAATACTATGGCAGCGTTCCGCAAAGGTCTTGAGTTAGGTGCAACCGGGATTGAAACCGATGTACAAATGACAAAGGATGGCGGGCTTGTTCTTATTCATGATGAAACCCTAAACCGTACGACAAGCGGAAGTGGCTATGTGAAGGATAAAACCCTTGCAGAAATTCTGGAAGTGGACGCGGGCTCTTGGTTCAGTCCCGAGTTCAAAGGCGAGAAACTCCCCTTGCTAGAAGATTTGTTAGATCTGCTGCAAGGTCGAGATACAGTACTGAACATCGAGTTTAAAAATGGTACTTTCTTTTACCCGGGTATGGAGGAAAAGGTTATCGCGGCTGTACGGGAGTTCAAGATGAGCGATCGCGTGATTTTTTCGAGCTTCAACCATTATTCACTAGCTCACAGTAAAACGATCGCACCTGAGATCAAGACAGGAATTCTATACGGGGAAGGTCTGTATCGTCCTTGGGATTATGCAGCTACGCTTGGCGCAAACGCACTACATGCTTATCATCAAGCAGTGCTTCCTGAATTCGTCGAAGAAGCCGCTAAGCATGGCATCGCTTATCATCCTTGGACTGTTAATGATCCAGAGCGGATGAAGGCTTTAATCGAAGCTGGAGTGTCAGGTATTATTACAGATCATCCAGATGTGCTGGCTGGGCTTCTAGCTAAATAATAAGGGAGTGTGACTGTGTGAAAAAAGTCTGGTTGCTCGGATTCGGCTTTTTCAGCATCAGCATTACGTGGAGTCTGTATAACGCATTTGTACCCTTTTTTCTAGAAAAATACGTACATAGTGTGGCACTTATCAGCTTCTTGATGACGATTGATAATTACTTTGCCTTATTCCTGCAGCCTTGGATTGGCAACCGTAGTGACCGCACTACCTCGCGTTTTGGACGCAGAATGCCTTATCTTATGATCGGTATGCCTTTCGCTGCCGTGCTAACCATGCTGATTCCGTTTCATACCGGACTATTTACACTTCTGTTGTTTATGATGCTAATGAATCTGGCCATGAGCTTATACCGTTCACCAACCGTCGCCCTCATGCCGGACATTACCCCAGAAGAGCAGCGTACGAAGGCCAACGGGCTGATTAATTTCATGGGTGGGTTCGGTTCTATTCTCGCTTTTGGCGTAGGTTCGATCCTGTATAAATCAAACCCAGCGCTACCGTTTATCGTTGCTGGACTGATTACCTTATTATGTCTGTTTATCGTATCACGCTTTATTAAAGAAAATCGGGATGGCGTAAACGTGCAAATGAAGCTTCCTTCAGAAGCAGGGACTGCCATCAAGCCCTCTCGTATTTCCTTTCGAAGTCAGCTTGACCGTACCACAATATTTTTGCTAGCGGCGATTTTCTTCTGGTTCGTAGCATATCAAGGCGTTGAGACACTGTTTACCTTATATGGCAAACATCATCTCGGCCTAAGCGAACAGGCGGCCTCTTTCTCGCTCACTTTCTTCTCTTTGGCTTTTGTACTATTCGCCATTCCGAGCGGTTGGCTGGGCGGAAGATTCGGGAAGAAAAAAATGATCATCATCGGCGTATGCGGACTAATGACCATTTTTGCTCTCGTCGGTTTTGCAAAGGACTTATTGCTCCTTCGAGGGTTACTGTTGCTAGGTGGAGTCTTCTGGACTTGTATTAATATCAATTCCTATCCTTATGTTGTGGCAACAGGGACAGAAGAGAGCATTGGTACACGAACAGGGATGTATTATCTCGTCTCTTCCCTTGCGGCCATCAGTTCGCCTCCACTATTGGGACTTATGATTGATATCTTTGATTACTCGATCCTGTTCTACGTGGCGGCGATTAGTATGGCAGTTGCTCTTGTCTGCTTGTTCCTCATGAAAGGCCGCAAGGATGTGACTAACAGCATTCATTCGCCTGGCGCATAATTTCATTTCAAAGGGAATAGTTAGTCCAATAAAAATAGCGGCAGTCTAGGACCTATTGTAGAGGTCCATGGCTGCCGCTTGTATTTTATACCAACTCAATCTAATTCTTATAGACGGAGTAACGCCCCGTACCAAGCTGTTTGGCAGCGTACATCGCTGTATCTGCTTCATTTAGCAGCCTAAAATGATCCACCTTACCATGACTTATGCTGATCCCTATACTCATGGATACGAACAAGTTATGTTCGCCAAGCTGGTAACTCTTAGTCGTCTTCTCCAGAATCCGCACAGCAAGCTGCTCCGCTTCCTTCTGAGTGCTACCTTTGGCGACAATCACAAATTCATCCCCGCCGACGCGGAAAATATGACGTTTTCTTTTGCTGGAGAATTGAATTAGATTTTTACCCACTTCTTGCAGCAGTAAGTCCCCCACATGATGCCCCAAGCTGTCATTGATCGATTTGAAACGATTCAGATCCAGAAACAAAACAGCAAGCTGCTCATTTACTTTGCATCGATCCCAAAAATGATCCATTCCATTCTTATTCAATAACCCCGTTAAAGCATCCTTATACGCCAGTTCTTTCAATTGCTCTCTTTCAGCCAATACTAGATTCATGCGTGTAAGTAAAAACATGCATAGGGCTATCGTAAGACTATAGACCACCAGCGGTATAATAACCCCATCATCGTCCACTTCATTTCCCAGTAAGGTTTCTACACCTAGCTGGTGCATGATCCATAGGGAGGCGACGATAATGATCACGGAAAGACCGGTATGAATCGCTCTTTTTTGAGGCGTTTTAGATGAAATATCCCGGTAAAGTCTTAGCACTAAATAACCGGCCGCTGCTGCGATGAGAATGGAGAATAACGTTTGTAAGTAAATCTGGACCTCTGCCACCTTAAATTCGCACATCCTTCTGACTACAAAAATGATTAACTATCTGAGCAATTACTATATTAAAATGCTCTGAACATTATCTGAACACTAATTATATCTTCAAATGCCGTGCACAATTGTATAGTTCGCAATTCCATGTCGAATCGGATTTAATAATCCGGGTAATAGATGTATTACTCAGCAAAACAGTTACATTCAGTTCTGGAAAAAGTCTTCTAAGACTACTCCGTAAAATCGCACCATGGCTAACGACCAATATACGACTGCCCGGATGTTTCTCCGCGATATCTTCGATGGCCTGACTGCCTCTGATCTCACTAGCCTCCAGACTTTCCAGTCCCAAATCTAATTTCTTCCACTCACTTCCCCAGCGTTCAACGCGATCTTGTTCCGTAGTACCTTCAATCTGCCCTGCGTTCATCTCACGGATCCCTGGTACTAAACCGGCGATCTCCATGCCAAGCCTTGTTGCAATTACCTCTGCTGTTTGTCGCGCTCTAAGCAGATCACTCGAATATAAATAGTCCCATTGTTCAGTGCTGAGCCGTTCAGCAAGAAGAACCGCCTGCTGCACACCCTCAGCATCCAATGGATTATCCGTATGCCCTTGCGCTCTGCCTTCTTTATTCCACGCGGTACTTCCATGGCGAATTAAACCTATTGTAGTCATAAAGATCTCCCTTTAGTTGTTGAGTTCTAGTACTATTCTTTTAATGGTATCTACATTCTATCAGAATCTTTCCATGGATATTTGAAAAATGAGGTTATCCATGTTTTAGAACTTGAGGTATAATAAACCTTACCGCTTTTTACATCAGCTACAGGATAAGGAGATTTTGGTTAATATGAAAAAGTTATTGTTTCCGTTCTTTCTCGCATTTCTACTATGTTTGGTTCCGGTTTATACAGTTTGTTCCTCCACTGCTGGTGCTGCTCCGGTTCCGAAAAACACCGTGTATGTGACCAAGAATAATCACTCGTACATCCCGCTGCGTCTCTTAAATAATTTCACTGGTATACATGCTGAAATGAATGCTAGTGACAAACGTATAACCATTACGAACGCAGACACTAAGATTACACTTACTGTAGGACAAGCAGCTGCGCTAGTCAACGACAAGCCAGTCACACTAACCGATTCCGCTTTTAGTGATAACGGTACGGTATATATCCCTTTGTCCTTTATCAGCAAAACGCTGGGCTTTCAATTAGAGTGGAATCAGGAAGCCTCTTCTGTAACCCTTACTAATAACGGGATTTCATCAACGGTACCTGTACTGACTGGCGCACTTATCAAAGCAGATTCCTCCCCCGTTGTCAGTGCTAGTAAAACTTTCAAGGTGGGCGGCAGATCCTTCAAAGCCCAAACGGTTACGGTATCCCTACTGCATCCTAAAGTGAAGCTCGACGTTGTACTAGCAGGAAATACGGTGGGAAAAGTGGAAGACCTGAGCAGTCTAGCCAAGCGCAATAATGCCGTAGTGGCTATTAATGGTACGTTCTTTGATGCCTATACTAAAGGGGCCTACAAAGCTCCTTACGGTTACATGGTCAGTGGTGGAAAAATGCTCAAAAACAGCTCTGGAGATCGCCGCACGATTTTCACCTATGACAGCAATCACCTGGCCTCACTTATTCCCGGACTAGAGTTTACGAACCATTTCGCTTCCGGATCTATGGAAGGGGCTCTCCAAGCCGGACCACGTCTGCTTGTGAATGGTAAGGTATCTCTTAATGTTGCGGCAGAAGGCTTCAAAGATGCCAAAATCTTAACAGGCGGCGGAGCCCGCAGCGCACTCGGCCTCACTCGCGACCACAAGCTAATTCTGCTAACTACTGGTGGAGCTACTATCCCACAGCTCGCAGAAATGATGAAGCAGGCTGGAGCGTATCAAGCCATGAATCTGGATGGCGGCGCATCAAGCGGATTATACTACAATGGCAAATATCTCACGACCCCTGGGCGTCAGATTAGCAACGCGATTGTGGTTAAATATCAATAGAATGATCTAGCCAGCGGCACGAACGAGCGTTGTGCTAGGTTCGGCTTCTACTTCTAAGAATACTTTTTTTGATGCATCTATTGCAGTTTGTGCAATAGATGCATTCTTTTTTATAGGAAAATAGGATTCTGTTGTACTTTGTACATTAGAATTCGACCCATTTGTAATAATAAGACGTTTTGGTAACCAATTGGTTGCAGAATGTGCAATAGAATCAAATTCCAATGTCTTTTTGATAGAATCTATTGTACAAAGTGCAACTATTCCTCATATTATTTTTCGGCAGCTAGACGTCCTTTTTGCATAATTTTCCTAGTCCGTGTTACTGTATAACCGTGTGAACCATTGCATTCTTATATTTGATCAAAGGAGCACAACTGTGGAGACTATTCTAATCATAGAGGACGATGCTAAGCTCGCAAGCCTACTAAGCACGTATCTATCTAAATATGAATTTCGTACGGTGATAGTAGAGGATTTCAACAGGGTACTGGAGATTTTTAATGACAACCATCCTGACCTTGTTCTGCTGGACGTTAACCTGCCTAAATACGACGGGTTTTATTGGTGTCGCCAGATTCGCACTACCTCACTCTGCCCTATTCTTTTCATATCCGCTCGGGATAGTGGAATGGATCAGGTGATGGCGCTAGAAAATGGCGGGGATGATTACATCACCAAGCCTTTTCATTATGAAGTCGTACTTGCCAAAATCCGCAGCCATTTACGCAGAGCTTACGGCTCTTACTCACAAATTCAAGAGGAACGGACGCTCCAAGCCGGAGAACTAATTCTTTATCCTGAGCGGTATGTGATTCAATATGGCGGACATACTAGCGAGCTGACACAGAAAGAAGCGGTTCTACTGGAAGCCTTATTGCTAAAAGAAGGACGAGTTGTTAACCGAGAGCGTCTGCTAGATCTCATGTGGAAGGATCAGCATTTTATAGACGATAATACTTTAAATGTGTACATAACCCGTGTCCGCAAAAAGCTCAAGGATCTCGGTCTTGGCGATATTGTGGAAACCGTAAGAGGCGCTGGCTATCGGCTTATTGTCACTAAGGATATGCCATGAAGCTATTTTGGAGAGACCAGATTTCGCTAATCCTTTTCTATCTGTTTCAAATGCTACTTATTCCTTTGCTATATTGGCTGTCTGGAGAGAACAGACCGATCTCTATCATGCTCTATGGAATCGCTCTGAGCACCGTAGTTCTTTTACTATTTTTAGGCTACCGATATGTTCAGCACCGGAGATTGTATGCAGCATTAAGTGATCCTATGGACATGCTCCAAAAGCATCTCGTATCCTTAGGGGACACTCCACTTGCCGAAGCGATCCATGAGTTATTACAGCTTATTGACCGCCAGTATCAGGAGCAGGTAAATGGGCATGTCCGCCAAATGGATCAGCATATCGTATTCATGAACCGCTGGGTTCATCAGATGAAAACTCCACTCTCTGTAATTCAGCTCACGCTAAAGGATCTTGAAGAGGAAGCCGCTACAAGTATTCAGGAGGAATTAGAACTTCTACGCGGTGGGCTGGAGATGGTTATTTATACGGCAAGGCTTGACCGATTTGAAGATGATTTTCAAGTTGAACCGTTACTTCTACGCAAAACAGTTAGTGAAGCGGTAGCCGAGAATCGCAGACTCTTCATACGCCGAGGCATAAAAGTAGATGTACAGGTGGATGCCAATCTCGCTGTATATAGTGATGCCAAATGGTTGATGTTTATGCTGACCCAAATCTTAACCAATGCCGTAAATTATACCTCCACCTCCGGTACCGCTAAAACTGTTACCCTCTCAGCTCAGCGTGCAGGCACCGACACGATTCTGGATATTACCGACCAAGGCATCGGTATTTCTCCTGAGGATTTGAAGCGGGTTTTTAATCCCTACTTTACGGGTGATCGTGGACGACATTATCATGAATCGACAGGTATGGGACTGTACCTCGTTCGGGAGATTTGCAGCAGGCTCGAACATAAAGTGGTTATTCAGTCCCGGCTCGGAGAAGGAACCCGCGTGCGACTAATATTCAGCAACAGTGATCATCTACAGAAATAAGCCCAGAGGGTACTTCTAGTCATACTTATGGCTATGTAGTCCCTTTTTTTTGCAAATACCCCACTCTTGTTAGGATACGAACATAACCTTAACCACGTTGTAAGATAACGTTAAGGTAAATCCATAGCAGCTTATCACTCGATCTTATAAATTATATACATAAACCGTCCCTGCTTCGTGAGGGATAAAATCACTTTTGTATTGGAAGGAATGTATGATATGAATGTATTAGAGGTCAAAGGACTTCATAAGGTATACCCCGGCAAAATAGCGACCCAAGCCCTCACCGATATCCATCTTAATATTGAAAAAGGTGAATTTGTAGGCATCATGGGCCCCTCCGGTAGCGGCAAGACAACACTGCTTAACATGGTTTCCACGATCGACAAGCCCTCCTCTGGCGAGGTGAATATCAATGGCAGCAACCCATATCTTTTGAATAAAAAAGAGCTCGCCCATTTTCGCCGCAAACAACTAGGCTTTGTGTTTCAGGACTTTAACCTGCTTGAGACATTAACCGTTGCTGAGAATATTGTGCTGCCCCTAACTCTGGATAACCGTAGACTCTCGCAGATGGAGATCTTGCTTCAAAGCGTCGCAGAACGCTTAAACATTACCGATATTCTTAGTAAACGCACCTATGAAATTTCAGGGGGACAACGTCAACGGACCGCAATTGCCCGGGCAATCATCACCTCCCCTTCGATTATATTGGCCGATGAGCCTACAGGTGCGCTTGACTCCAACTCTTCACGGACGGTAATGGAATCGCTGGAGAATATTAACCACATAGAGGGCACGACGCTAATGCTTGTAACGCATGATCCACTGGCAGCGAGCTACTGTAATCGAATCGTCTTTATAAAAGATGGCAAACTGGCGGCAGAAATTCACCGGGGAGATAACCGTCAGGCCTTCTTCCAAAAGATTATCGATACACTTTCATTCTGGGGAGGGAATAGTCATGAACTTTCCTCAATTCGCGTTTAACAATGTGCGGCGCAATTCACGGGCTTATTTTGCCTTTTTCTTAAGCAGTGCTTTTATGGTCATGATCTTTTTCTCTTATTCAGTCTTTATTTACCACCCTAGTATTACGAACATCGCGCTGGGTGCCAATTCAGCCTCCGGCATGCAAATTGCTTCTTATATCGTGTTTATCTTTGCGTTCTTTTTCGTTCTATACTCGATTAGTGCGTTTCTGAAAATGCGTAATCTGGAGTTCGGCATACTGATGATTTTAGGCGCACGCCCCGGCCAGATCAACAAGCTGATTCTTATAGAAAATATGCTGATCGGGATGCTCTCTATAGTAACAGGTACGTCTTTTGGCATGCTTTTATCCAAGCTGTTCTTGCTGCTAAGCACGACAATTATGGGCATGGAGCCACTGCCATTTTATTGGCCAATGAAGGCGTTAATAATTACTTCTATCTCTTTCATTTCATTATTTCTGGTCATTTCGATCTTCACATTATTGTTCATTCGCAGGCATCAAGTCCTTGAACTGCTTAAGGGAAATGTTAAGCCTAAAAAAGAGCCTCGTGTCTCCTTCTTGTTCTCGCTTTTCGGATTTCTACTGTTGACCATCGGCGCTCTCGCTATACGGAAGCAATTGTCTCCCAGTTCACTCCTAGTCGCTGCTGTTACAGGTATTGCGGGAACCTATTTTTTCTACTCTCAGCTGTCCGTACTAGGAATACGATTGCTTAAGCTAAGCAGAAAACGGCTTTGGCGTGGAACCAATCTGCTGTGGATTTCCGAGATGAGCTACAAGATCAAAGACAATGCAAGAATGTTATTTCTTGTTACGGTAGTTACCTCGATTGCTTGTATGGCTTCAGGATTTCTTTTGTCCATCAATCAAGCGAACACGGAGCACTATAAAAAAACCTCCTTCGCAATGAATTATTCAAATTATAATCCAAAGGGAGAGATGCCTGCTTTGGGACACATCCACAATAAATTACAGAATGCCAAAGTCGAGTATACAGAGAATAAAGTTGATCTAATCTCCGCTTCCATTCAAGGAATCGATAAAGAAACCATACTTAACATTGATATCATTTCACGGTCAGAGTTCAATCAATTGGCTCCTCAAATGAATGTGCCCGAAGTGGGACCCTTATCTGAGAAAGAAGCTGTATTACTGCTGAGCCCTCATATCCAGACACAGAATTATGCTGCTAATCAAACGGTTCTTTTGAAAAATCAGAAAGATGAAGAGCTGCTGCTAAAAGAACTGCGAACTCCCAAGATACATCCAATGGACCCCATGGCAAGCTCAATCTTAATCGTAGACGACGGCTTCTATGAGAAGTTTTCTTCAGCAGGGAAATACACTAGGCCATATGTGAGATACCTATATAAAATCCCAGCATGGGACGGCCCTACTCCTGAGGATAACTCCCCTGAAGCTGTGATCACCAGAGAACTTATCCAGTGGAGTAAAGCATCCAACAGTGCTAACCATCAATACAACGCCTTACTTACAGCACGAGCAGACAGCTATTTATCAACCAAACAGGGAACAGCCATATTTAGTTTTATTGGCATTTTTATCGCGCTGATTTTCTCGCTTTCATCGGCCAGCTTTCTCTTTTTTAAGCTTCATACCGAGCTGAATACGGACAAACAAATGTACAATGCTTTATCCAAAATCGGTTTAAGTACAAAAGAAATGTCAGCTTCTGCTACCAAACAAATTTCTGTGCTCTTTTATATTCCGATTGTGATTGCCACCATTCAGACCCTTGTCGTGATTCGTCCCATACTGAAGCAAATGAATATCACCGATGTAACTCTTCCCGTACTAATTACATCCGGTACATTCCTTGCTGTGCAGACCCTCTATTTCATTATTGCTCGATCTCGTTACATTCATAGTCTCAAAAAAATAATGGTATAAAAGACTTCTCTTCAGTTGGCGGAACAGTGACTCTCACGTTACACTTGTTATATTATTCAATAAACCTAGCAAGGAGGTTCCGAATTTATGTCCAAGGCTGATCATATGTTATCCATTCTTTGGATGCTCAAGCAGCGGGGAAGAACCGCCGGAGAACTAGCGGAAGCGTTAGAGATCAGTGTTCGGTCTGTGTACAGATACATCGATGCGTTATGCATCAGTGGTGTACCCGTTATTGCGGATAGCGGGCCTGGTGGCGGTTACAGCTTACCGGAGCATTTTATTGAGGCGCCATTATTCTTTGACTCCGAAGAGCAGCGGGCCCTTCTACAAGCTTCTTCTTTTGCCAGGGGCACCGGATATCCTTATGTTGAAGCTCTGGACCGAGCCCTATCCAAGCTAAAAAGATATAGCAATGCCCAGCAATTAGAACAAATGGAGCGCCATGAGAATGGCATTGAGACGATCCATTCTCCTTCCCCGTCGCTTAGCCATCTGATTCAAGAATTGGAATTGGGGGCAGCGAACGGATCCACCCTGCAAATGGAATATCGTAAGGGTAATGGAGAAACCAAATCATCCCGTGCCATTGATCCTTACGGACTTGTACTCTGGAAGGGCCAATGGTACACCGTAGCTTACTGCCACGAGCGACATGAAATTCGTAGTTTCAGGGTGGATAGAATCATTGAACTACACCGTACAGAAGCTGTGTTCGCTCGTCCTGCTGACTTCTCTGCACGTGATTTTTTGTTAAAGAGCTTACTGCCTGCACGCAATACTGAAGAGAAACTAGTTACAGTAGTCATCGCATCCGACGAGGAAGTCTTGAATGATCTATGCAGTCATTGGTTGTTCGGACATACGCTGGTACAGCGCATGGAAGGACAAGCCCGCTTTCAAGTGGACGAAACTTCTTTACTGACTTATGCACCCTATTTCTTGTTGCCTTATGGAACCACATTACGCATCATGGAGCCTTCCTCACTAAGAGAAAGACTAGCCTCCATAGCCTCCAATTTAGCAGCTCATTATAAGACATAAATTACTTTAGGATCACTGACCGTAGTTGTCAGTGATCCTTTTGTATAGTGTAAATGAGTCTGAGGGAATAAATGAACCTATAAATCAAGGAGGAATAACGAATGAAGGAACTACACTATGAATTTTATATTGGCGGAACACCTGAGCAGGTATGGGAAACCTTAATCTCTCCGGAAGGTACGAAGCAGATTTATTACGGCAGCGTTATTCGTTCAACCTTCAAAGAAGGAGAATTACTGGAATACATCGGACCGGGTGCAGATGGAGATGAAACGCTGCATGTCTATGGGACTCTGCTGGAGTTCACCCCACAAAAAGCACTGCGTTTCACACATAAGGTCGGCCCCTCCTATCATAAAGGGTATGAAAGATATGAATCGCGTATTTCTTGGCTGCTTGAACCAGTGGGCGGAACTACTAAGCTCACGCTTATCCATGATGAATGGCATCCTGAAGATCCTTCGTATGCAGGCAGCATCAGCGCTTGGTGGCAGGTTCTAAGTAATACCAAGACTTTAGTAGAGACTGGACGCACGCTTGATTTTGGAAGCTGGACATAACTTCACGACTAATAAAACTTGGATTAGACTATTCCAATTAAAGACAAGCCTATAAGTAGACTCAACCTTAGCCCCTCGGCTGGAGAGCGCAAGCCTTCTTTCCGTTAGGGGCTTTTTTGCGCCTAAATTAATTTTGCCTTAGGGAAACATTCTTGTTGCAGGGACAAAGTTGTTCACATATACTAATATTGTGTCAGACCACAAGAAAAATTCCAATGCACAAAATAATAACCATAAAAATACAAATAATAATAAATGAAAGAAGGGGATCTAATGTCTGGAGCTAGTATTCCTTTATCAGAAGCGGCTAAAGGAAGCACACTGCGTATCAGCGGCATTGAAGTTCAGGGTGTGCTTAGAAGAAGATTACTGGATCTCGGGTTTGTAGTCGGTAATGCCGTTGAGGTGTTACGGCGTAGTCCCTTAGGAGATCCTATAGCTTTTCGGGTAAGCAACACGACCATTGCATTACGTAGAGAAGAAAGCTCTTTAATATTTGGAGAAGTCATCGGAGGTGTAGAAGCATGAGTCATTTCACAGTCGCTTTTGCAGGCAATCCTAACACTGGCAAAAGCACGCTTTTCAATCTGCTGACCGGCATGCGCCAGCATACAGGAAACTGGGCAGGTAAAACCGTCATTACTGCTGAAGGCGAGTTTAAGCATAAGGACCATACGTACCTCGCAGTAGATCTTCCTGGTACGTATTCGCTGTACTCGAATTCTGCTGATGAAGAAGCGGCTAGAGATTATATTATTTTTGAACAGCCCGATGTGACACTAGTTGTTCTTGACGCTACCTCGCTAGAACGAAATCTCAACCTTGCCTTACAAGTGCTGGAGATTACCGGGCGGGCTGTAGTCTGCATCAACCTCATCGATGAAGCCCGTAAACTCGGTATCGACATCAATCTAAAACGTATTTCCAAACGTCTCGGCGTGCCTGTTGTAGCGATATCAGCTCGCAATAAAATCGGTATTGAGGCGTTATTGGATCAGGTGGAGCGAGTGGCTACAGGCGCATTCACTGCACAGCCACTGCGTATTACGTACAACGAGGAGATTGAACGAGGAATTGCAGAGCTTACACCGCTGGTAGAACAAACCATTGGCAGCAAATACCCGGCCCGCTGGATTGCATTGCGCCTGTTAGATGGTGATGACAGCCTTCTTACCTCACTTAAAGAGAATATGAAGAATAAAGAATTACCTGAAGCAAAGGAGGTCATCGGTCATGGAGTCACCGCATATCACTAAGGGATTAGATCCTCTAGATTCCTTGCTGTCCACCGCGAAAAAGCTCGCTGACGGCGGAGCGATACGGGATGAGATTGTCAGTGGTATCTATGGCGTATCCGCAGGCATCTGCGGGGATGCAGTCACCTATAGGGATAAGAAGAAGCTGAACAGCACTTATAAGCTAGATAATATCGTAACTTCAAAAATATGGGGATTCCCCATTATGCTCGCCATCCTCGGTATCGTGTTCTGGATTACGATTGCCGGCGCCAACTATCCTTCAAGCTGGCTTGCTTCCTTCTTCGGCTTCATCGAAGGCTATCTCACTGCCGGATTTGAGGCGATCCATGCCCCCGCTTGGCTACACGGCGTACTTGTTCTGGGATTATATCGAGGAACCTCATGGGTCATCAGCGTCATGCTGCCGCCAATGATGATATTTTTTCCAGTGTTTGCGCTGCTTGAGAATTTCGGATATCTGCCGAGGGTTGCTTTTAACATGGATCGGTTGTTCAAAAAATCAGGTGGTCACGGCAAGCAAGCTTTGACCATGTCTATGGGTTTCGGCTGTAATGCCGCCGCGATCCTCTCCACACGAATCATCGAATCGCCGCGTGAACGGATGCTCGCGATTTTGACCAACAATTTCGTTCCATGTAACGGCCGCTGGCCGACATTGATTCTATTGTCTTCCTTATTCATGGCAGGAGCGGCTACGACAGGCGCACTCCGTACCCTCACCACCGCCTCCGTACTTATGGGGATGGTGCTGATCGGCATCATCGTTACTCTGACGGTTTCCTGGGTCATGTCCAAAACTGCGCTACGCGGTGTTCCAACGCATTATACACTAGAGCTCCCGCCCTATCGTCGTCCACAAATTTGGAAGACCATACTTATTTCCTCTAAAGATAAGTCTCTTAACGTACTTACTCGTGCCATCGTCGTTGCTGCCCCTGCCGGTATTATCACTTGGATTCTTGGCAACCTGTTTGTTGGTGGAGATTCTGTCCTGAATCATATGGCTGCATTCTTCGATCCTTTTGCACACATGCTCGGCATGGATGGCTTTATCATTATGGCGTTTATTCTTGGACTTCCTGCGAATGAAATCGTACTGCCCATTCTGCTTATGGGCTATATGTCCTCAGGTGCTATGGTCGATATCGATAGCTTGGGCAGCATCAAAGATGTCTTTTTATCACATGGCTGGACTTGGCTGACCGCACTTAATATGATGTTGTTCTCCCTGCTCCACTATCCTTGCGGCACTACACTCGTGAACATCTATAAGGAGACGAAAAGCATGAAGTGGGCTGTTCTCTCAGCAGTCATCCCGCTCGGCATCGCCATTGGTGTTACGTTTGCTGTCGCTCAGCTTGCTCGGTTGTTCGGGTGGGTGTGACGAAGCTTGTAGCATGAATTCATCTTACTGCAGCGAACTTTAACTGATTTCAACTTACATTAGCTAAATTTACTTTGTCTCACCTTACAACATCTAATGTTCACCGTATTTCACAAAATTCTGCTCTCCTTGAACTCATAATTAAGGAAATTCTCCCCCAAATTCGAACTTTATAAGCGCAAATTAAACTTTTTGCGGAAATTCTCCCTAATAATTAGTCGATTATAGGAAAAATAGGGCATTTCCGCAGAATTTTAGGGAGGAATTCCCCAATTATCGATCATATAGAGTAAAATATGATTGAATCAGGGAGATTTTCCCTAATTATCGATAATATCGAGTAAACCACGACAATTTTAAGAAGGATTTCACTTACTTCGAGTTTTGATGACCCGAGCTATACTTAAGCACCAGTACCCACACCGCCCACCACCTACTTAAGGTCAGCTCAAACAAATAAGCGGTCGCCCGAACAACTCCCGGGCGACCGCTTATTTCATCACGACATAACGTGAACCTACAGTTAAAGCGTTATTTCTTACGCGTTCCACCATCTCTACGACGGTAGAGTACAGCGCCAGCTATCGCTATCAAAACGATAATGACTCCACTGATCCCTACATTCACAAGTGGAAAAGAGTCACTCTCCGCAGCTGGTTTCCCCTCAACTTCAGTCGCCCCATTATTCCCAGTTTCGGATTTCGGCGAATCATTTGATGTTACCTCCGGAGAAGCTGTAGGAGTACCTGCCGATATACTAGGTCCAAGCTCCTTCAGATCCTCTGATGCCGAGGCAAGCAGCTTCGTTCGGCTGCATAAACCGGCCTCTAATTTACTAGAGTCATCTTCGTCATTAGCATACGCATAGACGATATAACTTTCCCCTTCCACGAATTCAAACCCACAGCTGGCAGACGATAAAGCAGTATTCAAGGTAACTTTATTCCCCTTAACCCCTTTCCAGCTGGAATCGACTTCAAAGGTTACTTTTACTGAATCCGCAGATGAGATTATAGTCCCCTTTGGCTCCTTTTTGTCCACTACTTTCCCAGTAAAGACGGCTGAACTTGACTCCAGCGCCTCAAGTGGCTCCGCAGGTACAACACAGGAACACGCATAAGTAACGGAGGGACGCACCGTCAGCAAGGCCATAAATATTAACGTTATACTTAGGAACATCATAAGTGGACTGCGTAACTTAGCCTTAAACATCATAATAACCTCCTTCTTTACTCTACAGACGGAACAGAAGAAGAAAGTGTTACAACAATTTCCAAACAAGTTATACAAGTCTAATCTCTTCCATCCTAAATAGTCTTCATTAGTTCCTCATGTCTACTGTACCTACTCATAACCCCCGCGCAATTGCAATCATCCGCTGAATCCCCTCACGTAGCACCCCTTCGCTTGCAAAAGAGTAACTTATTCGAATCCTCGACCTCATCTCACCAAGCGGATCAAACAACTCTCCTGGCACAAAAGCAATCGACTGGGCCATACTTGAGGCAAACAGTCGATCCGCCGAAAGATGGTCCGGCAGCTTCACCCATAAATTCAAGCCCCCTTGCGGAGGCGTCCACTCCCACCCAGTCCCAGCCAGCTCCTCCTCTACAATCTCCTTATGCACCTGAAGTGCAATGCGTAGCTTACCGAGATGCTGTTGCAAACGTGATGACGTGTAGTAATGTAGGAATATCTTCTGGTTAAGCAGCGGAGTACCATTGTCCGCGAGTGATTTGGCCGTGATCAAGCGCTCCATAAACGGATAGCGACAAGCCACCGCACAGATCCGTAAGCCTGGGGCTACATATTTACTGAAGCTGCTAATATAGATCACCCAACCTTCGGTATCGTAAGCAAAAAAGGGCGGCGGGGGCTCCCCTTCAAAATACATATCGCGGAACGGATCATCTTCGACTAACAGACAGCGATAACGCTCGGCAAGCTCGACCAACAGTTTACGTTGCTGCGCTGGCACCGTATATCCAGTTGGGTTATGATGAGTCGGATTGATATAGAACATGCGCGGTCTATGCTTTTTCATCAGCGCTTCAACTTCCTCCAAGTCGTAGCCCATCGGAGTGATCTCCACCGGAACCAGCCTTGCCCCCTCCCGGCGAAAAATATCCATGGCCACACTGTAGGTTGGTCGCTCCACAAGCACCGTGTCCATAGGCCCGAGCACAATTCGTGCAATCAGATTGATCGCCTGCTGCGCACCTGAAGTAATAAGCAGCTCTTCCGAAGATAACTGTAGCCAATGCTTCTTCCGAAAATGACGACTTAGCGTCTCCCGTAACTCCTCATCTCCCTGAACCGAAGAGTACGTCCCCATGACCTTGGGATATAAATCGAACACTTTTTTGACATAGTCGGATAGAAAAAGATTTGGCAAAAGACCTGGATCAATCAGCGCCTGCGAGAACTGATACTTAGCAGGCATTCTCTGTATATCCGAAAGAGGATTAGTGAGCGCATAGGCAGTCACTGCTGCTCCTTTTTCTACAATAGGAACCAAGCTAACAGGCGATACGTAATAACCTGATTTATCTTTTACATAAACTTTTCCATCCTCTGTCAGCATTCTATACGCTTTGAATACTGTCAGTCGATGTACCTGTAATTCCTCCGCCAGCAGCCGTATAGAAGGAAGCTTATCATGTGCCCCCCACTCCCCTCGCTCCATGCGATTCACTAGAAATTCATATACCTGCCGAAACAAGGGATGATTATTCTCCACGCTCGCTGACTTTTTCACCTCACTGCAACTCCTCTCCGAACAACTCCTATTTACAGTATTGTACACGATTTTCGAAGTCATCTGTTCTATTCAACATCATCTGTTCTGTGTTCTCCCCTATATGATTAACGAACTGGTTCAAGGATCGTTATATACACACACTAAAGGGGACTTTCAAAATGATCTTATTCGCTTATGCACTTGTATGTCTGATCTTCGGCACGACCTTTCTAGCTATCAAAATCGGTGTGGATGCCGGTGCGCCGCCCTTCTTTTCAGCAGGCTTGCGATTTTTTGTTGCAGGCGCTGTTCTATTTCTATGGATGGTCTGGAAACGAAAAGCTAGCTTCTCCCTGCTCCTGCGTAAAGAAATGCTCTTCACCGGATCTGCGTTAACCTTTGGCACCTTTGCAGGTCTCTACTGGGCTGAACAATATGTATCTTCCGGGCTAGCAGCTGTACTCTCTGCCACGGGTCCGATCATGATTCTGTTGCTCCAAACTTCTATTCTTCGTCAAAAAGCACCTGCCATCTCCCTATATGGTTGTATCATCGGGTTGACTGGCGTACTGCTGCTCGTTCTTCCTAATCTTGTCGTTGATATTTCACCGTTATGGCTCATCGGCTGCGCAGCTGTCCTCATTGGGGAATGCTGTTACGCAGTAGGTGCGATTTATTCTAAAAAAGTAATCAACAGTATGCCTGAGGTCTCTCCAATCGCACTAAATGCAGCCCAAATGATGTATGGTGGAGTGCTGTTATTCATTCTTTCCTTAGCCACCGAAAATGTACATCCTGAGTTTCTGCTCTCTTACGAGACCGCAGGTTCACTGCTTTATCTAATCGTAATCGGCTCGATGGTCGGTCATTCGTTGTTCTACTGGCTCGTCGCTAAGACAAATCCTGTGTTTCCCTCTACCTGGCTCTATATCTCTCCACCGATTGCCGTAGGGGTTGGCTTTTTCTTTTATAATGAAGCCGTGAATTGGGTTACGATCCTCGGTGTATTCACTATCATTGCTGGGACCATCCTGGTCAATGCTGATGCCTTGAAACAATTAATGTTAAAGCGTAGGGTCCGTACATCTGCGTCAAAAAAAATGAATATATGACGTACTATATATTGCATTTATGACCACTATTGCGTATTATATAACCAAGTTAAATTAAAAACATCTATATATGACTCATATATGAAAGGAGGATTCGCTTAACGGCGCTTCTTTTCTAAAGAGGAATGCCTTTTTATCTGAAGTGGAGGGAATTGCGATCGAACTGACATCACGTCAACTAGAAATCATTGATATTGTGAACAAAAGAGCTCCGATTACCGGCGAACAGATTGCCGAATGTCTGAATTTAACACGGCCAACGATTCGCTCCGATCTCTCTGTTCTGGTTATGCTCAAATATATCGATGCTAAACCTAAAGTCGGTTACTTCCCGGGACTCAAATCATCTAATCGTCTGGGAAGCAATTATTTGTTGCAGGAGACAAAGGTAAAAGAGATTCAAAGTGTACCTATTATTATCCGTGAGACTACTACGGTTCAAGATGCCGTAGTTACGCTATTTCTACAGGATGTTGGCACCCTTATTATTTGTGACGAAGAGGGCAAGCTCACCGGTGTTGCTTCACGTAAGGATTTCCTGAAAGTAACCCTTGGCAATCCGGGTGCTGTCTCCATGCCCGTAAGCATGGTCATGACACGCCAGCCCAAAGTAGTCACAACTTCACCGGATGAGACGGTGCTTGATGCCGCACATAAAATGATTTTTCACGAGGTAGATAGTTTACCGGTAGTTGTTCCCAGCGTCACAGAAGACAATGGTACGAAACTGGATGTCATAGGACGCTTGACGAAAACTGCTATCGTAAAACTTCTCCTCGAACTAGAAGCCAAAGGATAACAGGAGGAATTCATGAGCATCGAGCAATCTTCCAAGCTAATAACGATCTGCTCAGATTCTATAGGAGATACGGCGGAAGCTGTCGTGCAGGCCGTCATTCATCAATTCCAGAATCAGCAGATCACCATCAAAAGATACGGGAACATTAGACATGAAGATGAGCTCCGGAAGCTTATGGAAGAAGCCGCGCAGCATAAAGGTTTTGTCGTCTATACGCTGGTGCAGCCGGAGCTAAGAGAAATGATTAAAGAAGAGGCTGTACGGCTTGACCTTCGTATCGTTGATATCATGGGCCCAATGATGCAAGCTTTCATTGATACGTTTGACGACGCTCCTCAGCAGCGACCGGGTTTATTGCACCAGCTTGATGAGAACTACTTCCGCCGTATGGAGGCTATCGAATTCACAGTTGCCTGTGATGATGGCCGCGATCTCGGCGCTATGCTGAAGGCCGATATCGTTCTACTAGGGATGTCCCGTACTTCGAAGACACCACTTAGTATCTTTTTGGCCCATCGGGGGAAAAAGGTCGTTAACTATCCGATTATTCCAGAAATTGCTCCTCCGCAAGAGCTGCTAAGCTTGCCGTCGAACCGACTGATCGGACTAACCATGAAGCCGGAGTATATGCTGAAGATTCGCTCCGAGCGGCTGAAGGTGCTTGGGTTACCGACTGGCTCCCAATATGCAAGTCTGGAGCGGATTACAGAGGAGATGGAATATGCCTCTTCTCTGTTCAATAAGCTAGGCTGTCCTGTAATCGATATTACCGACAAAGCTATAGAAGAAACCGCTGGTATTATTATGGGTTATATCTAACATTCAGTTAAAATTTATGGGATGTACTGGAGGGAATTAGAATGGATCGCGAACTGGCTCTTGAGATTGTACGGGTAACTGAACTAGGTGCATTATCCTCAGCTCGCTGGATCGGGCGGGGAGATAAAAATGCGGCAGATGATGCAGCCACGACTGCCATCCGCTCCATGTTTGATTCCGTCTCCATCGACGGAACGGTCGTCATTGGTGAAGGAGAGATGGATGATGCTCCAATGCTCTATATTGGCGAGAAAGTCGGGAATCAAAAGGGTCCTTCTGTCGATGTAGCCGTCGATCCTCTGGAAGGCACTGAAGTGGTGGCCTGTGGTCTTCACAATGCCCAATCCGTGATTGCCATAGCAGATAAGGGCAGCCTGCTGCATGCTCCAGACATTTATATGGAGAAACTCGCTTGCGGTCCTGAGCTTGCCGGGAAGCTTAGTCTTGAAGACCCTGTGGAGGTCACTCTCCAGAAAGCATGCCTCTTCAGTGGCAAGTCCCTCTCCGAGCTAACCGTAATGGTACTTGACCGCAAACGGCATGAGGAGCTCATTCATAGTCTTCGAGAAGCGGGTGTACGGATTAAGCTACTCGGTCACGGCGATGTGGCTGGCGCTATTGCAGCAGCCCTGCCGGATAGCGATGTCGATTTGTACATGGGCTCGGGCGGAGCACCTGAAGGCGTCCTTGCCGCTGCCGCACTGAAATGTCTTGGTGGAGAAATGCAGGGCCGTTTGCTTCCCGATGGACCTCTTGAGCAGCAGCGCTGTGTCCGTATGGGAATTTCTAATCCTACGCGAGTGTTATACATGGAGGACATGGTTGGCACAGGCGACGTACTCTTTGCCGCCACTGGCGTCACCTCAGGTGAATTCCTGAACGGTGTCCGTTTTATCGGCAAAGAGCGCGCTGAGACGCATTCGGTCATCATGCGGGCACAGAGTCGAACAATCCGCTACATCCGTAGTATTCATTTCCTGCCTGGCAAAGAAATACCGGATGGACTAACCGTTAGACAGAATGTTGCCTCTCTATAGCATTACACAAAAAAACAGGCTATCTCACCAGCTCACCCTTGGCTAGTGAAATAGTCTGTTTTTATTACTAAATAGATAATCATCTCTTATTTATTTCTAATGCGCTCACTCGCTAAGGTATCCATGGCATCCATGGTTCCGGTAGCTTGAGCCAAATTTCTCGCCTCTTGTTGATCAGCGGCTCTGAGCGCATCGCTTTCCTTTACACTGCCATCATAATTTCGATTTTCAGCTGTATTCATATTCGCAATATCCTCAAAACGGTCTGCATTCAGACTATTATGCTGTACGAAGATCCGCTTCACTTCTTCCTCTTTCTGCTCGCCCTCCACATCCACCATTACAAGAATATGGCCTTCATCTACGTAGTTATCGTAACGCTTGGCTTCCTCTTCAGGAATGCCTAGTCCAATAAGACCGCCAACTAATCCACCGCTGCCTGCACCTATTGCCGCTCCAGCAAGTGTTGCCGCAAGCGGTCCGGCTGCAATGATCGGCCCGATGCCTGGAATAGCCAGAGCGCCTATCCCCATCAAGAGCCCAGTTAATCCACCCAGCAGACCACCCGTAGCTGCACCAGTAGCTATTCCTTCCGGCGCTTGGGTCCCTGATTCATCTCTAAGCGTATCCGCACTCTCTGAATTTCTCGCGATAATCGATATGTCCTCTGTTCTGCAGCCTTGACGTTTCAACTCTTCAATAGCCCTCGAAGCTTCGTATTCGGCAGCAAAGACACCCACTATTCTCTTATTCATCTCCATTACCTCCTAGTGATCGAAGTTAGCTCATACGTTCAGCTTCATAGCTTACTTAACCAAACTGGGCAGGGATAAACTTCTATCTTAGAATTCATAAAGTATTCCAAGTAATGTCCCTGCTAAAATATACTGTATAATAAAAGAAGACGGGCAAATTTGCCCTTGGTTAACTCTATAAAAGAAAGAGACTGAAGCATTCATGACGATATTTAATTATAATTCTGAGCGTCCCTTCAGAGGTAATCCCGATCTGCATCTCCATTACTGGGGGCGGGAGCAGTGTCTACCTGGGCATTTTTTCGGACCCGGAGTTCGTGACGTTTACAAAATACATTTCATTCATGAGGGAACTGGAAAGGTATCTGTGGGTGAACAAACCCATATCCTGCAAGCGGGACAAGCTTTTCTTACCTACCCTCATATCGTTACTTCTTATGCAGCGGACCTGACCAATCCTTGGATCTATTCCTGGGTAGCCTTTACCGGAGAACAGGTATCATATATTTTATCCAAAACCTCCTTGACCCCTGAGCAGCCAATCTTCCCGATGGATAAACAGCTTATGCCTAATCTCTACGAACGCCTGACAGAAGCAGCCGACAATTCAGATTGTCTTGACCTGCCGCTAAAAGCGATCATGTATGAGTTTTTCTCCCTCTTGCTACAAGCGGTGCCAGCTGTTCCGGATGTACTACCTTTACCGCGTCAAAAGAGTATTTACGTCGAGCAAAGTCTCCACTTTTTGCATACACATTATTGTGAGAACATTTCGGTGGAAATGCTGTCTTCTTCTCTCAAGCTGGATCGCAAATATTTATCTTCCTTGTTTAAACGGACCATTGGTATGCCACCGCAGCAGTATTTATTGAATTACCGAATCGCTAAAGCATGCGAGCTTCTGACAGAAACCCTTTGTACTATCGGTGAGATCTCGCGTTCTGTCGGCTATCAGGACCCCTTACTCTTTTCGCGAATGTTCAAGAAGGTGAAAGGTTGTTCTCCAAAAGAATACCGTATCCGTCATCTCGAAAATGACATTGTGCTATAAACTTCTTCCTTGCTGACATACGTTTGTCCGGGATCTTTCGCTACAATAAGGACGTAACGTAATCAGAAATAAGTCTTTTTAGGAGGAAATAATGATGTATAACGCAAGCGCTACCAGATATGACAATATGAAATATAACCGCACTGGAAAAAGCGGTCTACTCCTTCCGGCGATCTCGCTAGGACTTTGGCATAACTTTGGCGGAAACGACTTATTCGAGAATGGTCGCGCCATGGCAAGAAGAGCTTTCGATCTTGGAATCACTCATTTTGATCTCGCTAATAACTACGGTCCCCCAGCTGGCTCCGCAGAAGAAAGCTTTGGTCAAATCCTTAAGAAGGATCTTGCTCCTTATCGTGATGAAATGGTCATCTCGACTAAAGCCGGATATTATATGTGGGCCGGTCCATATGGCGAATGGGGCTCCAAGAAATATCTCGTCTCCAGTCTAGACCAAAGCTTGAAACGTATGGGCCTTGATTATGTAGATATTTTCTATCACCACCGTCCAGATCCGAATACACCACTGGAAGAGACTATGGCTGCGCTGGATCTTATTGTACGTCAAGGTAAAGCGCTGTATGTTGGGATTTCGAATTACAACCCTGAACAGACACGCGAAGCGGCACAAATTCTGCGTCGACTTGGAACGCCATGCCTGATTCATCAACCTAACTACTCCATGATGTCCCGCTGGATTGAAGATGGCTTGCAGGATGTATTAACTGAGGAGGGTATCGGATCGATTGTGTTCTCTCCACTACAAGGAGGCATTCTGACCGACCGCTATCTTAACGGAATTGCTCCTGATTCTCGCGCTGCTGGACCAAGTGTATTCCTGTCCGAAGATGCCATTACGGAAGAGAAGATCGCTAAAGTTCGCAAACTGAACGAGATTGCTGCTGCACGTGGACAAAAAATGTCTCAGCTAGCGTTGTCTTGGGTACTCCGGGGAGGTAAAGTCACTTCTGCTCTGATCGGCGCAAGTAAGGTGAGCCAGATTGAAGATGCAGTCGCTTCCTTGAATGCACCGGAGCTAAGCGCAGAAGAGCTGGAGCAAATCGAGACGATTTTGCGAGGATAATTATAGATTAAACCATAAAGACGGCCAATGAGGTCAGGCAGCTTAAGCTGCTCTGGCACTTCATTGGCCGTTTTTTCCCTACTCACCCAAATATCTGCGTAATATACACCATAATCAATAATCCAAAGATAAACGAATACGTCGAAGGCCGTTCGTAACCATGACCATGACTCTCTGGAATAAGTTCCTTATAGACGATGAATAGCATAGCCCCGGCGGCAAAAGCAAGACCATAGCCCACTACATTCTGTAGGTAACTCGCCGTAAAATACCCAATAACCGCAGATACCATTTCCATAAGTCCGGTAAGCGTAACGATTCCCAATGCTTTTAACTTAGTTGTTCTAGAATTCATCAGAAAGACTGCGAGAATCAATCCTTCAGGCATATTTTGCGCACCAATCGCTATGGCCACGGTGGGACCCAGACTCGCCTGCTCACTGGCATAACTGAATCCCGTACTAAGACCTTCTGGTATATTGTGAATGAACAATGCAATCAAAACGAGCAACGCCTTGGAATCCATATTGGTATATCCGGGTTTATTCTCCACGTCGATATGCGGGATGTTCTTTTCAATTAAATCAAGCAGTAGAACTCCTGTAATCAGGCCCAAGGTTAATGCGATAATTCCCGATTCTTTAATCGCTTGCGGCATGAGTCCAAATGTAGAAGCCGATACCATTATACCTGCAGTAAAAGCAACTAGAACGTCCTTCCATTTCTCAGATAACCTCTTCACGAACAGGATCGGAAACGCTCCAAGAACCGTAGCCATTGCTGATACAAAGCTGCCAATAAGCGCAGATTCCAAACCTTCAACTCCTTCATTACAATTCTGATAGACCAACATATGTTAACACAAAAAGTATTATTACTTCTATATAGCTTTTCCGAATAGTACGCTAATCATAAAAAGACCCCCATAGGCTCGATTCATACCCTAAGGAGGTCTTTGTCTAACATGTAATTATGCGATTCTGTTACACTAGCTTCTTCCGAATCATGCCGGAAATCAGATCAATAATCGTAATCATCGCAATGATACCTAGCAGGATAATTCCGACACGGTCCCAATTCCGTGAACTGAGGGCGAAGATTAACGGTGTGCCAATCCCGCCTGCTCCAATCACACCCAGAATCGTAGCTGAGCGAACGTTAATTTCGAATCTGTATAAAGTGTAGGATAGAAAGCCTGGCAATACCTGCGGCACAACAGCAAACCATAACACCTGCATGCGGCTGGCACCAGAAGAGATTAAGGCTTCGAGCGGACCGTTATCAATATTCTCAATCTCATCCGCGAACAATTTGCCGAGCATGCCGACGGAATGCAGTCCTAGAGCCAGTACACCCGCAAATGAACCCGGCCCAACAGCCTTGATGAACAGCAAAGCCATAATGATCTCAGGGAATGTCCGTATAAAGCTTAATATTAGCTTGCCGGAGCCCGAAATCGCCTTTCCCTTGCTCATGTTGACCGCAGCCCAAAAAGCAAAGGGGATACATATGAAGGTCGAGATAAAAGTCCCTAAAATTGAAATAGCCAACGTCTCAAGTAATCCTCGAAGCAGATCCTCCCCATCCGGTAAATAAACGAAGGCCCAGTCAGGAGAGAATATCCCGGCAAAGATGGCCTTAGTAATGATCCCAGCGGTTTCTTTAAATCCATTAAACGGCACTCCCGAAAAAGCCCAGATGTACACTGCCGCTAATGCTACATAAATCAGCCATCGGAAACGATTTTTACGAGGTTTGGGTACTAGGGTATTCCATGATTTACTCATATTAATTTCTCCCGCAGCTTAGTGCTTACATAATCAATAATCAAGACTACTGCTAATGTGAACAAGATGATGGTGCAAGTCTTATCGTATTCTAAAAAGCCTAATGTCACTTCATAGTAATGGCCGATTCCACCCGCGCCTACCAAACCTAAAACTGCTGCAGCACGGACATTAATCTCAAAGGCATACAACACATAAGACATGAAATGAGCCTGTACCTGCGGAATGACGCCGAACATAATTCGTTGAGTCTTATTCGCTCCGACTGAAGTCATTGCTTCCAAAGGTCCCTGTTCAATCGTCTCCAACGATTCATAGGTAAGCTTGGCGATCAGCCCTAGCGAAAATACCGTCAAAGCAAATATTCCCGGAAGCGCACCAAGGCCAAAAATGGCGACAAAAATAGAAGCCAGCAGTAGATCGGGAATTGTGCGGATCAAATTCAGCAGCATACGTACCGGATAATGAAGCCATCGGCTTTGCGTAATATTGCTTGCACACAGCAGGGCAATGGGAACCGCCAGAATGGCACCAAACGTTGTACCGACCAATGCCATCCGGATCGTCTCCAGCATCGCATCTATAATATTGTCAAAATACCCCCAGTTTGGAGGGAACATTTCCTTAAGCAGATCCAGCATATTTGGCAGACCGGAGATCAGCTCTCCAATGGATGAATCGGTCAAGACCGCACTTCTCCACAGTAATACTACTAATATAATGGCTGTAAAATAATGCTTTATCTTCCTTGGTGGTTTGGGATGTAGCTTCTCTGCATTCACACTCATATCACATGCCTCCGCTTACAGGCTCACCTAACAACTCATCCTGATGAATCGGTCTGCCGTAAATCTCAGCAAATTTCTCATCGGTGGCCTCGGATACAGGACCATCGAAGACCACTTCTCCTGCCCGGAGCCCAATAATCCGGGTGGCATATTCTCTAGCGAGGTCGATAAAATGCAAATTCACGATGGTCGTAATCCCAAGCTCCATATTAATCTTTTTCAAATCATCCATAACCTGCTTGGTCGTCAGTGGATCCAGTGAAGCGACAGGTTCATCTGCAAGGATAATTTGTGCCTCCTGCGCAAGAACACGAGCAATAGCCACACGCTGTTGCTGACCTCCAGATAGTTGATCTGCACGTGTGTAGGCCTTCTCAGCAATATTGACCCGATCGAGAGACTCGAAGGCTAAATCAATATCCTTCTGTGGGAATTTGCCAATTATCGTCCGTATTGTGGAATGATAGCCGACCCGCCCTGCCAATACATTACGAAGCACAGTCGTACGTTTCACCAAGTTGAAGCTTTGGAAGATCATTCCGATATTTCTACGGATCATTCGGAGCTGGCTTCCCTTTGCCTTCGTGATGGATTGCCCATTTATAAGAATATCACCTTCTGAAATATCATGAAGCCGGTTAATGGAACGTAGCAGGGTTGACTTTCCCGCACCCGAAAGACCAACAATAGCTACAAATTCTCCAGCTGGAATAGTCAGGTTAATGTTGTTTAAGCCTTTGGTTCCGTTTAGATACGTCTTGGACACATTACGAAGCTCTATCATGAAAATCATTCCTTTTTGTGTTTTCGTATATTCGTATAAAAGAGAAAGCCAGGTCCGGGGGGAATCCGGAGCTGGCTATCCTTAGTTCCTGTTATACACCAACATCGTTGTATCCTTGAACGGCCTGAACTACTCTGTTTTTACTTTATTGTTGTATTCACGAACAATGTCAAAGTTGCTATCTTGTGACTTCACATAACCTTCATGCGAGTAAATATCTTTGATAATCTCATGTCCTTCTTTGTCAGCAGCGATATCAATAAACGCCTGCTGAATCTTCTCAATCCATTCCTTATTCATATCTGAACGGACCGAAATCGTGTCATTAGGGATTTTATCAGTAAAGGCGAGAACACGAGTATCTTCAAATACTTTCGGATAATCCTTAACGACTATATTACGAGCATCCTGGAAAATAGCTGCGGCATCTACATCACCGTTCAGTACAGCAAGTACGCCTTGGTCATGTCCCTTAACCGTGATAGCTTGTACATCCTTCAACGGATCAAGTCCTGCATCCATTAGTGTTGCAGCCGGCCATACAAAACCTGCTGAGGATGTAACGTTTTGATAAGCGATTTTTTTGCCTTTCAAATCGGCAACGGATTGGATCGCAGAATCTTTCTTAACGATAATCATAGATTTATAGAAGTCAGCCAATTCATCTGTCGGAGCACCCGTTTCATCATTTACACCAAAACGTTGAGCTTGAAGAATAACTTCAGCAGCTCCTTTTTCTTTTGCCAATACGTAAGCTGTTGGAGGAAGGAAACCTAAATCTACTTTTTTGGAAGCCATAGCTTCGATAACAGTGTTGTAATCAGTAGAGACACTTACTTCTACAGGAATACCGAGTTTATCACCCAGTAATTTTTCAAGAGGTTTCGCCTTAGCTTCGAGCGTATCCGCATTTTGGGAAGGGACAAATTGTACTGTGAGCTTCTCTGGAACATAACCCTCTGCTACAGGAGCTGCCGTTTCCTTCGGTGCATTTGCTCCATCCGTCGATCCTTGGTTTGCAGTATTAGCAGTGTTATTAGCACCACAACCACTAAGCAAAGTAATAGACATCATTAGCGGCAATACGAATTTACTTATTTTTCTCAAACGAAAGACCTCCACTGTTCTCTTTTTTTTTAGTACTTCTAGACTATAAATATTTTGTATTAAATCTAAGGCCTCTAACTATTAAATATATGTAAAATTTATTTTAATCTCTTAAAATTTCCAAATTATCTGATAGAATGAGGTCTGAACTTATTATCCGTAGGAGGCTACCCATGAATAAAGACAACACCTTAACCTGCGAAATCCTCATAACAAGTGATCTACATGGGCATTTAGGGCCCATTGATTACCGCACGGGTGAGAAACAACAAAAAGGCTTAGCAACCATTGCTAGCCTTATTAAACAAGAAAGATCCCATTGTCCAGAGCTAATACTTCTCGATAACGGTGATCTTATTCAAGGTACACCGCTAGCTTATTATGCAGCCACACAGTACAGTGACGAACTAAATCCAGGCATAGCTGCATTGAATGAATTGAAATATGACGCTGCAATTATTGGCAACCATGAATTTAATTTTGGTAAGCCACTGCTTAATAAAGCCATTCAGGATTCCAAATTCCCTTGGTTATCTGCTGGAATTATAGATCGCGCGACATGTAAACCTGCATTTGGTAGACCCTATATCATCAAATGGATAGACAAAAAAATCAAAGTAGCCATTCTAGGAGTTACCACACATTACATTCCCCACTGGGAGAATCCTGTCCATATAGAAGGACTTCAATTCAAGGATTCGTTAGAGACTGTAAAGATTTGGTGTGCCACTATTAGAGAAGAAGAACAGCCCGATTTACTCGTTGTAGCTTATCATGGCGGGTTCGAGCGCGACCTCCTTAGTGGTGAACCTGTAGAGAGACTAACTGGAGAGAATCAAGCCTATGCAATGTGCACAGAGGTTGAAGGCTTAGATGTATTAATTACCGGACATCAGCATCGCTTCATAGCTAGTGAGCTAAATGGTGTGACGATCATACAGCCTGGTTGTAATGGACATTCCCTCGGTAAGATTTCAGTAGTCTTTCAAAAAGAAAACGAACGTTGGAAGATTAAGAGTAAACAAGCCGAACTCCTTGCTGTAGACGACAAGACCGCTGTAGATGATACAATTCTAGAGCTTAGCAGCACGCTTGAATCAGAAACAGAAGCCTGGTTGGATGAGAGAATAGGTACAGTTATCGGTGACCTTTCTATTTCTAGTGCAGATGAATGCCGATTGGCTGACCATCCCTTTATAGAATTTATGAATAAGGTACAAATGGAAGCTACAGGTGTAGAGATCTCGACAGCAGCTTTACTCAGCAACGATTGCAAGGGCTTCAGTAACACCATTACCCGGAGAGATATTCTTTCCAACTTCATTTATCCTAACACGCTAACTGTGCTAAGACTGACCGGACAAGATATAAAAGAGGCACTGGAACAAACCGCCAACTATTTTCAAAAGGATCTAGAGGGAAATGTAATGGTTAACCCTGCTTATGTAGAACCTAAATCGCAACATTACAATTATGATATGTGGGAAGGCATCCACTACGAGCTTCATGTCAATAAACCTGTAGGCAAAAGAGTCCTCCATCTGCTGCATCGTGGGCAGCCTGTGGAGGACTCTAAGGAATATGATGTTGTTATGAACAACTATAGAGCAAGCGGCGGTGGAGATTATGAGATGTATAAGGGCAAGCCGATTATCAAAGAAGTACTGATCGACATGTCTGAAATTGTCACGAATTACATTGAAAAACGCGGCCAAATTGAAGCTACCTGTGATCACAACTGGAGAGTTGTTTAGGTCGTACTGATGAATGCCTCAATATCGGTTTCAATCAGCATTAAAGCACCTCTCCAAAAATCAATGGAGTGTACATCAATATCCATAAACTTTGCTACATCTGCAATATTATGCTTGCTGGTAGCACTAAGGAACTGACGATACCGGGCGACAAACTCCTCGCCCTTTTTTAAATATTCTGCGTAGAGTCCTTTAGCGAATAACAGTCCGAAAGAATACGGGAAGTTCATAAATTCATAACCAGCCATAAAATATCCGGCCTTGTTCATCCACATGTAAGGATGGATCGTATCAGGATCAATGCTCTCACCGTAAGCTTCCACCATACAAGCAATCATCAGTTCGTTCAGCTCTTGAACAGGAAGCGGACCCGAGGTTCTTCTCTCATATAGTTTAAGCTCAAATAAATAACGGGCATAGAAGTCTACAAGATAATACCCAGCATCGGAAATACTTCTCTCCAATATAAGCTGCGTTTCCTTCTTGGTCGAACTAGTGAGTAGTGCCTGATTTACGATCGTCTCGCAAAAGATCGAAGCCGTTTCGGCAATCGGTATCGGATAATCTGTGTTCAGCATCGTTTCTTCTCCCAGACAGGAGCTATGATATGCATGGCCGAGCTCATGGGCAAGAATACTAATATCTATAGCATTTCCAGTGAACTGTGTCATGATTCTGCTCTCGCCTATCGGAAAAATATCAATGCAGAGCCCATATCCACCCTTACCCGCTCTAGGTTCTGCATCAATCCATTGCTGATCAAAAGCCTTTTGAGCTAAATTGGCCAATTCCTCGCTAAAGGTTCCGAAGCTAGAGACAATTGTTTTTTGAGCATCTTCGTAAGAGATTTTTACACTTTCTTCGCCAATCGGTGCAAAAATATCGTAAAAAGGCAGCTTTGTGGAATGTCCCAGCCGTTCGGCTTTCTTTTGATAATAGGTATGAAAAGCTGGCAAACTCTCCTGAAGAGCGGCGAGCATTGCCGATAAAGTTTCACTGTCCATTCGCGATGCCACTAACACCTTTTCCAGAGAAGATTGATATCCACGCATGCCATAAATCGTTAGCGCCTCACCACTTATTCCATTCATGCAAGCTGCACAAACCCCAGCAATACGACTGCAAGCTTCAGCCTCGGCTTCATAAGCCGCTTTTCTTAATTTAGCGTTATTCTCATAGGCCATACTCCTTAGTTCCGCAAGCGTTACTTTCTTAGTTTCCCCTTGTATTACCACATCTGCAAGTGTACTCGATACGCTCTCCATGTAGAGCCTTCCCCACGCTTTGGAACCCGTGCTCTGCATTCTGGCAATCGCAACTTCTACTTCCTCATTTAACACATAACGGGATTGCAGAAGAAGCTCCTTTAAATAAAATTGATGTTTCAAAAGATAAGTTGAGCTAACGATAAGCTCATCTATGTGTTCACAAGTGCTAATCCATCGTTTAAAACCCGCAACTACCCCAGCAATCTCTGAGCTCATATGTTCAATATCATCAGCAAGATTCATGGCTTCCTCAGAACTGCTGTCTGCGCTAAGGGTTAACTCTGCATAGGCTAATAAACATACATATACGCTTTTATAATCGTTGTAGAGTCTTAGAAAGTCCTCGATCCCTGCGACGGAAACACCCTCAAGCTTTAGATTGCCCTCAGCCCAGGCTTTCAAATCTATAATAAGTTGACCGAGTAGCTCACGATCGCCTTTTAACTTCTCTGACTCAAAGGAAGGATATAAGCTATCCAGATTCCATGTCATATTCATTTGTGAACCTCTCCTCTACTTCTTTGGCCATCCCTGATTTCTTCATTATACCGTCCTTAGTGGGTAAAATCTGTATACTACCTATGTTTTCGGGATGGCGCAAGAACAAAAAAAAAGGACCCTGCCAACGTATGGCAGGGTCAAGGTCTATATTATAAGGGGGTTATGTGATTACTATAACCCTCTTAGCTTAAAAGAATATGAATAGTAGATAAAGATTGGCTTAATCTACAGATCTCTGTCCTCTTCATCAACAAAAAAAGGACCCTGCCAACGTCCGGCAGGGTCAAGGTCTATATTTAAGGGGGTTATGTGATTACTATAACCCCCTTAGCTTAAAACGATATGAATAGTACCTAAAGATTAGCTTAATCTGAAATCATCCCTTATTGGCTTAAAGCTGAAGGGTTATTTCTGGCCTTAGTAATCTGAATCCCAATATAAATAATTAGAAACAGCACCATGAACCCAGCAGAATAACGATACATCATCCCATAATCGGATGCCGCCGAGATTGCCCCAAGAATAATGGCCCCACTGGCTACCCCTAAATCTGTTGAGTTATAAAACATACTGTTCGCCATACCATACTGTGCAGGTGTAGATGTCCGAAGCATCCAAGCCTGTATAGTAGGCTGGATAGCTCCAAAGCCGAGTCCATACAGCAATGCGGATATAATGAGCATTGGCATGGATGTTGTATACGAGAGCACTGTTAAGCTCGCGACGACACAAACCGCTGCGGGAATCAGAACAGCAGCCGGACCTCTTTTATCAAATAATCTGCCGGAAATAGGTCTAATAATGATGATCGTGATCGCGTTAAATAAGAAGAACAAACCCACTTGCTCTAAATGCACCGATTCGCCGAACAAAGCGATAAAGCTAAGCAATCCACCATAAGTGATCGCGAGTAAGACATTCAGTATTGCAGGCAATACTAACTTTGTATTAAAAGGAACCTTGAGTGGTTTGGATGGTGCAATGGATCGCTCAATAGGCTGTTTTTTCGGTACAGCTGGAAGTGAACGTGAGAACAATAAGACTGGAAAGGCAAGAAGCAAGGTGAATGTTCCGATCATCGCCAGTGTTCCAAACCCCGATTGCTTCATTACGTTCAAACCAATCATAGGGCCAATGGACATTGCAAGACTGGTTGATAAGCCGAAATAGCCGATCCCTTCGCCCATTCTTTTGCTAGGAATAATCTGTGAAACAATCGTGGGAATAATCGTGCTGGCAATCCCGAACCCAATCCCATAGCCTACCCGCATCAGCAATAGTGACCCGATTGAGTCTGCTACCACATAAAGACCGGTTATGGCGGCCGCGATGGCTAAACCAATATATAGTAGTACATTGCGGCTAACCCTCCGCATCAGAAAAGCAGTCATAAAACGTGAAGCAATCGCAGTTAGCGCAAATACACTTGTAACCAAGCTGACCATAATATCTCCGGCTTGAAATTCACTTTTAACATAAGACGGAAATGAAGATAGCAGCATCTGTAAATTCATAAATAAAAATAAAGCACTAAACGTTAAAGCAATAAAAGACTTGGTCCATAGTTTCGTACGTAGTTCTTGTTGTTCTGGCATAACTTACGTTCCTACTCTCCATCATTTATTTGATCAATATGATTGTTTATTCTTAGCAGCAACCCCATGAGTAGCTCATATTCATCACTGGAAATACAGTTCATAATCTCATCTGTGACTTGATCCTCAATAGGAAAGGTCTCCTTAATCAGAGCTCTTCCTTTATCCGTAATATAAACCTTAAAAGAACGCCGATCATTCTCCCCGGTTCTTTTATAGACCAGTCCTTTTCCCTCCAAGTGATCCAGAATTCGCGTCGTAGTTGGTTTATCCTTACCCGAACGCTTCGCGATATCCTTCTGAATCAGCCCTTCCGTTCTGTCGACTTGAAAAAGCACTGACCATTGCTCAGGTGTTATATCATATTCCTTTAGCCCATTTTGGAATAACGCGCTTAATTTACGATAGGTCGTTCCCATCATAAATCCTAACGTAAGTTCGGATTGGTTATGCTTTGTCGTCATGATCAGACCTCTTCTCATTTCATCTTCTTTTTAATAGTTGCTTAAACAATTATATTCTAGACAACTAAATTTGTAAAGGTGAGACAAAATTATAAACTAACTATTATTAAGTTGCTTGACAAAGTAAACTAAACACGGTATTATTATCTCATGTTAAAGATACTTAATTTAAAGACAACTAGAGCGTAACCCGCTTAATATTATTTATTTAAAGGTTGTGTAATTCATGGGATTTCTAGACAAACTATTTGGTAGAACAAAAATCGAGGAGGAACAAACAATGTCTAAATTAAACATCGGAATCATTCTGGGAAGTACTCGTCAAGGTCGTTTAAGCCCACAAGTAGGGGAATGGGTTAAAAAGGTAGCAGATGCACGTGGAGATGCTAATTATGAGATCGTAGATATCGCGGACTTCAAACTTCCACTAATGGGAGAAGTTGATGCCACTGAACAAGCAACCGCTTGGAATACAAAGCTTGCTACATTAGACGGTTTCGTATTTATCGTTCAAGAGTACAACCACAGTATTTCCGCATCACTGAAAAATGCACTCGATTACGCACGTGAAGCTTGGAACAACAAAGCAGCGGGTATCGTAAGTTATGGTTCTGTAGGCGGCGCTCGTGCAGCTGAGCATTTACGTGGAATTTTGGGAGAACTGTCAGTAGCAGACGTTCGTGTACATCCGGCCCTGTCACTGTTCACTGATTTCGAGAACGGTTCTGTGTTCAAACCAGCGGATCTTCACCTGACCAATGTAAACGGCATGCTTGATCAAGTATTGGCTTGGAGCGGTGCGCTCAAGACGCTTCGTTAAGATCACCCGCTTTAATATTATGAAATACACCTCTTAGAATAGACATTGATAAACCTATGGTTTGTCCGGTCGATTCTAAGGGTGTATTTTTTGTGTGTGATGAAATGACCACCTTGTATAGAATCTTTTCTCGCATAATCGGCGAGGATTTCAATCTACAACAAGGAGCAATGATCATATGGTTTGCGCTTGCATTATTAACAGCTCTCGCTTGGGGAGGGCGAGTGTTTGGGGTGAAGTGCCCGGGCCATAGCATCCATATAGCTCTGAACGGCGCGCTGACTCACTTCCGCTTCTGGAACGAATATTTCGAAAAGATGAAAACATCCGGGATACAGGTGAAATTCGATATCTACACCTGCATGCGCAAGTCGTGTTACATATTCGATAGTCTCATCTCGGAATAAATCAAGCTGACCTACACATGTATAGGTTGGTGGCAGTCCAGCTAAATTCTCCGCTCTCGTTGGTACCGCATAGGAAGTTATCCTACTGGCATCGTTCTCCTCGCCCAGGTACATGTTCCAAGCCGTTAAGTTGTCCGTCCGGTTCCAGATTGCACCTTCTTCCGTAATCTCATGGCTTGATGGCGTAGTGTTACGGTTGTCGAGCATCGGGTACAACGGCATCTGAAAGATAATGGATGGTCCACCTTTGTCTCGTGCCATCAGCGCAAGTGCTGCTGTCAGCCCGCCGCCACCGCTTGCACCAGCAATCGCAACCCGATTCTCATCAATGCCAAGCGATTCCGCCTCCTCCGTCATCCATACTAAGCCAGCATAACAATCTTCGATTGCAGCTGGATAGGGGTGCTCGGGTGCCAGCCTATAATCAACCAACACGACAACACATCTAGCCGTCTGAACAAAGCGTTCACACAACTCATCATCCATATCAGGATGTCCCAACACGTATCCGCCACCGTGAATCCACAGCATAGCTGGAAGCTTGTCAGCATTTCGCCCAGCAGGTTCATAAATTTTTACCATTATCTCCCCTGCAACACCCGGAATTTTTCGACTGGTTGTGTTTACATGCTCTGACCTCTTCAGTGACGGAGCCGACACTAAACTTCTGCTCCACTCTAAATTCTCTTCCAATTGAAACCCTGGAAATTGTGAATATGCCTCTCTTAATTCTGGTAGTATACGTTTATCGATACTCAAGAAAATCCCTCCAATACAATAATGATTGCTTGTATAATCCTTATTCCTTCTCAGCCTCCCACTTGGCAATTTCCTCTCGTACTCGTGGAGCAACCTCCGTTCCGAGCAGTTCTATAGCCCGCAACACAAGTTCATGCGGCATCGTGCTTAGTGGAACATACATCATAAAGCGTGTTATTCCTACATGCTTCCGTAGATGAATGATCTTCTGAGCAACTGTTTCCGGATCTCCAACGTACAATGCACCCTCAAAGCTTCGGGCGGCATCATAGCTGGAGCGGTCGTAATACGACCATCCTCGCTCTTTGCCGAGCTTGTTCATGCCGTACTGGGTAGATGGAAAAAAGATATCTGCTGCCCGTTCCGTATCTTCTGCGACGAATCCAATCGAATGAGATCCCACCTGAAGCTGCGATACATCATGTCCAGCGCGGGCCGCCGCCTTCTTGTACAGCTCTACAAGCGGAGCAAAATTCATTGGATTCCCGCCAATGATCGCCAACATCAATGGCAGACCCAAAAGTCCTGCACGAACGGCGGAGCTTTGCGTACCTCCGCTGCCAATCCATATAGGTAAAGAGTTCTGGACGGGCCGGGGGTATACGCCCAAATTATGAATTGCTGGCCGATGGCCTCCCTTCCATGTTACTTTCTCGGATTCCCGTATTTTCATAAGCAGTTCGATATTTTCATTAAATAGCTCATCATAGTCATGTAAGCCATAACCAAACAACGGAAAGGATTCAACGAATGAACCCCGGCCCGCTATAATCTCGGCTCGTCCATTGGAGATGCCATCAAGCATAGCGAAATCCTGAAACACACGTACAGGATCAGCAGATGAAAGGACCGTCACAGCACTAGTCAGGCGAATCCGTTTAGTTAAGGACGCAGCAGCGGACAACACGATTGCTGGTGAAGAAGCTGCATAATCTTCACGATGATGCTCACCGATACCAAAAACATCAAGTCCCACCTGATCCGCAAGGACGATTTCTTCGACTACTTCTCGTAATCGCTGTGCATGACTCATTACAATTCCAGTCTCAATATCAGGCTTTGTTTCTACGAACGAAGTAACACCTATTTCCATGATTTATCACACCTCTTTTAATTTTTCTCCTGCACTACAACCAACAGATATTTGGGGCAACCCTATTTTTTTAAGAAGAATGCTCTAGACAACGGATTAAAGCGGTCCAATCCATCTCACCATAACCATGGGCTATTCCTTCAGATAAATGATGATGGATAAGTTGGCCCAAAGGTAGAGGAGCTTGGACGGACTGCGCTGCCTCTATAGCCAGTGCAACATCCTTCAGCCCTAGCTTCATTTTAAAACCAGCTGGTTCAAACCGCTGTTCTGTCATTATCGCCCCATAGTTCTGATATAAGGGAGATTGAAAAAGAGCATTCACCACATCCATAAAACGGGCTGGCTCTATGCCATACTTTTCTACCATCAGCTGCGTTTCTGATAAAGCTTCCAGCATAGAAGCAATTAAAAAGTTTACGCCTATTTTCACAACATTTCCTTCTTCGCTATAATCCCCAATCTCGAATATTTCCTGACCTAATTGTTCTAACACAGGAATTAACTGTTGTCTGGCTTGCTCCGGACCTGCCAAAATGATGCGCAATTTAGCTGCTTTAGCGGCATCCGGACGCCCTAGCACTGTGGCAGACACAAAGTATTGCTTTCTCTCCGCATGCGCCGCGGACAATTTCCGAGCCAGATCTACACTGATCGTACTGGCAGATATGTGAATTCCTTTTTCTGATAATCCATTCAAAATTCCATTTGGGCCCTCAACAATCTCCTCCAAAGCGGCATCGTCAGAAAGCATGGTTATGACCATATCGCTCTTTTGTGCTGCCTCCAATGGTGTCTCGGCATAATGCGCTCCCTGATCTATTAGGGGTTGCGCTTTTTCACGAGTACGATTAAAAACGATTAATTCATTACCAGCTTTCAACAAATTTTGGGCCATTGGAAAGCCCATTTTCCCAAGCCCGATAAATGATATTTTCATAAGTCTCTTCTCCGCATTAAGGATGATTTACAATAACGGAACGATCGTTCCAGAATAACCAAAAAAAATTTATATTCCTGCAATTACAAAGCTTATCATCTCTTTGGCACGTTGCTGATCTTGATCTGCTTTTGCCATAATATTTATGCTTTGATGTAAATTCAGCAATAAATAAGACCACGCTTTGACATCAGTGGTTTTATCAAGTTCGCCTGATTGTCGGCCTTTTTCCAAAAGCTCGCAAAAAGCCTGTTCTAAATTCAAAAAACTAGTCTTTATCAATTCATTTATTTTTTCATCCCGCGACTCTAGTGTTGTAGCTGCATTCGTTACAAAACACCCGCCGGGTAGGCTCGTATCGTACGCTGAAGTAATATGTTGCTCAAAAAATTGTTGAATCCCTGTTCTAACGCTTGACGCCCGTTCAAGAATGACCTGTCTATTGAAGCTAACCTTTTTGTAATGTTCCAGTGCGGCAATGTACAACGTTTGCTTGTCAGAAAAAGTATCGTAAAGACTAGAACGGCTAATGCCCATAACCTGCAGCAAATCCGGTATGCTTGTTGCCTCATAACCCTTTTTCCAAAACAACAGCATCGCTTGATGTAGTGCTTGATCCTCGTTAAACTCTCTTGTCCTTGCCATGAGTAACACCTCCTGTAATGGCAATATAACATATCTGGAACGATCAGTCCAGATAAACTTCGAGAGAAAACCTTACGGTTTGCTTGGCATAGCTGATGAACTATAATTAGCCCACAAAAAGACCTGTTCGGTAGGCTTTATCGCTTACGAACAGGTCTTAGTTTATTATTCCGGTCTCTCAATTTCAAAAATCTCACCAATCGTAGCGTAATTAGCTCCCGCCAAACGACTCACTGCATTTAAGGCTCTAGGGTCAATCCGCCCCTCCTGATAAATCGATTCATCGATATGAAACTGAACAATCTCGCCAATGAATAGATCACTTCCAGGTTCTTCTTCCCCTAGAGGTATCGCTTGTACAAGCTTACATTCCATTCGAACCTTTGCTTCCAATACACCAGGTACAGCTATATTTTTACTTGGGACCGGTGTAAGATTGGCAAGTTCAATTTCACTTTCTGCTCTTGGCAATGAAGCAGCGGTTTGATTGATTTTCCCAACATTCTCATCATCTACAATATGCACAACAAACTGATGATTGTTATAGATATTACGGGCTGTATCTTTTAATCGCCCCGCTGGTCTTTGAATAGACAGTGAAACCATCGGAGGGTTAGACGAGACGATATTAAAATAGCTAAACGGCGCACCGTTCAAAATGCCATCTTCTGATTGTGTAGTGACAAAAGCAATGGGCCTAGGAATAACAGTACCAATTAATAACTTATAATTTTCCCGCTCACTATTTTGCTTCGGATCAATCGAAATCAATCTCCCCAGCTCCTTCTTCACTCTTTCACGAAATCAATCGTGCTTCTAACGGTATCAATAGGGCGTACTAACTTCTCAATTTGCTCACGTTTAGGTTCTAAGAATGGTGGCAATGAAAGCTTTTCTCCAACCGTTTCGTATTCCTCGTCTCCCATAAATCCAGGTCCATCTGTCGCAAGCTCAAACAGGATTTGTGGAGCAACACGTGTATACAGCGACTCGAAGAAATGACGATCCACATAACCTGAAGTACGGAATCCAAAGTCTTCAAAATGCTTAGTCCACTCATCCAGCATCGCACGGTCTTCTACTCGGAAAGCCGCATGGTGAACCGTACCAAAGCCTTGACGCGAATTCGGTAAGTCCTCGTTATGCTCAACAATAATTTGCGCCCCGTTTCCGCCTTCGCCGACTTCAAACAAATGATAAGCCTCTTCCTGTCCGATTTCTTTAAACAGCATGACTCTTTCCAACATTTCTTTAAAATAGCTGAAGTCAGCTATACGTACAAAGATCGGTCCCAAACCAGTGATCGCAAACTCTAAAGGAATCGGTCCTTTTTGCCATGGTGTACCTGATGCGACCCCTTCATTAAATTCATCGGAGATAAGTTGATATTGCTGGTCATCAAAATCTACGAAGGATAAAGTCTTTTTGCCAAACTGCTCTTTAATTCCGGTATGCTTCACATCCAGGCGATCAAAACGTTTAACCCAGTAGTCTAATGCAGCATCAGTTGGTACTCGGAAGGATGTCTTGGCGATCTCATTGGTTCCGTGAACACCTTTAGGAATGTTAGGAAAGTCAAAGAACGTCATATCCGTTCCGGCACTGCCCTTATCATCTGCAAAAAACAAGTGATACGTTTGAATATCGTCTTGATTGACGGTTTTCTTCACTAGACGCATTCCCAATACGTAAGTAAAAAACTCGTAGTTTTTCTCTGCGCTGCTTGTGATGGCTGTTACGTGGTGAATCCCTTTTAAATTTCTCATGATTATACACTCCTAAAGTTTAGTTTGATTTTGTA